>ULRR01010132.1_pt1 | contig 95050 bp, 84 predicted proteins | sample 1955651 | NCBI WGS metagenome assembly ULRR01 (sample SAMEA4835688, study PRJEB28245) | human gut metagenome | biome: gut microbiome; material: fecal sample | place: Denmark | collected 2008
CGACATAGCCCGTCATCTTGCCGCCTTCCATAATGGGCAGCTCGATGGGGACGACCTTGTTGTATTTGGCGGTGATTGCGTCCACCGTCGCCATGAAGTCCGAATTTTCCTTGTTGACCGCGTTCACGAAGATGAAAGCGGGAACTTTCTTTTCAAGGCACATTTCGAGCGCCTTTTCCGTGCCGACGGTGAGCGTACCGGACGCGCTGGTGACGACTATCGCGCTGTCGGCGGCTTTGAGCGCGGCGACCATTTCGCCCTCGAAATCGAAGAAACCGGGCACGTCGAGGACGTTGATTTTGACATTGCCGCGGATGGCGTATCCGAGCGCCATACTGATGGATATCTTGCGCTTTATTTCTTCGTCGTCATAGTCCATCGTGGCGGTGCCGTCGTCGACTTTGCCGAGGCGGTCAATGGTTTTGGTTTCGAAAAGCATCGCTTCGGCGAGAGAAGTTTTGCCTTCTCCGGAGTGTCCGATGAGAGCGACGTTGCGGATGAAATCGGTTGTAAAAGTCTTCATGGAATACCTCTGATAGATTTTTCTTAACAATGATACTATAAATCACGCTTTTAATCAAGCAAAAAATAAGCACAACGACAAATCCGCCCGCGCGAGCATATTCTCGCCCCGCGCGGAATAAATTTTTGAGTATGGCGCCTACAATCGGAGTTTACGACAGCGGGATAGGCGGGCTCACCACTCTCGCGCTTTTGCAGACCAAACTGCCATCCTGCGGCTTCGTGTACCTCGCGGACACCGCGCGTATGCCTTTCGGCAGCAAAAGCCGCGCCGAGATATTCGAAGCAGCCGAGAACGCAATGAAACTGCTCCGCTCACGCGCGGACGCGGTGGTGTTCGGCTGCAATACGGCGTCGGTCACCGTGCGCCCCGACGGTGCATACAAGCTAATCCCCGACCTCGACGGCTGCACTCCCGAAAAAACGCTCGTGCTCGCGACGCCGCGCACTCTCGCGGGGCTTGACGCGGCTCAAAGAGGCTTTATGTGCGCCGACACCCCCGAGCTTGCGGTGCTCACGGAAATACAGGCGTCCCTGCGCTTCAAAAGCCGCACACGTCCCGACTTTTCGGAGCTTGAAAATTACCTCGCGGAGAAACTTTCCTCTTTCCGCGGAAAAGCGGAAAAAGTTCTGCTCGGATGTTCTCATTACGTCTATGTCAGAAAGGAGGTGAAACGCATTCTGGGCGACGCAGAGTATTCCGACGGAAACGACGTCCTGACCGACAAAGTGCGGCGCGACATTATGCCGTTTTCCGCGCCCGAATTCTTCGCGTCCGACAAAAAACTTCCGCCCGTATCCTTCGTGTTCACGGGCTGTGACGAAAGCGCGAAATACCTCTGGATGCTCTCCCGTCTGCATACGGAATACGTCCCCGAAATTTTCAAAAACAAGACTTTATCGCCGTAAATTGCGCTATCAACACGTTTTTCCGCCGTGTTCGCCGAATGCGGCGTTTATTGCGCCCGCTATGAGGGCGGCGGCGCGTTCGACGTAATATTTCACTTCTTTCGGAGCGACGACAAGATTCCCCAGCCGCTTTTCGACCATAATTTCGCGCAGGCGGAATTCGTCGCCTTTGCAGCCGACCGCGGCGGTGTATTCTTCCGTGAAAGAACGCAGCAACGTGCGCATCGAAAGCACAAGAGGGACACCTACGGCGACCACGGGCACACCGAGCACGGAACGGTCGATTCTCGCCTTGTCGCCGCCCACCCCGCTGCCGGGAGCGATGCCCGCGGTGGTGAGCTGAAAGGACGCTCCTATGCGCCCCACCGAAGCGGTTGCGAGCGAATCCACCGCGATAACGCAGGAGGGCTTGATTTTGGCGCATACGCCCTCCACCGTGTCCACGCTTCTTATTCCCGTCGCGCCTTCCACCCCCGTGGTCATTGCGCAGAGGCGAGCCTTTTCCCGCGGCCTTTCCGCTTCGCTGACGGCGGAAACGTCCAGCATACGCACCGTGCGGCAGCCCAGGGAATCGGCTGTGACCTCGTCGTTGCCGAGACCCACGACAAGAACTTTCGACTTTCTGCCCATCACGCCGACCATCTCCACCAGCGTATTTGCGATGTAGCTTTTCAGCGCGCGCACCGCTCTGTCTTTTCCCATCGAAGCGGGCGGACAATCGAAGGTGACGTACACGCCTCTTTCCCTGCCTATCCTGCGCGCAAGCTCCGCCTCGCGCAGATTTACGACCTTCCGCACTATGCCGTATTGCAGTTCTTTTTCAGCGGCGAGCGACGCGAGAGAATGCTTTTCCAGCGCGTCCACCGCCATATCCGTGACAAAATCGCTCTTTTTCACGGGTTTAGTATGCGCGATTTGAAAAAAAAGCGTCAAACAGTTGCGTCGCCCGAAATGATGTGGTAATATAGCTAAGCAATTAAAAACGATATACCGTAAGAGGAGAATAAAATGCCCAACATCAAGTCCGCCAAGAAAAGAGTTTTGGTTTCCAAAAGAAGAAATGCGGAGAATGTCGCGAAGAAATCCCGCGTGAAAAACGCCATCAAGAAATACAACGCCGCCATCGAGGCAAAAGACGTTGCACTTGCGGAACAGCTGCTCCCCGAGACCGTTTCCATCATCGACAGAGCCGCTTCCGACGGCGTCTATCACCGCAACACCGCGGCACGCAAGAAAGCGACCCTCTGCCGCTCTCTCGACGCACTCAAAAAAGCGTAATCTTTGAAGACAAAAATCAAGACCGCCGTAACGCGGCGGTCTTTTTTCATACTCTTTTCCGACGGTTTCCTAACCTTTTCCCCGCACCCGCTACGGCTCTCGCACGTCCTCAATACGCTGTCACGTCTGATTGAAACCGTTCGAGGGTTTTCTGCCCCACCGCGACGCGGGATGTTCGTGCTTTATGCCGCAGACTCCCCGTCCCCGCTCTTTCTCCGCGCTCTCGCGCGTCTTCGGAGGGCAAACCCCGCGGCGACACATCCTCCCGCCGCTGCCGCGGCGCCCACGGTTATGCCTGCAATCTCGCCGTCCGAAAGCCCCGTGCCCGCAGGTTCTCCCTCGGCAGACACTCTCACCGTTTCGCCGATTTTTTCCCCGTTCACGGTGACGTATATCTCATAATATCCGCCCTCTTCCGCATAAAAGGCGAAGGTGGGTTCGGACGAAGTGCGCGCGCCGTTGACATACCACACCACTTCCGTCTGCGGGTCGGCGTAACGGAGCGTATCCACGCCGAGGACAAGCGTCCTACCCGAGGCAAGCCGCACCGTCCCGTCTTCGTCCGCACGCAACGACATCGTGAGCAAAGAGTTCGCCGTCGTAGGCACCAAGTATTCCGTAGCGAGATAGCCAACCCGCGTGGCAAGCAGCGTCCCGTCCGGCGCGTAAATGCGCAGGGTGACCGCAATGTCTTCCTTTTCGCTTACATCCATCACGACGGTCACCTCCTGCCCTTCCGCCGACATATTCACACCGTCCGCGGAATAGGACCAGACGTACGTCGCCCCCGTATCCGTGTACTCCGACGACGAGGAAAAAGTCACCTCTCTCCCGCGCCCCAAAGTCACGGACTGCGTCGAAAACACGATGCCGTCGGATGCGGCGGAAGCAAGATAGCAGTTCCCTTCCCCGTCGAAAGCGAAGTCCGCTTCCAGCACTCCCGCAAGCGAGAGCAAAGGATAATCTTCGCCGCGGTAATCCGCCGTATCGCGGAATGTCAGCAGGAACATTTCTCTGAGTTGCTCCGCGGTCGCTTCCGTGCCCTGCGCTTCGCATCTCACCCGAAGCAGAGCGACGGCAAACGCCGCTATCGGAGAGGCCATACTCGTGCCCGTCAGCTGCTTGTATCCGCCCGTTGCCCCGTCGGCGGAAATCACGGAAGTCCCCGGCGCGCACACGTCGTAAAGAGAGCCGTAATTGGAGCTTGCGTACATTTCCGCGCCGACCGCTCCGTGGAAATAATTCATCACTCCTATCACGTTTTCGCTCGCCGCGGGATAAAACGCGTCGCTTTCGGAGCTGTCCGAGTAATTTCCCGCCGCTGCCACGAACACCGCCTTTTCGGAATCGTCTGACGTGACGATATCTTTCCACGCGTCGCTGCCGTTTTTGCTTTCGCTTATCCCAAGCGACATATTGACCACGTCGGCGCCGTTTTCCAGCGCGAAATCGATGGCGCGCTCCACGTTCCTCTCCGAAAAACTGTTTCCGCTGCCCGAACGCGTACCCGCCTTAATCGGCATTATCTTTATCACGTCGTCAAGCCCCAGCGCGCGGATAAGCAGCGCCAATGTTCCCGCAACGTGCGTGCCGTGATAATCTCCCGTTGCGCCGTCGGACACGTCGGACAGCGACCCCGACGCCCCCGTAAGCGCGTTGTAACACACCACGTTGCCCTCGCTGTCGCGGAAGAACACGTCAGTGCCGTTTTCCGTCTGTCCGAACAGCTCGTTTTCCGCGTTCAGTCCGGTGTCTATCACCGCGATTACGACAGGGTCGCTTTCCTGCGCGGAAAAGTCGTATTCGGCGCGAAGCTGCGCGACAAGCTCCGCCGCGCCTTCGATGTCGAGATAATCCTCACCGAAATACCAGTCGCCCTGCGCTCCCGCAGCGTCGTAATATCCGGAAGGGAGGGAGGCGGAGAAGGCCTCCGCCGTGCACGGCACGCATAAAAAGGCAAACGCCGCCGTGAGCAGTATCACGACGGCAATGCAAAATACTCTTCGGCTGCGTTTTGTCACGCAGAACATTTCAAATCCACTTCACGGAACCGTCGGGGAGTATCGTGCCCCAGCGTCCGTCCTTTTTCACTTTCGCCTCTCCGCCCTCAAACGGCGTCGCCGCGTCGTAAACGAAGGGTATCACCACTTCGTTTTCCTTGTTGATGTAGCCGCACTTGCCGCCTTTCACCACGCTGGCATACCCTTCCGAAAAGCTCATTGCCGTTTCGTAATCGAAAGGGATGACCACTTCGTTTTCGGGATTGATATAACCGCACTTTTCGTCGAGTTCCGCCGCGGCAAGCCCGTCCTTGAAAAAGAACACTTCGTCGTACATTGCGGGGATTACCGTCTTGAAACCGTCGTAAAAACCCCATTTTCCGCCTTTCTGGATTTTTCTCCACTCCGTAAAAGGCAGCGGCTCGGTGAGTTTTTTCGGACGCTCTTCCCTTTCTCTGCGCTGCTGTGCGGCGGGTGTGCGCTGCGGTTTTTCGGGCTGTTCCTTCCTGCGCTGTGCAGGGCTGTCGCCCGTACTCTTCGCGGCTTTGTCGGGAGCGGCGTCCGCATAGAATTCCATCCCGACCGCGGACAAGGCGCGTTTTAAGGCAAGCAGCATTTTCTTGTTGAACCCCTGCACCTTGTACATCTCTCTTTCCGTGCGGCAGACAAGGTCGCCCGCCGTCCTTATGCCGTTGACGGAAAGCAGCCCGACGAGTTCGTCCGCAACCCCGATTCCCGCAATGGGAAGGGCGAGTTTTTCTGCGGGATAGCGTCCCGCCACCGCCGCATCGACCGCGGCTTTTCTTGCCGCTGCCGCGCCGCGCGCTACCGCATTCTGCTTTCTGCGCCCGTTCTGACGGACGGGAGCGGACTGTCGTCCTTCCGCATTGCCGCCGTCGGATTTCCTGTCGTTGTAATGAAATTTCCTGTTAGCCATTTTGTTACCTTGTCTGTGATTTTACCATAATTTGCCTTATATTTCAACAAATAGTAATAGTGTTGACGTAACTTTTGCTTTTGGATATAATATCCGTATGAAATCTCTGTCGAAACCTGCCGCAATTTTTCCGCTCGTGTGTGTTTTCATATGCGCGTTGGTTCTGTTGACTGCGGTGCTCGCGGCGGCGTCCCCGTCCGTGGCGCACGCCGAACAGACGGATTTCGACATTCTGCTTCCCGAAGACGGCTATTTCCCCGTCACCGACGCAACTTTGCTTGCCGCAAACGACACTTACCTTGCCGTCTACGACGCCGCATCGGGAAACATTCTCGTCGCTTCGCACGACTTTGCCCTGTCCTCTCATATCGACGTGAGCGCATATGAGGACATCGGCGGTATGTGGCTGTCCGGAAGCGTTCTGCTCTTCTCGTACGGAAGCGTACAGCAGTTTGCCTGCGTCGATATAGCGTCGCAGGATGCTGCCGTGTCGCCCGCCGACGGCATCAAGGACCCGCAGAACGTGTCTTACATCGCCGCGGACGACAGCAGGTTTTACATCAAATACGCCATCTCTCTCAGCGTTTACTCCTCTTCCGATTTTTCCGTAATCCGCGAAGACATCACCCATAGCGCCGCCCTCAGCGGACAGAATATATTTACCGCGGAAGATATGTGCCTTTACATCTACGCCGCCGAATACGGCGTGCGCGGATACTATGTCCTCAATCTCGACGAAGTGGGGTCGCCCGACAAGAAAGATACCGCGGTTTATCCCTACTCCGTCGCTATGGCAAACGAAACTCTTTTCACGGCGACGGAAAGCGGCATTCTTGCCGTCAACCGCAACGACGGCGAAGCGCTGTTTTCCACGGGCATTGCCGCTTCGGAAGAAACTGTCTTTGCCGCAGGCGGCAACAATCTTTACGTCATCAACGCGTCGGGCGGCGTGGACGTCTATTCGGTCGACCTTCCCGCTCAAAGCGTGACGCTCACGCGGACCCTTTCGATGAACGGGTCGGGCGAAGGACAGTTCGACTCCCCCGCAGACGTTCTCATCACTTCCGCGGGGCTCATCGTCGCCGACGGCGGGAATTCGCGCGTTGCGGTGTTCGGCGAAAATTCCGTCCGCTATGTCGCTATGCCCGACGCCCCCGTGGCGCTTGCATCGACTTCGCAGGACGTGACATATGCCGCGACGCGGACCGAAGTCTACCGCATTATGCCCTCCGCCGACGGCACCCTCGCGGCTGTGGTGTACTGCGGAGTCCCCGAGGGAGAAACCGTTGTCGATATCGTCTGCGCAGGGAACGGACTCGTCATACTGACAGACGCAAACCTTTACACATATTCCCCGCCCGGCTCCATACGCCGCATTATGTCCGTCGAAAACGGCATTGCGCTTGCAGGCGCGCGCAACGACGTCGTCTACCTTATGATGGACGCGGGGCTGTACACCCTCTCCGCTGCGGGAGTTTCTCTTTCGGAGCTCATTCCGTTCAGGGAATGCTCTTTTGCGGGCGCGACGGACATTGCCGCCGATTATGCGGGCAATCTGTTCGTTGCTTACCGTGACGAAAACAAGATAGTCAAATTCTCCAACCAGCTTTCTGCTGTCGCCGTGAGTGCGGAGTTCGACCTCGGACATTCGCTCTACACCGCTTCTCCCGTCGCATTCGTGCTTGACGGCAGCCGTGCGGTGTTCGCCTCCTCCGCCTGCTTCATAGGTTCTGCGGAAGTCGGAGCGACGGACGAGTCGTCCTACACTCCCTTGCCCGACCCCGACCCCGACGAGGCGGAAACGCTGTCCTTTGCCGCGCTCTCCCGCGATACATACCTCTTTGACGAGCCGGGACGCTTTGACACTATGTACTCCGCCCTCGCAGGCACGGTGGTGCTGTGCTACGACGGCATATCCGCACAGGAAGGCTACACATACGTCTATTTCGGCGGCAGGACGGGTTATATCGAAAACGACGCCCTGTCACCCGTTTCACCCTCACCGATGGGCGGCACATACACTCTTGCCGCGGGTACTGCGCTCCGCACCCACCCCGCCGCGGACGAAACGCTGACATTCGAGAGCGACGCATTGGTCACGGTGACCGACAACGCCGCAGCCCTCGACAACGGCGCCTGGGTCAGAATAAGCTACGGCGGCGCGACGTACTTTGCCCCCGCCGACTCCGTCACCGAATACGTCGAACCCGTGCCCGAACGCAAGCAGGTGTTCGGCAGGGCTTCCGCTGACCGCGCAGGCGGGACTGTCGGCATTTATTCCCTGCCCGACTCTTCCTCTGCGCCCGTCCTGGAAGTCGTTGACGGAACGAGAATGGAAATCCTCGACGAAAGCGGCGAGTATTGGCTGGTGTCCGTCGAAGGGACGGTGGGATATGCCGCGAAATCGGACGTGGAACTCGAAGGGCTGACAACGGTTCAGATTGTGTCCATTGTGCTCTGCTGTGCGGTGGCGGTGACGGGCGTTGTGATATTCGTCATAACGTGGCAGGCACGCAAAAAAGAAAAAGAAAAAGAGTAGCGTAATTTGTTGCAAATTTTGCACGGCTGTTATATAATAATCCGGCAATCAAAGTTAAACGACTGGGTGTGGCGCAGCTTGGTAGCGCGCTTGAATGGGGTTCAAGAGGCCGGAAGTTCAAATCTTCTCACCCAGACCAGCCATAATATACGTAGTATATTATGAAATCGGACGGAGCGGACACCCGCTCCGTTCTTTTTTCGCTGTTTTTCACACCAAAACGCCCGGAATAAGGCTACATTTTCCCAAAATAAGGCTGCAACCATCGTTACAAGGCTACACCGCATCAATGCAAGGCTACTCGACATTAAGCACAGTAAGCGTCCTTAATTGCCGCATATACGTCACAATTTCCGTCTCCACGAAATCAGACGGCTTCCTGAGCGCAAGGTAAACGTCTGCCTGCTCAACTCTGGCGTGTCCCACCCAACGCTTAACCATATATGGCGGAAAGCCCAGCTCGTAACAATTTGTAATGAACGTGTGCCTCAAGATGTGCCCGGAGAATTTAAGCCCCATTGAGCGGAAAATCTTTCCGAAGTATCGAGGAGTGTAACTGCCCTCGTATCCGAAGATTCTTTCCTCCGGACTCACTGCACTATCTACCACAGGGCGCAGCAGTTCGGCGAGCGGCGGCGCGATGGGCACGGTGCGCTTCCCTGCCTTCGTCTTCGGCTTGACGCGCTCGTTGTCATATCTGTCCCACGTTCCGCCGACGGAAATTTCCATATTCTCGAAGTCAACATCACACGCACGCAGCGCATTGAGCTCCCCTTGCCTGAGTCCGGTCATTAGCAAAGCACGGGCAAAGACCGGCATCTTCCAATCCGCAAGTCGGCTGCGGTCTACAGCTTCCAACAACGCAACCTGCTGACGGTGAGTCAGAGCTCCGAGCTCAGGCTGTTCGTAACGCCTGAACCGCACGCCCTCATACGGGTTGCGCGGTATAAGCTCAGCTGCTGCAGCGTCACGAAGGCTCTCCGACAATATTGCCGCACACTTCGTGCGCGTGCAGTCTGATTCAATCTCCACCAGGAATTTTTGAAGAGTCAATGTCTTGATTTCCCTGAGAGGCAAATCCCCCAAATTCGGGACTATATAGTTTTTAAGGTACCCGCGGATGGTCTTCAGATACCCGGTTTTATGCCCGGCGGGCTCTTTGTAAAGGCGCATCCACTCGTCCGCCCACTCACGATATGTCATGACGTCGGACACTTTTTTATTTTGAGTGATTTGTGACGGTCGGTCGTGTTCGAGTTTATTACGCTTTTGCCAGCACTCGCTTTTACTCCTGCCGTAGATGCTCATCTGCTTACCGCCGGAATAATATCTGTACTGCAAAAGACCGTTTCGGTATTCCCTGAACGCGCCGTCCGAATATTGCAAAGCCACATTATCACCTCCTTCTGACTTTGCAATCACACCGGTGTTTGAAAATATCCCCCATCCGTTCGCGTACGAATGATACGTCTTGCCCGACGGGGAAAAGAATGCCGGCGGGTCCGCCGGCGGTTGTGATTGTTGTTCCTCGAATTTTCCGAGCAGCCGCTCCAAATTGAGCACAGCATCACGGAAAACCTCGTAATCTTTTGTGTTCATAATCTATCCCCTAAATCAAAAATAGAGATAGATTATATCAGCTATGCACGGTGACGCTTAACAATTATGCCGCGACGTTCGAGCATACTTTCCATATAGCCTATCGCCCTTTCCTGCTCCCCAATATTTAGTTGGGCATATAATTCCTGCATATAAGTGCGCTGAGGTAATGCAGTAAACGCAGTATCCCTTCCTAAAAGGTCATCAACCGATACTTCAAAAAACTCAGCTAAAACGCATAACGCCTCTGCGGTAGGTTCACTTTTTCCTAACTCCCAGCGAGCAATAGCTGATTGACTAAGCCCTGTTTTTTCAGACAGTGCGGCTTGACTAATATTAAACTGCATACGCAGTTCACGAATGTTTTCTGCAAGTTTCATACCTTCATCCTATGCGAAAAATTTAATTTATGCCTTGACAAGTCATTTTTGGGTTGATAGTATAATTATTGCAAGTCATTATTGACTTAATACGGCGCGTTGAGGTTGCGAACGGAGTTTACGCCGAAAACATCTCCACCGCCGCGCACAACGCGCCACAGCGCGACACGGAGGGTTTTTATGAAGAAGATTAAAGCTGTCGGAGATTTCGTTATCTTTGAACTCAACAAACGCGAACAGGAAGAATACGGTTTCGCATACGCACCGGTACTCAAAGAGAGCGTGGAAGCATATGGCAGAGTCTGTCCGTCCGATGCCGACATCGAGTGCGAAACATTAGAGCTCGCGATTTCGTGGGCACAAAACTATTAACGTGAACTCTGCCCGGGCGCAAACCCCCGTGTTTTTTGCGTCCGGGCTGTTCAATTTTCAGCAAGGAGGAAGACATGAGCAAGAAAGATAAGCCGCCTGTCAGGATGACGAGCGAAGAAAAGGGCGCGCTGCGCCAGATAGCGAAATACGACCGTCGAATCGTGGACGAGAACACCGTCGTGCGCCTGGACAAAACGACGAGGAATGCGGACGGCAGCGTCGTGCGCAATTACCTTGTCGCGGACGGGGACAAGGTGAAGTACAAAGCGAAGACCGTCGAGAAGCGCGGCAAGCAGAAGCTCACGACAATGGCGACCGTCAAAGTCGTGGAGAAGCTGCCGAAAGTCAACAAAAAGCCGGCAAAGTCGCCCGTGGTGAGCGGCTGAGAATAACCGGGCGCCGGGGTTTCGCTAACTTTACCCGGCGCAAACGAAAAATAAGCCGAGAGGCATAAAAATAGGAGGAAGCAAATGAGTAAACAACCCATAAAAAGCAATTCGGCTCTGAAAGCCTTCGCTCTGACGCTCGTCATTCTCATCTTGGCGGTGTGCGTCATGGCGGCGATGACGGAAGGTTTCACCAACTGGAATCCTTACGGCTGGTTCGACAAAGAGCCCGCGGTGGAACAACCCGACGATGAAGACCCGGACGGCACAGACCCGATAGACCCGGACGAAGACATTGTTGTGGATGACGACACGCCGATTGAGCCCGGAAAAATCTATCCGATGAGCAATATGCTCTTTGCGACGACGGCGGCGGAATCCGAACAGCAAATCGCCATCGAGGCGACCTTTACGCCTGCCGATACGACAAATCAGAAGGTGGACTGGATGGTGTCTTTCGTCAATCCTTCTTCCGCGTGGGCGACCGGTAAAACCGCATCCGACTATGTCACCGTGACGGCGACCTCGGACGGTTCCACCACCGCGAACGTTACTTGCAACGAAGCATTCGGCGAGCAAATCAGAATCACCGTGACGAGCCGTGAGGACAGCAGCGTCACCAACAGCGTGACGGTGGACTTTGCAAAGCGCGTCGTGTCCGCTGACATCAAGCTCACGAAAGGCGGCGAGGCGGCAAACGCAATAGACTTCAGCTCTGCCGGCGTCGACTACGCACTTTCCGTTGTCCCGACCTACGGCGTGGGCACCGTTGAGGATGAGTTTGATATGACGATGACCTGGAAAGGCACGGACGCCCTGCTCAATGCTATCAAGGGAGACGGCAGCTACACCGCGGCGACGCTCTCCGACACGAGCTTCAAGACGGATTTCGCCTTCTTTAATAAGCTCTACGGCTTTGACAACGTCAGCACTTCCGCTCTCAAAAACGACCTCACCGATGCGCTGAAAGCGTTCTCCGGAAATATCATCGAAGTTTCCGTCAGTTATGTCGGTGAATACAGCGAATTCGAAACGTCCAAAGCCTTTGCAAAGGGCAACATCGGTTTCGACATCTACCCCGAGAGCATCGAGATAGGCGGCGGCACAATCATATTCTGATTGTTTCCGCGCAAGAGGTAAATCATCATGACGGCGAAGAAAAACATACTTATCGCGCTGATGCTGCTACTGCTTGTAGCAGCGTCGGCGTGCGCCCTGACGGCGTGTAACGGCACCCCTACGGATATTGGGGCTCAGATAGCGACGGACGACGTCGGCAATCCGATGTATGGCGGTGAAACTTATGTCATGCCCGAAGGGATGGCGTTCTCCGCCTCCGCGTCGACCGCGGCAGAAACGGATACTTCCGTAACTCTGACGGCGAACTATGAGCCCGCGGGCACAACGAACCAGCAAACGAATTGGAGCGTGTCTTTTGCGAATCCCTCCTCTTCCTGGGCGACCGGAAAGACCGTCACGGACTATGTCACCGTGACGTCTACGGGCATTAACACGGCAGAAGTGAAATGTCTTCAAGCCTTCGGTGAGCAAATCATCGTAACCGCAACATCGGCAGTTGACAGCTCTGTTTCAGACACTACAACCGTCGATTTTGAGAAAAAACTGTCCGATGTAAAATTCACGCTTTATTATGACAGTACTCCGATGGCTAGCATTTATCAATCCGAAATGATAGCAGGCACCGTCGATTCGTCGTATTTCGAGGTTGAAAAAACAATTTCGGAATACATTATTAAAACAAAGATTGACCTCACGGACGAAGAAAAGCAATATTCTGTAAAAGCTACACCGGTTTATTCGGATTACACAATTGACGTTTCTATGACATTTTTCGGTGATGCCGCAATTCCGACACTTCCCGATATTTCAAAAGGAGAAACGTTCGAATGGACAACGGATTCTTATTACACTTATAGCTACCCGTTTGATGCTGAATCACAAAATTGTTTTGATATGGTAAAAACATTTATGGAATCGGAATCGGGTACTGAACGAGATGCAGCATTTTTTGTTTACGTATTTGCATTATTCGAACCATGGAATCAAGGAAATGTCCAGTTTTCTCCGGAAACCGTCGACGAATTTACTGCAAATGCAGCTCTTGTTTACTGTATTCAAGATTTGGTCGATACCTACAATGAACAAAAAAGCGCTGGTGCTTATGATACGGATGTAGTGTGGAGTAATGCGAAAGAGAGTTACGACAATCTGTTAGACGTTTTGGACGAACTTGGAGTAGCGTATCGGTATAATACCAGAGAAATTGAGGGTGTTTCCGACATTGCTGAACTGCGCAATTATTTTTCAAGTCATCAACCTCCGCAATCAGATGAAGGAACGTTGTATATCGCAAAGGTAAATGAAGACGGCGAGATGTCACACATCACATCTGAGCTCTTTAATCTTGTCTTCTACATAAATCCTGAATCGGTGGTTTAAGCTCGGAGGTGATTATGGCTGAACGTATGAAAATACTTTTCAAAAGATGTCTGCCCTTCTTGCTTATTGCGCTGTTATCTGCGCTCTGTCTGTGTGCTTGCAACGCCGGAAAGGATGCAGCAGACATCGCCGCGAAAGACGAAGGAAACAGGCTTGAAACCGAAATCGTCAACTCGAAATATGTTTCCCTTGCCGTAACCTCCGCAGAAGACAATGCGGACGCAACACTTACGGCAAGTGTTGCGCCGCAAGCTGCGGCAGAAATGGGGCTGACCTGGGAAATTTTCTTCAATGACCCTTCGTCCGAGTGGGCGAACGGGAAAACCGTCACGGATTATGTGACGTTGACGACAGAAACGGAAAACGCACTCAGCGCCGTTTTGACGTGCTTGCAGCCATTCGGCGAGCCGATTATCGTCAAGGCGACGTCCGTATACAATCCGGAATACTTTGCCACTTGTACGCTGGGGTTCGAAAATAAAGTGGAGGATGTCAGGTTCTCTCTCTATTATGACGGTGAAGAGCTCGACTCCGTTCTTTACTCCGAAATGAAAGCCGGGACGGTGAACTCGGAATATTTTGATGTCGAATACATTGGCACGGACGGCTATAACGCAAAAGACTGGGCTATTGACATCAATGTCGATTTCACCGAAGAAGAAAAGCAATACGAGCTCAAAGTAGAAGGAATTTTCAGCGAGGCTTTCACGAAAGACCGCGATTTCAGCATTGAAGAATATGCGGGTTCGGACAAATACGGCGACAATTATTCCTACGTATCGTACAATCTCACACCGGACGGATTTTTCGTCGCGGACGCTTATGTCACGCTAATAGAACTCGATGACGAGGCACAGGCGTTTGTGGACAAATTGAAGGGCTGGATGAACCGCACTGATTTGACGGGATTTTACGCCGATGTCGAGGAGTATAACTCCATTTATTTCAAGCATCCGTTGACTTTGGAAAGCACTCCGCAGGGAGAGCTCGTATTCGAAAAGCCTTTCGGGGACTGGAGAGACGTCGCAAGTGAAATCGTGACTTCGCTTCGTATTCTGGAAGAAACCGGCGGGTCGCTTACCGAATCAATAAAAAACGAATTGACGGAAAGGCTTGATTCCGCCATCAGCGCCGGCAGTTTCGAGTATATGGGAGAAACAATCACTTTCGACGACGAAATTACCAGTGTTGCGGAATACTTTGCGAGATACTGGGCTGCCTGGACACGCATCAGGTATCGCGAATTGGAAAAAACGCTGGGGACGATTTTTGACATTTCCCTGCATTTCAATTCGGAAACACTTCCTCCCAGTCTGTCGCTGGACCCGTCCGAAATCATTTTTTAGGAGGCAGTTATGGCAAGTTTTTTGATTAAATTCTTAATTGCCCTGTTGATATTAGTGGTCGGATTTTTTGTGCTTGTTGGCATTATCGGAGCACTCAAAGGGATGACATCTGCCGAAATTTTCCAGGCAATCGGTGACGCAAGCATTTTCACAAAAGAATTCTGGACTAATTTCAGTTTGTTTGCCGGAGGGATGTGATATGAGCGCAAAAGCGGAAAAAACGGCTATAACGATATGCACGATTCTGCTAGTCATCCTGGCGGTGATAGGTGTGTTTATCATAGCCGGATGGGCAACGGTTTCCATCGCAGAGCTCGGTCCGGTGACCAGCGCACAGGCATATGTGAACACGGTCACAACGTCGGACGGCGAGGAAAAATACTTTATGGAGCTCGAATACTGGGAAAATGCCGACGGCACCGGGAAAGAGGTGTTTGAGTTTACTTTCAACGCCTATTCGGATATCAAGATGCAGGCAGTTCTCGGAAAAGGTGTCCAGTTCGTTTATAACGACGGCGCCAGACAGGGACTGGAAGAGCTTGCTTCCCTTTTCTTCGGCACAGACTCAATCCTCGGCGATTTAGCCGGCTGGGATACCTTTGCCTATGACAAAGACGAAATCGGCAATACCTGGGCGAGCACGAACGAAGTGGAATACGGCGACCCGATGTTCCTTTCAATCGGTGACAAGGTCTATTCCGCGACTATGGACGGAACTTACACGACCGTCACAAAGTCTTTCAACTTTATCAAGGCTGTCACCAACTTCCTGCCTCTGCTCTTTACTGACGCTGCCGGATTGTCTGACGACGAGTGGTACAACAACGTATACACCACCGAGCACGAGTACACGATGAAAGATTTTTACAACGAAGTGCTTTACGCTGCTGCGCACACAAATACCGGCTACGGCAGCACCGTGCTCAATATGGTGGAGCTCGGCAAGTATATGAGCATCCGCGAAGTCAACGACCAGGGACAGGAGGTCGAAGTCACTGACCACGACCACAATGAAGTGTACTTTGCCGTAAAGGTGACAAAACACCGCGAAGGTTTCCGCCGCGCGAGTGAGTCCAGCTTCGGACAGCTGCTCGGAGATTCGAGCTACACTACAGTGCCGACGGACAACATTTACAACGATTATTCCGAAATCGAAATCACACCCTATCTGACGTCTCGTGATTTCAATTACTATCAGCTTGCCGGAACGGACGGATATATCCCGAAAATCAAACCTGAAACTCTGGAACGTCTTGAGGCATCCGGTGCAAACAGTTTTGTGGTCGTATTTGACGAGCGTGACGGTATTTTTGCGGACGGGAAAAAGATAGTGGGAATAACCGCAGACAGTTTCGGCGGGCTTAAAGTAAAGAATCTTTCCGTAACACTCTACCGTCCGGCGGACGAAAAGGCGGTATTTACCGTTTTCGGCTCGGATGATTTCGAATCTGTCACCGGTATTGACCTGGATAACGAAATCCAGTTCAGCCTCGGAAAAATCAACTCGTCCGGCGGTAGCGGCGTCGAGTGGATAGACCCGGTTTTGGACCCGTTCCCGGTCATTTTTGAGGAGGTGACGGTATGAATAATCAAACCAAAGGAAAACTCGGAATCGTATGCGCGGTATGCGTCGTGCTCATCGTAGTGGGCGCGATAGCCGGCTGGCAGCTTTATGAAATCTATACCGCGGAAAGCGAAGTTCACGGTGAACCCACGTTCACGGTCATAGATGACGGGATAGAGATTTCCGACGATGATTCGGTATTTCTTTCCTATAAAATCCGTGCTCTGGCAATGGACCCTGTGGGAATGCACTACGAGCAAACTATCACATTCGGGGCGATGGAATACGACTATCAAAATTGCGATTACGAGCTGTATCTTAACGGAATCGCGCTGCCGGTAACGCTTAGAATCGGGCAAATCGATGCCAATATGGAAAACATCGTCTTCTACACGCCGGAAGGGACTCCGAACGAAATGCCGGTGAGCATACGCCTGGATTTTTACAATGACCGCACCGAATTGGTGATTTCCACCGAAGAGGAGCGTGCTGTGGGTTATCTCAACCAGATGACTCGAAGCGAGAACGGCATCAGTATCGTTGTTGTGGAATCTCCGCGCGACAATGATGCGCAGTTTTCCGGAATAGCGGAACTCAACGGCGTCCAGTTCGACAAAACCGAGATATGGTTCTGAGTATGAGAAAACCGTCAATCAAAGCAATACAGCCCAACGAGCAAATCTTGGTGCAGGACATCCTGAACTTCGTGCAGGGCGTCATCATCGAGGAGCAGCGTGCAGGGCGCGCCATCGAGGACGAATACCAGGCGCAGCTGGGCACCGCTTTGGATGAGGACATCCCTCCTCTGCCGTTCCCGGAAGTCCCGGCGCAGTCCGTGGCAAAAAAGCCCGGGCGCGTGTCGGAGCTTGCGGCGCAACGTAAAGCTGCGGCGCAAGAACCGAAACAGATACACATCGACGAGGCGATAGCCGAGGCGGGGAAACCGTCTGTCACGTTTTCGCAATCCGTTGTACCGGGCAAAGAGATGCAACAGCTTGCAAAAATGTTCAAGAAGAAGAAAGTGCGTCGTTGCCGTGAGCGCGTGGCGGCGCTGGTGAAGGTCAAGAAATACCTTGAGGAGATGCTCACGGAATGATAGTTTACTCCGGTGCGTGCATAGTGCTCATATCCCTTGCGAGCTCCGCTTTTACCGTGTGGGGCGCGTACGGTATTTTTAAGGCGGCATACAAGCCGAAGGAAGACCGTACGTACACGTTCACAGAGGAGCTGAAAGCAAACCGTCTGCCTACGGGATTTTATATCATAGCAGGCAAACAGCGTATCGGCAAAACGTCTCTCGGCGCCGCCGTAATGATAACGGACTATCGTTATCACGGGGGTGAGCGGCTGGATGAAGCGCGGGCGGAGATAAACTATATGAACGCCGTGGACAGCAGCTGGCAGCTGCACGCGCCGCCTATTGCCTACCGGAGTAAAGACGTTGTGCATTTGGATATGCGCGCCGGCGTGGATACGCTTCATATAGACATAACGCAGTTCGGGCTTCCCGGCGGCAACCTTAAAGTGCAATATCTGCCCCCGGGCACGTTCTTGCACTTTCCGGAGCTTGATGCGGATTTGAACTGTCGCGAATGGGTGAAGACGCCGATGGAGATTATAGACGCCATCAAGTGGCAGGGACATCAGAACCTTACAATAATGGCGGATATGCAGTCTTTTGGGCGTGTGGACGCCGCCCTGCGTGAACTTACGACCGACCTATGGTATGTCGTTGACCGTAAGGACAAGTACGAGCGGGTGAAGTGGTGGAGCCGTCGCAAAAAGCTCGTGTCAACGGAGTGGACTTTTCTGTGGCTTAAGCCGCAGGAAAATGCAATGTTTCGCGACGTGTTGCGAAATGACCTTCCGCCGAATGTTGAGAAGTGGCTGCGTAAGCGCGTGACGGAAGGCTGTCGCATTTGCCGCTTCAGGTTCGAGGGGAACATCTACGAGAGGTATAACTCGAACAGTGGCAAGGCGTACTTTTACAGCGGTCTTGATGACTTTTATGTGGAAAGTCATACTCCTGGCGATTTTCGGCGGGAAAGTATTGAGGCTTTTTGTAAAAGCAATCCGTTGTCGTTCTCGAAAGAGGACGGCGGCGAAAAATAGCCCGCGCGCTGTTTTGCCGCGGTGGAGCGGCTTTGGCGCGCGGGCGTTTCGGTCAGGGTGAAACTCTGCCGATTGAGCAAGGAATTTTAATTCCTTGCGTTGAGGACACTTGTGTCCTGAGTGCGCGAGGGAATTTTAATTCACTCGCGCGGCGGACAAAAGTCCCCGGAATGAAGGAGGTGAAAGCTGTGAAAATCGCAAAGACGGAGTATTACGTCAGGATGACGGAGTTTCTCCGGGCGGACGGAATTCGCGACAAGGTGACGTTCTTCGACGACGGCTTTACATATATGAGCCGCACCCTTGCAATATCTTTCGAACGCGAGAGTAAGAGCAATTACCGTGTTGTCATCATCTGCCCGGAGAGCGCTATGCAGCAGACCTACTCGAACATCGCCGGCGCGATAGCCGACGTGCGCGAGCTCGTCCTCTTCGAAAACCCTGACGAGGCGGCGGCATGATAGTTAAATACAAAGAATGGAAAGGACTCTTTTTCTGCGATGACTGCGGTGCCGTTATGACATTGACCGCATACGCGAGTGAAATGCTTGATACTTCTGCTAGAGACCGCGGGTGGGCGATTGGAAAAGACCACAAGGCTTGCTTTTGCCCGGAGTGTGCGAAGCGGCATCGAAATGTCGGCAGAAATGGTGCAGTTCGAAATGCACCATTATCAAAGAGCCCGTAAAACGCGCTGAGCCGCCGCGGCAACAAAAACACGAGGAATACCCGGACAGAAATGCTACGGGAAATATAGGAGAAGGCAATATACCGATGACAGATAAAAGACAGATAAAGCAAGCGAAGTCAAACAAGCGAAAAAATTCCGGCAGCAATGAGGGTTCACCTCGTGACGAATTCCGCAAGCGCAGGAAGGGCGGAAGCGGTCACCCGGAATATATCTACCGAAAGGTGGGCAACAACTTTGAGTTCATCGGCATCACTCATTCGCCCATCACCCGAGGCGTGAAAAATATCAAGCTGGACAAGAATCCGGACCCCACCGATGAAAGTGATGCATACATAAAGCCCACGCCGGAAAAACGTAGCACTTCCGAATTCCATAAAAAGCCGCTCAAAGGTTGGCGAATTGCGGACAGTGACAAACCGAAAATCGAGGAAGTAAAAGCAAAAGGACAAAAGAAAAAGAGCGATAACAACTAGCCGGGAAGCCTTGGTTGTTCATTACTGGTCGTCGAAACTTAATTCGCTCTACACCAAACGCTCTACTTTTATTATATGCATTTTGAGCGTTTTGTCAACAGTTTGTGCTCCCCGACGATACCCGGCGCCCAGAGCGCCGTCCAGATAACCGTACTCAATGACCTTTTCCATACCCTCCACCACGGGGGGTAAGGGGGAGATATAACCAAAACACGGAGGGAAATCATGCTCAAAGAAACACAACGAGAATGGTATTGCGACCGCATCCGAGAGCAATTCTACAAGTCGTATGAGGGAAATCAAGCAAATTTTGAGCCGCCGGTACTGCGTCGCATTGACGAAGTGATTGAAGCGCTGGCTCTCGGATGTACGCTTGCGCGTCCGCGTGTATTCCGCGGACGCTACATGGAGGCAAAGGACTTTCGCCGCATTGCGGATAAACTGGACGGCAACATTATGGCGGTGGCAGTGGATGCCTTGCAGAAGAACGAGAAGACGGTGAAAAACCGCATATGGTACATACTCGGGGTGCTCGCAAGATTCTGAGCGCGCCCGAGTGGAGCAACCGATACCGCGGCGGAACGTCGGCGGGAGATGGGGAGCCATCGTAGATAATTTAGACAGCGCTGCAGCGTCCCGGCGCACGAAATGGGGACAGGGTTACAAACGCTATCGGCTTCACTCTTACAGGCGCGCGCCTATGTGAAGCTCTGAGCGGCTTGGTACAGCCGCTTGACGATAAAACGGTAGATGGCTCAGCCCTCGCTAATAAATTGAGCCGCAGGCGGTCGCAAAGGTCTGAACACCGCGCCGCAGTACTCCGGGAACGAGTCGCCGGGTGCCCTTAGATACAAGGGAGTACATTTGAACGGACTCGAACACGCGCTTATGCGCGTGAATTTTTGGGGGTAGGGGGGAACTCAGCGCGTTAGCGCGCAGGTGCGCTTCGCGCAGACGAGCGGATAAATGTTGCTTGCTTCAGCAAGCGGTCACGGTTCTTGTTCCTCATCGTTAAACCCTGCACCGTCTAGGCTGCTCGCCGTCTGGTGTTGGTATGTGGGCAACGCAAAGCGTTGTCCATCATATCAATGCCCGGCGAGCTTACCTGCAAGCGCAAGCGCGCTAGTTAAAGCTAAAAAGGTGAAGAGTTCGACGCGCATCGATTCGGATGATGTAGCCTTGTAATTTTTGTTGATTATACAAGGCTAAAATAAGGCTACACCGGTGTGATTGTCTTAAAAAATCCACTGTTTAGTAGGGTTTTTGAGCCTTCAGGCGACGATGGGGTTCAAGAGGCCGGAAGTTCAAATCTTCTCACCCAGACCACGCGAGAACACAGCAGAAGCTGTGTTCTTTGCTTTGTCGGGGGTGAGAAGCAACGACCACACGTGACGCTCACGCGCACTCCCCCGACGCACCGCCTTTGACACTCTTCACGCTGATTTTCGCTCCGCTGTTTGTCCGAAAGGCAGATTGTCTTCGTCCCTCATTGCCGCTCTCGTTTGCGTTCGCTCTTCCGTCGCCCTGCTCCTTACAAATCTTCTCACCCAGACCACGCGAGAACACAGCAGAAGCTGTGTTCTTTGCTTTGTCTGGGGTGAGAACCCGCACTAAAAGCGTGCTCTTTTGCAAAAAAACGCCCGCCGTATTTCGGCGGGCGCTGTAATATCGGTTTGTGTGACGGCTCACAGGTCGTCCTCGATGGCGCTGGATTTCGCATACGCGGTCGATTTCGCTTCGAAAAAGTCCGTCTTGATGAGGTTTGCGTTGGAGTACTGGCTCACCCACGCCATAGACGCGGGCTCGGTTTCGTAGCCATCGTAAAGAGGGCCGAACCCTATCCCCGTGGAGCGAAGATTGCCGAGATACTTGATGTAGTCCTCCACCATCTGATTGTTGAGCCCCGGAATATCGTCGCCTATGATGTACTGTCCCCACTTGATTTCCTGGCGCACGCCCTCGCGCATCATCTCTTTGAGCTCCTCGACCGCCTCGTCGGTAAAGAGGTCGGGCTCTTCCTTTTTGAGTTCGAGGATTATGGAACGGAACAGCCACAGATGCGTATTCTCGTCACGGTTGATGTAGCGTATCTCCTGCACGGACCCGGGCATTTTGCCGTTTCTGCCGAGGTTGTAGAAGAACATAAAGCCGGAATAGAAGTAGATGCCTTCAAGGATATAGTTGGCAATCATCACTTTGAGCAGCGTTGCGGCGGATTTGTCCTCGCGGAAAAGGTTGTAGACGTCGCCGATGAACTTATTGCGCGCAAGCAGATGCTCGTCGAATTTCCACTGATAAAGGATGTCGTTGCGCTCGTCGGGAGAACATATGGTGTCCAGCATATAGCCGTAGCTCTGCGAATGCACCGCCTCCTGGAAGGTCTGGATGTTCAGGCAGAGATTGACTTCGTTTGCGGTGATGTATTCGCCGATGTTGGGCAGGTTCGCCGTCTGGATGGAGTCGAGGAAGACGAGGAAACTCAGCACCTTGTCGTACGCTCTGCGTTCGGCGGGCGTAAGCGCCTTGCGATAGTCCTTGACGTCCTGGCTGAGGTTGATTTCTTCGGGTATCCAGAAGTTGTTCATCGCCTGTCTGTACCAGCTGCTCACCCAGGTGTATTTGAGATTGTTGAAATCGTTGAGATTGGTGGTGTTGCCGCCAATCATACGGCGTTTGACGACTTCGGTATCGCCGTTTTCGTTGAACAATGGTTTGAGTTTGAGATGGTCTTTGTCCATAAATCCTCCGTATTCCGCTTTTATTTCTTAATTTTGTACAGTTTAAGTACCGTTTCTGCCGTCAGGAGCTGCACGACTCGCACTCTTCGACTTCGAGCGATTTCGAGCGGATGTAATACACCGTCTTGACGCCCTCCTCCCACGCGGAGATGTAGAGCCCCAGCACCTGCCTCATCGTATATTCGTTGGTTATGTAAAGGTTCAGCGACTGCGCCTGGTCGATATGGCGCTGTCTTACTCCTGCCGCCCTGACCGTCCAGGTCTGGTCGATGAGGTGCGCGTTTTTGTAGAGCCAGTAGGTCGCGGGCGACAGTTCGGGCGCGACGCGCGGTATCATTGCTCCCTTCTTTTCCTCGAAGAAGAACTTCTTCATCACGGGGTCAAGCCCCGCTGTCGTTCCCGCTATGATTGACGTGGAAGACGTGGGCGCAACGGCAATGAGATAGGAGTTGCGCATACCGTATTTCGCGACTTTTGCCGCGAGCTCTTTCCAGCGGTCGGACGTGTAGCCGCGCTTTTCGAAATAAGCCCCCGTCTGCCAGTCCGAACCCTCGAAGTACTCGTAACTTCCCTTCTCGGCGGCGAGGTCGCAGCTCGCCTCGATGGCGGCGTAGTTTATCTCTTCGAACACTTCGTCCGCAAACGCAAGGTGCTTCTCGCTCTCCCAGCCGATGCCGTTTTTGGCAAGCATATGGTGGTATCCCGAAACGCCGAGCCCTATGGGACGGTATTTCCTGTTGTTTATCTTCGCATATTCGACGGGATAGAAGTTGAGGTCGATGACGTTGTCGAGTGCGCGCACGACGGTGCGGACAATGCTCCTAATCTCCGCCTTGTCCTTCACGTTTATGTTGCCGAGAACGAGCGACGCGAGGTTGCACACCACGAATTCGCCGGGCTTGGTCACCTGCACCACCACTTCGTCGCCGTCGTCCGTCTTCACTATCTCGCGCGAAACGAGGTCGATGGGCGACATATTCTGCGCGATTTCCGTGCAGAGGTTGGAACAGTAAATCATCCCCTTGTGCGGATTGGGATTGAACTTGTTGACGTGGTCACGGTTGAAACAGAACGGCGTGCCCGTTTCGACGGCGGATTTGAGGATGAGCCTCACCACCTCTTTCACGGGTATTGCGCGCTTTGATATCCTGTCGTCGCTCACACAGTCGAAATACTTGTTTTCCCACTCCTGCCCGTAACAGTCTTCGAGGTGGTAGCCCTTTACGGTGTAAATCTCGTGCGGGCACATCATATACCACATGCCGTTTATGTTGTCGCGCGCCATACGCCAGAACAGGTCGGGATAACACACGGCGGGGAAAACGTCGTGCGCTTTCATACGGTCGTCGCCGTTGTTGGTGCGCAGCTGCAAAAATTCGGGCAAATCCTTGTGCCAGGCGTCGAGATAAACCGCGACCGCACCCTGACGCATTCCGAGCTGGTCGACCGCGACAGCGGTGTCGTTGACGAGCCTAATCCAGCGTATTACGCCGCCTGCCGCGCCCTGAAATCCGCGTATGGGCGCGCCCGTCGCGCGCACCTTGCCGAAATAAAGCCCCATTCCGCCGCCGAATTTGCTGACTTTCGAGAAATTGTCTATACTGCGGTAAATGCCGTCCAGCGAGTCGGGAACGGTGTCGATGAAACAGCTGGAAAGCTGATGGTACGGCTTGCGGGAATTGGACAGCGTCGGCGTCGCGACGGTGACTTTCAGAAGCGAAAGCATATCGTAAAACTCGCGCACCCTCTGCATTTTGTTCTTTTCGTTCATCGCAAGATGCATTGCGATGCCGAGGAACATCTCCTGGGGCGTTTCGAGCAGCGTACCGTCGAAATCGTGGATTACGTATCGTTTCAGCACGAGTTGCAGCGACGAATAAGTGAAAAGGTTGTCACGGCGGCGGTCTATGATGGACGCGCACTCCGCGACTTCCTCCCGCGTGTAATGTTCGAGGATGTACGCCCCGTAAAGTTTCCTTTCGGTAAGATAGGCAAGTTTGGCGTAAAATCCTTTGATGTCACGCGCTTTAAGCTCTGCGGCGAGCTTCTTGTACATATCGAACATCACAAGCCGCGCGGCGATGAACTCCCACTTGGGGGCTTCCTGCGTGGTGAGTTCCACTGCGGCGCGCACCAAAGACGCGTATTTTGCACTTTCGTCCGCACCTTCCCGCGCGAACGAGGCAAATTTGCCGCTGAGATGCATCAGGTCGTATTCGGGTTCGGGATAATCGTACTGTATCCCTTTCAGCACTCCGACGAGCACGGGGTCGTCGAAACGCGAAGCAATCTCGTTGCGGTACGCTCTCGCTTTTGCACGTGCGTCGCGGTAGAGGATGAAACTCTTGACCTCGTCGAAATAGCCCTCTTCCATAAGGGTTTTTTCCGCAAGGTCCTGCACCTGTTCGACCGTGACGGGAAATGACGGTATCTTCGACACCACGACGGCGGTGAGCCTGTCAAGGACGTCCTCCCCTGCGTCGTGACCGACGCTTCCGAATGCGGCGGCAAGCGCGTTCTTGATTTTCACCGCGTCGAAACGCTGTTCGGTACCGTCGCGTTTGACAATGTACATAAGCCCCTCCGAAACCATATATAGAATTGTTTGCGGCACACGACCACAACATATAGCTGTTACATTGTATCAAAGGTGCCGCTATTACGCAAGCGCTTTTCGGGCAAAAAGGACAAAAAAAGAGCGCCCGTCGCAGGCGCTGCAAAAACCGCTCAAAGCTCCGTTTCCGAATTGTGTTTTTTGACTTTGAGTCTGTTCATCGCGCGGGCAAGCTTCGCTTGTGCCGCATAGTATTCCCTCACGCTCTGTCTGCGGAGCATATCTTCCTTTGCCGCGTCTGCGGCGCGCCGCGCCCTGCTCTCGTCTATCTCGTCAGGACTTTCCGCCGTATCGACGAGCACGAGAACTTCGTTTTTTTCGACTTTGACTATCCCCTCGGACACCGCCGCCCGTATGCGCTTTTCTTTGCCGTCCTCTTCCGCGGTGAAATCAAGCTCCCCCGGTACGACCGCGGAGATATAATTGCTGTGATGTGCCATAATGCCGTACTGCCCCTGCAAGGTCGGCATGACCAAAGACACGCACTCACCCTCGTAAAAAGGCTTGTCGGCAGCAAGGATATGCAGGAAAAACTTGTTGCGGCTCATACGCTCTCTTTCAGCTTTTTCGCCTTTTCAAGGGCTTCATCGAGCGTTCCGACATTGTAAAACGCCGCTTCGGGATATTCGTCCGCTTCGCCGTCTATTATCGCCGCAAACCCCGCAACCGTGTCGGACAGCGCGACGTACTTGCCCGCATTGCCCGAAAACTTTTCCGCGACGTGGAAAGGCTGCGAAAGGAATCGCTGTATTTTTCTGGCGCGTGCGACGATGAGCTTGTCCTCGTCGCTGAGCTCTTCCATACCGAGTATGGCTATGATGTCCTGGATTTCCTTGTACTTTTGCAGAATCTCCTGCACTCCGCGCGCGACGCGGTAATGCTCCGCCCCGACCACGTCTTCCGTGAGTATCCTCGAAGACGAACCGAGAGGGTCGATTGCGGGATATATGCCCTGTTCCGCAATCTTTCTGCTGAGCACCGTAGTGGCGTCGAGGTGAGAAAAGGTGGTGGCGGGAGCGGGGTCGGTGAGGTCGTCCGCAGGGACGTAGACCGCCTGTACGGAAGTGACGGAGCCGTTTTTGGTGGAAGTTATCCTCTCCTGCAATTCGCCCATTTCTTCCGCAAGCGTGGGCTGGTATCCGACTGCGGAAGGCATACGTCCGAGCAGAGTGGAAACTTCGCTGCCCGCCTGCACGAAACGGAAGATGTTGTCGATGAAAAGCAGCACGTCCTTGTGGCGCACGTCGCGGAAGAACTCCGCCATAGTGAGCCCCGCAAGTCCGACGCGCATACGCACGCCCGGCGACTCGTTCATCTGTCCGAAGACGAGCGCGGTTTTTTCCGCCACGCCGCTTTCGTTCATTTCCGTCCAGAGCTCGTTGCCCTCGCGGCTTCTTTCGCCGACGCCCGTAAACACGGAATAGCCGCCGTGCCTGGTGGCGACATTGTGGATGAGTTCCTGAATGAGGACGGTTTTGCCGACGCCTGCGCCTCCGAATAGCCCTATTTTGCCGCCCTTGCTGTACGGTTCGAGCAAGTCGATGGCCTTGATGCCCGTTTCGAGGATTTCGACCGACGGATTGAGTTCGGGAAAAGCGGGCGCGGGTCGGTATATCCCCATACGGTCGGCGGAAGGGTCGATGTCTTCTCCGCCGTCTATGGGTCTTCCGAGCACGTTGAACATTCTGCCGAGGGTACGCTCGCCGACGGGAACTTCTATGCACTTGCCCGTCGCCGTGACGCGCATTCCGCGCGCAAGCCCTTCGCTTTCGGACAGCATTATGCAGCGCACGACGTGTGCGTCCAGATGCTGCGCAACTTCCATAACCTTGGAGTCGCTGCCCTCGCCGACTTTAAGCGCGTCGCGCAGATGCGGCAGCGCCTCGTCGAACATCACGTCGACGACGGGACCCGAAATTCTGGTGATTATGCCTTCTTTCATTGCTTTGCTCCCTTGCGTTTCATAGACTTCGCGCCCGAAGTGACCTCGGTGATTTCCTGCGTGATGGCAGCCTGGCGTTCGCGGTTGAATTCAAGCGAAAGTTCGGCAAGGATTTCGTCCGCGTTATTGTCGGCGCCGAGCATTGCAAGCATACGCGCATTCTGTTCGCAGCAATAGCTGTCCACGAGCGCGCTGTACACAAAGCCCGAAACGTAGCTGTGCATTACGTTGTCGAGCACTTCCGACGCAGACGGCTCGAACTCGAACTCCGTGCCGTCCTCTCCCCCCGAGACGTAATCCTTGCGGCTCAGCGGCAGAAGACGCGTGACGTAGACGTGCTCCGTCCTGCCTCCGCCGAAGTCGGTGTAAACGACGTATATCTCGCCCAGAGCGCCGTCGGAGTACATACCGAGCAGAATATCGCATATTTCGCGCGCGCGGTGGAGAGTCGGACTCTGCGCCGTATAGACGAAATTTTCCTCAAACGGCACGCCGTGATTGACGAAATACTGCCTGCCGTATTCTCCGACGACGAAAAGTTTGCCGCCGGGGTGTTCGCCGAGCAAATCGCGGGCTTTTTTCAGCACGTTCTGGTTATACGCCCCGGCGAGCCCTTTGTCCGCGGTGATGACGAGTATGCCGCACGCTCCGCGCGGCTTATGCTCGTCCTCGTCGGGATAAAACCAGTTGCTGCCCGTTTCGCCGCACGCGCCGAACACGCGCGAAATCTCCTTTTGCATTGCGGAAAAGTAAGGACGCGTCTTGTCGAGGTCGCTCTTGGCTTTGCGCACCTTTGTGGACGCGATGAGATACATCGCGTTGGTAATCTTTTTGGTGTCGCGTACGCTCGCTATCCTGTGCTTGATTTCCGCAAGACTGCTCATACGTCAAACTCCGTACGGTATTTTGCCGCCGCGGCGAGAATTTTCTCTTTGAGTTCGGCGGAAAGCGCATTGGTGCGCTCTATCTCGTCGGCAAATTCGGGATGACGCTCGGCAAAATAAGTCAGAAGTCCGTGCGCGGCGTCGGCTATTTTGTCGGGTGCGACGCCTTGCAGCACGCGTCCGAGCGCGCAGACGAGAAGCAGAACTTCTTCCGCCTGGGAATACGGCTTGCCCTGCGGCTGGCGCAGCAGGCGCATAAGCCCCTGTCCGTACATAAGCTGGTTGCGCGTGAGTGCGTCCAGGTCGCTCGCGAACTGCATAAACACTTCCATTTCACGGTACTGCGCAAGGTCCAGCCTCAAAGACCCGACCGCCTTTTTGACCGCCTGCGTCTGCGCGTTGCCGCCCACTCGCGAGACGGAAAGACCGACGTTGACGGCGGGACGCTGTCCCTCGAAGAACAGCTCGCTCTCCAAGAAAATCTGCCCGTCCGTTATGGAAATTACGTTCGTGGGAATGTATGCCGAAACGTCGCCCGCCTGGGTTTCGACAATGGGCAAAGCGGTTATGCTGCCGCCGCCCAGTTCGTCCGAAAGATGAGCCGCGCGCTCCAAAAGCCTGGAATGAAGATAGAACACGTCGCCGGGATACGCTTCGCGTCCGGGGGCGCGTTCGAGCAACAGGCTGAGAGTGCGGTACGCAACGGCGTGCTTGGACAAATCGTCGTAAACTATCAACACGTCCCTGCCCGCATACATAAAGTATTCCGCCAGCGCGCACCCTGCGTACGGCGCGATATACTGCATAGGCGCAGACTCTCCCGCGCCCGCCGCCATTATGACGGTGTAACTCATCGCGTCGTGTTTGCGCAGCGTTTCGGCAAGCTGCACCACGGAGCTTGCTTTCTGTCCTATCGCGACATAAATGCAGACGACGTTCTTGCCCTTCTGATTGAGTATGGTGTCAAGCGCAATCGCCGTCTTGCCCGTCTGCCTGTCGCCGATGATGAGTTCGCGCTGACCTCTGCCTATCGGGAAAAGCGCGTCCACGACCAGCAGACCGGTTTCCATAGGCTTGTTGACGGGCTGACGGTCCACGATACCGGGCGCGGGACATTCGATGGGACGATAACCGTCGGGATTGATTTCACCCTGCCCGTCCACGGGATTGCCGAGCGCGTCCACGACCCTGCCGAGGAACTCCTCGCCGACGGGGATGCCCGCCGTCTTGCCCGTGCGGTGTATGATGTCGCCCGCCGATATATCGCGGCAGTCGCCGAAAACGATAATTCCGCACGTTTCGGGGCGGAGGTCCTGTATCATACCCTTGACTCCGCAGTCGAAGACGACTATTTCGCCGTACGACGCGTGCGCAAGCCCGTCCGCCGCGACTATGCCGTCGCCTACTGAAAGCACCCTGCCCGTTTCTTCGGCGAGCGCTTCGGGCGTCCAGTCTTCGAGAGCCTGACGGATGAGCGGAATGATGTTGTCGGCAGAACCCGACAGCCCTTGAAGTTTGCGTTTTAACTGCGTAAATCTGCCGCCTACGCTCCAATCGTAGACGTCGTCTTCCGCTTCCAGCCTGAACCCGCCGGGGAACATATCGCTTTCCACCCATTCGAGTTCCAGCCTGCGCTTGTACTTCTTTTCGAGAAAGCGTTCGAAACGCGCGAACTGTTCGTCGGAAGGACGGGACGCGGAATACAATACGGCTTTATTCTTTTCCATCCTTCTCTTCCTCTTCCGCCGCGCTCAGGAATTTTTCGTAAGCGTCGTCCACACCCGAACTCATCACGACTTTCTGCGCCATATCGTTCACGATGTCGCGGATGTCGCCGCCGACGCCGTCGATAATCTTTTTCTTTTCTTTTTCCGCGCTTGCACGCGCCGCGGAAACGATGTCCTCCGCCTCTTTCTGCGCGTCGCGGAGCTTTTCGGCACGCACGGCGTTCATCTCTTCCGTCGCGTGCTTTTTCATCTCGGAGATTTCGGCATCCGCGGCAGAAAGCCTGCCCTCGTATTCCTCGCGACTGTGCCTCGCCTCTTCGAGAGCTTCCGCCGTCTTGTCCTCCCTCTCCTTATAGCCGTCCTCTCTCTTTTTCATAAACTTACGCACGGGCTTGTAAAGCAAAAGATACAGCCCGACGCCGAGAATGAGAAAGTTAAGCAAATGCAGCAATATCTGCTGCCAGTCGATGTTAAGCGGCATTACCCGTCTCCTTTACAGCACGAATATCAGCAGAATCGCGATTATCAAAGCGTAAATTATCGCCGTTTCGATGAAGACCAGACCGAGCATAAGGCTGGAACGTATATCGTTCTTCGCTTCGGGCTGGCGGGCGATGCTCTCGTTGGACTTGGATATCGCTATTGCCATACCTATCGCGCCTGCCGCGGCGGCGATGCCGACGGCAATGGCTGCCGCAATGGCAATCATCCCCTGCGTGTTGTCGGCAGGCGCGGGGGTGTCCGTCGTGACATCCGTGCCTCCGTCCGCGGGCTGCTCGGTTCCGTCGGTTGCGGCGTCTTGCGCCTGTTCCGTTTCCGCAGCTGCTATATTGTCGGAGAAAACTATGCCGAGCACGAGTCCGAGTGCGGCGAGCGCGATGACTGCCATAAGTACGGCGGCAATGATTTTTACGTTAAGAGCTTTTTTCATTTCAGACCTCTTGTACAGCGGTTTTGTTATTTCTTGCCGGCTTGTGTTTGAGTGCCGGCTTGTGTTTCTTTTCGTGTGCTACGGGCGGTTCGGTCACTTCGCCGTAGAACAGCGACGTGAGCATAACCAGAACGTAGGACTGGATGAGCGCGTGCATAAGCGTGAACAGCACTCCAACTATCACGGGCAACACGAAACTCAGCGCAAGGTAATAATAGACGAGTTCGGTGACCAGCAGTCCCGACAGCAACGCGCCGAAAAGACGGAAACTCATCGAAATCGGCAGCGAGAAATCCTTTATCGTACGGCCGAACCCGCGGAGCCCGTTGTGCGCGATACCGCCCGCCATAATCACGAAATAGGACAGGAAACCGAGCGCTATCGCGGCGTTGATGTCCGCAAGCGGCGCGGGAAGGGACAAGGAATTGCCGCTCACCGCCTGCACGGGGATTCCGACGAGCTCGAACACCGTGCCGACGAAAATATAAACGCCCGCGGCGAAAATGTACGCGCCGAGGAAATCGTTGTAGTGCGGGCTGTTCTTTTTGGCAAGACCCGAAAACATCCCCACTATCGTTTCGATGAACAGCTGAAATTTTCCGGGTACGGTTTTAAAGCGCGGAATAAAGAAAATCCTGACTATCGCGGCAAAAATCAAAAGCACGAGAGTCACGGTTACTGCGGAAATCAAGGACGGATTCACTTCCAGCCCGAACAGACTTATCGCATTCTCTTCGTGCAGAACGGCGTCCTGCATCACATCCGATATGTCCTCCGATGAGGTATACAGAGGGTCGGTAAGTACAATCCCTACGATAAGAAGCGCCGCAACGCACGCAATGACGACTGCGGCGATTATCTTTTTCTTTTTCATACGTTTTGCGTCCTGCGACATTATCGCCTCCGACTCCTAACGATTGTAACGCCATTCACACGTTTTGGCAATCGCTTGTGCGAAGTTTATTTTGTTAATAACGCTCAGTAGTATGTCAGTTTATAGTATGAACTGTTTTACGCGCACGTTTACGCGCACGCGCAGATGTTTTTTGCCCTAAATATACGCGCTCATATGAAAATTGCGGCGCATATAAAAACCCGCCCCGTAAAGAGGCGGGTTCCGTCTTATGACGAATGTCAGTCTTTGCTGTCGGAGTCGTCCGCAAAGCCGCTTTCCGCGCTTTCGGCAGACATTTCGACCGTTGCGCCGTCCGCACCTGCCGCGGCGAGTTCCGCTTCCTGTGCTTCTTTGCGGCGTTTGATTTCCGCAACGGCTTCCTGCTGTTCCTTCTCATTGAACTTGTAGAAGAAAATCGGGATTGCGGAAAGGATGAAGCTGAGTGCCGCGACGAGCATAAGCATTATCCACATAACGTCTTTGCCGCTCGCATCCAGTGCGCCGGGATTGTTCGCGGTGACGCCTGCGAGATAGTACCCCATAACGCCGATGAACGCGCCGACCGCCATACCGATTTTGTTGATGAAGGTCTGCATTGCGAAGCAGATGCCTTCCGCACGTTCGCCCGTTTTGAGTTCGAGGTATTCGATGGTGTCGCCTATCATCGCGTAAGACACGATGTTGGTGAGACCGGAAGGAATACCCGAAATGACTATTGCAAGCAGCGCGATGACAAGTGTTGCGGTCGAAGTGTAATCTCCCCTGTCGATGCTGATACCGACGATGAACGCCACCAGCAGCGCAAGCCCGCCCGCGATGTTTGTCCAGATATACGACTGTTTCTTGCCAATCTTCTTGGTGAGATAAGGCACGAGCAGCGAAGCAATGAGTCCGCCGGGAACGATGGCTATCGTGACCAGCGTATAAAGTCCTTCGCCATGCATACCGATGAAGTTGACGCTGTCAAGGACGTATTTGCAGAAGTAAAGACCGCCCGTGTAGGTGAACACCATTCTCGCCGCGCCGAGGATGCCGGAGATGACGATGAGCATCAAGGGCTTGTTCTTGAACAGAAGCTGCAAATTGTGTTTGAGGGAAGGAACGTTTTCGTTGTCGAGTTCGCTCGCTCTTTCTTTCGTGCCTTTGAAACCGACAAAGAAGAGGGGTGCGCCGACCGCAACGCAGATAATTGCAGCGATGAAGTAGATATAACCGAGGTCGGTCTGCTTGTTTTCAAGCGTTCCGTCGAGGATGGTTTGCAGGTCATTGCCTGTCCACTCCGTATACGCCTTGCCGCCGAGCAATTCGGAATCATATTCGGCATATGTTTCACCGGCGGCAAGCCAAGCCGAATACACGGCAGAATTCTCGCCGAATTCAGTAAGAATGAAATTCTCAAGCGTGCCGTAATTTGCGGTAATATTCTTAAACGTCCCCGTGCGGTCAGCGTCAAAGTTGAGATAGAAATCTTCAGTGGTGTTTTCGTCGCCGTCAACGTCAGCCAAATCGGGAACGATTATTGCACCGCCCTCACTATCCACCGCAAACTGAATTTGCGAAACTATGCTCTGATACGCGTTGATTTCCGTCTGGAGGTCGCCTGTCATCGCACTGGTCACCTGAGGCACGACTATGGTGACGATGCCCGCACCAGCCGTGCACAGCAGACGGGCTATGGTCAGGAGATTGCCGCGGCGGAACGTGTCGTTGGACATACGGGAGTTGAGCCCCCAATACGGCACGTCGCAGACGGTGTAAACCATACCCCAGATTATGTACATTATGGACATCGCCGCAAATCCGCCGGGATTGTGGGGATACCAGGGCAGGAAGCACAGTATCGTGACCACCGAAACGGGGATTGCCATCCATTTGAGATAGGGACGGCATTTGCCCCACGGGGTACGCGTTCTGTCGACAATCGAACCCATAATCGGGTCGTTCAGAGCGTCGTAAATTCGCGCAAAGAGCATAAGCAGCGCAACCGCGAGCGCACCGTACCCTATCGCGTCCGTCATAAACACCGTGAGATACGAGCCTATGATGGTACAAATCAGGTTCTGTCCGAAGCCGCACAGCGAATAAGCTATGCCCTCTTTCGGCTGCATTTCGCCGTCACCCGGATAAGTGCCGAAAAGCTTATGCCAGATGCTCCGCTTTACGGGCGCTTCGATGGCAGCCGCGCCTTCCATGGATTCGATTTTCAAATCTTCCATAATACCCGCCTTACAAAATTTTGTTTAAGGATTAAATAATACGATTATGCACCTAAATACAATCCCGTAATAACTATAAAAACACATCCGCCGACTTTTGTCAAACAACGTGTCCAAATGTTTTTTTGCGGGGATTATTTTAATGTTAATTTTATTTTGAGCCGCAACAAATAATTTTTCGCTTAAATGCAAAGATTTGCTTGTGCAAACGCAAAAATTAAGGTAAGATAACTAAACGGACACGATGCAGACGGCACTCCCGCGCCGCACGCACCGACACCACCACGCGGGGCTTTAGCTCAGTTGGCTAGAGTACTTGTCTGGCAGACAAGGGGTCAGGGGTTCGAATCCCCTAAGCTCCACCAAATCAGGTAAAACCCTACTGTTTAGTGGGGTTTTTTCTTTGCGGGCTGTACTTTCGTTTTGGGATTTCGACATCAAAATCGCACGGAATAGGTGTCAAACACATATCATAAAAAGCCGCTTTCGCCGTCGGGTTGAAGGGGCTGCGGCGTCAGCATCGCCGTATTGCGGAGCAATTCTATTTTACGGCGCGCGTCATCGACATCCTTGACCCATCTCACCGCTATATTGCCTTTTGTCGTGCTGATTGTGAGTTTGCCCGAAGAGTAAGTGATATGCCCGTGGTAATTGCGCTGCGCTACAAAAATAATGTCTTCCGGGCGCAAAGTCACGCTTCTATACACCGTAGGATGCAAGAGAATGACGCCGTCGCGATACTCGGCGAGGATTTTCGGCGTTACAATGGCGAAATATGTGTAACATACGGCAGCGACACCCAATACGACGATGACAAATATCATCGACATCATTCTCCACTTGCCAATGCTCCCGGGCATCAAAGACTGCGTGACGCCCAAAAAGACCGCAACCATCGCCAAAAGTATCCATAACGTCACAGTACCGGCGACAGGCCAGCCCGACCTTTCGGCAAGCACCTGTCCGCCGCTCCCCTGCCCGTTGATTTCACTCATCGTTTTCCCTCCATTGCACCGTCCTGCCGAACAGCACGGTTTCATTATACGTCAAACGTCAAAAAGAAACAATACCTCAAACCGAAGCGAAACGGACAACCGAATGTAAACGGAGGCGGAAAATCAGCGTGAAAGATGCTCGCGTGCGACGGCGAGCACATCCGAAACGTCGTGTACGGAAGCAATGGCAAGCCGCACCGCTTTCGCACCGCGGGTATTTTTTGCATAATGGCAGAGGTGCAGTTTCATACTGTTGGCAACGCTGCGCTCGGGAAGAACGCGCAAAAGGATGTCGACGTGCCTTTGCACCGCCGCATATGCGTCGAAATCATCCCGCGCTTCCGCCGTCAGTTCCTCGGCGTAAAGGAGAGCGTCCTCTCTCGGGGCGCCCGTCCCGTCGTCCGCGAACACGTCCGCGTCCGAAAGGCGGTCCAGTCTGTCCAGCACACGGAAAATCCAAGGTCTTCCGAGGGCACCCCGCCCTATCATAAACGCGTCGGCGCGGCTTTCGCGGCGTATGCGCCAGAAACTCTCCCCGTCGGTAATGTCACCGCTCGCCACCACGGGCACGTCGACCGCCCGCGCGACTTCGGCGGTCAGCGAGTGGTCCGCCCTGCCGCCGTACATCTGCTCTCTGAAACGCGGGTGCACGGTGACCGCCCGCGCGCCGCCGCGAACCGCCGCAAGCGCGCATTCAGCGGCGAGCGGAGTGTTAGCGCGCACGCCCGCGCGTAATTTTACTGTTACGGGTTTGCCGCTGCCCTCCGCCGCGGCACGGACGACGTCGCAGATGAGTTCGGGCCGCAGCATAAGCGCGCTGCCGTCGCCGTTGGAAAAAACCTTTTTGACGGGGCATCCCATATTTATGTCGATAATCCCGAAGGGAGATAAGCGTGCGTCCCCTGCGGCGCGAAACATAAATTCGGGCTCGCTGCCGAAAAGCTGCACGGCGCAGTCGCGGTCGGACGCGTCGCGGTAAAGCAATGCTTCCGTCCCCGGATTGCCGTAACACATTCCCTTTGCGCTCACCATTTCGGTGTAAGTCAGCCCCGCTTCGTTTTCGGCGCAGAGTGCGCGGAAACCCGCGTCGGTGAAACCGGCGAGCGGCGCGAGAAATATGCGCGATTTTAGGTTTTGTCCGCAAAAATCAAACATTAAACTTGCTTTTCGGTCAATTTGACCTCATCCCAGATTTTGTCCAGCTCGTCGAGGGAAAGCTCGTTCATCTCTTTTCCGCTCTCTTTCACGCGGCTCTCGACAGCGGCAAATCTGCGGAAAAATTTGGCGCTCGCTTCGCGGAGCGCGATTTCCGTTTCCACCTTTCTGAGGCGCAGCACGTTGACTGCGGCAAAAAGCAAATCGCCGCCCTCCTCCGTGAGGTGCGCGTTGTCCGCCGACATAAACTCGGCGAGTTCCTCCTTCACCTTTTCCGCGGCGGGCGCTGCGTCCCCCCAATCGAACCCGCACTTCTTTGCAATCTTCTGTATCTTTTCGGCATAAAGCAGCGCGGGCAGATTTTTGGGCACTCTGTCCATCGCGTCCGTGTTGGACGAATATTTCTTTTCTTTCTTTTTGGCTTCGTTCCAGAAATCCAGCGCCTGCTCCGCATTATCCGCGTGGTTCGCGCCGAAAATGTGAGTGTGTCTGTCGAGAAGTTTGCGGCAAAGCGCGGTGAGCATATCGCCGTAGCCGAAATCGCCTTCGTCGCGCGCTATCTGCGCGTGGAATACCGCCTGCATAAGCACGTCGCCGCTCTCTTCCAGCATCCCTTCGCGGTCCGCTCGGTCAATGGCGTCCACAAGCTCGTACGCTTCCTCTATGAGATTGATGCGTATGCTCTCGTGCGTCTGCGCTCTGTCCCATTCGCAGCCGCCTTCGCCGCGCAGTCTGCCCATAATCTCCTGCAAGTCCGAAAAATCGAAGCGCTTGCGTTCGGTCAGGGCGACGCCATCTATCCGCACCGCGTCGCATTCTTCGGGAAGCGCGCAAAGCTCGTATATGCCGAGTTTCTTTCCGCAGTATAGCGCTTCCGCCCGCTCCTCCCCGCCGTAAAGCGCGGAAAGTTTTTCCGCGACCGCCCTGCGGTTTGCCGCGTTCAGTCCGCACACCGTGAGCGGCACGCGCTTGTTGACCGCGACGTATTCGGGCAGTATGTCTTCCGCTATGTAGATTTGTCCGGAGCGGCGGGGATTTTCCCCGCCGAGTTCAGCTTTGCGAATGTCAGCCATTATCCGTTCTCCCAAAACCTGATTTTCCTTCTTAATTTGACAAGGCGACTGCCGAAAGGAAGAGAGAGGAACTCCGCTTCCGTAAACACCCCGAAGAGCGTGGTGAGCCAACCGTACACGAGGACGCACACCGCCGCTCCCGCGAGTATCGCGCCGATGTTTGTCGGGACGTATATTTTCACGGCCAGCGCCGCCAGCGCCATTATAACACCGCTCACCAGCGTTTGGGCAACATTTTTTTCCAGCCGCATATCGGTGAACCTGTGAAAGACCGCCGTCACCGCAAGCAGGGACACCGCGCTCATCCCCACGCCGGCGACTGCCGCCCCCATAACGCCGATGTAACGCACCAGCACGAGCGAAAGCACGACTTTTACGACAATCGCCGCAAAAAGGCTTTTAATTGCCGAATATGTCTTGTCAAGTGCCTGTAAGAGCGAAACGTAAATTTGGGTCGACCCCGTGAGCACCACCCCGAAGGCTGCGACGGCGAGCAATTTCGCCGAAAGGTCAAGCTCATACGCGGAGAGCGCGGGATACATCAGCCCCAGAATATTTCTGCCGAACACCATAAGAAAGAGAGCCGACGGCACGCCAAGCAGATAGACGAGTTTTATGGACATTCTGCTCTTTGACAGAATGCCGCCGAGGTCGTGTTCGGCACGCGACACCGACACCGACGGGACCACGGCAATGGCAAGCGACATTATGACCACGACAGGCAGGTTTACGAGCGAAGTCACGGGGCCGCTGTAAAGTCCGTACTGTGCCGTCGCAAAAGCGGTGTCCGTCCCTCCCCATTTGAGCGCGTTGACCACGATAAGGCTGTCGAAAAACGCGCCGAGAGGGAGTATCAGCCCAAGCAGCGCAATGGGAAACGCCGTGCGGAACATTGCCTTTCGCTCCACGGCGTTCAGGCGCAGGGTTTCGCGCGGTTCGCCCTTTCTCCGCGTGCGGACGAAGTAGGTCACGACGAGATACAGCGCGGCGGCAATTTCCGAAACCGTGATGCCCGCAAGCGCGCCGAACACGGACGACTCCATACCACGCGGCGCAAGCGCCACGGCAAGACCGACGCCGACGCCGAGTTTGACCGCCTGCTCCACGACGTTGGACAGCGCGGTGGGGAGCATATACATTTCTCCCTGAAACCAGCCGCGGAGCCCTGCGATGACTCCGACGAAGAATATTGCGGGCGCAATAGCGACGTATCCGCCCGCCGCCGCGGGATTGCCCTGCCATTCCGCAAGCACCCGCGACAGCGCCGTGACGAGTATTCCCGCAAGCGCGGACAGCGCAACGAGCGTCAGCAGCGCGGCGGCAAGATACTTTTTCGCTCCCTCCCCTCTCGCGCGGTGCTCCGCGACTATACGCGAAAGCGCGGTGGGTATCCCCGCCGTGGACAGAGTCATAAACAGCGCGTACACCGGGAAAACCAGCTGATATATGCCCATCCCCTCCGCGCCGAGAATGTTGGTCAGCGGCACGCGGTAAAACGCGCCGATGAGTTTTGCTATTATGCTGCCGACGGCAAGCACCGCCGCGCCGCCAACGAGTCTGCCGGGTCTGGACTTTTCCTCCGTCTTTTTCATTCGGCGCACACCGATTCCAGCACGCCTGCGGCGAATTCCAGATAGCCTTTCCATTTTTCGGCGTTTTCACCCGCGGCGACCAGCCATCCCGTGACGTCGCCCGCGCTGAACATCGGGACGGAAACGACGGAGCGCGCGGCAAATTCAATTCCTTCGACGGGCGAAAAACCGCCCTCGAAATTCATACACTTTGCTTCTCTGCCCGACACGGCGCGCGCGCATTCCTCGCTTATCCTGCGTGCGGCGATTTCCTTGCGGCGGGCTCCCGCCGCGGCGGCGACTCTGTCGGCGGCGACCACGAAAACCTCGCATCCCGTCACGGACGCCGCAAGGGTCACAGCCTTTTCCGCGGCGCGCCTGAACCCGTCAAACCGCGAATGCTTGCGCACGACAAGGCTTTCCCCTTCCGAAAAAATCTCCATTTCGTCGCCCTCTCGGAGCCGCATTGTGCGCCTGAGTTCCTTGGGAATGACTATTCTGCCCAGCTCGTCCATTCTGCGGACGATGCCCGATACGCTCATAAAAAACCTCCCGTTCGGCGTTTAGTTTCCGCAACGGGAGGTATATTATTCGGCACGGAAAGGAAGTTCGATTCCCTTTCAGCGTTGTCTGCGCCTTGCGGCGTGCACGTCGGTGCGTGCCGCAGGCGCCTGACCCGCGGGTTTGTCTTCCTTGACGCGTTCGAGCACGAAAGAGGTGAAAGTCACGTCCTCGATGAAATCGGAAGGCGCAAACTTCACCCTGTTGAAACGGTCGAACCTCTCGAAATGCGCGGGAAGAAGCACAGGCGTGGAAACGTCCGCTCTGTAAGCCACGTTCTGCACCGCTTCGCGGAAACCCGCAAAAGTCGGCTTGTGTTCGCCTTCGTAAAGCACGTCGCGCAGTATTTTGTCGCCGCGCATCACTTTCGCCCAGATTTTCATCTGTACTCCGCCACTATCTCGCCGAAATAGAAATTGTGCAGGTCGCCGCCCGCGTACCATTGCGCCACTCGGCTTATGTCCATATCGCCCATAGGCAGCACGCCGAGCACGCGACACTCGAAATATCTCTCGCAGCCCGCGACGACGCAGGTGCCGACCTCTTTCGCCGCCTGTTTTTTCATCCCCGTTTCCGCCCACTTGTCGCAGTCGCGGCCGCTCTTGCTGCCGCAGAAAGCGAGCTCTTTTTTCATAGTCCCGGCGGCGGGCACACTGACGGTGAACTCTCCCGTCTTATCCAGCATTTCTTTGGTATAGCGGCTGTCGCGTATTGGGGCGACGAAAACTTTCTTTCCCCACATCACGCCGACGAAACCCCAGCTTGCGACCATCACGTTGTCGCCCGACGTCACGAAAGCGCCCGTATTAAACGCACTGTTCATAAAACCCATATCTTCGAAATTATGCATAGTTACTCCTGCCGCCCGTCCGAAAAATTCGGGAGGAAATTTTGCTCCGTCCCCTCGGAAAAGTTGCCTTCGGGCTCATTGTATGATAACATATGCCCGATGGTCACGGCAACACCCATCAATAAAAAAAACCGAGGTCAGTTTTGAAAAAGAGCGTATTCTTCATCACGCGTTCCGCGCTCGTCGCGGCGATTTATTTCGCGCTTGCAACCGCACTTCAACCCGTATCCTTCGGCCCCGTGCAATTCCGCCTTTCCGAGGCGCTCGTCCTGTTGCCGGTTTTTATGCCGGAATCCATAATCGGCGTGACGCTGGGGTGCTTCCTCTCCAACTTCTTCTACTCGACGATGTACGACGTCATTTTCGGCACGATAGCGACGGGAGTAGCCGCCGTGCTGACCTTCCTGCTCAGGAAAACGAAGTTCCTTTACGTCTTTCCGCCGCTCATACTCAATGCGATACTCGTCCCGCTCATCTGGGTCGTCGACGGCTCGGACACGGCGTATTTTCTGAACTTCGGGCTCATTCTCGCCTCCGAAGTCATTGTCGTGGCAGTAATAGGCTGGCCGCTGACGATAGCGCTCAAAAAGGCGCTGGAACGCGCGGGCATACGTTTTTATTCTTTCCGGCGCACCTTATCCGCGGAGGCGTACGTCAGGCAACCACATAACGCCGCGGAAGAGGACGACGGCTGAACGGTACGCGGCGGTGCCGCAAACGGAAAATCACTACACACGGCCGCGCTCTGTGCGCGGCAGTCGGACGGGAGCAGAATATGAACGCACTCGAAATCGTAAAAAAAGCGGTGCTCGGACACCTTTCGGAAGGCGACTTCGCCATCGACGCCACCGCGGGGCGCGGCTACGACACGGCGTTCCTTGCCCGAACGGTGGGCAGGACGGGGCGCGTTCTCGCGTTCGACATACAGAAAGACGCCGTGGAAAGCACCCGCGCGTTGCTTGCGTCGGAAGGGCTCGACGCGGAGGTGCTGCTCGCCTCTCACGCCGATATGGCGCTTTACGCCGCGCCCGAAACCGCCTCCTGCATACTGTTCAATCTCGGCTATCTTCCGGGCGGCGACCATTCCGTTTACACCCGCGCCGAATCCACGGTCGCCGCAATCCGTGCGGGGCTGGAAATACTGAAAAGCGGCGGGATTATGTGCGTGACGATATACAGCGGTGGCGCGAACGGCTATGCGGAGCGCGACGCGCTCATTCCTTTCCTCGCCACGCTGGACGACAAGAGGTTTCAGGTGCTCGCCCTCTCCTTCCACAACTGGAAAAAGGACCCGCCTATGCCGTTTTTCATCACCAAATTGTAATGTAATGTTCCGCCCGCCGCAGCGGCGGCGTTTTGCTCCGACGCGGCGCGACGCACTATATGTGGAATTTTTATTTTTCCTGCGCGCCGAGGTTTATTTTTCCGTGATTTTGTGATATGGTATTTTACGTTCGGATTGCGGACTTCGTCCGACACATCCGCGCACGGAGGGAGTTTTGAGTCTGGCGAAGTTTTCCAGCGATTTTCTTATCGAAAGTTTTACGCTCGTTGACAACCTTTTCATCAACGAACATCTTCCGCATTGCACGGAAAAACAGCTGAAAGTCTATCTCTACGGGCTGTATATGTGCTCTATGCCCGAAAAGCTCAATTCCCTTGACGAGATGTGCGAAACTCTCGACGTCACCGAGGCGGAACTGACTTCGATTTATGCGGATTTCGAGGACGCGGGGCTGTGCCGCATCGTAAGCCGCAAGCCTCTCGAAGTGGCATACTGTTCCTTGAAGCGCGCGATGCAGCCGCCCAAGAAATACAAATCCGAAAAGTGGCACGATTTCAACCGCGAATTGCAGGAGCTGTTCCACGAGCGTATGCTCACCCCCAACGAGTACAACGAGTATTATTCTTTCCTCGACTCCGTAAAAATGGACCGCGACGCGATGCTGATGATTGTGCGCTACTGCATAGAGCTCAAAGGCGAAAGCGTGCGCTACCCTTACATTCTCACCGTCGCCCGCAACTGGGCTTCCGAGGGAGTGCGCACCGTCGCGGACGTCGAAGCGAAACTCAACGAGTACGAGGCGCAGACGGAAGATATGCGCGCGGTGCTCGCCGCGCTCGGCAGAAAAGGCGGAGCGGAACTCGAAGAAAAGCAGATGCTCACCAAATGGACGCGCAGCTGGGGGTTCACTCTTCCCGCCGTGCTGGAAGCCGCAAAATCGTTGAAAGGCGGAAAGACTTTCAGAAAACTGGACGGCAGACTGGACGAATTCTACCGTATGTCCGTGTTCACCGCCGAAGAAATGAAAGACTACAACGCCCACCGCGAAAAATTGCAGGACCTCGCCGTGCGCATCAACAAGACAATCGGCGTATTTTACGAGTCGCTCGACCACGTCATCGAGGTCTACACCTCTCCGTGGCTGGACAAAGGGTTTTCGGACGAAGCGCTCGTCACCGTGGCGCACTACTGTTTCCTCAGCGGCATCCGCACCCTGGACGGAATGAACGGGGTCGTGGACAAGTTCTATGCGCAGGGGCTGCTCACCGTCGAAGCCATCAACGCTTTCATAGGCGAACAGCTCAAACAGGACGAGCGCATCAAGAAAATCATCGAAGCGACGGGAAGAAGCCGCGGCGTGACGGCGGCGGACCGCAATTTCTACCGCACTTGGAGCGCGGTGTGGGGCTTCGGCGACGACGTGATTGTCTGTGCCGCCGAACTCTGCGCGGGGAAAAGCTACCCTTCTTCCGCAGTCAACCGCCTGCTTTCCGAATGGAAATCCAGAGGCGTGCGCACCGTCGAGGACGCAAAACGCGTCGGCGCAGGCGTCGCGGCGCCCGCGGACAAGGCGGCGGTCAATTCCTCCCGCAATTTCAAGGAACGCACTTACACCGCGGAAGAACTCAAAGCGGTGATGACAAGTATGGACGATTTGGATGAAAACGACGTATGACGGAAGAAGTATTGCGTAAGGTTCTCGAAAACAGGCGTGCGGACAGACAGCGCGAAGAGGCGGCGGCGGAAGCGCGCAGAACCGAGGCTTTTGCCGTGCCCGAAATTGCGGACGCACAGCGGGCATACGTCATTGCCCTGCACAAGAGCCTGATGCGCCCCGGCGAAGCCCGCAAGGCCGCGGCGGAAAGCGCGAGGGAAACCTATCTCGACGCACTCACGAAATACGGCTGGTCAGAAAAGGACTTCTCCCCACGCGTCAAATGCGAAAAATGCGGCGACCTCGGAATGTGCGGAGAAGAACTCTGCGACTGCGTACGCGACGAACTGATTAAGGCGCTCGGCGTGGCGTGCGACATTTCTCCCGAAGGTTACTCTCTTTCCGATTTCGACGAAAAAAGCGTAGGCGGCGCACAGTCGGCACAGCTTAAAAAGGCGTACTCCTGGATGAGCACTTACGTTTCGGCATATCCCGACGTGAAATACCGCTACATACTGCTTTCGGGCGGTACCGGCACGGGGAAAACGGTGCTTGCCACCGCGGCGGCGCGCGAGATGATTAGACACGGACACAGTGCGGTGGTGATGAGTGCGAACGCATTCAATTCGCTTATGCTCAAATGCCACACCTCTCCCTACTCCGAGCGCGACGGCATAACGAGCGACGTGATGAGCGCGGAGATGCTCGTCATAGACGACCTCGGCACCGAACCCGTTTACAACAACGTCACGTTCGAGTATCTCCTGCTCGTGCTCTCCGAACGCTTTTCGCACAGGCTTCCGACAGTCATAACGACCAACCTCGACGCGGACGATTTCTCAAAACGGTACAACGAAAGAATATGTTCCCGCCTTTTCGACAGACGTGTGTCGAAAGTCATAGAATTTTCGGGCGACGACCTGCGCCGAAGCGCAGCCGCGCACCCCGTCGGTTAAGGAAAACAAATCGGAAGAAAGGTTCGCAAAACGCAGACCCGTTCCCGCAACGCGGTCGTGAAAGCAACCGAAAACGCCGCATCCGCGGCGTTTTTCATATCCGTTAAGCTGTCAGTCTTTCTGCCTTTGACCTTTATGCTGAATCACTCCGCTCCGTCGAGCTCTTCCACGACCTGCACGGCGGCAAGGAAGCACTTTTCAAGCAGCGCGGCGTCCGTGTTGTCCGCGCTGTCGCGCTCGGTGTGATAGTATTCGGCAAAGGGTTTCATTGCCGTGACGCTCGCCGCTTTCAGCCCTGCCGCGGCAAATGCCGCCGCGTCCGTGGCACCGAAGCCTGCGCCGCCTTTCGCACATTCCGCGCCCGCCTTCTTTGCGGCGACGAAAAAGAGCGAAACAGCGTCTTTATCCAGCTTTTGCAGTCCGTTCAAGTCGCGGTCCTGCACTTTGAGATGTTCCGCGTCACGCAGCGTGTCGAGCGTAAAGAAATAAGTTTCCGTGCCCTTGTACTCCTCTGCGTGCGCGTCGCACCACGCCTTCGCGCCGCGCAGTCCGCACTCTTCCGCACCCGTAAGAATCACACCGACCTCCGTCGAGCGCAACTTGATTCCTTTTTCGGCAAGAGCCTTTATCAGGGCGACGGCGACAAAACATCCCGACAGGTTGTCGTTTGCTCCCGGCGACACGGTCTTGGGGTCGATTGCAAACAGGCACAGCCCCCAGAACGGGACGAAAACTATGCCGACAAGCCCCACCGCCAGCCATTCGCCGCGCGCAAGCCCCGTGCCCACGCTCCCGAGATACGCCCAGCGCGCTATGTCCGCGGCGAGAAGATATGCCGCGCCAAGCAAAGATATTATCGCCGCGGCGGCGAGCAGCCTTCCTCTGTCCTTTATCTGTGGACGGAAGATTTTCGCCGCATCGGTGTGAGCGGTGAAAAACACGCGTTTCTTCACTTCGCCTTCGCACGGAAGCACCGCCGTGACGTTTTGCGACGTGCCTTTGACATACGCACCGTCAAACGCGCGCGAGCAAAGCACTCCCTGCACTATAAACGGCACGAAAGCAACAATAATCAATGCAACGGAAACCATCGACACGAAGAAGTACGCCGCAAAAGCGAGCAGCATACACACCACGGTCACGCCTATCCAGCCGAATGCCGCGGCAGGCGCGACGGGGAAAATTTCCGTCCTGACGTCCGCTCCCGCGGCAGACAGCAGACCTGCCATATATTCCGCAGTGTCCGCCTCTGCGACGCTGCCCGCGACGCGGTCGGAAATGTCCTCCGCCGTGCGCGCCGTTTCTCCGCTGATAAAATCGGCCGTTTCAGCCGAAGTACGTTTTAATTCGTCGAATTTCATATCTTAAAGTCCACGTTGAGGTTTCTCAACATCATATCGAGCAAGGCTTTGAGCACGGCTTTTTCGTCCTTTTCGAAATTGGCGAAAGCCGTCGCGAAATATCTTCTGTTTGCCTCGTCGATGAGTTCCGCGACTTTCTGCCCCTCCTCCGTCAGCGCAAGCTGCTGTTCGCGTTTGTCCTCTTCCGAAACCGTGGCGGTGATATAGTTCTTCTCTTTGAGCAGTTTCACGCTGCGCGAAACGAGCGCCTTGCTCACATCAGACATCATCGCGATGTCGCTTGCGGTGGGCGTGGTTTCGATGCTGCTGAGCACCACTATCTCATTCGGCGACAGGTCATACCCTTCCAGCGCATTGAGCTGGAAATCCGTGTACGAGCGCAAGAGTTTTCTGTACGCCGAGAAAAAATATGCCGCGTTTTTTACATCCATGAAATTAGTATAACATTGAAACAAATAATTTTCAAGGCTATACACTCAAAAAGTTAACAATCTCATCTATTTTTGCAAAATTAAGGGAAAAATGACGAAAATTGTCCGTGAGGGAACGCTCAACGGAGGTTTTTCAGTCCGCGCGCGACGGCGTGAGCGCTCATCCACGCCCATTGCAGATTATATCCGCCGCAAATGCCGTCGACATCGAGAGCCTCGCCCATTGCGTACGCTCCGCGGCACAGCAAGGATTGCAGGTCCGCGTCGAATTCGTCGGGGTCGAGTCCGCCCGACATAACCTGCGCCGCGGACGCGTCTGCGGTCCCCTGCAACGTCAGTCGGTAATCTTTCGCGACGGAAGCAATGCGTTCGGCATCAGGCGCCCGGTCGGGAGCCTGCCCTGCGCGCGCCATAATCCTTTCGGCGACTTTGGAATGGAACATCCCCCGAAGCACACGCTCACAGGTGCGCCCGCGCTGTGCGGCAATCAGGTCCGTCAGCTCTTTTTCCGTGACGTCGGGAACAAAGTCGAGGGATACGGCGTCCCCGCGGCGCGCCGTGCCGCGCGCATACAATGCCGAAAGGTCCAGCGCCGCTATGCCGCTCAGACCGTAATCGCGGAAAAGTATCTCCCCTTCCGTGCGGACGCCCGCAAGCGTTGCGGTGCATTTTGCACGCACGCCGTTCAGCCCTTTGACGCTTTCCCTGTCCGTTTTCAGAGGCACGAGAGAGGGAGAAAACGGGCGGCAGGAATGCCCCAGCGCCCTGTACAACGACAGGCTGTCCCTGCCCGACGAAGCGGAGGAACCGCTTGCAAGCACAATGCGGCGAGCTTTGATTTTTTCCTGCGAAAGCACCTTTCCGTCGTCGCCGAGCACGTTTGCGGTGAGCAAAAATCCCTCCGCCGTACGCTCGACGGCGGACACTTCCCTGCCGGTCAGGATTGCCGCGCCGCTGTCGCGGACCGCGGCGAGAAGCACGTCAAGAACGCTCGAAGCGCATTCGGAATACGGATAAACTCTCCCGTTTACGACGCGCGTCGCAAGCCCGAGCGAATTGAAGAATTCCACGGCGGCAGAGGGCGGAAAGTCATTGAGGAACCTCCCCGCGACATCGGGACGGTTGTATCCGTCGGCGGAAATGTCCTCGCCCGTCAGGTTGCATTTGCCGTTGCCGGTCGCAAGCAGCTTTTTGCCCGCGCGCGTATTGCGTTCGAGCACGGTCACGTCAGCCGAATCGAGCATAGCGACGAGCACGAGCGCAGCCGCGCCCCCGCCTATCACTGCCGTATCAGCTTTTCGGGTGCTTTCTTTCATCTGTCAAAAATAAAAAAGCCGAAGCCCGTTCGGGCTTCGGCGACGGGTCACCGATTATTTCTCGGCTTTCTTTTCTACTTTGAAGTAATTCTGGAACTCTTCGAGGACCGCGTAATTCACTTCGTAATGCATCCAGAGACCGCGCTTCTCCGCGTCGATAATGGTGCTGTCGACAAGCAACTTCATATGATAGGAAAGCGTGGGCTGACTGCAATTCATAAATTTCAGAATCTCAAATGCGCACATATCTTTTTCGAGCAGCATCTTGAAAATTTTCATTCTGTTGACATCGCTGAATGCTTTACATATCTTGATGTAGATTTTTTCTTCCATATTTGTGCTCCTATAATTTATTCTGGCACTTTAATAATATATCCGATTTTTTGTATTGTCAATCCACTTTTGCAAATAACCTTGATTATAATCTTCCCTTTCAGCCTGCTCCGAGTCCGAATTTTCCGTTGCGCGGGTCAACGAACAAAAAGAAGTCGGGCGCGAACGCCGTCAGCGTAAAATAGCACGCCGCGATAAAGACCAATCCGAGCGCCCCTGCCGCACACAGCGCGGCGGAAGAGCGCGGACGGGTGAACGCCGCGTACGCAACGGCAAATCCGAGAAGAACCCCGACGCAGTAAACGGTTATGTCCACGGCAAGTATTGCTCTGCCCGTAAACGCCGTATACGTGTAAAACACCGCAGGAATAAACCCCGCGGCGATGAATGTCGCGGAAAACGCCCCGAACACGCGGTTATTCAGCGTCGGAGCAAGCGGCAGCGCTGTCGCAAAGTAAACGAGAAACGGGAAAAACACCAGTTTCATATGCTCCCATACGCTCTCGTTTACGGGGAAAAATATCCCCGCCGCTGTGCTTCCGTCAGACCACTCGTAAAAGAAATGGGACAAAGCCCCCACTGCAAGAGAAAATATCGCTCCGACGCCGCATACAATGAGTGCGTCGCGTTTTCTCCCTTTGTCCGCACCTGTTTTCATACAGTAAATATATCTCGCGGAGGCGAATATATACGCGACGCACACGTCCTCCTGCGCGCATTTCGACAGTCAAAACATCGGTCGCAGCCGCCCTCTGCGAAGAAAAAACGAAAATTTTTCCATCCTGCGCCGCAAATGCCTAAAATCACTTGCCACCCGTCTTATTTTGGTGTAATATATCCCTTGCATTCGGAGGCATAGCCCAGTTGGTTAGAGCGCTACGTTGACATCGTAGAGGTCACAAGTTCGAGTCTTGTTGTCTCCACCACAATCACCAAACCCCCGCTATAATAGCGGGGGTTTCTTTTGTCAACAAGACTCTGCGGGATACAATCCCGCGCCGCTTCCGCGGCAGAACTTGTGACTTCGTCACAACTGACGCGCTCCGCCGTCCTGCGTGAACTTCGCACGCAGACCGGATGACGGCTTCGCGCTATTCCGTCGCGCTTTGCGCTCCTTACGAGTCTTGTTGTCTCCACCAGCATAACAAAAGGACGGCACACGCCGTCCTTTTGTTATGCCGCGGAAGCAACGCACGGACGCGGACTCAGCGCGCAAACCGTTCCTAATGCGCGGCATAACGCCGTTTATCCCGAACGCCGAAACGTGTCATATCTTCGTGCGCGCAAGTTCGGCGGCTTGCCGACGTATTTTTGAAAGAAACGGCTGCCGTTTGCAAGACGCTTCCGCCGCACGGCGGATGTATTGTTGTCTCCACCACAATCACAAAACCCCGCAATCAGCGGGGTTTTCTTTTGTCAACACGGTTTTGCAATTATTTTACTGACAAATTATGCGCGATGCGGTAGGCGGTAACGGTGTTCTGCAACAGCATAGTGACGGTCATAGGCCCTACTCCGCCCGGTACGGGAGTGATGTAGGAACATTTGGGCGCCACTTCCGCATAATCCACGTCACCGCAGAGTTTGCCGTTTTCGTCGCGGTCCATACCGACGTCTATCACGACGGCGCCCTCTTTGACCATATCCGCTTTCAGGAACTTGGCTTTGCCTATCGCGACGCAGAGAATATCCGCGCGGCGGGTGACTTCGCCGAGGTCTTTCGTGCGGCTGTGGCAGATGGTGACGGTGGCGTTGCGGTCGAGCAGAAGCTGCGCAAGCGGCTTGCCTACGAGATTGGAGCGCCCCACCACGACGGCGTTTTTGCCCTCGACGGGAACGGAATAATGGTCAAGAAGTTTCATCACCCCGTAAGGCGTGCAGGGAATGAGTTCGGGCTCGCCCGTCCAGAGTTTGCCTTTCTGCACATAGTGACAGCCGTCCACGTCCTTGGACGGGTCGATGAGGTGCAGCAGAGCCGCTTCGTCCAGGTGTTTGGGCACGGGAAGCTGCAAAAGTACGCCGCTGATTTCGGGGTCGTCGTTGAACTGCTTTATCTTCGCCGCCACTTCCTCAAACGTCGCGTCCGCGGGCATTTCGGCAAGCGTGGACGCTATGCCGACCTCCGCGCAGCCGTTAATCTTGTTGCGGACGTAAACTTTGCTCGCGGGGTCGTCGCCGACCAGGATTACCGCAAGCCCTATCCTGCCGAGTTCCTTCTGCGGAAGCTCCCCGACCTGTCTTCCGATGTCTTCGCGCGTGAGTCGTGCAACGAGTTTTCCGTCTATTATCTGCATATTCTCTCTCCTATCTGTTGCCCGTGTAAGAGGTGTTTTTCTGAATGACGTCGTGCGCGCCGCCCTCCGTGATGCTGGTGGCGGAAACGACGGTCATCTTCGCGGTCTGCTGCAACTGTTTTATGGTCACCGCGCCGCAGTTGCACATCGTGGAGCGCACTTTGTAAAGGCTCCTTTCCACGTTGTCTTTGAGGCTGCCCGCATAGGGGACGTAACTGTCCACGCCTTCCTCGAAGGACAGACCCGACTTTCCGCCGAGGTCGTAACGCTGCCAGTTGCGCGCGCGGTTGCTGCCCTCGCCCCAATACTCTTTGACGTAATTGCCGTTGATGTTGAGCTTGTTGGTCGGGCTCTCGTCGAAACGGGCAAAATATCTGCCCAGCATCAGGAAATCCGCGCCCATCGCAAGCGCAAGAGTCATATGGTAGTCGTGCACGATGCCGCCGTCCGAGCAGATGGGGATGTAAATGCCCGTCTTTTCGTAATACTCGTTTCTGGCTTCCGCGACCTCGATGAGCGCGCTCGCCTGCCCGCGGCCTATGCCTTTCTGTTCGCGCGTTATGCAAATGGAACCGCCGCCTATGCCCACTTTGACGAAATCCGCTCCGCATTCGGCAAGGAAAAGGAAGCCGTCGCGGTCCACGACGTTGCCCGCGCCTACCTTGACGGAGTCGCCGTAATTCTTGCGGATGAAATCCAGCGTCCTCTTCTGCCATACGGTGTAGCCTTCGGACGAGTCTATGCACAACACGTCCGCGCCCGCTTCGATGAGCGCGGGGACGCGTTTTTCGTAGTCGAGCGTGTTTATGCCCGCGCCGACCATATAGCGTTTGCTGCCGTCGAGCAGTTCCAGAGGATTTTCCTTATGCTGGGCGTAATCCTTGCGGAACACCATATACATAAGGTTGCCTTCGTCGGAAAGGATGGGGATGGAATTGAGCTTGTGCTCCCATATGATGTCGTTCGCCTCCGCAAGTCCCGTGGACGCAGGCGCGGTGACAAGCTTTTCGAGCGGGGTCATAAACTCCGAAACCTTTGTTTCGAGAGACATACGGCTGACGCGGTAGTCGCGGCTGGTGACTATGCCGAGCAACTTCCCGAAACTGCTGCCGTCGTGCGTCACGGCGATGGTGTTGTGCCCTTTGCGTTCGACGAGTTCGAGCACGTCGGCAAGGGTGTCGTCGGGCATCACGTTGGAGTCGGACACCACGAAGCCCGCCTTGTAGTTCTTGACGCGGCGCACCATAGCCGCCTCGTCTTCCACGGTCTGCGAGCCGTAAATGAATGACATACCGCCCTCGCGCGCCAGCGCAATGGCAAGCGTATCGTTGCTGACGGACTGCATAATGGCGGACACGAGCGGAATGTTGAGGGAAATCGCGGGCTCTTCGCCGCGCTTGTGTTTCACCAGCGGGGTGCGCAGGCTGACGTTTGCGGGGATGCAGTTCTCATCCGTATAACCGGGGATGAGGAGATACTCGCTGAAAGTTCTCGACGGTTCTTCAAAATACTTTGCCATAATCTTATTCTCCGTGTGTTATTCCTTTTGGATGCGGCCGCGCCGCGGGCGGGTTACGAGAAGTACTTCACCGCCGATTCGAACAATTTCATATCATAATCGCCCGGAACGTTCATATAAAGTCCGTTTCCGGTGCGTTCGCTGTGTCCCATCTTTCCGAGCACCCTGCCGTCGGGAGAGGTTATGCCCTCCACCGCAAAGTCGCTCCCGTTGGGGTTGAAACGTACGTCTGCGGAAGGCTCTCCCGCGAAATCGACGTACTGCGTGGCAATCTGTCCGCGTTTTGCGAGCAGTTCCCGCCACTCGGGCGTCGCCATAAATCTGCCCTCGCCGTGGGATATGGGCACGTTTATCACATCGCCGACGTTCACGAGAGAAAGCCACGGCGAAAGATTGGAACACACGCGCGTGCGCACTATCTTGGACTGGTGGCGCGCTATGGTGTTGTAAGTCAGCGTGGGATAATCCTCCGCCGCGTCCACTATGTCGCCGTGCGTCACGAGACCAAGCTTGATGAGCGCCTGAAAACCGTTGCATATGCCCGCCATAAGTCCGTCGCGGCTGCGCAGAAGTTCCCTTACGGCGTCCGTGACTCTCGCGTTGCGGAAGAACGACGTGATGAATTTCCCGCTGCCGTCCGGCTCGTCGCCCGCCGAAAAACCGCCGGGGATGAAAACTATCTGCGCCGCGGCAATGCGCTCGGCAAACTTCTCCACCGACTCCGCCACCGCGGCGGGGGTCAGGTTGTTGACGACGAAAATCTCCGCTTCCGCTCCCGCGCGGCGCGCGGCTTTGGCGGTGTCGTATTCGCAGTTGGTGCCGGGGAAAACGGGGATGAGCACGCGCGGTCTTGCGATGTGCACGCCGCACTTTGCCGCGCTGCCGCCCGTGTAGGAAACTTTCGGGATTTTTTCTCCGCCCTGCTTTATGTTGCAGGTGTACACGCTTTCCAGCTTGTCTTCGTATGCGGCGCAGAGTGCGGACATCTCCACGGTTTCGCCGCCGTATTTCAACGCTCTTTGTTCGGTGACGGTGCCGAGCTCACGTCCGAGGGTGACGCCGTCAGCGCACTCCGCGACAAACGCGCCGTACTTGTATCCGAAGACGTCCGACAGGCTTATGCCGTCCGCAAATTCGAAGCCGAAGCCGTTTCCCATCGCCGCCTTGAAGACAGCCTCCGCCACTCCGCCGTAACCGGGTGTGTAAGCTGAAAGCACTTTGCCTTCGCGCATAAGCGCATTGAGTTTCGCGGCGTTTTCGAGGAAACTTTCCGCCACGGGCAGCCCGTCCGTGCCGTACTCGCATTCAATCAGCCTGACGCGGCTTCCCGCACGCTTGAAATCTCCCGAAACCGTTCTGCCGCTCTCCGAAGTCGTCACGGCAAAAGACACGAGCGTCGGGGGCACGTCGATATGCTCGAAAGTGCCGCTCATACTGTCCTTGCCGCCTATGGCGCCCATACCGAGGTCGCGCTGCGCGCGGAACGCTCCGAGGAGCGCGGCGAGAGGCTTGCCCCAGCGTTCGGACTTGCCCATCGGTTTCTCGAAATATTCCTGGAAAGTGAGATAAACTTCCTTTGTGTCGGCGCCCGCGCACACGAGTTTCGCCACGCTTTCCACCACCGCGAGATACGCGCCGTGGAAGGGGCTCTTTTCGCTGATATAGGGGTTAAACCCCCAGGACATAAGGGAACAAGTGTCCGTTTCGCCGTTTTCGACGGAAACCTTGTTGACCATACACTGTATGGGCGTCAGCTGGTTTTTCCCTCCGAAGGGCATCAGAACCGTGCCCGCGCCTATGGTGCTGTCGAAGCGCTCCGAAAGCCCGCGCTTAGAACATACGTTGAGGTCGCCCGCAAGTGCGCGCATACCCTCCGCAAAGTCCGCGGGGATTTCCTTTTTCAGGCTGCCCGCCTTGGTCTGTCTTGCGACGGCGTGCTTTTCCGCGCCGTTGGAATTCAGAAAATCGCGGGATATGTCGACTATGGTCTTGCCGTTCCAGCGCATACGCAGCCTTGGCTCTTCCGTCACGACGGCGACCGCCGTGGCTTCGAGGTTTTCGGCGTATGCCAGCGCGCGGAATTTGTCTGCGTCTTCGGGTGCGACGACCACCGCCATCCTCTCCTGCGATTCGCTGATGGCAAGTTCCGTGCCGTCCAGACCTTCGTATTTTTTGGGCACCGCGTTGAGGTCGATGTCAAGCCCGTCGGCAAGTTCGCCTATCGCGACGGACACGCCGCCCGCGCCGAAGTCGTTGCAGCGTTTTATGAGCAACGACGCTTCGGGGTTTCTGAACAGGCGTTGCAGTTTTCTCTCTTCGGGCGCGTTGCCCTTCTGCACTTCCGCCCCGCAGGTGGCGAGGGACTCCGTGCTGTGCGCCTTGGACGACCCCGTGGCACCGCCGCAGCCGTCGCGTCCCGTCCTGCCGCCGAGCAGAATGACTATGTCGCCGGGAGCCGGGGTCTCGCGCACAACGCAGCGTGCGGGGACAGCCCCCGTGACCGCGCCTATCTCCAACCGCTTTGCGACGTAGCCGTCGTGGTATATCTCGTCCACTATGCCCGTGGCAAGCCCTATCTGGTTGCCGTATGAGCTGTATCCCGCAGCGGCGGTGGTCACAATCTTTTTCTGCGGAAGTTTGCCGGGCAGCGTATCTTCTATGGGCGTGAGCGGATTTCCCGCGCCCGTCACGCGCATTGCGGAATAGACGTACGCTCTGCCCGAAAGCGGGTCGCGTATCGCGCCGCCTATGCAGGTCGCCGCGCCGCCGAAAGGTTCGATTTCGGTGGGATGGTTGTGCGTTTCGTTCTTGAAAAGCAGCAGCCAATCCTCGTCCTCGCCGTTCACTTTCACCTTGATTTTCACCGTGCAGGCGTTGATTTCGTCCGATACGTCCAGATTGTCGAGTTTGCCTTCCCTGCGCAGAAGTTTCGCCGCTATGGTGGCGATGTCCATCAGGTTGACGGGTTTGTCCGTCCTGCCCAGCTTTTCGCGCGCGGCAAGATAATCTTTCCACGCCGCTTCGCACTCCGCATCCTCGAACTCCGCCTTGTCTATCGTGGTGAGGAAGGTGGTGTGACGGCAGTGGTCCGACCAGTAAGTGTCAATCATCCGCACTTCCGTGAGAGTCGGGTCGCGCTTTTCGGAAGCGAAATAGTCGCGGCAGAAGCGCACGTCGTCCGCGTCCATCGCAAGCCCGTACTTTTTCACGAATTCAGCAAGCCCGTCTTCGCCCATAGAGATGAACCCGTGCAGCACCTCGACGTCGGCGGGAGCGGGATATTCCGCTTTCAGGGTCGCGGGCAGCTCTTCGGACGCTTCCCTGCTCTCGACGGGGTTGATGACGAATTTCTTTATCTTGTCGACATCCCCGCCTTTCAGGTCGCCGTAAAGCACATAGAACTTTGCCGTGCGGACGACGGGCTTTTCGCCCTGCGACACCAGCTGTATGCATTGCGCTGCGGAGTCCGCCCTCTGGTCGAACTGACCGGGGAGAGGCTCAACCCCGAACACCGCGCACGCACCCTCACGGTCGAGCGCCGCGCTCACGTCGTCGAGCTGGGGCTCCGAGAATATGTTGCGCTTTGCGTATTCGAGCAGCTCGCCGTCCGCGCCTTCCACGTCGTAACGGTTGACGACGCGCACTTTTTCGAGCCCTTTCACGCCCAGCATTCCGACCGCTTCCGCATACAGCGCGCGCGCTTCTGCGGCAAGCGACGGCTTCTTTTCCACGAAAATTCTGTTGACCATATCTCCTCCGTAAAGGGCGGCGCCGAAAGGTGCGCCCTGCGTGCGGCAGTTATTTTCTTTCCTTCCCCGCCGCCAGCGCACGCGCGCCTATGTCACGGCGGTAATATGCGTTGGCAAAACGCACTTTTTTCACTTCTTCGTAAGCCTTGTCCACGGCGGCTTGCAGCGTGTCCGCCACCGCGGTGACGCCCAGCACCCTGCCGCCCGACGTCAGAAGTTTTCCTTCCTCGCACTTCGCGCCCGCAATGTAAAGCTCGGCGCCGAAATCCCCGTCCACGGAAATCTCGTATCCCGTTTCGTACTTTTCGGGATAACCTTCCGACGCTTCCACGACGCAGCAGGAACATTTGTCCGAAAAACGCACTTCGACGTCTTTCAGTCTGCCCTCCGTACAGGCGAGCATAATTTCGAGCAAATCGCTTTCCAGCAAGGGCAGGACCGCCTGCGTTTCGGGGTCGCCGAAACGGCAGTTGTACTCGATGACTTTCGGTCCGTCGGGAGTGAGCATAAGACCGAAATACAGACACCCTCTGAAAGTGCGCCCCTCGTTCTTCATTGCGCGGACGGTGGGCAGGAATATCTTTTCCATACACTCCGCCGCTATCTCCGCCGTGTAATACGGGTTGGGAGCGACGACGCCCATACCGCCCGTATTCAGACCTTCGTCGTTGTCGCGGGCGCGCTTGTGGTCCATACTCGACACCATAGGCACGACCGTTTCGCCGTCCGTGAAAGAAAGCACGGACACTTCCGGCCCCGTCAGGAACTCCTCGATTACGACGCGTCTGCCGCTCGCACCGAACTTTCCGTCGCGCATCATCGACTCCGCCGCCGCCTTCGCTTCCGCACGGTTTTCCGCGATGATGACGCCCTTGCCGAGCGCAAGCCCGTCCGCCTTGACGACGATTTTCCCGTCCTCGGGCAGAGTGTCGAGATAGGCACGCGCGAGCGCGAGGTCGTCGAAAGTTTCGTACTTCGCGGTCGGTATGCCGTATTTTTTCATCAGCTCCTTGGAAAACGCCTTGCTTCCCTCGATTATCGCCGCGTTCTTGCGCGGTCCGAAACAGGGAACTCCGACGCTCTCCAACGCGTCCACCGCGCCGAGCACAAGCGGGTCGTCGGGAGCCACCACGGCGTAATCGACTTTGTTCGCCGCGGCAAATTCCGTGATTGCGGGGATGTCCTTCGCCCCTATCGGGACAAGGGTCGCGTCGTCTTTCATCCCTCCGTTGCCGGGCAGGACGAAAATCTCTTCCGCGCGTCCGCTTTTGCGCAGCGCCCTGACAATCGCGTGCTCTCTTCCGCCCGAACCTACCACAAGGATTTTCATACGCCCACCCCCTGCTCAATGATGGAACAGACGCATACCCGTAAACGCCATTGCGACGCCGAGTTTGTTGCAGGTGTCGATGACGATGTCGTCGCGCACCGAGCCGCCGGGTTCGGCGATGTAGGACACGCCGCTCTTGCAGGCGCGCACCACGTTGTCGTCGAAGGGGAAGAACGCGTCCGAGCCGAGGGACACCCCCTTTATCGTATCGAGATAAGCCCTCTTCTCGCCGCGGGTGAACTCTTCGGGACGCACGGCGAAATACCTGCGCCACACGTCCTCGCCGATGACGTCCTCGCATTCGTCCGAAAGATAAATGTCGATTATATTGTTCTTTTCGGGTCTGCCGACTCCTTCGGCAAATTGCAGACCGAGCACTTTATCGTGCTGTCTGAGCTGCCACAAGTCCGCTTTCTGTCCCGCAAGGCGCGTGCAATGTATTCTGGACTGCTGTCCCGCTCCCACGCCGATTGCCTGTCCGTCCACGGCGAACGCCACGGAGTTGGACTGGGTGTATTTCAATGTTATGAGCGCGACGATGAGGTCGGTTTCCGCAGAATGAGGTATCTTCTTTTCCGTCACCACGTTGGCAAGCAGCGCGCGGTTAATCTCGAAATTGTTCCTGCCCTGCTCGAACGTCACGCCGAACACCTGCTTGTGTTCCACGGGGTCGGGGACGTAAAGAGGGTCGACCTTGACTATGTTGTAAGCGCCCTTGCGCTTCGCTTTCAGGATTTCGAGCGCTTCGGGGGTGTAGGCGGGAGCGATTATGCCGTCCGACACCTCGCGTGCTATGATTTTTGCGCACGTCGCGTCGCACTCGTCGGAAAGGGCTATCCAGTCGCCGAAGGACGACATTCTGTCCGTGCCGCGCGCTCTCGCATATGCGCACGCAATAGGGCTGTCGTCAAGCCCTTCGATGTCGTCGACGAAGCAGGCTTTTTTCAGCCTTTCGCCGAGAGGTCTGCCAAGCGCGGCGGAAGTGGGGCTGACGTGCTTGAAAGAGGTCGCGCAGCACTCCCCCGTGGCTTCTTTCAGCTCCTTGACGAGCTGCCAGCTGTTGAACGCGTCGAGGAAGTTGATGTAACCGGGTCCGCCGTTGAGTATTTCCACGGGCAAATCCCTGCCGTTTTCCATAAAGATACGCGCGGGTTTCTGGTTGGGGTTGCAGCCGTACTTCAATTCGAATTCTTTCATAGTTTCTCCTGTCACCTGACGTGTTTGTTGAACAGCACGCTTTTAAGCCTGTCCGTTTTGAGGTCGACAAAGCCGACGTACAAAGCGATTTTGTTGTCGGGGTTGAGGCTTTCCCATATCCCGTTTGCGAACTCCGTTATGTCGGAGCCGATTTTCACTCTTTCCGGCTCTCCCGTGAATGTGGGGATGGGGTTGCCGTCGGAATTGTAAGTGTGAATGAAATGTCCGACGCCGTTCAGGGGCTCGTACGAGAAGGTGTAACGGTTGCACGCGCTCCCCTTTTCGTCCGCGCTTTTGAGGATGGACAGCTTGTAGCCGAACCTGCCGTCGAGGTCAATCAGTCCGCTTATGCGCGGAGTGAAATTCGGCGCGTCGGGCTCGAAACAGCGGCTTTCCAGTGCCTTTTCGAAGGTGTCGCCGGCACGCAGTCCGTCCGCTATCGTGTCCGTCTGGTCGCCGTTGGTGACAATCCACTTGTGATGCACCTTGCGCACGGGCGAATATATGATGAGAGAGGGGTCCTCCACTTTGCTTTCGTCAAAAGGATAAATGACAAGTTCGTCCTCTTTCTCCACGAAGACGCGGTTGCGGCTGTTTTCGCTCCTGCCCATAATGAAGTAGGCGAACACCGCATTCGCGCCGTCCTCCGACTTGCCTATGACAATGCCTCTTCCGGGATACGAATTGCCGCGGAGCAGTCCGCAGATGTCGTTTATGTCGTAAATGCTCATTTTATCTCTCCTCCGACGAAGCGGCGCCCCGCGCGGCGAGAAGTTTTTCGGCAACCTTTTCCACCGCAAGCGGCAGCAGTTTCCACTCCGCCTCTTCCATAACTCTTCTTTGCAGAATTTCGGGCGTGTCGCCCTCCTTGACTTCCACTTCCTTCTGGAAAATGATGTCGCCGCCGTCGGGTATCTCGTTGACGTAGTGCACAGTCGCGCCCGTCATCTTTTCCCCCGCGGCGAGCACCGCCTCGTGCACTTTCAGACCGTAAAAACCCTCTCCGCAGAATTTGGGAATGAGAGAGGGGTGCACGTTGAGTATGCGTCCCGCATAACGCGAAGTAAACCTCTCCGACAGTATGCTCATAAACCCCGCCAGCACGATTATCTCCGCGCCCGCCTCGTCAATCGCGGCGATGATTTTGTCCTCGAACTCCTCTCTCGACGCGCATTTTTTCCTTTCGGCGACGACTGCCGCGACGCCCGCCTTTTTCGCCCTTTCCAGCGCATAGGCGTCGGGTCGGCTGGATATGACCGTTTTCACCTCCGCGGAAGGCATTTCGCCCCGTCTTTCGGCGTCGAGTATGGCCTGCAAATTCGTTCCGCCGCCCGACACCAGCACCGCTACCGCAATCTTTTCCACGTCCGCCTCACACTATGACCACGCCGTCTTCCGAAGGTACGATTTCGCCTATGACGTAGGCGTCTTCTCCCTCCGCTCTGAGGCACGCGACCGCCCGGTCCGCGTCTTCCGCCGCCACGACGACGCTCATACCGACGCCCATATTGAACGTGTTGAACATATCCCTCTCGGGCACGCCGCCCTCCTTTGCTATGAGGTCGAAGACGGGGAGCACGCGAAGCGCGGACTTGTCAATCCTTGCGCCCAGCCCCTTGGGAATGCTGCGAGGAATATTCTCGTAAAATCCTCCGCCCGTGATGTGCGACACTGCCTTTACGGTCAACTGACCGAACAGGGCGAGCATAGGTCTGACGTAAATCTTCGTCGGGGTGAGCAGCACTTCGCCGAGACTTCTGCCGCCGAATTCGTCACGGGGGGAAAGCACGTCCTTTTCGGCGAAAATTTTCCTCACCAGCGAAAAGCCGTTGGAATGCACGCCGCTGGACGGAAGCGCAATCACCGCGTCCCCCGCGCGCACCGCGGAATTGTCCAGCACTTTGGCACGGTCCACGACACCTACCGCGAACCCCGCCAGGTCGTATTCGTCCTCGGGATAGAACCCCGGCATTTCCGCCGTTTCGCCGCCTATGAGCGCCGCACCCGCCTGCACGCAGCCTTCCGCCACGCCGGACACGATTGACGCTATGCGCTCCGGCACGTTTTTGCCGCACGCGATATAGTCGAGGAAAAAGAGCGGCTTCGCCCCGCAGCAGATGACGTCGTTGACGCACATAGCCACGCAGTCGATGCCTATCGTATCGTGCTTGTCGAGCATAAAGGCGTATTTCAGCTTGGTGCCTACGCCGTCCGTGCCGCTGACGAGCACGGGACGGGTCATCCCCGTAAGGTCGAGCTCGAACAGCCCGCCGAACCCGCCGATGTCGCTCGCCGCGCCCGCCGTGACGGTGCGGGCGATGTGTTTCTTCATCAGCTCCACCGCCTTGTATCCCGCGGTGATGTCCACGCCTGCCTGCTTATAGCTTTCGCTGAAAGATTTTTCCATAATTCACCTGACGCCTTCGTTCAGTTTTCTGTCCTTTTCGAGCACGGCGAGCCTGTCAGCTTCGCGCTTCGCTTTGAGCTTTGCGGCAAGTTCCGGCTCGCTCACGGCAAGTATCTGGGCGGCAAGCAGCGCCGCGTTGGCGGCTCCGTCTATGCCCACCGTCGCCACGGGAATTCCGGGAGGCATCTGCACGGTGGACAGCAGAGCGTCCAGCCCGTCCAGAGCGGAACTCTTCACGGGGATGCCGATGACGGGAAGAGTCGTGGAAGCGGCAAGCGCTCCCGCAAGATGCGCCGCCTTCCCCGCCGCGGCGATAATCACGCCGAAACCGTTCTTTTCCGCATTCTCCGCAAACGCCTTCGCCTCCGCGGGGGTGCGGTGGGCGGAATAGACGTGCGCCTCGTATTCCACGCCAAGGTCGGCGAGGGTCTTCATTGCCTTTTCGACCACGGGCAGGTCGCTGTCGCTGCCCATAATGACCGCTGCTTTTTTCATATTGCCTCCGTACTTTACCTTTCAAAAAAGGCAGTCTGCGCACGCAGAACTGCCCCGATGTCACATATGCTTGCGGCAGAATTTTTCCCCGCGGACGCCTGCCGCGCTGTACGCGGACAGCGCGAGTACGCAGCCTCCGTTTACGAAAAACACACCGCACTTCTTTTGCATGGTCACATCATACACTATCGGGCGTGCCGATGTCAAAAAATCGGACGCCCTTTTTCAAAAGATTTTGCACATCTTGCGGCGCGCTCTCCGCTCCGCACAATATGCTGTGCCGCGCCGCTCACTCTCCCGTCAGCCGCACCCCGCACGACTCGCAGAATTTCGCCGAAGTATTCGTGACGGGAGCGCCGCAGTTGGGACAGAATTTCGGCATTTTGTCCGCCCTTTCCTCCCGCATCAGGTTTACGGCAAGCGTTGCGGGCATCGTGGCGGCGAGATAATCTTCGTACATCCGCTCCGCCTCGTCTTCCGACACTTGCGCGTCTTTTCTGGCGACCACCTTGCCCGCCACTATCTCGTGGTCCGGCAGCAGTCCCGCATCAATCATCCCCTCGACCGCAGACTGCACGGAGGAAACCGCCGCCTGCGACGGCGAGGCGGAAAACGACGCAATGACCGCTTTCTCGCTGCTCTGCACCCTGTCGAGAAGGGCGACCTGCACGGTGTATTTCTGTTTCAGCGTCAGACTGAGCGGAATGCAGACGATGCACACCGCAAAAGCGATGAACGGTATGAACGTGTAAATAATCGGCATTTCCAGGTCTTCCGACGACATCCGCACAATCATCATCACCATTGCGGACAGAAAAGACAGCGCGGCGAGGACAAAAGTGAAAGTCGCCAAGACCGTGTATGCTTTTTTCTTCTTTCTGATGTTCTTGCCGATTTTCTGCGCCGCATAGACGGCAGGAACGCCGTTCGTCGTCACTTTCATAAGATTGTTCTCCTTTTTGACAGGATATCATATTTTCCCCTTCTTCACAACCTGCACTTCATTCCCGCTCCCCTTTTCGCGCGTGTCCCGCGCCACGGGGTATGTTTCTGAAAAATCCCGCGCGGAATTATCCCCAAGGGGATATTATCGCCGTTTTTACTCCCTTGGGGCTAAACTTTTTACAAACACGGAGGCGGCTATGCAAAGCAACGTACAAATTCAGGTGGCGGCGCGCATAAAGGAACTGATGAAAGAAAACAATCTCAATCAGGTGGGGCTTGCCGCAAAAACGGGCATAAAACAGAACACGATATCGGCGTGGCTGCTCGAAAAAAAGGAGCCGAGCATAAGAAGCCTGTGGCTGCTCGCCGACTATTTCAACGTGGACATCGACTATCTGGTGGGCAGAAAGGACTACTGATTTTTCAGTGCCGCTCTTTTGGCAGCACGTCGCACTTGTCGCAGTTGCGCATCACGAATAGCAAAGCGGACAATTCGTCGCAAAGCGCATCCAGCGCGGCGGCCACGGGCTGATATGCGCCCGACTGTTTCACGCGGCGGAATTTTTCGGCGTCCGACACGCTGAAATCTCCCGCGTTCAGCGCTTCCAGCAGACTCTGCAACGAGCGTGCCAGAACGGAAAAAGGCGCTTCTCCCGTTTTGCCCGTTGCGGATTCCCTCTTCCCCGCTCCTTCCGTCTGCGGAGCGGCAGCGACGGTTTCTATTTCCGATTTCCTGTATAATTTCATACATTTCACCCGATAATATCGTTATTTTCTATATCATTGCGGCAATTATATAGGATATACAGGATATTTGTCAATCCCGCCGACGAAACTATATGCCGTAGCCTTTATCAAAACTAAAATCAAAGTATGAAAAATCTGAGGAAAGCGCGCAAAGCAAAAGGCATAACGCAGGTGGAGCTGGCAAAACTCATCAACGTCACGCAGGCGACTTACAGCGAATACGAAAACGGCAAGTGCAAGCCGAGTTTTGACACCGTTATCCGCCTGTGCGACATTCTGGGCTGTTCAGCCGATTTCCTGCTCGGGCGCAACGACGACGCGCTGCTCGACGGCGCCGCGCTGCCCAAAAGCGAAATACAGGAGATATACGAGGAACTCGACGCCGCGGGGCGGAAACAGCTTTTGGGTTACGCCCACGCTCTGCGCGACGGAATGAAAAACAGACGGAAAAAGTGAACGCGGGCTTCCCGCCTGCAAACACTCTCTTTCCCCTCCTCCCTGCCCCTCTCCGCAGCACGGAGGATGTCCTGCGGACACGGACTGACCGTACACGGTGCGCCTTTTCGGGCGCATTTTTCATTTTGCAGAAGAGAGTCAAAAACATTGACCTCGGGCTACCGCGGGCATATCATAATAAGCGGGAGTTTGTTTTAAGGGCAGCGGAGGAAAAAGATGAAAAAACCGCTTGCATTGCTTTTGTTATTCCTGCTCGGGCTGTCGCTCGCGGTTCTCGCCGCCTGCGACGACGCGACGCCCGAACACGTGCACGAGTATACTCTCGAATGCACCGTGCTCGAAGACGAACACCTCGTAAGATTGAGTTACGACTGCGAATGCGGCGACAGCGCCGTATCTTCTCTCACAGTCGAACTTACGGGACGGACGGGCGTCGCGGAAACGGTGCAGCCCGACGAGGACGGCATTGCGGACTGCTCCGCATTCGACGGCGAATTTTCCGTGGAAATTCTGCTCGGCGACACCGTGCTTTACGAAACTTCCGCGGTTTTCGCCCCCGTCGATTACTATAAACCCGTCGACGGCTACGAATATACGGAGGGCGACGAGATAATCAAAATCGAATATTATTCTTCCGTCGCGGGCGCGTACAAGCACGCGAACGTCATTCTCCCTCCCGAATACGACCCCGAAAAAGACTATCCCGTGCTCTATCTGCTCCACGGACTGCAATGCGACGAAGACGCGTGGACGGAAGGGGTGTCCGGCTTTGCAATGGGCGCGCAGTACACCGTGCAGAACGCGCACTATTTCGGCGGCGTGCCCGAAATGATTGTCGTGTGCGTCAACAGCCTTGTCAACGCGACGGAAACGGAACCCGAATGGACGATGTTTCCGCCCTCCGCGCCGCCCGAACTCGCCGCGACATACGACCTGACGGGGCGGGATATCGTCGAATGCCTTATGCCTTACGTCAACGGGCACTACTCCACTCTCACGGGCAAGGACAACACGGCGATAGCGGGCTTTTCGATGGGCGGCCGCGAAGCGCTGCTCACGGCGTTTGCCTATCAAGACGTGTTCGGCTATGTCGGCGCGTTTTCCTCCGCCTCTTTCGGTGAAAACGTCATATCGTCGTCCGACTATGTCCCCGACTTTGCGCTCGACGAGGACTCCGACGGCTTCCGTTACGTTCAGATAACCGTCAGCAGTTGGGATACTCTTTTTAAAGTCAGCGCCAATATCCACGAAAAACTCGACGCGATAGGTGTCGAACACACCTACGAAGTAAAGTCCGCGCTAATCGGACACTCCCCGAGCGTCTGGCGTCCCGCGCTCAACACTTTCGTGCACAACATTTTCGTCTGACAATCGGCGGCGAACAGCACATCAAAAAACCGAAAACCCGCCAAACGGCGGGTTTTTCGTTGCATTGTCGTTAAGTAAACTGCGTTTTGCGTCGTTTTGCCGCTTCACAGCGCAGCCGTTTCGGTCAGGATTTCATCCAGCGCGGCGCGCCATTTGTCCGGCTCTTCCTGGTCGGGAGAATGGGCGGAGTCCTCGAACCATACCCACTTTTTGTAAGGTGCTTCCAGCTCGTCGAACCACTTCTTCGCAAGTGCGGACGGAGTGTTGTAGTCGTGTCTGCCCTGCGTCACGGCAACGGGCACGTCCAGCTTCTTTATCCTGCTCAGCCTTTGTCCGACGACGTCGCTCCAAATCACGTCGGTGAGATATGTCGCGCCGCGCGCGTATTTAAGGATGTCGCCGAGTCCGTATTCGGGGCTTTTCAGGAGAGGCATAAGCAAGCCTTTCACAAGCCCTTCGTCGCCGTGATAAATCGCTCCGCCGTAGCGGGACAGGCAGTCGCGCTGCGCCATCATAGCCTTGTGCGACGCATAGACGCCGTCGACGGGCGCGCATCCTTCCAAAGCTTTCAGCGCCTTTTTGTCCCCTCTTTTTCTTGCCTCTTCAAGACAGAAACGGTATGACTCCGCTTCGTTGGAGTCACCGTCCACAAACTGCCCTTCGCCTATGTACACCGACACCAAATCCGGGCGTCGCGACACCGCAAGCGTGCCGATAATTGACCCCCAGCTGTGCCCCACCACCGCGACTTTGCGCACGCCGAATTTGCCCGTGAGATATTCCAGCATAAACTCGACGTCCGACACGAAAGTGTCCACGGAAAGGTTCTGCCGTCTGAGCGCGGAAGTGTAGCTTTTCCCCGACCCGCGCTGGTCCCAGCAGACGAGCGTGAATTTCTGCGCGAGAGCGGAATGGTTGCCGATTATCTGATGACGGTCGCACACACCGGGGCCGCCGTGCAGAAACAGCACCACGGGCAGACCCTTTTTCGCTGCGCGGACGCGGATGTTCTGCCTGTCGCCGTTGACTTCGATAAATTCCGAATAGTCGAGTTCGTACTCTGCCATCTCACATTTCCTCCATCAGCTTGTCGAGTATTTTTTCCATTTTTTCGTTGCGTTTGACTGCGGGACGCTCTATGACCCTGCCGCCCGCAATCACGGTCTTCGGAGCGCGAAGCGTTTCGGGGTGGCTGACTGGACTTCTCGAAAGCAGGAGGATGTCGGCGCGCTTGCCGACTTCCAGCGACCCCGTCCTTTCACTCTCGCCTACAACCGCGGCGTTTCCTATCGTTGCCGCTTTGAGCGCGGCTTTGACGCCGAATCCGCCGAGCTTTGCAAAATAAATTATCTCTCTCCACATCCCGTACTGCGTCGAGAACGGACAGGATGCGTCCGTGCCCATTCCGACCGTTATGCCCGCCGCATATGCGTCTTTCACGCACTGCGTCATACCGTCCAGCACTATGCCCGAATTGAACACGCGGATGTCGTCGAGCTTGGTGACTTCGGGCGGAAGTTTGAAGTAAGGATACGCCGGCGTGTACGTCGCCACGACCGCGCCGCCGCGCGCTTTCAAAGACGCCGCCGCTTCCGCGCTCATATGCGCTCCGTGCTCGATTGTATCCACACCGCATTTCGCCGCAATCTCCACACCGAGCGGACTCTGGATATGCGCCGCGACCTTTTTGCCGAGTTTGTGCGCCCTGTCGCACGCCGCCTTCACCTGCTCTTCCGTCATTTTGACTTCGCCCGGTTCGCCTTTCTTCTTTGCGTCCGTAACGCCGCCCGTTATGCATATCTTCACCACGTCCGCTCCGTTCATCACGTTCTGCGCCACGAGCGCGGCAAATTCCGAAGGAGTGGACGCGGTGAGAGCGAAAGTCCCGTCCCCGTGTCCGCCCGGCGCGGTAAGCGCGGGCCCCGACACCAGCAGATTGAGTCCCGCCGCCTTTCCTTTTCCTTTCCTTATTTCGTCGCGCACTTCGATGTCCGAAAACCTGAAATCGCCGAGCGAACGCAGCGTCGTCACGCCGGAGTTGAGCTCCTGCGCACAGGACGAGCGCACCAACGCCCTGAGTATCGCGGGACCTATCGCGCTGCGCGTGATTTTGAGCACGAGTTTCTGCGCGCCGCCGCCCGAAAGTATTTTGCTCGGCGCGCCCGTGCCGAAGAGATGCGCGTGCGCGTTGATGAGACCGGGCATAGCGTAAAGCCCGCGTGCGTCGATGACTTTATAATCCGTCACGTCCGAACCTTCGTCGGTGGGAGAAATGCGTTCGATGATTCCGTCCCTGACGAATATGTCCGTGTCGCGCACGACCTCACACTCACGCGTGACGTCCACGAGAGCGCAGCCTCTCACGACAAAATTCTCTTTCTTTTTCATATGCGACCGCCTTCGGGCGCTCCCCGCGCCCCGTTTTGTATATTATAACTCTTTTTTATCCGCAATCAATAGCAATTCTTTACTAAAAGCCCGCACGCCCGCGTGGGACGCCGCGCATCACCGAAAAACACAAAGAATTCCTTTAATCACGGACTTTCCTTATTGACCACGCAGAAAAACTTTGTTATATTGTTTCGGGGACAGAAGCCATAGGGGTTTCTGTCCTTTTGTCATTAAAACAGAAAGGAGAGATTATGAGAAAGAGAAAAGCGATTGCGCTGATTGTCGCCGTGCTTGTTCTCGCTTCTGCGTGTGCCCTGTTGCTTGCGGCGTGCGACGACGGCACGGCTACGCCGGCAGGAAAAGGCGTGACGCGTCCCGAAGACGTTTTTACGAACGACCTCGATGTCACCGACGCGCAGAATCTGATAGCCGACGCGTCGGTAAGCGCGAGCTCCGCCGCGTCCTCCGCTTCCGCGGTCGCGGACGGCGATACCGAAACGGCGTGGACCGCGGAGACGACTTCCGGGGAATATATCGAGATAACCTTCGACTCCCCTGCCGACTTCGACACCGTAGTGCTCCGCGAAAACGGCAATTTCATTTCCGGATTCAGCTTTGTCCTTCCCGACGAAAACGGCGAATATACCGTTGACGAATACGGATATTACGAAAACGCCTTTTACCGTCAGCAGGACAGAATCGAACGCTATCGCTACTGCACTTTCGAGGAGCAGACGGGCGTGACGACTTTCCGCATTTATTTCGGACGCAGCGACGAAGGCAAGGATATGTCGATTGCGGAGGTCGAAATATACAACGTCGCCCCCAAAGAATACGCGAACGAATTCCGTGTGTTCAACTATTACCGTGTGGACGACTTCTACAATATGACGGACGAGGAAGCGGCGGCGCTTGCGGAAGAGCTCGACCGCGGCGTGATTACCGATATGATACTCATATCCTTCGTCTTCTGGGAGGAGGACGGTTCGCTCGTCTACGCGTCCGAAAGCGGCTTCGACCCCGAGGACCGCACGTCCGACCCGACTTTTTACAATCAGCTGCTTGACAAAATCGTGTCCATCGTGGGCGACCGCGACGTGAACATCTGTATGGACCTCTTCCCGTCCGACCTTTCCGCTCACGGACTCCCCTCCAATATGGACGTACTGATGGAAAACATCACTTCCCTCATTGCCGACGACGACCGCGTTGACGGCATAGATTTCGACTGGGAATATCCGACGGGCGTGACGGAATGGAAACATTACGGCGACCTCATCACCCGCGTCAGCGAAGCGATTGACTCATCCGGGGAGGACAAATACATTTCGCTCGCGCTGTCTGCCGACAACGTGCGCCTCACGCAGGAACAAATCGACGCCGTCGATTTCGTGCAGATGATGGCTTACGACCGCTTCGACATCGTGGACGGCAACCACGCTTCGTTCAGGAGCGGAGCGTATTCTTCGATGCGCTACTTTGTCAACATCGGCTTCGACCCCTCGCAGCTCGTGCTCGGCATTCCCGTCTACGGAAGACCCAACAGCTGGGACACCGTCTGGACAAACTACGGCTACGGCAGCGAAGTCTACGCCACGCAGGACAAGGCTCCCTACACCTATTGGGACAACTCGCAATGGCTGTATTACGACGGCACCAACCTCGACGGCTCCGTTGTTTATGACAATCAGTTCATCCAGGTCTGGGTCAACGGCGGCGCGCTCGTTGCGGACAAGACCGCATACGTCATCGAACAGGGATTTGCGGGTATGATGCTCTGGCGCGAAGATACCGACTGCGATTGGAACGCGCAGGACGGCGAAGGCAATTATCTCAATCTTCTCCGCGTCATCGGAAACACCGCGGCAGAACGTATCATCGGATACGAATTCAACGCATAACGGGGGTTGAACGCTATGAAACGTGCACTTAAAACCTCAGTAATGATATTTATGCTTCTTGCTAGTCTGACCGTTGCCGCATTCGCTATGACGGCTTGCAACGACGGCTACGACACCGCTTCCGCATATGCCGAAGCGGAAGAAAAATGGAACTTAGCCGCCAACAAAATGGTGACGGATACGGGTACGGTCAACGCGACCGTCGGCAGCGGAGAAAGCGCCGTCCCCCTTACCGCCGAAGTGTCAGGCAAGCGCGTCTATATCGGGGACGAATTTGTCTTCGATTACACAATCAGATTGAAGATTAATTCAAGCAGCAGTTCTATCAATCTGACTCTCGATGCCGAACGCGATGCCGAAGGCAATACGTCGATTGTAATCGATTCCGCAATTTTGCCGCTGCTCGGCGTCAACGATATCTCCGTTTCGTTCACGGAAGAAGAACTGAACGACACTCTGCCCGTCCTCAATCTTGCCGCGCCTACTTTCTACGACGCGGAGAAAATCAGCGGCGCGGACGGCAACTACTCAATCCCCGGCGATTCTTCGCTGGCGTGGATATTGTGGCAGGTTGCGCCCATACTCGCCTATGACGCCGGCTACGACATTCTGCCTATGATTGAGAGCTGGCTGACCCTCGGCGACGTCACGGGCACGCTGTCGTTTGCCGACGGCAACTTTGCGACGATGACCACTTCGCAGGACATCACCGCCTATATGCCGTACGAGGACGCGGAATTCCTCGCCTACAACGTGGAATTCTTCCCGATGACGCTTTTTGATTTCATTGAAAGCGGAAACTTGATTATCTTCAACTTCCCGAACATTAAGACGGACGGCATACGCATATCGGGCAACGTGTCGACCTCGGCGACATATACCGTTCTCGCCGATGACGCGACTTTCGAGTCCGCTCTTGCCTGAAACGGCTTTCGGTCACAAAACAAAAACCGCCTCCGATGAGGCGGTTTTTTACAGTCCTTATTCTCCCCTTGCCTACACTCGGCTTTGAATTTGCGCTTGAGCAAAGGCGGGGCAGACAACCCGTCCCGCAAACGCGTCAACGGGGATTATACAACGTATAGCGATACTTGTCCTCTTCCGTAATCTTTCTCATCACTCTGCACGGCACGCCCACGGCAACCACATCGGACGGAATGTCGCGCGTCACGACGGAACCCGCGCCTATCACGGCATTGTCGCCTATCGTGACCCCCGCAAGCACGACGGAGCCCGCGCCTATCCACACGTTGTTGCCGACGGTTATGGGTTTTGCGATTTCCAGGCCCGCCTTGCGCTGCTCGGGGTCGGTGGGGTGCTCCGCCGTCGTGAAACAGCAGTTCGGCGCAATAAATACGTTGTCGCCGAAAGTCACCGCCGCTCCGTCCGTTATGACAAGGTTGTGATTTGCGTAAAAGGTGTTCCCCACCGTGATGTTGTAACCGTAATCGCACCAAAACGGCGGCGTGAATATCACGTCCTTTCCCATACCGCCGAGCAGCTCGGCAAGTATCTCCGTCTGCGCTTCCCTGTCGTTGGGATTGAGCGCATTGAAACGGTAACAGAGGTCTTTTCCTTTCTTAATCTCCGCCTCGTATGCGGGATTGTAACACCCTTGAAAGAGGCAGCCTGTCGGCACTTCGGGTTTTCCGTCCTTTTTCATTTTTCCTCCCGTTATTTGGCCACTCCGCAGTCAAAAAGCGACTCGAACGTCCTGTTCCATTCCTCCGCTTCCTCCCATTGAGGCGAATGGGCGGAGTTTTCAAACCATATCAGCTTCTTCACCGGAGCGTCAAGCCTCTCCAACCACTCCTCGGCAAGTGTGTGCACACAATTGAAATCGTGCCTTCCGAGCGTAAGATAAACGGGGACGTCCAGCTTTTTTGCCGTGTTCATAAAATCGGGGTTATCCCTCGCCATAGGCGAAGACCCGCTGTAAGATATGCCCTTGATGTATTTTACGGCGCCCGAAAGCCCGTACTCACCCAAAACAATGGGAATGTCATGAAACAGCAGTTCCTGCCAATACGGCCGCCTGTTGGCGTATGTAGCGCCGCCCAACTTATGAAGCACCGCCCGCTGTTTCATCTGGCAAGCCCTGTTATCACCCGCATATACTCCGTTTTCGGGATATCCTATCTCCGCAAGTGTTTCCAGCGACTTCACATCCCCCGTTCTTTTAGCCTCTTCCAGCGTCCATACATAGGACATCTGCTCGTTGCGGACATAATCCACCACCTGACCGATGCCGACATATGCACAGATGTCTTCGGGGACTGCCTGCGCCAGCCATACGCCTATCGCGCTGCCCCACGAATGACCGACAATGATAATTTTGTCTTTGCCGAACCGCCGTTTGAGCCAGCCGACGACATTGACCGCGTCGCTCACAATCAATTCTCTGGTAAGGACGGTATTTGCCGCTTCGCGTTTATCGTAAGCCAGCCCGCTGCCCCGCTGGTCCCACGCAACCAGCGTGAATTTCTCCGCCAGCGGCGACTGAAATCTGAGCATATGAGCACGGTCGGGAGAACCGCATCCTCCGTGCAGAAACAGAACCACGGGATTTTTCACGTCCTGCCCCCTGATGCGGAGATAATACTTTTCCCCGCCGACCTCGGCAACTTCCTTGCAATCTATTTCGTATTTGCTCATAGTCTGCACCCTTTATGTTATTGTACACGAAACGCCGTAAAAACACAACACTGGCACATCACCCGACATTACCACGCGAGCGTCAGCTGTGACCGTCACAGGTTCTGCCGTCAGGCGTGCGGCATCCCCTGCCGCACGGAGGACTGCGGAGACAACAAAAACCCGAGTGTTACCTCGGGTTTTCTGGTGGGGACAACAGGACTCGTAAGGAGCAACGCGACGGAAAAGCGAACGGGAAGGCAAACAGTTGAACCGGCGGGACGCAAGGCTGTCGCACCAAAGGAGCCGCACGGCGGAGCATAAACGGAAATCCGGACGGGAAAGCCGTACTGTGCCTTCCCGTGAACGTCAGCTGTGACCGTCACAGGTTCCGCCGTCAGGCGTGCGGCATTCCCTGCCGCACAGAGGACTGCGGAGACAACAAAAACCCGAGTGTTACCTCGGGTTTTCTGGTGGGGACAACAGGACTCGAACCTGTGACCTCTTGTATGTGAAACAAGCGCTCTAACCGACTGGGCTATGCCCCCGAATTGCGGGGAGAAAACTCCCCGACGAGATTTCAGTTCTTGTAAGCTCTCTTGCGAGCGGCCTCGGCCTTCTTCTTACGTTTGACGCTGGGCTTCTCGTAGGCTTCTCTCTTGCGGAGGTCGCCGATGATGCCGTCACGCGCGCACTTTCTCTTGAAGCGGCGGATTGCATTGTCCAAACTTTCGTTTTCACCGACTCTGACAGTAGACATCTCATTCACCTCCTTTTTGTCGCAAGTGATATCTATTATACTCACGCGCGGAATTTTGTCAACAAAATCGCGCCGCAAGAAACAGACAATTTACCTGCCCCGCCAATCAAGCCATTCTGTCGGCAAGCTGCGCGCCGCCGAGGATGTGGATGTGGAGATGTTCCACGGACTGGCAAGCGTTTTTACCCTTGTTGGACACCAGCCTGAACCCGTCGGAAAGTCCGAGTTCGTCCACCATGGCGGAGAGCTTCTTTATGCAGCGGGCGAGGGTCTGCGCCTGCTCATCCGACATCTCGACGATGTTGGCGTAATGCTCTTTCGGAAGCAGGAGCAGGTGCACGGGAGCCTGCGGCGCAATGTCCTTGACGATGACCATATCGTCGTCTTCGTAAACCTTGACGGACGGGATATCCCCGTTGATAATCTTGCAAAAAACACAGTCGTTCATATTTATCTCCTTTCCCCTGCTTGCGGGGATACGGGCGATGCCCGTTGGTTACACTCTCACTCCGTCGCCGAAGAGCGCGGTGGGGACCACCGTAGCCAGCGCGTTGCGCGCTCCGTCCACGGCATAGACCTTGACGTAATTGGGCGTATGTCCGCACCACAATCCGTCCTCTTTTGTTTCAAACAGCACTTCAACGCTCTTTCCGAGCTGTTTAAGTCTGTATTCCGACGAAAGGCGGTGTTTGACTTCGCTCATCTCCTTCTGCCTTTCGGCAACGACGGCGGCGGGCAGAACGGGAAGTTTGCCCGCGACGGTGCCCTTCCGCGACGAATACGGGAAAACGTGCATATCGGCAAATTCGGTTTCTTTGCAGAATTCCATACTGCGGCGGAACGCCTCATCGCTTTCCGTGGGATAGCCCACAATCACATCCGTCGTGACGGCGGCATCGGGGAAACGGCTGCGTATCAGCCGCACCTTTTCGGCGTACTGTTCCGTCGTATAGCGGCGGTTCATATTTTTGAGCACTCCGTCGTCGCCGCTCTGCAACGAGAGATGGAAGTGAGGACAAAAACCCTTCACTCCCGCGGCGGCATCCAGAAAGCGCTCGTCAATCACGCCGACTTCCAGCGACCCAAGCCGCACGCGCATACCGCAGTTCTGCAAAGATGTGAGCAGGTCGGCAAGCGATGTGCCTATATCCTTGCCGTAAGCGGAAAGGTTGATGCCCGTGAGCACGATTTCGCGGCAGGTGGTTTCTGCGGTTTCGACTTCGCGCAGAATGCCGCTGAGAGCGCGCGACCTGCTGCGCCCGCGAAGATACGGCACAATGCAGTAGGAACAGAAATTGTTGCAGCCATCCTGCACTTTTATGAAATGGCGGGTGCGAATAGTGAGCGTACCTCGGAACTCTTCGTACTTTGCCGCGGTATCGAAGTCTGCGGTGACGATTTTGTCGAAAAACCCGTCTTCGCAGCCCTTTGCCTTTTTCACCAGCTCCTCCGCAAGCACGAGTTTCCCTTTCGTGCCGGAGATGAACTTCACGCCGTCGCGCGCAAACTGGCTGAAATTGTTCTGCGACGCGCAGCCGCAGACGTAAATCTCCGCTTCGGGATTGATTTTGAGAATGCGGGTGACCGCCTGACGTGATTTGCGCTCCGCCTCCGAGGTGACCGCGCAAGTGTTGACGACGTATACGTCCGCCGCTTCCGGCCACTCACGCACCTCGAACCCGCCGTAATCCAGCACGGCGCGCATAGCGTCCGCGTCGTATTGATTGACTTTGCAGCCGAGCGTCAAAAAGACGACGGATGGTCTTTCAGTCATAGTCCAGCTCTCCCGCGGCATCCATAACCAGCGCCGCTCCGACAATATCCGCGGTTTCCGCGCGGAGTATGCGTCTGCCGAGCGTGACGATGCACGCACCGTTTGCCGCCGCTTTTTCCACCTCGTCCGCTCTGAAACCGCCCTCGCTGCCCACCACGAGCGCAAGTTTGCTGCCGTGCACTCCCGCCTTTTTCAAAGACAGCGCACGCTCTCCTTCGTATGCGAAGAACACTTCGTCGAACTGTTCAAAACGTCCGACCGCTTCGTCGAAACTCACCGCGTCCTCCACACGGCTCAACCATACCGAACCGCATTGTTTGGCGGCCTCCAAGGCTATGCGGCGGGCGCGCTCCGCGTTGAATTTTCTTTCGGCGGTGTACGCCGAACAGAACGGCACGACAGAGTCGACGCCGAGTTCGACCGCCTTCTGTACGACTATGTCCGTTTTGGAGTTTTTCAACAACCCGCAAAAGAGAGTCAGCGAAATCTTCTTTCTGTCCGCCTCACGCACTTCGTCCTGGTCGAGCAAGGCATAGCCGCTGCCAACTTCGCGCAGGGTGCAGAACCTCTCCTTGCCGTCGTCCGCGCAGACGATGACCTTAAAACCGGGCTTCATACGGAGCACTCGGGTCATATGCAGAAATTCGTCGCCCGTGACCGTCACGGTATTGCCGCGCACATTGTCGGGCGTCACGAAAAAACGTCTGAGTTCCATACTACCTCGCAAGCCTGAGCGCGCGCCAATCGCCGTCGGCACGTCTTTCCTTCACCGCGAAACCGTATGCCGCAAATGCGGCTTCCGTCTCTTCCAGCCTGTCCGCGATTATGCCCGACGCGATTATCTCGCCCCCCTCGGTCAGGTGTTCACCCACCGACGGTGCAAGCCTTTCCAGAATGTCGGCGGTCAGGTTTGCCAGAATGAGGTCGGCGCGGCGGTCGCCTTTCAGCAAATCCGCTTTTTCCACCTCGCACGCCACGCCGTTGAACGCGGCGTTCGCCCGTGCCGCTTCCACCGCCTGAGGGTCGATGTCGCACATATAAACGGTTTTCGCGCCCGTGAGCGCCGCGGCTATGCCGAGTATTCCGCTGCCGCATCCCACGTCGATGACGTCCTTGCCGCAGGCGTCCATTAGTTCAAGACACATACGCGTGGTCGCGTGCTCCCCCGTCCCGAACGCCATACCCGGGTCAAGACGCAGAATACGTTCCCCTTCGGACGGCTGATACTTTATCCACGAAGGCACTACGGTGACGGATTTGGTGACGATGGGCTTATAATACTTCTTCCACTCGTTGGCCCAGTCCTCTTCGTCTATGACGCGTGAGGATATCTCCCCGTAACGGACGCCGTGCGCCGCCATTTCCGCGAGCCTTTCCCCGAGGGCGGGCAGGAATGCCGTATCGTCTTCGGGGACGACCGTCGAAACTTTGACTTCCGAGCTTTCGCCGAACGCTTTTTCGTCGGCGTAATCCCAGACGACGTCGCTGTTGAGAAGGTCGATGAAATCCTGCCTGTCCACGATGTCGACGCCTTCCGCTCCGACATCGAACATTGCGCTGGCAACGAGTTCGGAATTTTCGTGATTGGTGATGACCGTAACGAGCTTGTATTTCATTTTGACAAAAAATAACGGTTTATCGACCGTATTGAGCCGATAAACCGTCGTTTACAGTTTTTCTTTGTACTCTTTTTTTCTCGGAAACTGTTTGACTTCGAACGCCGCGTCAAGCCTGCGGAGCAGGTCTTTCTGCTCACGGCTCAGGCTCTTGGGCACTTCGACGATGACTTTGACGTAAAGGTCGCCGGAGTCGCTTCCGCGCAGTTTCTTTATGCCGCAGTTTCTGAGTTTGAACACGGTGCCCGACTGCGTGCCCTCGGGTATCTTCAACTCCTGCGCCCCTTTCAGCGTCGGGACGGAGATTGTGCATCCGAGCGCCGCTTCCGCTATGGTGACGGGCACTTCGAGCTGCAAGTCGCTGCCCGCTCTGCGGAACAGCTTGTGCGGACGTACGGTGATTTCCACGACGAGCGAGCCGCGCTCTCCGCCGTTTCTGCCGCCGTTGCCCTCGCCTGCGTACGTTATGGTCTGTCCGTTGTCAATGCCCGCGGGGACGTTGACGGTGATTTCACGGGTGCGCTCTATCCTGCCCTGACCGCCGCAGGACTTGCAAGTTTCGGTGACGACCTTGCCCCTGCCTTTGCATACGGGACACACGCCCGTGCTGCTGAACTGTCCGAACGGGGTGCGTTGCACCTGCGTGACGTGTCCCGTGCCGTTGCAGTTGGTGCAGGTCTTGAACGCTTTGCCGTCCTTGGCGCCCGTACCGTTGCAGGCGGAACAGTTCTCAACCCTGCGCACGTTTATCTTCTTCTGAACTCCGAACGCAGCTTCTTCGAAAGTGAGCGTAAGCCCGACTCTGATGTCAGAGCCGCGCTGCGGGGCGTTGGCGCGGGACTGCTGCGTGCGTCCGCCGCCGAAACCGCTGAATATGGACGAGAAAATGTCGTCCATATCGAAGCTGAACCCCTGTCCGCCGCGAGTACCGCCGAAGCCGCCGAAACCTCCGAAACCGCCCGTGCCGCCGCCCATCGGTCCGTTCTCCGAACCGTATTCGTCGTATGCCGCGCGCTTCTGGGGGTCGGAGAGAACGTCGTAGGCGTGGTTGATTTCCTTGAACTTCTCCTCGGCGTTCTTTTTCTCCGCTTCGCTCGCATTGGTGTAAAGATCGGGGTGATACTTCTTGGCAAGTTTACGGTAGGCGGATTTCAATTCGTCCGCGCTCGCCTTTTTGTCCACTCCCAGTATCTCGTAATAGTCTTTGTCTGCCATATCTTCCTTGTGCCGCCGCGTAATCCGCGTTGAAGCGCGACGTCATCGCGCTTCCGGCGAGCGCTCACGCGCTCATATACGTTGCGGATAATCCGCAATGTGTTCCTGCGGAGCGCAGGACGTGCGCTCCGCAGAGTTTTGTCAGTCTTCCCAGCCGCCTTCGGGAGGGGTCATATTGTCGCCGTCGTTGACGACTCCGTCGCCGCCCGCAAAACCGCCGTCGCTATTTGCCGCATTCGGGTCGAATCCCGCCTGCTTCGCCGCTTCCGCCGCCGCTTCGGGGTTCTCCTGATAGAACTTGGTGAAGATGGGGTCGGTCACCTTGCTGAGTTTTGCGACTATGTTCTTGACTTCTTCGTCGCTTTCCGCCTTTTCGAGCGCTTCGCGCGCTTCTTTCACGGCGTCGTTGAGCGCGGTCTTGTCCGCATCCGCTATCTTCTCCTCGTTATCGGTCCGGAACTTCTCTATGACGAAGATGAACTGCTCCGCGTTGTTCTTGGCCTCAACGAGGTTCTTCCTCTTTTCGTCCTCTTCCGCGTACTTCTCGGCGTCCTTGATTGCCGCCTCGATGTCGCTTTCGGAAAGGTTGGAGGAAGCGGTGATGGTGATGGACTGCGACTTGTTGGTGCCCTTGTCAACCGCTTTGACGGACACTATGCCGTTTGCGTCGATGTCGAAAGTGACTTCGATTTGCGGCACTCCGCGGGGTGCGGGCGCGATGCCCGTGAGCTCGAATCTTCCCAGCGTCTTGTTGTCGCGTGCGAATTTTCTCTCGCCTTGCAGGACGTGGATGTCAACGGAAGTCTGATGGTCCGCCGCGGTGGAGAATATCTGCGATTTGCTGGTGGGGATGGTGGTGTTGCGGTCGATGAGCTTGGTGAACACGCCGCCCAGGGTTTCGATGCCGAGGGACAGAGGCGTGACGTCAAGCAGCAGCATATCCTTGACTTCGCCCGCAAGCACGCCCGCCTGAATTGCCGCGCCTATTGCGACGCACTCGTCGGGGTTGATGCCCTTGTAGGGGTCCTTGCCGATGAACTTCTTGACCGCTTCGTACACAGCGGGAATACGCGTGGAACCGCCGACCATAATGACCTTTGCAATGTCGCTCACGGACAGTCCCGCGTCTTTCAGCGCCTGTTTGGTGGGAGTCATCGTCTTCTCGACGAGGTCCTCGGTGAGGGAGTCGAACTTTGCTCTCGTGAGGTCCATATCGAGGTGTTTGGGCGCGCCGTTCGCCATAGTGATGAAGGGAAGGGAAATCTTCGCTTTCGTCACGCCGGAGAGGTCTATCTTCGCCTTTTCCGCGGCTTCCTTTATACGCTGCATCGCCATCTTGTCGGAGGACAGGTCGACGCCCTCTTTCGCTTTGAATTCGGACACAATCCAATCCATTATCCTCTTGTCGAAGTCGTCGCCGCCCAGACGGTTGTTGCCCGAGGTCGCCAGCACTTCGAAGACGCCGTCGCCGAGTTCCAGCACGGAAACGTCGAACGTGCCGCCGCCGAGGTCGAAGATGAGCACTTTCTGCTGCTTGTTCTCGTCCTTGTCAATGCCGTAGGCAAGCGCCGCCGCGGTGGGTTCGTTGATGATACGTTTGACTTCGAGCCCCGCAATCTTGCCCGCGTCCTTGGTCGCCTGACGCTGAGAGTCGGTGAAGTAGGCGGGAACGGTGATGACCGCTTCCGTAATCTTTTCGCCGAGATATTTTTCCGCGTCGTTTTTGAGCTTGGTGAGAATCATTGCGGAGATTTCCTGCGGAGTGTACTCCTTGCCTTCAATCTTCACTCTGTGGTCGCTGCCCATCTCGCGTTTGATGGAAATGACGGTGTGTTCGGGGTTTGCGACGGCCTGACGCTTCGCAATCTCGCCCACGAGTCTTTCTCCGTCCTTGGTGAACGCCACGACGGACGGCGTGGTGCGCATACCTTCCGCGTTGGGGATGACGACGGGTTCGCCGCCTTCCATAACCGCCATACAGCTATTGGTTGTTCCGAGGTCTATACCTATGATTTTTCCCATAATCGGTTCTCCTTTCAAAACTTTATTTCATCCGTCTTTCGACGGCGAATTTTTGTATTTACGATTTTGTTTTCCGCAGCAGTCCTATTCCGACTGCCGCGCATATCCGATGTTTATCCGTCGTTTTTGACATTTCAACATCCGACTTTGACGCTTGCGGGGCGCAGAACCTTTCCGTTCAGCGTATATCCCTTTGCAAGCACTCCGACGACTTTGCCCTCTTGTCCCGGCGCCTTTTCGCGCTCCACCGCAGACATAAACGCCGCGTCGAAGTCCTTGCCCTCCGTGTCTATCTCGGCAAGCCCGAAAGATTCGAGCGCGTCGAGAATCTGTCTCTCCATCATATTGAACCCGGTCAGCGCGGACTCGTCCGTCAGATACTTGCGCGCCAGGTCGCAGTTGTCCAGCACCGTGAGCATCTTTTCGATGACCATCGACTTGCCGAGCGTCTTCATCTCTTCCGCCAGCGCCGCGTTGCGTTTGCGGTAATTGTCGAAGTCCGCTTGCAGGCGCATCGCGATGTTTCTTGCCGAAACGCTCTCCGCCATACACTGCCCTATGCGCTCTTCGAGAGCTTCGATATACTTATCGTCGCCCATCTCCTCGCGGTCGAGCACCTGTTCGCCCGCCGCCGCGTCCGTCTGTTTTTCCTCTGCGCGCTTCGCGTCGGCTTCCGCCTTCTCGCGTGCGTCTTCCGCCGCTTTGGTTTCGGCACTCTTCGCGCGCTTGTCCTTGTACTCTTTCTCTTTCATTTCACTCTTCGTCCTTATCGTCGTTGTCCAACACCGTGCCGAGCGCTTTCTTCATATACTCCAACACCCCGATGACCTTTTTGTAGTCCATTCTCTCGGGGCCTATGACGCCCGCTCTGCCCACGACTTCGTCGCCCACTTTGTACGCCGCCGTGATGATGGCGCATTTGTCGACGCCGCTGTCCTCCTTGCCTATGCGCACGGAAAACTCTATGCTGTCCTCCGGGTCGGCAAGAAGTTCGGACACGCTGTCGTGGTCGGAGATGACGGCAAGGAAGTTCTTCGCGTCCTCCACGTTGTTGTACTCCGGATAGTCAAGCATTTTGAGTGCGCCCTCGACGACCACATTGTCAGCGTGCTCCGCCATATACGTCTGTATTATCGCAAGCACCGCGTCGAATATGTCGCGGAAACCGTCCGTTTCCTCGTCGAGTTCGCTGTCAAGGTCTATGCCGTCGAGCTCCCCTATCGTCCTGCCCGCGAACACGTTGTTGAGCATACGGGTCGCAGTGTCGATGTATTCGTGTTTCAGGTCGCCGTCCACGTCCAGCGTCTTGTCCGAGATTATGCCCTCGTCGGTCACGATGAGGACAAGCACGCGGTTCTTTTTGAGGGGCACCAGCTTGACTTCTTCAATCACTACGTTCCCGCCGCGACTGCTCACGAAAAAGGAAGTGTAATTGGTCACGTCGCTGATGATTTCCGCCGCACGCTTGGAAATGTCGCGCACCTCGCCCAGCTTTTCCGAAAACCTGCTGCGTATGAACGCCGTTTCCGCGTCGGTCAGCGCCTTATCTCCCGTGTGCTCGATGTCGCCGACATAAAGCTGATATGCGGGTTTCAGAGGCACCCTGCCCGCTGAGGTGTGGGGCTGGTCGACATATCCCAGCGCTTCCAGCGCGCTCAGCTCCGCCCTGATGGTCGCGGAACTCACTTCGGGCATATATCCCTTTTGTATATCCGCACTCGAAACGGGCTGTCCCGTCGCGATATAAACATCCACCAGCGCGTGCAGTATTTTCTTTTTTCTTTCGCTAAGCTCTTTGCTCATACCGACCTCTGCCACGGATAGAGTGCTAGCACTCAATATCTTTGACTGCTAACAGTATATTTTTTTGTCTGCCAGATGTCAATAGTTTACGACTATTTTTTCAAAAAAAATTAAAGCGCACACAATTTTTAGCCGCGCGCCCGCACGAGAATAACGTAATGGCCGACAACGACGTGAACAAATGCCCGAAATCGGTTGCATTTTTCTTCGGGGTTTGCTATAATCCGAAAGCACGGTAAGCTGGTGTGGCTCAGCAGGCAGAGCGATTCACTCGTAATGAATAGGTCGGCGGTTCGAATCCGCCCACCAGCTCCATAAAACCCCGCTGTAATCAGCGGGGTTTCCTTTACGCCGTGAGCGGATTCTTACCTTTCGATGACGCGATTTTGCGCCCTGCGTGAACTTCGCACGCAGACCGGATGCCGCAAAATGCGCTATTCCGTCGCACTTTGTGCTCCTTACGAATCTCGCCACCGGCTCCATTCGTCGCCGCAAGGCATCGTTTGCAACACCCCGCAAGTTTTTGCGGGGTGTTTGCGTTTGTGCCTGCGTCTCCTCTGCGCGTCGCAAAAATACGGACGTTCGCCACGCTCCTCGTTTCTCCGCTCCGCCGTAAACTGTCGCGTTGCTCTCTGATTTTCGCTCCGCGGGGCGGCTTACGCCGCTGTTTTTCACAAGGACAAGCGGGGTTTCCTTTACGCCGTGAGCGGATTCTTACCTTTCGCTGACGCGGTTTTGCGCCCTGCGTGACTTCGCACGCAGACCGGATGCCGCAAAATGCGCTATTCCGTCGCACTTTGTGCTCCTTACGAATCTCGCCACCGGCTCCATTCGTCGCCGCAAGGCATCGTTAGCAACACCCCGCAAGTTTTGCGGGGTGTTTGCGTTTGTGCCTGCGTCTCCTCTGCGCGTCGCGAAAATACGGACGTTCGCCATGCTCCTCGTTTCCCCGCTCCGCCGTAAACTGTCGCGTTGCTCTCTGATTTTCGCTCCGCGGGGCGGCTTATGCCGCTGTTTTTCACAAGGACGAGCGGGGTTTCCTTTACGCCGCGGGCGGATTCTCAAATCGGGATTCGTCCTATGCTATCTGCCATAAACACTCCTGTATTTTTTATAGGCGAAATAATAGTAATTGCGCATAAAAATTCCGAGTTTTTTGGGCGACAAAATAAGCGCATTATCGCCAAATCTTTCAAAGTAGTACAGAAGCTGATTTGCCGAGCAATCGAAGGTGTATATGTCCCCTTCTATACTTACGGGCGACGGCCGATAAAGATAAATCTTCTTGAACAAAACTTTTCCTTTTTCGGTAAGCTGCACCTTAATGGGCTCTCTGTCGGTATTATACATAGGATATTGAGCCGCACACTCAATCTGCCGTTTGAAAAGCGCGGCATTTCCATCGGGTATTTCGCTTCTTTCGGCAAGCAGGGATACGGTCTTTACGGAAGCGAGTCTTACCGTGACATTCTGTTTGCCGTTATAAAAAAGCACATAATTAAAAAGCTCGTCCTTGGCAGCGCTGACAGAATAAACGGACACACCCTTTATAACCTTACCGTTTGTAAAAGATATACAGATTTTAACGCTCTTTTTGATTGCCTTTGACAAAAGCGAACAATTTTCCTTAAAAACGATTTTTTCCCGCTCGTTTTTCGTCTTCTGCGAATAAGATGTAAACAACCTTCTGTAATATGAGGAAAGAGATTCGTTGTTCAGCAAAAGGTTTTCTATGTAAATGACTGCTCTTTCTGCATTTTTCGTAGGCTTGAAAGCAAACACCTTGCTTTGCTTATTCTCGCTTTCAGATTGCTTTTTTGTCAGGATTTTCAACGTATTCAGAAATACCGTCTCGCGATATCGGTCGGGAACTATTTCAACGGCTTTCCTGACTTCGTCACACAATTTTTCTTCCGCTCCGGCAAACTCTTCGTAATAATTTATTACAATAGCATTTAGGAACGCGTTCATATTCGGAGAACCGTCCGCTTTTGTTATCTTGAAATCCTCGCAGTCTTTCTTTAAAAGTTCATACACCGATTTCGGGGCACTTATCTTTATCTTTTCATCCATATGTGTATCCTCTCTGACTTAACTGTACCCTAAAAGGGGTCATAAATCAAGCAATTTTGTTTATACGTCACCATAAAAAAGGGGGCAATATTTTCCGACACATTGCGGTATTACATTTTTACTGCCGCGATTTAAAATGACAGTACGGACAACTTTTACGGAGGTGAAACAATGAACTGCAAATTTACGGACATAGCGGGATACGCTCAAGAAAAGGAAGAACTTAAAAGACTATGCGACATCATAAACGACAGGGAATTATACCTGCAACGCGGCGCAAAACTGCCTAAGGGCATAATCTTTTACGGCGAAACGGGAACAGGCAAGACGCTGTTTGCAAAAGTTATGGCAAGCACTTGCAAATTGAAAATGATAAACATAGACCTTGGCGACCTGGCGGATAAAAATTCGCTCCTGAAAAGAATAAACAACGCTTTTGAAAGCGCCCGCAAGTCTGCCGAACCGTCTATGATTTTCTTTGACGAAATGGACAAAGTGCTGCCTAACGTGCGCGAAGACTATTACTCCGACCACTCAAAGGCAATTCTTGCGCAGCTGCTCACGCTGATAGACGGTATGAATCACAATAAAAACTTCATTTTTGTGGCGACGTGCAACGACTACGAGAACCTGCCGTCAGTACTTGTGCGTCCCGGCAGAATCGACAAGAAAATACATATCGGTTTCCCCGACTACCCGTCACGCGTGGAAATACTCAGATTATACGCGGGAAAAACCACTTGTCGGTTTGAAATGAGTATGGAAGAACTCGCAAAGTTGTGCAACGGATTTTCGTGTGCGGCGCTCGAAACGCTGATAAACGAATGTGTTTTGCAGTCTGACGAAAAAGGTTTTGTGTCGGAGAAACTGATTAAAGAACGCATACTCGAATGCAAATCGGAAGATTTGCCGCGCAAGACACCCACGCAGGCCGACGTAATAAACGCCTGCCGCAACATCGGCTGCTTTGTGGTGGCAAGAAGGCTGAACTCCGGCGATTATCTGCTGCGACTCGGAAATAATACCGTATGCAATCTGTATTTCAATGCGGCGATAAGCCGGTACGACAACGACTTTGACGACGAGGACGGAATTGATTTTTGTGCGGAAAACAAAAATCCCGTCAATAACAACATCGGGTTTCGTGACAGAGAATACGACGACGATGACTATGACGAAGACGATGAAGAAGATTACGAGTTGTCCTGTTACTATACCAGGTCAGATTATTTAAACGCAATCTGCACGCTTATGGGCGGTTACATCGCGGAGGAAATCGTATTGAACAAAACATACGACAATACATATCCTCTGCTGATGACTACGGATTATATACTTATGGGTATGTCCGAAGACGGATTGCTCGGATTGAACCTGAGGTATTCCGAATACCGAGACGACAAATTGCCGTATCTTCAGGAAAAACTTGACAAAATCAATGCCGAGTTTGACAAGATAGTCGAAGACTGCTATAAAAAAGCAAAACCGATTGTCGAAGCAAACGCCGTCCTCATCAGAAAACTTATGCCCGTGCTGGTCGATAAAAAAAGCATCTTCAAGCCCGAATGCGAAAAAATCCTGAACGAATTAGGCGGCATCAACAAAATATCATAAAAGTATTTTCAGTCAAATTGCCGTTAAACGTGTTTTTCAAGACAGCGGGCACAGGTTTCTCGCTCGGAAGCCGAAGGCGCACACCGCAAGGCATCGTTTGCAACACCCCGCAAATTTTTGCGGGGCGTTTGCGTTTGTGGCGGCGGACCCGGCACATACATCGCAAAACACAAAAAGCGCGCGGGGGCTTGTGGGAAAGATGAACGCGTGAATATCAATAAAATCGCGTGGCGGCATTGTTTCTCCGCATCGGGTTGTGCTAATATAATAGCGAACCACAGCAATCGGAGCAAAAGATGAACATTTATGTCATATACAAATTCAGCGACGCCGAAAGAGTGAACGCTTTGCTGTCCGACGCCAAGTCGCGTGACCGTGACGGACTGCTTCACTTTTTCAAATTCCATCCTGCCGTGACAAACATAAATTGGCATAAAACCGCCAAGAAAAAAATGCAGCAATGCAATCTCGTATGTTATTTCTGCACAATTGCCGACGGCAATGCCGCTAAGCTCAAAAATATTTCCTGGGAGCTGAAACTTGCCGCAAAACTCAAAAAAACGGTTGTGGTGGTGACGCTCAATCCCGAAAAGACGCCGCAAATCGACAACTCCGCCGCTTCGATTTACGGGCTGGACTTTTCGGAAGAGCTTGTGAATGTGGACAGATACAAGACGGTCCCGGCAGAAAAAGCATACGATTTTCTGATTGGCGAAGCAAAATGGAATGTGGACGACTCCCTCATCAACATCGAGCACAAACTTGCGACACATGACCCGACATCCGCGGAATACAATCAGCTGACCGAAGAAAGAAACCGCATACTGCTCGAACAATACAGAATAATGGTCGAAACTTCCGAAAAGCTGATGGACCGCCGTCAAAGCACCAGCAACCTGTACACAACGCTGTGCTCGGCACTGGTAGCTTTGGTCGGCGCATCGTTTGCGCTCAACAATCTGCAAATAATAAGCATTGTTTCGCTGCTGACCGGAATCATCATAACCTGTCTGTGCGTCAACTGGAAAAGCTGCCTGAAATCTTACGATATGAACAACGCGGGCAAATTTGCCGTGCTCAATGCCATAGAGAAGACTTTGCCGGCGAATATGTTTGACTGCGAATACAGATACAACACAAAAAACGGCATACGGTCTTATTCCGCGAGAGAAAGAATAATGCCCATAATTTTCCTCGTCTTCGGATGCATAATGATTTGCCTGGGAGCAGGCGTGAGCATATATCTTTTGACGCAATCCGCTCTGCTCTGATTGCATTGTTTCAAAGACAGCGAAATCCCCGCCGCGGCGGGGATTTTTAAACTTCGGTCTGCGATTCAATCAACCGCGGAGTCAGCCTTTCAGGACGTCGTAGCACATATCGGGGTCGTCGGACATCACGCAGTCCGCGCCTATGGATTGGAGATATGCGACGTCATCGGCGTCGTTGATGGTCCAGTACTGCACGGCGATGTTGTATTTGTGCGCATACTCGATGAGCCCTTCTGTGCCGAGGAAACTTATCGTCTTGCTGTAAGGTATCTGCAACGCACAGTAACCCACTCCGCGCTTGGAGAGGTCCGCATTCGTCAGATACGCAAACCAGAAATCCAGCACCTCGCATATAGAGGAGGAACGCAGCATATCGGGATAATTTTCGTCGACGTAATCGGTGACGTTCTGATTGAACGTGCCGAAAACGACGTCGCCGAGCAGTCCGCGCTCTTTCAGCGTTTCGTAAAGGATGTCCGCCGCCTGTTCTCCGAGCTTGCCGCTGTTCTTAATCTCGATGACGTAACGGAATTTGCCGTATTCTTCGGGAGCGGCGGCGACCGCCTCATCCGACGCCATATAATCCAGCACTTCGTCCAACGTGCACACACGCAGTCCCTGTGCGGTTATTTCCGCTTCCGAGAGATTGCGGAAAGGATACTCCCCGTTCAGCTCGAAATCGTAGCCCATATTCAGACGTCTGAGCTGCGCAAGCGTATAGTCTTCGGGGCGCGCGTCCGACACGCCGAACACCTGTTCGGAATTTGATGTGCGGTCAAGCGTGTGGTCGTGCAGCAGAATGAGCTCTCCGTCCTTGGTGATGTGCAGGTCGAACTCCCAGATGTCCACCGTATACCCGCCCGTCGTCGCCTCTTCTATGCCGAGCTCGAAAGCGTTGAGAGTGTTTTCGGGGGCGACTATGCTCCCCGCGCGGTGCGCCGACACCATTGCGGTGGTTTCGGCTATGTACGGGTTGACCTCTCCTGCGAAATAATTCTTTTCCACGTCGCAGTCCGCAATGCCTATGACGCAGCAGCTCACGCCGAATATCAGCACGAACAGCCCAAGCATCACGCCGAACAGCACTTTGAATTTCTTTTTCATCTCTTCACCCCCGCGTCTGCGATGCGCGTCCGCTGTCGCGGCACGCTCCGCCGCACGTTTTTATGCGGCAAATTCCGCATCTTCTTCGGGTGCGGAAACATAGTTTTTGCCGAAGCATCTGAAATGGCGGAAACGGAAAATTATCGCTTCGCGCGCGAACATCATTGAGAGGAACGCAATCGTTCCGCCGAAGAGCACGTCGGAGAAGAAGTGCGCCCCCACGACGATGCGGCTTATCGCAACCACCGCGGTGAACGCAACGGGGAAAATCCAGCACAATGCGCGCACGCCTTTGTTGCGTATGCCGAGCACGTCGGGAAGCATAATGAGCGCATAAGTCATACCCGCCGCGCAGGTGTGCCCGGACGGGAAGGACTTGAACGCGTCGGTTACGCCGTATGCGCTCTCAAAATACGCCGACCACTCTTCCGGCTGTCCGCCGCGGGACTCGTACCAGTTCTGGAAATTCGCAAACCCGCCGAGGGACTGTCCGAGGTCGCTGTTCATCGCACGGTAACGCATTCTGCCGACGGGTTCTTTGATTATCATAACGAGCACGTTCGCAATCACCGCCATAATGACGAATGCGATGACGAATTTCATCAGCTTTTTCAGCGTTTCGTCCTTGATGCGGTAAAACGCCGCTGTGACGACTGCGGAAGTCAAAAGCGCACAAAGCACGGCAATGACGGTCATCGCGGTTTCGAGATAAGTGCCCTCCGCGTGCGCGTGTTCGCCGATATAGCCGAACATATCGTCAAAGAAGAACCAGAACGCGAGGACGGAACCCGCGAGCAGTATCACGCAGATTATTTCGCGCATCGGGCGGAGTTTGAGAGTGCGCCAGACATACAGCATAAGCAGCACGACGCAAATGCCCGCCATAACGTAAATCGGCGAAGAACCGAATATCTCGAACGCGACGCCGAAAACGTCGTGCGAAAGATACTCGCCCTCTTCCAGCGCGCCGCCCGTCAGCAAATCGCTCACTTCGAGGTCGGTAAACGACGCCGCAATCAGAAGCGCGGCAAACACCGCGACAAACAGTAGCACGCCGACGATTACTCTGTTCTTCTCGGAAAGTCTGGAAAAAATCATAATTATCCCTCTTGGCATTTAATGCATTTTTAATATAATAACATAAATTTTCCGCCGCTTCAACCTCTGATTGTGCTGTTTATCCGTCTTAATGCCGTAAGAGGCGGCAAAACCGCACACCGCGGGATAAAATGTTTGAAAAAACGGCGCAAATCCGCTTGCACCCGTACGCGTTTTATGCTATTATCACAAGGCAAACGGCTCACGCCGCAAACGCACGCCCTCATGGTCAAGCGGTTAAGACGTCGCCCTCTCACGGCGGAATCTGGGGTTCGATTCCCCATGAGGGTACCAAAAAAGGCAGCAGAAGCTGCTTTTTTTCTTTACCTCGACAGGGGTACCAAAAAAGGCAGCAAAAGCTGCTTTTTTTTATTTACCTCAACAGGGGTACCAAAAAAGGCAGCAGAAGCTGCTTTTTTTATTTACCTCGACAGGGGTACCAAAAAAAGGCAGCAAAAGCTGCTTTTTTTATTTACCTCGATTGCGAAAAATGCGCAGGCAATGTCTGCATACGCAAATGCCGCGGGCGGTATTTGCACAAAAAAACGCCGCGGCGGTATCGAAACGCCGAGGCGATGTGCTCCTAAAACGAGAAACTCCCACGATGCCGTGTGGTGTCATTTTATAAACCTGCATGTGCAGGGTGGGTCAACAGCTGCCGCTTGCTTCTGCCTTCCCCTAGACGAGGGGGCCTGACATCCGCAAGACGGACACGCTATCCCGTATAAAATGTTGTGGTTCAAAATAGAACACCATCACGAGCATAGCAGGAATTTCTTCGGTGATTAGATTATACCATATCGCGTGAAATTATGCAAGAGGGAGATATTGTCATTATTTTTCCGCGGTTTTCCGCAATCTAACGCGGCGGATTGTCGGATTATCTCCGCTGTGCGGAATTTTTCCGTTTTGACGATTGTTAAATAAACGACATTTGCGCCCGATTGTTTCTTGAAACGCAACCCGCGCGGGTTTATCATATTATATATCTTCGGGCGCGTGACGCGCCCATTACGGGTGAAGATGATAAGGAGGATATTATGAAAAACCGACTCGGACTGCGCACAGTCCTTCCTGCCGTCTTTTTAGCGGCAATCCTCATCCTGACCCTGGCGTTCGCGTGCACTTCCGTGACCGCTTCCGCAGAGAATTCCGTGCTCGCCACGGAAGACTCTTCCTTAACTTTCGGTCAGGTGAGCGACATCCACTATTTCCCCGCCGAGCACTGCTACTCTGCTGATGCGGCGGATTACGAAGACAGTGATTTTTATCACTCCACGACGGGCGACACCAAACTCGTCATCGAAAGCGGCGCCGTGGGTACGGCACACATCGAAGCGTTCATCGAAGACGCAAGGAAGGGCGAAGCGCCCGTATATCTGCTTGCGACGGGCGACCTTTCCAAGAACGGCGAACACGCGGCGCTCATCGACGTCGCAAACGGTCTGCGCTATTTGCAGAACCAAGTGCGCGCCCTCGGCGGAAAATATGCAAATTTCCAGGTGCTGGTGAGCCAGGGCAACCACGACCTTTACAACGGTTCGGGCAAACTGTACGACCCCGACGACGGCTCGGAATATCAGGCGGAAGTCGTCACGTCCGCACAGTTTGCGCTCATTTTCGCGGGACTCGGCTATCCCGATATGACATATGAGGCCCTCTGCGACATTTACCCCGCGGAATACTGGTCCTCTTCCGCGACGAACGCTTTCGCCCACGACACCGACGGATACGTCGAGTCGGCAAACGCGGACAACCTCACATTCACCTATTACGACGAAAACCTCGCCGGTCTCGCGAACGGTTTCAACTACGGCGACTACACCGAGCTCTATTCCGGCGAAAATATCAACGCATTGAGCTATTACGTCGAAATCGCTGACAGCGACTTTGCGTTCTTCGTGCTTGACGGCACGGACCGCGAACTCACCGAAGACGTCGTTCCCGTGCGCATAAGCGAAGCGGAATACAACCTCATATCCGAAGACGTCAAAGCGTTATATCTCGGCACGGAAGATGGCAAAATCGCGACGGAAGCGGCAAGCCCCGAAGACGTGCTCGCTGCGTTCGCAAACGGCGAACCCGTGTATGCCGACACGGGCTACAACCACATCACGGGCGGCAGGCTTAAAGAAGATTTGCTGGAATGGATGAGAGGGCTGACCGCGGCAAATCCCGACCGCACTTATATCGGCGCGTATCATTTCAACATTCTCCCCCACTTCGAACAGGAAGACGACATCCTGAAAGACTTCGTGTTCTACAACTGGGAATACATAGCCAAATCCTTCCTTGAAATGGGCATACGCTACGGGCTCTCAGGGCATATGCACGCAAGCGACGTGGCATACTACACCGACGCCGCAGGGCGTACTTTCTATGACATAGAAACGGGTTCGATAGTCAGCTACGGCTCTCCCCGCCGCTATATGTCCGTCACGCGCTATGACCTTGCGGACGGCAAAGTCGGGGAGAAATTCACCTCCTCCCTGCGCGTGCTCGATTCCTTCGACGGAATGAACGACGACGGAGATTACGAAAACTACAACGACTACATCACGGAAAATCTCTACGGACAGCTCGTCGAACGTATAGTGGACCACTTTATCACCATGCGCACGATAGACGACCTCGACATTGCGGGGCTTGTCGGCAGCACAATGGGGCTTGACAGCCTGCTGGAATACATAATAGATGTCGTAGCGTACGACCTCTATCCTGGCGACGTCTACCCCGACGGCAACACCTATGACAATCTGATGGATTATGTCAACGAGAGCGTCGCGGCGGAACTCATCAATCTGAAATTCGGAGATTCGGGACAGGAACTCACCCTCGCCCAGATTTTCTCGTTCATTATGATGGCACACGCGGAGGGGCTCGAACCCACCACGGAAGAAGTCTTCGGAAGCACGTCCTCCGCATCCGCGTCTTCTGCGGCTGACGGCGGCACCATTGACCCTAACGACGAAACCTGGCGCTCACGCTACACCGCGGCACTCCGCGATTTCGCCGCAAAATGCGACAGCGGACAACTCGGCCGCGACCTCTTCGGCATCCTGCTGGACGCGCTTTATTACGACGACGATTCCATCCTCAAAACTCTGTTCGACTACGAACTCGACTTGACTCAAACCAACTTCTCTCTCACGAACGCTCTGGTGCAGATAATCAACAATCCGTCCGTTGTAACGCGGTTCCTGCCCTTGATTGAAAGTCTGCTCGGCTTCGGACTCGACGACGCCATCGTAGAAGAGATTAAAAAAGCGGAAGGCACCACAGGCGTTACGGCAGAGCGCTTCGTTCTCTGCGAGGCGATGAATACGATATGGCCGGTAGCAAAAGGTTTAGTCGGCAGTCTTCTCGGCATCCAGCTTTCGGGCGACACGCTGTACGAGGGTGTGGACAATCTGCTGAACTCCTATCTTACGGACAGCTTCTATGTGGGACTGAGCGGCATAGCGAAAAACATAGTCATCGCCTTTGCGACCGACGACGAAATCGACCTCGCCGACCGCAACAACCCCGCGGAAGAAATGATACTTGCCCCGCACGAAGGTTACGCCGAGGGCTATTCCGAAACCCTGACATATGTCAGCGACCTGCCCGTCGATGACAAATACAATCCTCCCACACAGGACAACGGCAGACTGCCCTCTCACCTGACCGCCAATTTCCTGCCGTCGGATGAAAACGGAGGCAAATTCGCGGTGTCGTTCTATACGAGTGAAGAAATAGGCGCCGAAGTCACGCTGACGGACTCCGACGGGCATTCTTACACCGTGAGTATCACGGAAGACGACCTCAATGCGAGCGAAGACACCGCCCATCGCACGGTAACCGAGAGCGCGGGCGACGTTTATGCTTCCGTCACCCTCACCGGCGGCACTTACGCGCAGTATATTCCGCTCATAGACCTCGGACTGCTTACCATCTCCCACACCGAAACGGGCGTGGAAGACGAGGACGGCAATTTCACGGAATACGTGTGGGGTCAGCGCGACGAAGCTCCCGCAAACAGCGTCATCTATAAAAACCGTTGGGTCGCCGTGTTCGAAAACCTCACATTCGGCTCCGAATATACCTATGCGGTGCGCGGTCTCTACCAAAACGGCGAGGTGTCCAAAGTGTTTGACCTAGGCGCAAATCTGGGCATAAACAATTTCACATTCACCTCCGCGCCTTCCGAAACAACGACCGACTTCGACTTCATCGCGATTGCCGATATGCAGGGAATGATACAGTCGATGTACGAAGAATCCGCAGAAGCAATCGACGCGATAATGCAAAACGCGGGCGGATACGACTTTGTACTGAATGCGGGCGATATGGCGGACAACGGCGACAATTTCAATCAATGGGGTTGGGCGCTCAACGAAAACGTCGAGTTCTTCGGCAACAGTTCCACCATCTCGACGGCGGGCAATCACGAGGACGAAGGCGGCAAACTTTCCTCCTTCCACTACTACGACGCTTTCCTGCCCGCACAGAACACGGACACCGGGCTTTACTTCTCGTTCGACTATGCCACGGCGCATATCATCGTGCTCAACACGAATGACGCAGACAACACAACCGGCATTTCAACCGCACAATACGATTGGCTGAAAGCCGATTTGGAAGCAAACAGCGACGCAAAATGGACGTTTGTCCTGATGCACAAGAGCCTCTACTCCGGCGGCTCCCACTCCTTCGACGGCGACGTCGCGGCAATGCGCGAACAGCTTGTGCCTCTCTTCTACGAATACGGCGTGGACATCGTCTTCGCGGGACACGACCACACCTACACCGTCACGGAATGCCTTGACGGGGAAGGCAATGCGGTCAGCCGCGCTTCGAACGACGGCGGCACCGTCACGATGTCCGCGGACGGCAGCGGCGTGATGTACGTCACTCTCGGCACAATCGGCACCAAGTTCTACGAATATGTGTCCAACCCCGAAATCGAGGGCAAGTTCGACGCAGAGCTCAGCGTGCTCTCCACTCTTGCCGAGCAGACTTTCGCCAAAGTTTCCGTGCGCGGCGACACTCTTACCTTCACCGGCTACACCGTCGCTGATGACGGCACGCTTTCCGCAATATACAACGAGCCTTCCGACGATATGCTGCTGGTCAAAATACTCGTGCCTATTGCGGCGGTCATACTCGTCGCAGGCGCGGTGACGGCGGTGGTGCTGGTGCGCAAAAAGAAAAAGGCGGCTGCACAAGCGGAAGAATAAAACTTCTCTTCTCTGCCGCACGGAGAAAAACGACATCCCGACCCCGTCTGCTTATTGACTTATGATAATATTTGTCGGAAAATATAATCGAGCGATAGGCGGACGGGCGTGCGCGCGAACCGCGTAAAACGGTATCGCCGCACTCTTTCCGAAATGAGCGCTCTGCGCTCATTTTGCTTTTCGCAAATTTCTCGGTCAGGTGAAAAAATGGGGAAATGGATAGTCAAGTATCGTTACGTCATTCTTGCGGTGTTCATCGCGGTTTTAGTGGTTTCCGTCATTTTCCTGCCCACTATGATAAACAGGGTCAATTATGACCTGACCTCCTATCTTCCGGACGATTACGAAACCAGCAAGGGCTACGAATTCCTTTCCGAAACCTTCAACATACACGGCGACGTGGAAATCGGCGTGACCGCAACGCGCGACGAGATTTCGAGAGCGGCGGAGGAAATTCTCGAACTCGACGGAGTGACAAACGCCATCTGGGCGCAGTATATGGAAATGCTGCTCGAACTCGGCGTATACTCTCCCGACAACGCGGACTTTCTCCAAATGTACAACATTTTCACCGACGCCATAGACAAGGGCGCGGTGACGGTGACGGACGGCGAATTCGTCTACAACAACGGAGTAAAGTGCAACTGGGCGCTGCTGGTCACCCTGGAATATCCGCCTTCCTCGCAGGAGGCAATCCGCGTGTTCGGCGAAATCGAAGACATTCTGTCCGAAGTGGCGGGCGACGGCAATTACGCGATGAGCGGGATGACGGAACAGGCGAACGCGCTCTACGAGACCGTGTTCGACGAACTGTGGATATACCTGATTGCCGCGGGCGTCGTGGTGCTGCTCATACTCGCGTTCACGACCAATTCGCTGATGGAGCCGCTCATTTTGATACTCACCCTCGCGGTGTCCATCATCATCAACCTCGGCACAAACGCAATCTTCCCGTCAACGTCGATGATTACGTTTGCCGTGACTGCGATATTGCAGCTGGGGCTGAGTATGGACTATGCGATATTCCTGCTCCACCAATACCGCAGCGAGCTGCGCACCACTTGCGACCCCAAGCAGGCGCTTGCAGCCGCGATTCCGAAATCGGCAAAAGCGGTCGCTTCCAGCGCGCTGACCACGGTGGTCGGCTTCCTAGCGCTTATGTGTATGCAGTTCGAGATAGGCACCGACCTCGGGCTTTCGCTCGCAAAAGGAATAATCTGCTCCCTCGTCACGGTCGTACTGCTCCAACCCTGCCTTATGCTGATGCTGGACAAGGCAAGGGTCAAGACCCAGCACAAGTGTCTCGATTTCCACTTCCGCGCCCCCGTAAAACGAAGCATACGCGACCGCGGCTGGGTGTCGCTGGTGTTTGCCGTGCTCTTCATCCCCGCGCTTATAGGTTCGCTGACGTTGAGCTATACATATGTGCGCTTTATGCCCGAGCCCGACACGTCATCGTACAGCGACGACCAGATGTGGAACTATTCCACCGCCAAGGAACTCGGCAATCAGGTTATGATTATCGTCCCCAACGAGCGCGTGGACGAAAACGGCAATCCGCTGCTCGACGAAAACGGCAACCACGTCTATTACATAGACGAAAACTACGAATTCGTACGCAGGCTGAACGAACTCGGTGCAGAAACGGTGGAAGCGGACGGCGTTACGCTGAACAAACTTTCCTACAAACTCGGGATGTACGTTATGATACCCGAAGGCACGGTGATTGAGGCTTTCGAAGGCGTCACCCTATCTCTTGAACAAGTGTTCACACTTGCCGGCGATTTACTTCCTCTCATCGAAGAAATTGCGGCGAGCGAAACCATCAATCTTACCGAAGAACAAATCGATTCTGCCGTAAATTCTTTCCGCTCGGTTTTCCCAAACGGAATAACGGTGGGAGACCGCACTATAACTGTTGAAATGATAAGGACATTCCTTGAATCATTCAACGGTATGAGTATAGAAGCGGTCGAGCGAATTCTTGAAAGTTTCGGCGTTGACTTATCGAGTTTTTCAGAGATGCAGGACCAGATGGCAATGTTCCAAAGTTACGTAAACGGGGGTTATACGATGTATACCGTGGGCATAAACCCTGCAATCGACTTTGAAAGCCAGACCAGCTTCGACATTCTGGATGAGGTCAAAGCAATCGCGAACGAGATATTCGGCGACACGGGAATGCGCTGTTACTTCACCGGTTATACGCAGGGAGCGTACGACTTCGCGGCGGTGACCCCGGGCGACTACAACCTCGTCACGGTCATATCAATAGTCGCAATACTCGTCATCCTCATCTTCACCCTCGGCGGCATAAAATTCCCCGTGCTGCTCGTCGCGCTCATAGAGTTCGGCATCTGGATAAACCTCATAATGCAATACATCTTCACGGGCGGGACGATAAACTTTATGTCCTACCTCGTCATCACCGCCGTGCAGCTGGGGGCAACCGTGGACTACGCAATCCTCATCACGACGAAATTCCGCTCGCTGCGCAAGCGCTTCGAGCCGAGGCAAGCGGCATACCTTGCGACCACGAGCTCCGTGATGTCGGTCATCACGTCCGCACTCATTATGGCGGGAGCGTGTTTCAGCATCTTCGCGGTGTCGTCCAACCTCGTCATACAGGAAATGACCTTCCTCATCGCACGCGGCGCGCTTATAAGCGCAATACTCGTCATATTCGTGCTCCCCGCCCTGCTCTCGTTTGCAGACAAACCCAAAGGACTCGAAATGCACATACCGCGCACCCCGCGGCTGCGCCCCGTGAAGTTCAAACGTCGCAAAAAATACGTTCCGAAAACTACCGAAAGCGCACCGCCCGTTTCGGACAACGCGGAAGCCGCACAACAAAACACCTGACGACGCAAGGACGGCACATTGTGCCGTCCTTTTTTGCCCCGTTAAGCCCCATCAAAAAATCAAAGATTTCTTGACGGGGACCCCCGATTATGCCCCACCGAAACGACTGCGTCCTTTCGGCGGGGACCCC
>ULRR01033894.1_pt1 | contig 93770 bp, 83 predicted proteins | sample 1955651 | NCBI WGS metagenome assembly ULRR01 (sample SAMEA4835688, study PRJEB28245) | human gut metagenome | biome: gut microbiome; material: fecal sample | place: Denmark | collected 2008
CTTAATTTCTTAATTCGGGTGCAAAGGTATGGACTTTATTTTAAATATGCAAATGTTTTGCAGACTTTTTTATTGTTTTCTGTCATTTCCTTCTTTATATATCTTTTCTTTGCAAGTTCTTTACTGTTTTCTTATCGTATGCCTGGCCTCTGGGTACTAGATAAAGAAACATCACGCAATCATTTACAATTTGCACATGAAAGCTGAAAAAGGCACGGTAGTTTCCTATTCTCAGTCGGTATATGAAGTCATAGCTCGTTAATTTTTTGCAATCCGTCAAATCCTCAATGCTTTTCGCATTGATGACTTCCTGCACGGTCTCACGGACTGAATCAAGCATTTTCCCGGACAGCTTGCGGACTTCCTTTTCGAATTCTTTTGAAAATTCAACTCTCATTTCTCAGTCACTCCAAGCCAATCCATAAATTCTTTGCGTTCCTTCTTCTCCAGCATAACTTTTCCGTCGGGATAATTCTTGGATAAATAGCGGTAGGCTTCTTCCTCATCGTATTCTTCTGCCGTTTTGTCGAGCAGGTTTTCAATCAGGCGCTTCAAGTTGGTGCCTTGCCTGGCAGCCATAACCGAAAGAGAACGGAAGGTGTCTTCTTTCAAGTCAATGATTTTCTTTCTATGGGGTATCGTTGCTTCCATAATCAGTTTTTGTGCAAATATATAAAATATATATATTATATAGCTTTTTTTGATAAGGATTTTTGAGGTCTTTTATCGGGATGGATATTGGGAGGTCATAATATGCCTCGTTGTTTAAAAATATAGATTGATAATTTGTGTAGTCGGAAGAAAAGCTGTACTTTTGCTCACACTATTAGACATTGTGCAATTTCAAGGATATACGATGACTGTACTGAAGACCCGAGCAAAACTGGTAGACGTAGCCAGACAACTCTTTGCTAAAAAAGGAGTGGATGCTACGACAATGAATGATATTGCCGTGGCTTCGAAGAAAGGACGCCGTACGCTATATACTTACTTCAAGAGCAAGGAACAGATTTATATGGCGGTGGTCGAGTCGGAGCTCGAAATGCTTTCCGACACGATGGAAAAAGTTGCACAGAAGAACATCCCTCCCGATAAAAAGATTCTGGAACTGATTTCCACCCATTTGGACATTGTAAAGCTGGCGGTGTACCGCAACGGTACGCTCCGTGCCAATTTCTTCCGCGACATCTGGCGCGTAGAAGCGATGCGCAAGCATTTCGATGCCAACGAGGTCAAGCTGTTCCGTGAGGTATTGAAGCAGGGGAAAGAGCAGGGATTGTTCGATATCGACAATGTGGAGATTACCGCCGATATCCTCCACTATTGCATCAAGGGCATCGAGGTGCCTTACATCCGCGGGCAGATTGGTGAAGACCTGGATGACGAAATCGGCTGGCGTTACGTGGCAAAGATTGTTTACGGCGCCTTGGGGAGAAAAGAGACAAAGTGATGTCAGTTGACAAGGAGACAAGTTGACAAGGTTTTAATGGTTTGGTTGATGTAAGTGAAAGCCTTGTCACCTGATACCTTGTCGCCTGATACCTGAAACGAATAGAATTATATAACTTTAAAAACTAAGAAAATGGGATTATTAACAGGAAAAACAGCTATTATCACCGGCGCTGCACGTGGCATCGGTAAAGCTATCGCGCTGAAGTTCGCTTCGGAAGGCGCTAACATTGCATTTACGGATTTGGTTATCGACGAAAACGGCAAAAATACAGAAGCAGAAATCGCAGCCTTGGGCGTAAAGGTGAAAGGCTATGCTTCGAATGCTGCCAACTTCGAAGATACGGCAAAAGTGGTTGAACAGATTCATGCCGATTTCGGTTCGATTGATATCCTGGTTAACAATGCCGGCATTACAAAAGACGGATTGATGATGCGTATGAGCGAAGGCCAGTGGGATGCCGTTATCAATGTTAACTTGAAGTCGGCTTTCAACTTCATCCATGCCTGCACACCCATCATGATGCGCCAGCGCAGCGGCAATATCATCAACATGGCTTCGGTGGTAGGTGTACACGGCAATGCCGGACAATGCAACTATTCAGCTTCGAAAGCCGGTCTGATTGGTCTTGCCAAGTCTATCGCTCAGGAACTGGGTTCGCGCGGCATCCGTGCCAATGCCATTGCTCCGGGCTTCATCATCACCGATATGACGGCACAGCTTTCCGATGAGGTGAAAGCTGAATGGAACAAGCGCATTCCGTTGCGCCGTGGCGGTACGCCTGATGATGTGGCAAACATCGCCTTGTTCCTGGCTTCGGATATGTCGTCTTACGTATCGGGTCAGGTGATTCAGGTAGACGGCGGTATGAACATGTAATGCTGCATGACCGCGCGTATGACTGTAGTGTACGAAGACAATCACGTCATTATCGTCAATAAGACCGCTTCCGAAATCGTACAGGGAGACAAGACGGGAGATACCCCTTTGTCGGAAACGGTGAAGCAATATCTCAAGGAGAAGTATGCCAAACCGGGCAATGTATTCTTGGGGGTGACCCACCGGCTCGACCGTCCCGTAAGTGGGCTGGTGGTGTTTGCCAAGACCAGCAAGGCTTTGTCACGCCTGAACGAGATGTTCCGTACGGGAGGAGTGAAGAAGACTTATTGGGCGATTGTCAGGCAGTGTCCGCCTGCCGAAGAAGGTGAGCTGGTGCATTATCTGGTGCGGAACGAGAAGCAAAACAAGTCGTATGCCTACGACCGCGAGGTGAAAGGCTCGAAAAAAGCGGTGCTTCATTACCGCCTTATCGGGCATTCGGACAATTATTACCTGCTGGAGGTTGACCTCAAGACGGGGCGTCATCACCAGATTCGGTGTCAGTTGGCAAAGATGGGTTGTCCCATCAAGGGCGATTTGAAATACGGTTTCCCCCGTTCCAACCCCGACGGAAGCATCTGTCTTCACGCCCGCAAGGTCTGTTTTGTCCATCCCGTGTCGAAAGAACCGGTCGAGGTCACGGCTCCCTTGCCCGAAGGCAATCTGTGGAAAGCTTTCCAGACGATAGGATAAAAACTAAAAGAGGACGCTTCACAGCGTCCTCTTCTCATATTAACACATAGGCATCTTCATTTTATCAAAACAGTATCTTGAAATACTATATTTTGATTTTCTTTTTTTTATGGGGTTGGGTTTTCTTTGTTTAGTTTAGTCTTTGTTTGTTTAGCCTTTTTATGTCTTATTATCTTTAAGTTTCAATTCTCTCGCACATAGAAGTACCAGCAAATGTTGTGCCAAACTTTCTCGAGAAAAGTAAAATGTTGATTATTAGCTGTGTATGGGATTCCTTTTTTAGGAGGAGTGTGTGGAAAGTGGGGAAGATGGGACACAATGTTGTGGAATTATTCCACACTTCTCCTGCGTGTAAGATCAGCTGAGCCGGTTGTGTCCCTTCTTGTTGGCATTAGTTTATATCGTAATGTTTCATCTTGTTGTACAGCGTTTTGCGGTCGATGCCCAGTAGTTGGGCAGCCTTGCTTTTATTGTTGCCAGTGTGCTGCAAGGCGTGTTGGATGCGTTGTTTTTCCAGTTCCCCGTTGTGCAGGTCAAACGATGTGGCAGGTTCGGCAGGCGGTGTCAGGATTTCTTCGCCCAGTTCGGCAGGCGTGATGAAGTCGCCTTGTGCCAGCAGGGTGGCACGTTTCACTACGTTTTTCAGTTGGCGCAGGTTGCCGGGCCACGTGTAGCGTTGTAAAGCCTCGCTGGCAGCCGCGTCGAATCCGATAAGGTTCCGTTCCAGTTCCCGGTTGGCTTGGTCGAGGAAGAAGTTGGCAAAGAGCAGGATGTCTTCCTGGCGTTCCTTCAGGTCGGGCATGCGCAGGGTAAATTCGTTGATGCGGTGATACAGGTCTTCGCGGAAAGTCCCCTTGGCAATGCCTTCTTTCAGGTTTTCATTGGTCGCGCAGATCAGCCGCACGTCTACCTCGATTTCCTTGGTCGAGCCGATGCGGCGGATGCGCCGTTCCTGCAGGGCGCGCAGCAGTTGCACTTGCACTTCGTAGCTCAGGTTCCCTATTTCGTCCAGGAAGAGGGTCCCTCCGTTGGCTTCCTCAAAGGCACCAGCCTTGTCTGCCAAGGCTCCGGTGAACGAGCCTTTTACATGTCCGAAAAATTCCGAAGCAGCCAGCTCTTTGGGTATCGAGCCGCAATCGATGGCGATGAATGGTTTTCCGCTCCGTTTGCTCAGGGCGTGGATGCGGTGTGCCACGTATTCTTTTCCCGTTCCGCTTGCTCCGTTTATCAGCACCGACATTTGTGTGGGAGCTACCAGTCGCACGTAGTTGAACAGTTGGTGAGCGGCTTCGCTTTCCCCTTCCAGAAAGTTTTGCGGTGCTGCCTGCGGTGTTTTCTCCACAGGGCGGGCAGGAGTGCTTGCCGAGGCATCGCCGATGGCTTCTTTTATTTTCTTCAGCAGTTCGTCGGGCTGGATGGGCTTGGCGATGTAGTCGCTTGCTCCCTGCTTCATGGCTTCTACGGCGCTCTGTATTTCGGCATAGCTGGTCATGATGATGAACGGTGTCTGGCACGATTGGTTTCTGAGCCACGCCAGCAGGTGGATGCCGTCCTGGTCGGGCAGCCGCAGGTCGGACAAGACCAGGTCGTATGTATATCCGGCAAGCTGCTTGCGTGCCCTTGCGCAGTTGCTTGCTGTGCTCACCTCGAATCCTTTCTTCGTCAGCCATGTTTTCATCATGGTGGAAAAAACCAAATCATCCTCAACAATCAGTATAGATGCTGCCATAAGCCAAATGTTTGCTTTTAATAAAAGATGCCTTGTTTTGCGTCTTGCCAGCCGGCAAAAAGCAGATTTGAAGCAAAGATACGATTTTTTCATTTGAAATCTATATTTTCATCACGGATTACACAGATTAATTAAATGAAGAACGAAGAATGAAGAACGAAGAATGAAATCTCTGTGTTTCTGTGTCTATTTGTCTTTTTATACAGTTCTGTTTTATGTCTTCCAATCGGAAGACGTACGTTCTTGGTATGGAGAACGTATATCCCCCAATTGGAGGACGTACGTTTTCCGTATGGAGGACATAGAATTTAAACTGTATGCAAAGAAAAAAATCAAACCTCTGCCACAATTTGTCGTAGGCTTTCTATAAATTTGTAGAAATGAAAATGAGAACATGCTATGGCAAAGAATTTGATAAGCAAATATGTCTGGGTGGTAGACACTATTCATCGGGCAGGGAAAATTTCATTCGAGGAACTTAATCGGCGGTGGCTTTGCGATGAAATCAGTGAAGGTGTGGACATTCCTAAACGTACCTTTGACAACTGGCGATATGCCATCCAAGATTTGTTCGGGCTGTTTATTGAAAACGAGCGGAAAGGAGAATACCGTTACTATATCTTGAATGAGGAAGATATTAGTAAGAATGGGCTTCGTTCGTGGCTTTATAATACATTCTGTGTGAGTAATGCCTTGGCCGATTGCCAGCAAATTAAAGACCGTATCTTGCTTGAATATGTCCCTTCCGGGCAAGAATTTCTTCAGCCGGTCCTTGATGCGATAAAAGAGAATCGTATCCTCAACATCACTTATCATAACTATTGGAAAGACGAAGAACATAATTTCGATGTCGAGCCTTTTTGTTTGAAATTGTTCCGCCAGCGTTGGTACTTGGTGGCTCGCAGTACTTACACTTATTATTATGAAAAAGGCCCAAGAATCTATAGTCTTGACCGCATCAAGAACATCAAGAAAACGGATAAGACCTTCGAAATGCCCAAAGATTGGTATGCCCAAGAGTTTTTTGCCGATTGTTTCGGTGTGATTGCTTGCGATAAGACGAAAGCAGAATATGTAAAACTGAAGGTCAATGCCGGTCAGGCCAATTATATCCGCGACCTCAAATTGCACGAATCCCAAGAGGAAACCGAGCGCAACGATGCATACAGCATTTTTACCTATTACCTTCGTCCTACGTTCGATTTCCAGCAGGAACTACTGAGTCACGGCGAGGATATTGAAGTGCTTGCCCCTCTCTGGTTGCGGAAGGAATTGGCAAGTAAAATCAAACGAATGTGGAACCAATACAATGAAGATTTATGAAAGACTTTGCAGCCATAGATTTTGAAACAGCCAACGCTGAACGTTCGTCGGTATGCTCCGTGGGTGTCGTCATCGTGCGCGATGGAGAGATTGTGGATACTTTCTATTCGCTCATCAATCCGGAACCGAACTATTATACGTATTGGTGCTCGCGTGTACACGGGTTGACGCGCGAGGATACCGAAAATGCGCCTGTATTTCCTGAAGTATGGAAACAGATAGAGCCCAAGATAGCCGGTTTACCCCTCGTGGCTCATAACCAATCTTTTGACGAAGGATGTCTGAAAGCCGTTTTCCGCGTATATCAGATGCACTATCCCGGTTACGACTTCTATGATACGCTTTGTGCCTCACGGAAAGTCTTCCCCCGATTGCCCAATCACCAGCTTCACACCGTGGCAGCCGCCTGCGGTTATTGTTTAGAAAATCATCACCATGCCTTGGCGGATGCGGAAGCTTGTGCCTGGATTGCGAGGAAGATATTATGAGGGAACTTGTTACATATTATTAAAATTCCACTACCTATCACTATGACTGTACACGAAATCTTTGCCACGCCCGCCATAGTTAGAATTGAGTACCAAATACTCCGACTGTTCAACCAAGTACAAAAAAGAAAGATTGAGGATAGAACGGCACGGCTGGCCATTAAAGAGTTGTTGCAAACCAGAAAACAGTTGCTGGACGATTTGTTCGTAATGGACGAATACTACAAGTCATTGCTCTATGACTTCAACGAAGCCCTCATCGTTCAGTTGCTCAGGATGAGGGAAAAGACAATCAAGATGTACAATGCCGTGCGCAGTTGCGAACAAGAAGAGGACATAATCGCCACGGGCAAATGCTTCCTGGGCTATGAGTATTCAAGCATTCACCCAGTACAAACCTCACGGGCCCGGCAGATGTGGGAAGTGCTCAACGCTACCTATGACTGCTATATGCCCACATATGATGACGGCGCAGATCAATTCACGATAAACTCGGATGAACAGCCGACATCAGCCAACCAGTTGCTTTGGCCCGATGACACTCCCGAAGGTAATTGGAACGAAGGCCTGGACCCGGAGTTGACTGCCGATATGCACCTGACGTTTGCTTTTCATAACCTGTGGGAAACGACGGGGTTCTCTATCTTCGACCTGCTATGGGTGCGCGACTTCAACATAGAAATCACGGTTGAATGTGATTACAGCTCCTGACCTTACTTTTTTCTTCCCTCTGCCATCCATTGGCGTATCTCCCTGCTAACTTCGTCTCTATAATCAGTAAACAACAAAAGTATGGAAAAAATTAATTTAAGCAATGATTCTTTGCAACGTGCCGCAGATGAAGAAGCATGGAAGCAGTTGTCGTCTTGTTCCCGATTTCTTTGGTCGGAAAGCCTGCTGGAGAAATACAAGGAGAAAGTGGATTGGAAAGAAATATCAAGTAATGGAGAGATACGGTGGAGCATCCCTATGCTGCAAAGGTTCAAGGATCGGATTGATTGGGACAGGTTGTCGGAAAGCATCTGTGAAGAATCGCTCACGGAAGAATGCATCGACACGTTCATCGATAAATGGAACTGGAGCTATTTGTCGGACAATGAAGACCTCAAGCTCACGCCAGCCATTCTGGACAAGTATATAGATTATTGGGATTGGAGCAGGATTGTCGAACGGTGGTGGGAAAATTCGTTCAAGAATATCGCCATTGAATTTTATGAACGCTATAAAAAACATATCCCCACAGACATCTTGCTGGATACCGGTCTCTGGAAAGCAATCGTAGACCAGCGCAGGAAACAGATTATAGCAGAAATAACAACTCAAGTATAACTCTAAAAAACAAATCATTATGGCACTTTGGAAATTTACAACCAAGAGATCGGGCACTATCAATGGCGTCCGCATCGAGAAAGGAATGACTATAGAAGTCGTAACTCCTAACACGTCCAACCCTTTAAACACTCCGCAAGGCAAAGAACAAATAGCAGTTGCCTTTATGCATAAATATGGTGTTGATTTGAAGAAAGCACACTATCTCACATCTGCCAATCTTGATTGCTCTATGAACAAGTGATGCTCTGCGAGTATTGAAAAATACACGAAGAAAGTGTGTCAACACTAGAACAACCTATCATTCTGCCTAATTGAGCGAAACACAGCGGAATCGAAATGGATACTACTTTTATATAGTAGAACCATCGGCTTGCATTCAAAATGACAGAATGATAGGAATCTGGGACTTTTGAAGGACTCTCTCTTAAATAATTTGTAATTAGGGTGTTCCGTTTCTTGTTTTAAAATCAATTCGCTTTTTTGGTGTGGTAGAGCGGAGCGACATCCGGTTAGAGATAGATTTTCTTTGGTCCAGGAATCTATATCTTTGTCCACATACTATCCGCATAGGCTTTTACATTTTGGAACATCAAGTCCGTTAAACATTTATTCTGAGGCTCGCTCACCGAGACCTCCACGCCATAAAGATAAGGGTGGTCTTGACTTTTTCTTATCTCACTGGCATATAAATCGCGATTTATATCTAAATTTGTGTTCTAACTGCCACTCCATGATTCATCACATTGAACAGAGCGAACACCCGCTCCACGCTTACATGAAGCATACAAGGGCAAAAAGAAAGAATTGAGAGTCTTGAAAGAGGACTAACGAATCATTATCACTAAATAAAATAGTATATATGAATATTAACAAATATATAGGTGAAACTACAGAATACGACAAGAAGCAGGAATTAGAACGTCGTAAGGTTAAAAGCTGGCTAAAGAGTGTCAGCGCATTTGCTAACGGAACAGGTGGCAGTCTGCTCTTTGGCATTGCAGATGATGACACTCTTGTAGGATTGAAAGATGCTAAAGATGATGCTGAATTTATCAGTCAGAAGATAAAAGAACGCATCGACCCAGTACCACAAGTAGTAATGAAGATTGAACAAGAAGAGGATAAAGATTTTCTGATTCTACATGTCTACCCAGGTGAAGATACCCCCTACTATTATATAGGTGATGGCGTGCTTGAAACTTTTGTCCGTATCGGTAATGAGTCTGTTGTTGCTGATGCGACAGAACATAAGCGTCTCGTTTTGAGAGGCAGAAACACATCATTCGACGCACGTCCGAGCGATGAATCAATAGATAACTATGCTTTCACCAAACTTAGAAGCCGTTATTACACTTGGAATGGCGTAAGCTTTGACAACAAATTATATCGTTCATTTGGATTGGTTGATACCAAAGGAATACTTACAAATGCAGGTTTACTCATGGCCGATGAATGCCCCATCCGACAAAGCAGAGTTTTCTGTACCAGATGGAATGGCAAAACAAAGGCAAGTGGTACGATAGATGCCTTAGATAGCAGTGAGATATCAGGAGGTCTGGTTACTTTATTAGAAGAGACTATGGCTTTCATCCGCCGCAACATGCGTACAATATGGTATAAAGAACCCATGCAACGTGTAGAAATTCCTGAGTACATAGAACGTAGTGTAATGGAGGTGACGGTCAACGCACTGGCACACAGAGACTACCTGATATTCGGGAGTGAAATCCATGTAGATATGTATGACGACCGTATGGTGATTTATTCCCCCGGGGCAATGCCCGAAGGAAGAATTATACAGGATATGAATCTTGAAGACATTCCTTCTGTAAGAAGAAATCCCGTAATAGCTGATATATTTACTCAGCTCGGCTTTATGGAACGAAAAGGGTCCGGCATAGGGAAAATTCTTGGTCCATATAGATCTATGCCTTATTTTACTGAAAGAATGCTACCGACTTTCTATTCAGATAGAGCTCAGTTTACGGTTACTTTCCAAAATCTTATAAGAATATGGAAAGAGGAACATCCTGATATAGAGATAAATTATGTTGAGGATACAAATGTCCCTCAAGATGTCCCTCAAGATGTCCCTCAAGATGTCCCTCAAGACAAAGATTTAGATGCCTGGATAGAACAACAGGTTGCCACTTATCCTAAAATAACGACAGAAGAACTGGCTAAAATGTCTGGTAAAACATCAAAGACGATTAAACGTCATATAGCTAAAATGCCACACATCAGATTTATTGGCAGTGGATATAGCGGATACTGGGAAGTTGGAGAAAAAACTGACTAAAGATACATATAATAGAGCATTCTAACTAATTTTTAAGCATCTTTTTATCCAAAACTCAGGTTTGGAGATGTATTTAAGGTCAGCATATGATGTCGGTCAGCAAATCCTTAATCCGTGTGATTAATGAATTTGCTGGCGCATCTGTTTGCTTTATTTATAAAGCACTTTATCAACTAAAAAACCTTGTCAACTTGTCAACTGATACCTTGTTAACTAAAAAACTTACTTCAAGAAGCCAACAAGTTCTTCGGGCGTATCGGCTATGAAAGCGGGGTGGTAGGCTTCCAGCTCCGTGCGCGGACGGAATCCCCAGCTTACTCCGATGGTCTCTACACCGGCATGAATGCCCGTCTGCATATCTACACACGAGTCACCGATATAGGCTGTGTCCGCGGCATTTGCGTGGGCAGCCTCCATAATCTCGAATACCACACTGGGGTCGGGCTTGGTAGGAACGCCTTCCCGTTGTCCGAAGATGCGGACAAAGGAGATCTGAGGGAAATAACGGGTAATGAGCTTGACGGTGGCTTCCTGGTATTTGTTGGAAGCTACGGCAAGCTGGCATCCTTGCGCCTGAAGGGTTTCCAATGCTTGCGTGATGCCCGGATAAGGGCGGCTCAGGTCGGCATTGTGTATATTATAATAAGGTATAAAGAGGGAGCGGATTTTCCGGATGTTTTCTTCGTTCCGTTCTGTTTCGGGCAAAGCCCGTTCGAACAACTTGTTGATGCCGTTTCCGACGAAGAAACGGTAAGCATCTGTTTCATGAGTGGGATAGCCGCATGACGCAAGCGCATAGTTGGTGGCTCCTGCCAAGTCGGCCAAGGTATTAAGCAAGGTACCGTCGAGGTCGAATACTATCAGTTTTTTCATTTCCGTGTCATTTTTGTGTTTCCGGGACAAAAGTACGAATAAAAAGTGATAAATAGAAAAATGCAGCAAAGTTATTGGCAGATAGGCGTTTTAGGAAGATGGCTTGAAAAAATGAAAGACAGAAAAAGCAATGAAAAAGCCAAGTTAGGACATCGCAACGTTACCAATTCGTGACTATGTCCGAAACAGGTTGTGACGAGGTCGGAAGAATATAATACTATATAAATAACGTGAGTTCGATATAAAATCAAAAAATAGTTAGTTGCCCGTCACTGACAAATTTCACATCAATGGTGGGCTTCTTTTCATAAAAGCAATATGCTGCGATAGCCGACAAGGAGTTGGCTATAAAGTTATTGAATGAACGGTGTCTAGAGTGTTCTATCTGTGTAATGTTCTTCAGCTCGTCATTGACCGTTTCAATCAAGGCTCTTTTTCTGAGCAAAATCTTGTCTGCAACACTCATCAGTGAGTTCTTCATATTGTTTTTAACTTTAGTGCCAAGTTGAATGCCGTTAAGGAAAAGGTTCTCAAACAGAGCTTGGCCAATATATCCCTTGTCTGCACATAGTTTTCCTTTGATGTTCTCCAGAAACTTGCCCTGCTTCAACGGCTCTCGGTCATCCACGTTTCCAGGCGTGAACATGAAATAGAGAATCTCACCCTTGTCATTGATTATCAGATGCAGCTTGAATCCGAAGAATCATCCCATGGAACATTTTCCACGTTCGGCGAACCCTTCAAATGTCTTATGGATAAGGATTCTTTGGTTACGGCAGACACGTAAAGGGGTGGAATCGACAAAACTGATGCCGGTACAGGTTCCCAGCAATACTTTTTTGATGAAGATGGTCGGTGGAAGCAGTACTTCTTTCTCCAGTTCCACAAAACGGTAATAGGACACCAGACGTGGAAAAGGTTTTTCAGATGTTAGCAGACATATTCCTTGTAATAATGCTTGAAGCAGCGGAAACCATCGGAATGGAACAGAATGAGAATGACCATAATCTCAGCATCGCTCATACGGTTGGGCTTGTTACGATGCCTGGTATTCTTATCTTCAATTATATATTTTTCTCCTGCAATGCAAATTCCTTGCAAAAATCATCGGTCATACAATAAATCTCTGTAACTTTAGACTCCGGGAACATAGTGGTAATCGTTTAAATGTTATGATTATCACTATAAATTTAGTACTTTTATCGCTATGTTCCTAATAACCAAATAAATATATTATATCCTTATATCGAACTCACGTTAATTTAATATGAACGATATATCAAATGAACAGAAGTTGGAATTTGCCAATAAAGAATTTCCGGGTAAGGCTGTAAATCTTGGAGATGGGAATTGGTGGTATATTCAGGCGGGAACATTAATGGGGGAAGATTTACACTACGAATATCATAATGGGAAAGTACATCTTCATATTGAAGGTCCCAATTGGCGTCCCATAAGGAATTATTTCGATAGAGTTGTATCCGACCCACGTATTATAGCTGAACATTGGTGGAGGCAGCGTTGTTGCCTGACACTACAGCGTGATCTTTTATCATGGGAGGAAATCCAAGACGCTTTCTTGGAGATTGATAGAATTATGCGACCGCATATCCTAAGTTTTGAGCGTAGCCAAGGGGTATACTACGGAGACAATGGAAACTCAGTTGAAAGCGATGTTGATGCACGAAAGATAAAAGTGAGCAGTTTGATGTCACTACCCAATCTACACATCCCGGAATACCAACGCCCATACCGATGGACCATCAAAAATGTAAAGCAATTGTTCGCGGACATAAATAAAGCCCGTGCAAATGGGAAACAAGACTATTTGATAGGTAGCGTGATTATACACAAGAAGAATAACATACTAGACATAGTGGATGGGCAACAACGTATCACAACTTTATATCTTATAGCAAGAGCCTTGGATTATAAAGGTTCATTACCTCAATTGGCATTCAATCACACTGACTCATTCTTTCACATACGAGAAAATAACGTATTCATCAATGAATGGGTAGAATTGAATCTTGCTAAATCTGATAGGCAAGACTTTCTTGATTATATATTCGACAACTGCCAAGTGGTCAAGGTGACAGTAAAAGAACTTAGTGAAGCATTTCAGTTGTTTGAAACCCAAAATGGACGTGGTAAAGATTTGGAAGCATATAATCTGTTGAAAGCATATCACATCCGTGCAATGACGTCATTATCTCGCAAAGAAAAGATTGATTGCGATGTAAGATGGGAGGATGCAGCCATGTATACAGACAAAAACAATGCTCCAAGAGACCTCCTACGACAACTTATTAATGAACATCTGTATCGATGCAGATTGTGGTCTCGAAGCGAGGAGGCTGGTAGATTCTCTAAGCAGTGTATTGATGAATTTAAAGGGTTTACTATTGACAGAGATACTCCAGTAGAATTTGCCTATCAGAACTGTCTTGTGCAACAACAAATTGCATCAGACTTGATGCGAATGATGAATGCCGGGCTTTTCAAGGTAAAAAGCCGATTTGAGCACGGAGACCCAGATAATATGTCGCCATTTGCCAATATCAACCAACTTATTATAAATGGCAAACCTTTTTTTGACTGGGTTGAAACATACATTGAAATATACAAAAGGATATTCATGCAACCTGATTCCTCACAACTATCAAACTTTAAGGATTTTTATCGTTCATTTTGTAAATACGAAGGCTGTCAACGCAATGGTGATAGCTATATAAGGGAAGTGTACAAATCAGCAATAATACTCATCTTTGACAGATTTGGCGAAATAGGCGTTAATCGTCTCTACGAACCTGTCTACATCTGTCTTTACCGTATGAGGCTTGAAAAGAAGCAAGTGCGATATACCACAATGAGCAGTTATTCTTCTTCTGGATGGATTTTCGCTCAGATAAACAACGCCAAAAATATTTCCGACTTATCGGAGATAATCAGTAGAGCTTCTGAATACAAGAAAAAAACGCCTAAGAATTTTGAGGTAAAAAAAATAAATGAATTATTTGACAATTAGATATGAGCAAAGAACAATCTTTAAATAAAACAATTGCCCAAATATGGGAAGATAAATATGTCATACCTCTGTACCAAAGGAACTTCGCATGGGCGGAATAGCAAATCGGACAACTATTACAAGATATATACGACAATGCACCAAAATCAGAGAGCGACCAATGTGGAAACTATTATCTCGGATCATTAGTAGTTTTAGAGCGAAAGGACGGAGTATGGGAGGTAATAGACGGCCAACAGAGATTAACATGTTTGCATCTTATCTGCAAATATTTGGATATTCTCAAAAAACCTTGTTTGACATACGACTCACGCCCTGAAGTTGAAAGATTCTTTGCTGATTTATTTGTGAAACCATGGGATGATTTTATAAAGGGGTATGATAAAATTGATGACAGAAAAATTAGTCGTCTAAAAGATGCTTTAAGAATAGTGGAAAACTTTAAGATCAGGATAGGAAAAGGCGACGAAAATATAACCCTTAAAGAAATGACACTTGACCAACGGAATCTTCTTGCAAAGTTCATTTTGTCTAAAGTAATTCTTGTACGTATACCATTACCGCAAGATACCGATGTCGCATCATATTTTGAAATAATGAACAACCGTGGAGAACAATTGCAATCGCATGAGATTGTGAAAGCGATGCTAATGAATGGATTGGGGGATAGTGAAAGAAATATATTTGCTCAAATATGGGACGGCTGTTCACAAATGAACCTGCCTATACAGCAGACACTATCTCATTATCGAGCCATGGGGCTTTTCGGAAATAATTTCGATTCTCTTGATTTTAATTGTTTGGAAACCACTGAAAACGAACAGCGTAATAAAAGAAAAGAGAGAAACATTGAGGATATATTGAATGATAATTCCAATGATACCCAAAGAATTCTAAATGAATCGGGAGAGGAACCAGATGTAAAATATCGCGCAATAATAGACTTTCCGAACTTCCTAATGCATGCTTTTCGACTTTATAAGAGTAAGGTATGTCCGTCTGACGGTACCGAGATTCCTCTTAATGCCGACTCCATGCCCACAGAGAAACCGTGCTATATTACGAATTCAATGGATTTTATTAAATTCCTTCTAAAGATCCGTACAATTTTTGATAGATATGTCATAAAGATGCAAGGCGACGATGACGAAGATGAGAATCTGAAATGGCGATTGCTTCGGCCGTATAGATATGATTATCATGGCAGGCAGACATTGAAATTAAAAAACACCTTTTCGGGTTCAGAAGACAACGATAACGAAGATGAGAAGTATTCGAAAAATAGTAGGGTTATCAAACAACAATCTATGCTTCAGGTCACATTTCGACAGAGAAAATACAAGAGGTGGCTTTATGACCTTTTATGCTGGCTGTATGAAAAATGTGATATTATAGAGTCTATTTCGGAGAAAGAACTGACAAATTATCTCGACAGTTGGATTGTACAATATTACAATAATTTGATGAAGGAATGGAATGATAAAAAGAATGACATTATGTGTGCAGGAACAAATACTCCTCATTTTCTGATGAACTTTATTGACTATCTCTATTGGCTTGCATCGCAACAAGAAAAATCAACAATTAGATATGCAAATCGTATTAAAGATTTTCAATTTAAATACAACAACTCTGTGGAGCATCATCTTCCACAATCTTATCAAAGTGTATGCAAGGATAATATAAATAAAATAGGCAATCTTTGCCTTATAAGCAAACGAAAGAACTCTAGTCTAAATGATAAAGGACCAACCGAGAAAGCTAAGATTGAGCCTGGTTTGCAACCTAACAGATGCGTAATGTATCAAATTACTCATGATTATGGAAAATGGGGTGATACGGAAATAGAAGCTCATCAAAACGACATTACTGACTTGTTGGATCAGGTACCTCTTCTTATTGGAAAATAGTGAAGAATGATTTATTTATTGCATAATACCATGTAATCACTTTAACATCAATTTCTTATTTGTGATATATCGCTTATACAATAGCAGGAACATGGTCGTCAATTTATTGATGATAATGTTCCTGCGCCTAAATTCGCTTTTTACGGAAAGATTTGTCTGTGGAGCTAAAAAGCTGGATTTTTATTTCAATATATGCCATTAAAATGCTGCTTTTACATGCGAAGAGTTCTTTGAAGGTTACACAATGCTCAGAAGAATAAAACAGTAGATAACTAACTAATTCATAACCTATTACTACTATGAGTTGGTAACTGCAACTCATTTTCAATCACTTAGACCTTTTTAGTAATTTCACGGGGCAAAGATACGATAATTGACGCAAATCAGCGACATTTCATCTCCGAATAAACAGAAAAGTAACATTTTATACATCATATTGTAATATGAAAAGGAGACCTTTGGGAAGTTTTAAAAAATGACAGCTATGAATATCAGTGTTCCTTATTCAGAAAATTATGTGTTGGAATGCACTCCCGACGGAGGTTTTTATGCTTATTTGTCGGACTATGACCAGTGTTGCGCATACGGCGAAACGGAAGATGACGCATTGGAAAACCTGCAGGAAGTAGCGGAAGAATATTTCCGTGAAATAGCCTTGCTCTACACCATTGAGGACGTGAGTTAAAAAATATTTTGTCTAAATGATTGGATTATTGTAAAAAAACGCTTTCTTTGTAGTTAAATCGGAATATATGATGGACATAAGACCTCATTACCGCACGGTAGTGCTTTCGGATATACACTTGGGCACGTCCCATTCGAAAGTGAATCAGGTGAGTGATTTTTTAAGTTCGGTAGATTGCGACCGTCTTATTTTGAACGGTGATATCATCGACGGATGGAGCCTGCGGAAGTCGGGCGTACGGAAATGGAAAGCCGAGCATACCCGTTTCTTCAAGATTCTGATGAAGATGATGGAAAATTGCGGGACAGAGATTATCTATGTGCGCGGCAATCACGATGATTTCCTGGACAGTCTGATTCCCATTCAGTTTGCCAACCTGAGCATTGTGAAGGATTATATCCTGGAGAGCAACGGGAAACATTATTTCGTGACCCACGGCGATGTATTCGACAAGGTGACTTCGGGGATGAAATGGCTGGCGAAGCTGGGCGATATCGGCTATACGCTGCTGCTGGAGATAAACAGCCTGTATAATAAATACCGCCTGCGCAAGGGCAAACCTTACTACTCGCTGTCGCAAGCCGTCAAGCAGAAAGTGAAACAGGCAGTGAATTATATATCCGATTTCGAGACGGTGCTGGTAGAGTTTGCACGAAACCGCAAATGCGACGGAGTGATATGCGGACATATCCACCATCCCGAAGACCGCATGATAGACGGCATCCATTACCTGAACTCGGGCGACTGGGTAGAAACCTTGTCGGCGCTGACCGAGGACGAGGAAGGGGTATGGAAGGTGCGCTATTATACCGAAATGGTTGAATTAAAGGAAAAAACGGAAAAAGAATCAGTTTTATCAATTATACCTGTTGCATCATGAGAGTATTGTTCGTTGTTCAAGGTGAGGGGAGAGGACACTTGACCCAAGCGATTTCATTAGAGAAACTGTTGCGTGAAAACGGTCACGACGTAGTGGAAGTGTTGGTCGGAAAGAGCGAGACACGCCGTCTGCCGGGCTTCTTTATCCGGAATATCCAGGCGCCTATCAAGCATATCATCAGTCCCAACTTTCTGCCTACGCGTGCCAACCGGCGTGCCAACCTGAGCCGGAGCGTGATGTACAGTTTATGGAAATTGCCCGAATACTACGAAAGCATGTGCTACATTCGCCGCCGCATCAAGGAGACGGGAGCCGACCTGGTCATCAATTTCTACGAACTGCTGACAGGGCTGACTTACTTTTTCTTCCGTCCGCAGGTGCCTTTGGTGTGCATCGGCCATCAGTACCTGTTCTTGCACAAGGACTTCCGGATGCCGAAGAAGAACCGTTGCAGCTCGTTTCTGATGAATATGTTTACGCGCCTGACTTCGCTGGGAGCTTCGCGTAGGCTGGCGCTTTCGTTCCGTGCGATGAAAGACGACGACAAGCATCGCATCAGCATCATTCCGCCCTTGTTGCGTCAGGAAGTGTTCGAACAAGAACCGGTGCAGGGCGATTACATTCACGGCTATATGGTCAATTCGGGTTTCTCCGAATATGTGTCCCGCTGGCATAAGGAACATCCTGAAGTGCCTTTGCGTTTCTTTTGGGACCATTGGGAGGAAGAACCCATTAAGAAGGTGGACGACACGTTGTGGTTTTACCAGTTGGACGACCGTGAATTTCTGAAACAGATGGCGGGCTGCAAGGCGTATGCTAGTACGGCAGGTTTCGAGTCGATATGCGAGGCGATGTATCTGGGCAAGCCCATCCTGATGGTGCCGGCTCATATCGAGCAGGAATGTAATGCCTACGACGCCACACAAGGAGGCGGAGGCATTGTGGATGATGGTTTTAACCTGGATAAGTTATTGGCTTTTGCCGAGATATTCCGTCCCGACCCGACGTTTAACACGTGGGTGGACTCGTCGCGTTATATCATCTTGAACGAGCTGGAGAAATTCATCTCGCACGGCTGGACGCAGGAAATGTATATGGTAGAAGAATATGTGTGAAAAATAAGTGGCGGTTGTTTAGAATTATTTAGCTATTCTTTTCGGTTTTGCAATCAAAATGTAACAAGATTTTGCTTTCTTTGCAGAAAAATGTTTAAGTATGGTGCAGAAGAAAAAGAAATCCCCTTATTTGGATAGGGATATAAGCTGGATGTTTTTCAATCGTCGTATCTTGCAGGAAGCATGCCGTCCGCACGTGCCTTTGCTGGAACGGATGTCTTTCTTGGGTATTTATTCGAACAACCTGGATGAGTTTTTCCGTGTGCGGGTAGCTTCGCAAAGCCGTATAGCCGAGTATGGAGACAAGACGGCGGCAAAAGAAAGTGAACACGCCAAGAAACTGATTAAGCAGATTTCGCGGTTGAACGCCCGTTATGTGAAAGAATATGGCGAGGCGGTTCGTAACATTACCGAAGAGTTGCGTAAAGAAAACATTTACTTGCTCTCGGATACAGAAATATCTCCCGAACAAAAAGAATACATTTATTCATTCTATAAGCAAAAACTGAGCGGAAGCGTGATTCCAATCTGGTTTTCTACGGTCAAGTCGCTCGATTTCGGCAACGATGAAAACATTTACCTGGCGGTAAAGGTCGGCAAGGACGCGAATGCCCGTTCGTTTGACTATGCCTTTCTGGAATTGCCCGTGGCGATATGCGGACGTTTTGTCCGTCTGCCGAACGAAGGGGAGAAGCGTTTTCTGATGTATCTGGACGATGTGATACGCTGTTGCCTTCCGTTGGTATTCGAAGGGTTGGGATACAATCATTTCGAAGCCTATACCTATAAGTTTACCCGCGACGCGGAGATGGAAATCGACAACGATGCCAACAGCGGCACGCTGCAGAAGATATTGAAGGGTGTAAAGAGCCGTAAGCACGGCGAACCTTTGCGTGTGCTCTACGATGCCGGTATGCCGAAGGACTTATTGAAACGTGTGCTGAACAAGCTGGATGTAGACAAGAACGATACCGTGATGGCGGGCGGACGCTATCAGAACCATAAGGATTTCATGCGTTTCCCCGATTGCGACCGTGCCGACCTGAAATATCCTGCCTGGCCTCCTATCTTGCGCAAGAGCCTGGACGGACCTGACAGTCTGCTTCAGAAAATCCAGCAGAAAGACCGTTTCATCCATGTGCCTTACCATAGTTTCGACTCGTTTATCCGTGTCTTGCAGGAAGCGGCCGTAAGCAAGCAGGTGACGGGCATTAAAATCACCTTATATCGTCTGGCAAAAGAATCGAAGGTAGTGCGTGCGTTGATAGCTGCCGCCCGAAACGGAAAGAAGGTGACGGTAGTCATCGAGTTGTTGGCACGTTTTGACGAGGCTTCCAACGTGAACTGGTCGAAGAAGATGCAGGACGCGGGCATCCGTGTCATCTTCGGTGTGGAGGGCTTGAAGGTACACTCCAAGATTACCCACATCGAAATGAAGAGTGGACCGGACATTGCTTGCATCAGTACCGGAAACTTCCACGAAGGCAATGCCCGTATGTATACCGACTGTATGCTGATGACGGCTTCGCCCCGGCTGGTAAAGGATGTGAACGCCGTGTTCGACTTCATCGAGCGTCCTTATGCCCCCATCAAGTTCAAGGAGCTGTTGGTATCGCCCAATGAGATGAAAAACAAGTTCTGTGCCCTGATTCGGGATGAGATAAAGAATAAGAAGGCGGGCAAGCCGGCTTATATCAAAATCAAGATTAATCACATTACCGACCCAGTGATGGTGGAAAAGCTTTACGAGGCTTCGCAGGCGGGTGTGGATATCGATTTGTTGGTGCGCGGCAATTGCTCTTTGGTCACCGACGTGCCGGATGTGAGCGAAAATATACGAATTAACGCAATTATTGACCGATATTTGGAACATTCTCGTATCTTTGTATTCGCTGCGGGCGGAGCGGAGAAAGTATTCATTGGCTCGGCAGACTGGATGCCCCGTAATCTGGACAACCGTGTAGAGGTTATCACGCCGGTTTACGACCCGGATATCAAGGAAGAGATGAAGCGCGTAGTGGAATACGGACTGAAGGATACCTTGCAGGGACGTATCGTAGACGGCACGGGCGACAATGATTTCCATGCCTTGATCGGTGACGAAAAGCCTTTCCGTTCGCAAGAAGCATTGTATAATTACTATGTATCTAAAAACGAGGAAGAAGAATGACAGAGATGAATTATGCGGCAATCGATATCGGTTCGAATGCCGCCCGTCTGCTTGTGAAGCGGATTGAGGAGAACGAAGGGAAAACGAAGTTTACGAAGGAGTTGCTGTTGCGTGTGCCTCTCCGTTTGGGATTTGATGTGTTCGGCAAGGGCAAGATTTCGGAGAAACGCGAAAAGAACATGGTGCGCCTGATGAAGTCGTATGCGTACCTGATGAAGATTTACGATGTGCAGAAATATCGCGCGTGTGCCACATCGGCCATGCGTGATGCCAAGAACGGTATGGACATCATCAAGGAAATCGAGAAGAAAACCGGTATCCGCATCGAAATCATCGACGGGCAGGAAGAGGCTCAAATCGTTTACAACAACCACATTGAATACATGAAAGACCGTACCGGCAATTACCTGTATGTGGACGTGGGTGGTGGTTCTACCGAAATCAACCTGCTTTCGCAAGGCGAACTGAAGTGCAGCCGTTCGTATAACATCGGAACCGTGCGCCTGTTGAACAAAGCGGCGAAGGAAAGCGAATGGACACGCCTGAAGACGGATATGGCAGAGTTGGCTCAGCAATATCCCGACACGAACATCATCGGTTCGGGCGGAAACATCAATAAACTGTATCGCCTGGCGGAAAAGAAGGACAAGAAGTTGCAACGCATGGGGGTGGAGACACTCCAGGAATTATATAATGGGTTGAGTGCCTTGTCGGTAGAGGAGCGTATGGACCAGTACAACCTGAAGCCTGACCGTGCAGACGTAATTGTGCCTGCGGGCAATATCTTCCTCACCATAGCCGGTCTGTTAGGTTCGAAATACATTTATGTGCCTACCATCGGTCTTGCCGACGGCATTATCGACGGACTTTATGGAGGAAGCAAGGAAGAACGTGAACGCGGAAAGTCGTTGAAATCGCTGGAAGCGGAAAAGTGATATATCTAGGGGACTAGGTAACTAGGTACTAGGTGACCAGGTTTTTAATAGCTTTGCAAAACTATCTAAAACCTAGTCACCTAGTCAACTAGTTACCTAGTCCCTTTTTAGTTGTAATCCGGATGATTCCGTTTTTGGCTTTATCTCCGTAGGGAGCCGTGGCCGCCGGGTCTTTAATCACTTCGACTTTCTCGATGGTGCTCGGGTCAATCTGATTGATATCGCCTGTATATTCTTTCCCATCGAGGATAATCAACGGTTGATTTTGGCTGAAAGAAACGTTTGTGCTGTCCGGATTGTCTTTGTCATTGTAGAATACAATCGGTACGGTATATTTCACAGGCACGGCTTTACCGTTTTGCATGCCCGGTTGCCATTTAGGCATGCCCGAGAGTACGCGGATCGCTTCTTGATCCATGCTAGGGGAGACACTACGCTTGATTTCTATGTCAGTAATGCTTCCATCTTCTTCTACGGTAAATTGAGCAATGACCCTCCCTGAGCTATTCGCCTGTTTGGCATCTTCGGGATAACGCAGGTTGGCTGTGATGTATTTCATCAATTCGCTTGGACCACCGGGGAATTGAGGCATTTGATCAACTACGGCATAAGGTTCTTTTTTATTGCCTGTTTTATCCTGATGACCTACAATTCTTATCGTTTGCGGCTTTCCGCTGAGGCTGTCTGTAGAGGCTTTGTGGCCATTAGCCTCAGTTTCTGAGCTTTTAACGCTATTCCCTTTGTAGGGAACGGATAAATCAGTAACTTTGACACTTGAAATCTCATTCAGTGGTTGAGAGATTTCGGGACGGGCAAAAGCGGCTACCGCTACGGCAGCCAGCGGAAGTACATAAAAGTACTTGGCGCGTGCCCAGGGATTTGATTTTTTCTTCATCATCATAGTGATACGTTTTTTAAGTGAACTGTGATTTAAGCTGTTGGCGAGAGAGTAGAGCCTTGAGCCAACGGCTTTTTTTATGAGTAATAATTGATATTCCTTTGCGTTGAAGCCCGATGCCAGTACGGCTTCGTCGGCTTCATACTCGTGTATGTTTTGCAATTCGCGCTTCATCAGCCAAGCAGCAGGATTGAACCATTGCAGTCCGATGCAGGCTTCTGCCAGTAGCAAGTCCCATGAGTGGCGGTAGCGGATATGGGCTTGCTCGTGCGCGATGATGGCCCGGGCATTCTCGGAAGCATCTTTCTCCGACAACACGATGTAGTGCATCCAGCTGAACGGTGACAGGTTTTCGTGGTGTATCACCAGGCAGTTGCCGTCGGACATCTGCGTGATGCGGCTGTGCCGGATAAGTGTATGCATCCGTCGCATGGCATACAGGTTTCGGAGGAAGAAAAAGACTATGCCGATAAAGTATACACCTATCAGCCTTTCTTTCCATCCCAAGCCGTGGGATTCCGTTTCGGTTTCGGTGAGGGGTTCCGCTTGTGCCATCAGCCAATAGTCTTCCATGCTCCACACCGTGCGGTTGATTGCCGTAGGTTCTGTCACGGCTATGTTGAGGGCAGGCAGGAAGAAAGCCAGTGCGATGATGCCCAGCAGCGCGATGCGGTTGAAACGATGGAACGTCTCCCGGCTTAGCAGGACTTTGTAGAACAGGTAGAACATCGCCAGGCAGACCGCCGATTTCAGTATATAGATGAAAAACACTCCCATAACAATACCTTATTATATATAATATATTCAGCCGCGTTTTACCGGGCATTTTCTTCTTCCACCTTTTTGATAAGCGCTTTCAGCTCGTCGATGGATATTTCTTCTTCCTTTACCAAGGTGGATACCACTCCCAGGTAGGAATTGTTGAAATACTTGCTGATGACGCCTTTCAGTGTTCCGCGTTTGAACTCTTCTTTCGATATGGCGGCATGATATTGATAGGTGTTGCCGTATGCCGTATGCGCCAGATAACCTTTCTCTTCCAGTCCGCGCACGATGGTAGACAGGGTGTTGATATGCGGGCGCGGTTCGGGATACAACTCAAGCAGTTGTTTGACAAACATTGGACCTTTCTCCCAGAAAAATCCCATGATTTCTTCTTCTTTAGCAGTCAGTCTTTTCATACTATTTTCTTTTGTCTGTTACAAAGTAACTAAAAGTTTTAGTTACTCAACTAATATTTATAGTTAATATAATTAAATCAGTTGGATTTTATGACTATGAAATTGCTGACGGATATATCTTTTTTGAAATATAGGCGCATCGGTTTGAGTGGAGCATGTGTTTTGCATTTAATAATAAGCGGATTGTGAGTAACTACTTATCATAATAATGCGTATATTTGCAGGTAAATATCTTATCACTATGTTTAAGTTAACCGATAGCCAAATAGCTGATGATGCTCTGTTCGCCCGTGTGCAAAAAGGTGATGAAAAAGCTTTTACCATTGTATACGAGCGTTACAATAAGCTGATTTATGTATTGGCTTATCGTTATTTACAGGATAAGGCACGAGCGGAAGACGTAGTGCAGTATGTTTTTGTCAAGCTTTGGGAGTACAGAGCGACATTACAAATTGGGGTTAGTTTAAAGAATTTTCTGTTTACTATGGCGAAAAACCATGTGCTGAATCTGATACGGAATGAAAATACGGCCTTGGAGAAGTCGTACGAGATTGCACAACAGATTGCTGAATACGAAGATGATTTGGCTGAGAAGTTGGAGAAGCGTGAGCGGATTTCTTTGTTTTACAAGGCACTGGGTAAGCTTCCGGAGCAGAAAAGAGAGATTTGTCTGATGAAATTGCGGGGAGATATGTCGAATCAGGAGATAGCCGACCGCTTGCATATATCGGTAAATACGGTAAAATCCCATTACTCGGAAGCCGTGAAAATATTGCGTAAAGAGTTGCTGAAAATATTAATGATTGTTATTGCAGTGATACTTGGAGTGAATCCAAGTGTCATCAATAGAAATGAAAATAGTGGACAATGGATATGGATAGACCGACAGACAAGCAAATAGGGGATGTATTGGCAGGGTTGGCTTCGACGGAAGACGCAAGGCAGGTAGCACAATGGTTTGCCACCGATGAGGGAGCGGCGTATATAGCTGAGGAATTCGAGCGGGATGCGCGGAAGGTTCGTCCGGGGTATGAAGATTTGTATGTGCCTCATGCGATACCTTCCGAAGAGATTTGGTCGCGTATCAAACGGCAAATCCGTCGTGCCCGTATGCGTCGTATGATGTTCCGTGCAGCGGCGGTCTTGATCCCCGTTCTTCTATTGGCAGGTTTGTTTTATCGAATTGACAGTCGGGTTGATTTATTCGGCAATGCCGGTTACGAAGAGATTTATGTACCCAAAGGGGAACGCCTGCAGATGATGTTCCAAGACGGTACAAAAGTATACATCAATTCGGATACCCGGCTTCGTTATCCAAAGAAATTCGGTTTGAACTCTCGTGAAGTGGAACTCTCGGGTGAGGCTTACTTCAAGGTTTCCTCAAATTCAAACCGTCCTTTTATTGTTCATTTGGACGGACCTTCCATCCGGGTAATAGGAACTGCTTTTGATGTGCAGAATTATCCCGATTGCGATAAAATAAAGGTGTGCCTTGATGAAGGACGGATTAAGATGAGACTTCGCTCTGCTGAAGAAGTGGCCGTTATGCCCGGTCAGCAGGTAGTGTATGACAAGACGTATGATGAGTGTCATGTGATGACGGGCGAAGATATGCATTACGAGTCGATGTGGAAACAAAATGTCATTGCGTTCAAGGATGCTTCATTGCCGGAAGTAGTGATTAAACTTCATCGTTGGTATAACGTAGCTTTTGAGATAGAAGACGAGGTGCCGCAAGACTTGCTGATTACCCTTACGTCCGACCAGACCATTTTGGAAAATGTCTTGCGTGACCTGCAGAAGATAACTCCACTGGTTTTCGATTACGATGCACGCGAGAAACGGGTAAAGGTGTATTATCGTGAACTTGATAATTAGAATACATCCTGATATGTGGTATAGATTCATCTTTTTTATGACCTGCCTGTTGTATACAATGGGAGGATGGGCTGGAAATATTGTGATTGATGTCACTCAGTGTGGAGTAGTAGGTGATGGGAAAAAATTGAATACGGATAGTTTGCAAACTGCTATTGACCGGCTGAATGTTTGTGGGGGCGGACAACTTTATTTTCCTGCGGGAACGTATCTGACGGGAAGCCTGCAATTAAAATCTAATGTGACGCTCTATTTGGAAAAGGATGCCGTGTTATTGGGAAGCACCAGTCCTTATGATTATCCGCGCTTCAAGCCACAAGGTGACCTGAAAGTGGATAATGACAATTTCAATCAGGCGCTTATTTATGCCGACGGAGCGGAGCATATCGGCATCATGGGGTATGGCACGATAGACGGGCAAGGCAGGGAACTGGCTCTGACCATTGACAGCTTGCATCATACGGGTGAGTTGGTCGACCCGAATTATAACACTTACCGCAAGCGTCCCGGTACCCGTCCTAAACTTTTTTATCTGCACGAGTGCAAGCATATCGAAATAAAGCATGTGAAAGCCTGTAGCAGTGCGGCGTGGGGGCTTTCATTCGAATTATGTTTCGGGCTGACATTGGATAGTCTTCAGGTGGAGAACAGAGCTTACTGGAACAACGACGGGATTGACATCAGCGATTGTCAGGATGTGCGCATTTCGAATTGCTACATTAACTCGGCGGACGACGGAATCTGCTTGAAATCCCATAACCGCAATGCCTGGAACGACCGTGTCTCTATCTCGAATTGCCACATTATCAGCAGTGCCAGTGCCATTAAGTTTGGCACGGAGTCGATAGGAGGATTCCGGAATGTCACGATAGACAGTATTTGGGTAAAAGACACTTACCGCTCGGCGATAGCCATCGAGTCAGTTGATGGGGCAGAGATAGAAAATATCCAGGTCAGCAATGTGCGTGCCATAAATACGGGAAACGCTCTCTTTATCCGCTTAGGGCATCGTTCGGGTGACAAGCCCGGATACTTGCGCAAGGTATCAATCAAAAACCTGTATGTGGAAGTTCCTTTTGGCCGTCCTGATATTGATTATGACTTGCGCGGACCGGCATTGGCATTCTTCCACAATCCGTTCCCCAGCTCGATATCGGGAATACCGGGTCATGACATAGAGGATGTACGGCTGGAGAATATCGAGATAGTCTGTCCTGGCAGGGCATCGAAGGGAATGGCATACTTGCCTTTAAGCCGGTTGGAGGATGTGCCGGAAAATGAAAAAGGATATCCCGAGTTTACCATGTTCGAAGAGTTGCCTTCGTGGGGATTCTATGTGCGTCATGTCGACGGGATACAGATGAAAGATATTAAGCTACGTTTGGAAGCGGATGATTTTCGTCCGGCTTTTGTATTCGACCGGGTAAACAGGCTTAGTCTGACGGAAATAAATTTGCCGGCTGACAAACGGAATAACCAAGTGGTTTTACGGAAAACCACTTGGCTTGATGCCGGTGATGTGCCGGAAGGATGGATATACGAAGTGGAGTAGCAGAATGGCAGGATTTGGTTGGTGTAACTGGAAAAATATGAGGAGAAATGTTTTTTTGAGCATTTCTCCTCATACTTTTTTATTCTTTGTGTGTCTATATTATGAAAAAACAAAAATTATGTTGAACCAATTAAAATCTAATCAATGAGACGCAGATTTCTTTTTGCTTTGTGCTTTTGTGTGGCGTCCGGTTTTTCGGTCTATGCCCAAAAAGTGACAATGAATCTCCACGAAGTGAAGCTGGAGACTGTATTTAACGAAATTACCCAACAAACAGGTTTGACGGTAGCTTACAGCCGTCCTGCAGTGAACCCGGACAAGGTAGTAAGTGTAAATGCCAATGGGGAAGAATTGGCCAGTGTATTGAAACGTTTGTTTGCCGGGACAGGAATTACGTTTGAAATCGGGAAACAGAAAGTGTTTTTGTGTAGCGGCGCAGAAAAGCAAAAAAGTTCAGGTCCGGTAAAGACCAAGACAGTGAATGGAGTAGTGGTTGATGTGAACGGTGAACCGATTATCGGTGCAAGTATTATGGTGGAGGGTACGAATAACGGAACCATTACTGATTTGGATGGAAAATATATGTTGACCGATGTACCCGAAAATGCCACTCTGAATATTTCTTATATCGGTTATGAGACCCAGGCGTTGAAAGTGACTGATAAAGGAGTGGGACGAGTGACGATGCGTGAAGATACCCGGAATTTGGAGGAAGTGGTAGTAGTAGGTTACGGTACACAGAAGAAGGTATCAGTTACCGGTTCTATGGCAAGTACAAAAGGTAGTGATTTATCGAAGGTGCCTACTCCTAACATCACCAATACCTTGGCAGGACGTTTGCCTGGTTTGATTTCGTATAACCGAAGCGGTGAACCGGGCTATGATGACGCCGGGTTGTTGATTCGTGGTGCCAGTACGACGGGCGACTCTTCTCCATTGGTTGTCGTAGATGGAGTAGCAGACCGTGCCGGAAGCTTGGGACGTATAGACCCGAATGATATTGAAAGCATCACCATCCTGAAAGATGCTTCGGCTGCCATCTACGGTTCGCGTGCAGCCAATGGTGTTATCTTGGTTACTACCAAGCGTGGTACATCGGAGCGTCTGACCATTAATTATAATGGTAATGTAGGTATCAGTTCGCCGACCGTTCTGCCCGAAATGTGTGAGTCGTGGCAATATGCCGAGCTGTTGAACGAGATTACTCCGGGCAGTTATACGGACGAAGACATTCAGAAGTTCAAAGACGGAAGCGACCCGTTGAATTATCCCAATGTCAATGCGCTTGATGTGATGCTGAAGCAGGCAGTCCTGACTCAGCATAACGTTTCGGCTTCAGCCGGAGGAAAGTATGTAAGCTTCTATGCTTCGTTAGGTTATAAGTATCAAGACAACTATTACAAGAACAGCGCAAGTAACTATAGCCAGTACAATTTCCGTACGAACATTGATTTCACTCCGTCTAAGGATTTGAAGATTGGGCTTAATGTAGCTTTCCGTCAGGAAGACCGTAACTCGCCTATTACAGGTTCGGAAGATATCTGGCGTTATCTGTTGAAATATAACCCGATGGTAAATATCTGGTTCCCGGGTACAAATTATGGTAATGTATCTTCTTCGCAAGATAATTTCTCGCCAGCAACCGGTGTTGACGGTTCATCCGGTTATCAGCGTGACCGTCAGTCGTACTTGAATGCCGACTTGACTCTTCACTGGGATTTGCCTTGGATTACTCCGGGTCTTTCTATTGATGCAGGTCTGTATATCGACCGTGCGGATACTTTCTACAAGAATTTCCAAAAGAAGTATTACCTGTACCAGCAGATAGGTGATGAATACCAGCCGCAAGAACAGGGACAGAACATTTTGGACCAGAACATGAGCCAGACGTTAGGCATTACCATGAATGCCCGTTTGAACTATAAGCGTACATTTAACGAAGTACACAATCTGAATGTTTTTGTAGCTTACGAACAATACCAAAGCCGTTATGACTATATGCAGGCTCGTCGTCAGGATTTTATCTCTTCTTCTATCGACGAAATATTTGCAGGCGATGCCAATTCGGCCACCAATGACGGTCGTGCCAGCGAAACCGCACGTATGAATTATTTCGGACGTTTGGATTACGATTATGCAGGGAAATACTTGTTCCAGTTCAACTGGCGTTATGACGGTTCGGAAAACTTCCCGAAAGGAAATCGTTTCGGTTTCTTCCCCGGTGTATCAATAGGATGGAGAATTTCGGAAGAAGATTTCTGGAAAGAACACGTGGAATGGATGGATTATTTCAAGATACGTGCATCGTGGGGTCAGATGGGTAACGATAAAGTAGATGCTTTTCAGTATATCACTGCCTATACGTATGACAATCCTGCCATCTTGAATGGAGGTGTTATCAATAATGGTCTTTGGTTATTGCGTACGGCCAATCCGAACATTACCTGGGAAGTCGCCAATACGTATAATGTAGGTATCGAAGCCAAGTTCTTGAGATATTTCAATTTTGAAGCCGATTTCTTCAAGACAAAACGTAACAACATTTTGGCTACCCGTAATGCAGCTATCCCTGAATATGCAGGTCTGACTCTTCCGGATGAAAATATCGGTATCTGTTCGAATATAGGTACAGAACTTACGTTGGGATTTACCAAACAACTGAATCAAGACTGGTCGATTATGGCAAGCGGTAATTTTACTTACAATCACAGTACGATTGATTTTATCGATGAACCTTCGGAAACATTGCCGTGGCAACGCCGTACAGGTCTGTCTATCGGAACAGACAGCGACATGTTCCTGATGTATGAAGCCGACGGTATATTCCGTACGCAGGAAGAGCTGGATGCTTATCCTCATTTGTCGGAAGCTCGTGTAGGTGATGTACGCTTTAAGGATGTAAATGGCGATGGCTCTATTACAGCCGATGATAAAGTCCGTCAGGATAAACCTGCCATTCCACGTATTATGTATGGCATCAACCTGGGTGTTAATTATAAGAATTGGAGCCTGAGTATGTTGTGGCAAGGAGCGGCTCAAGTATGGCAATATACTTTTATGGAAGCAGGAACGATTGGTAACTTTACCAAGGATTTTTATGAAAACCGTTGGACTGAAGATAATATCAATGCCGAATATCCGAGAACATACAACCGTGATGCAACTGTAACGGGTGCCGGAAGCTACCGGAATACCATGTGGTTGGATAATGCTTCTTACCTGCGTCTGAAGAGTATCGAATTGGCTTATGATTTCCCGAAATCATGGTTGAAGAATACTCCGATTCAAGGTATACGTCTTTCGTTGAGCGGCTATAACTTGTTTACCATAACCGGTATCAAGAATATCGACCCCGAAACTCAGGAGAACAGCCAGGGATGGGCTGCCTGGAATACGCCTCAGTCAAAAGTTTATAACTTCGGTATTAATGTAACATTTTAAAAAACTTTACTTGCTATATGAAAAGCTCATTGATAAAATATATGCTGATGGGAGTACTTGCAACTCCTCTTCTTTCGTCATGCTCAGATATATTGGATAAAACTCCTTTGACCGAAATCGGAGAAGAACAATTATGGTCTGACCCTGTATTGGTGCAAGCATTTGTAAACTCTCGTTATAACCAGGTAGGACACGGATGGACGGAATCTATGCAAAGTTCGATTGTCGACGAAACCGAACTGACTTGGCTTCGCGGTTGTGAAGTGCATAATTTTGCCCGTGTGACTCCCAGCGATTTAGGACGAATGAATGGTGGATGGTATGGTTGGGACAATCGTTCGTGGTCTACCAAGTGGAATAACATTACCAATTGTAACATCTTCTTTGAACGGGTAGATGAGGTGCCGTTTACAGATGAGGAATTGAAAAATCGCCTGAAAGGGGAAGTCCGTTTCTTGCGTGTATTTGAATATAATGACCTGATTATGCGTTGGGGAGCTGTGCCTTTGATTACGAAAAGCTTTACCATCAATGATGTAGATGAAATCAGACAACAGGTACGTGCTTCCTACGAAGATTGTGTCAACTTTATGGTAACAGAACTTGACCAGGCTGCCGAAGAATTGCCGGCTACGTATAGTGGAGATGATTATGGACGTGCGACCAGTGTGGCTGCATTGGCATTGAAGTCTCGTATCTTGCTGTATGCTGCCAGTCCTTTGATGAACGAAAATGTCACAATGTCTGAAATCGGTTATACGAATCCTGATCCGGACCGCTGGCAGAAAGCCGCACAAGCGGCAGACGAGGCTGTTGCTGCAGCAGAAGCTGCCGGATATAAATTATTGGAAACTTCTTCGACGAATGTAACCGACTTAGCCGCGAATTATCAAAATATCTTCCTTGACAATACTTCCTCTAATACCGAGGTGCTGTTTGCCCGCATGGGTACGGCAAGTAATTTAGGTGAAGGTCTTTCTTCTTTGGAACAGTGGAACTTCCCGAACGGTTGGGGAGGCTGGGGAGGCAACTGCCCGCTTCAGGAATTGGTGGATGATTATGAAGTGGTAAATGCCGACCTTACTCAAGCAGAACCTTTTAACTGGGCCGATCCTACAATGGCAGCCGCTCCGTATGAGAACCGTGACCCGCGTTTTTATGCAAGCATCTTGTATGATGGAGCTCCTTGGAAAGAAAGAACACTGGAAACCTATTTCACAGTAGATGCCAGTGGTAATATTACGGGTGGTGGTCAGGATACCCGATATGGAAGAGATGACTGGAACACTTCGCCTACAGGATATAATATGAAAAAGTTCATGGATGAAAGTTATGTGGGAAATTCGTATAACTTCAGCGCCAAGAATTGGATTTGGTTACGTATGGCCGAATTATATCTGAATCAAGCTGAAGCTTGGTATCATGCGGGTGATGAGAATAAGGCACGTACGGCCGTAAACAAGGTGCGTAATCGTGCGGGTATGCCCGATATCACTTCTACAGGTACCCAGTTGCTGGAAGATATCAAGCACGAACGTCGTATCGAACTTGTATTCGAGGAACATCGTTATTATGATGTGCGCCGCTGGAAGGAAGCCGACAAGTATTTGGGAAGAACGGTACATGCTGTTACGGTCAAGCTTTATCCGGATGGACATAAGACTTACGAAGTGAGCGATTTAAGAAGCGATGTAGGCGGAAATCGTTTGTGGGATGACAAAATGTATTGGTTGCCTATCTTGCGGACAGAAGTGGAAAAGAATCCGAATCTGACACAAAATCCAGGATATACTAACTGATAAAATAAATGTTGTTATTGCACACCGATAGCATGTCAGGATTAGCCTGTAAGTAGATGTTATCGATGTGTCTATAAAAACTTTGGATATATGAAACATTTACTGATTGGTGCGGCTTTGGTATGTGCATTGGTTGCATGTAGTACTGTAAAAGAACAGAAACCTGAGCCTTTTGCAAAAGGAGAGTTTAAAGAATGGGCGAAGACACCTCCTATGGGATGGAACAGTTGGGACTGTTATGGACCTACGGTAAAGGAGGATGAAGTGAAGGCGAATGCCGATTATATGGCAGAAAAACTGAAAAAGTACGGTTGGGAGTATGTTGTAGTGGATATCCGTTGGTTTGTAGAAAATGACAAGGCTGGCGGATACAATCAGACCGACCCCCGTTATGTATTGGATGAATATGGACGTTATCAGCCTGCAGTTAATCGCTTCCCTTCTGCTGCAGAAGGAAAAGGTTTTAAACCATTGGCAGATTATGTGCATTCGAAAGGTTTAAAGTTTGGCATTCACATTATGCGAGGCATACCGAAAGAGGCTGTAGCCAAGAAGTTGCCTATAAAAGGAACGGACGGAATTACTGCTGACCAGATTTATAGTACAGATTTGCAGTGTAAATGGTTACGCGACAATTATACCATTGTGGCAGACAGACCGGGAGCACAAGAATATTATAATTCGATTTTCGATATGTATGCCGAATGGGGAGTGGATTTCGTAAAGATAGACGATATGAGCCGCCCTTATCATAAGGCGGAAATCGAGCTTGTACGGAATGCTATCGACCAGTGCGGTCGTCCTATTGTCTTGAGTCTTTCGCCGGGAGAAACACCGATAGCCGAGGCAGACCATGTGAAAGAACATGCCAATATGTGGCGGATGGTTGACGATGTCTGGGATTTGTGGCGTGATGTCAAACATTTGCTTAATGTGAGTCAGCAGTGGTATCCGTATATAGCTCCGGGCACATGGCCCGATTGCGATATGATTCCATTGGGACGTATCTCTATCCGAGGTGAAAGAGGAGAAGAACGTATGACACGGCTTACTCCCGATGAACAGTATTCATTGATGACCTTATTTACTATTTTCCGTTCTCCGTTGATGTTTGGTGGTGATTTGCCCAGCAACGATGAGTTTACCTTGTCTTTGTTGACCAACGAAGAGGTATTGCGGATGCATCGTGAAAGCACGGATGTATTCCAGTTATTCCAAGATGAGGAAAAAGTGGGTATCTCTTCACGTAACGCGACTACGGGAGAAGTTTATCTTGCGTTGTTCAATATTTCGGATGATAAGCAGAATATGAATATCTTGGTAAATCTGAAATCCATTGGATTGAACGGGGATGTAGAAGTCACGAACTTATGGACTGGTGAATCGCTTGGCAAAGTTTCGAATGATTTTAGCGTGAAATTAAATCCTCATGCGTGTGGATTGTATAAATTCAAATAAAGGAAACTGCGTATAGGCATGCATTGATACTGGCAGTTGTTAACAGAAGTGATAAGCGCGAAAAATTGTAGTCATTACAATTCTTCGCGCTTTTGTGTATTCAGTAAAAACTCGTATCTTTGTACCCGAAATTTTGTTTGTATGGACAGAGGCGCACGTTACAAAGATTTTTCGGGCTTTTTGGCAGAACATTTTCCGTTTAAGGTGCAGAAGTTGTCGGTAAATGCCGGGTTCACTTGTCCCAATCGGGACGGGACGAAAGGATATGGCGGTTGTACGTATTGCAATAACCAGACATTCAATCCCGAATATTGCCGTACGGAGAAATCCATCGCTGTACAATTGGAGGAAGGGAAACAGTTCTTTGCCCGCAAGTATCCGCAGATGAAGTATCTGGCTTATTTCCAAGCTTACACCAATACCTATGCCGGATTGGACAAGCTGATGCGGATGTACGAGGAAGCGTTGAGTGTAAAGGATGTGGTAGGGCTGGTTATCGGTACACGTCCCGACTGTATGCCTGAAACGTTGTTAAATTATTTGTCCGAGTTAAACAAACGAACTTTCTTGTTGGTTGAATATGGCATAGAAAGTACAGACGATGCCGTTTTGCGACGCATTAACCGCGGTCATACCTTTGCTTGTACCGAGGATGCTGTCCGACGCACGGTGGAAAAAGGAATACTGACAGGCGGGCATATCATAGTCGGACTTCCGGGTGAGGAGGGAAGGGATACTGTACTCAGACAGGCGGAAACATTGTCGCGATTACCGTTGACGACATTGAAGCTGCATCAGTTGCAACTGATAAGAGGTACACGGATGGCACATGAATACGAAATGAATCCTGCCGACTTTCATCTGTTTTCGGTAGACGAATATATTGACGTGGTGATAGATTATATCGAGCATTTGCGTCCCGACCTGGTGTTGGAGCGTTTCATTTCCCAGTCACCCAAAGAATTGCTGATAGCTCCCGATTGGGGATTGAAGAACCACGAGTTTACTGCCCGTCTGCTGAAACGCATGAACGAGCGTGATGCCTGGCAAGGAAAACGAAGGAACTCAAAAAATTAAAAACTTAAGAACTAAAAAACTCAAGAACTCACAAACTTAAAAACTAAAAAATAATCATGAAACTGAAAGGGAATGTACATTATGTAGGTGTGAACGATCGTTCCAAAGCTTTGTTCGAAAATTTGTGGCCATTACCATACGGAGTGTCTTACAATTCCTATCTGATAGCCGATGACGAGATGGTGGCGTTGGTGGATACTGTCGATGTCGCTTTCTTTGAGGTGTACCTGAAGAAGATTAAAGCGGTGATTGGTGACCGTAAAATCAATTATTTAATCATCAACCATATGGAACCTGACCATTCGGGCTCTATCTCATTGATTAAGCAGTATTATCCCGATATTGTGTTGGTAGGAAACAAGAAAACATTCGATATGGTGGAAGGTTATTATGGCATTGGCGGCGAACGTTATGTCGTAGGTGAAGGTGATTTCCTGAAGTTAGGTCATCACACCTTGCGTTTTTATTTGATTCCGATGGTACACTGGCCCGAAACCATGGTTACGTTCGACGAGACCGAAGGCATCCTGTTCTCGGGTGACGCATTCGGTTGCTTCGGCGCATTGAATGGCGGTTGCATTGACAAGGACATCAATACCGAAATCTATGAAGGCGAAATGCGCCGTTATTACTCGAATATTGTCGGCAAGTTCGGCAATCCGGTACAGAAAGCCTTACAGAAGTGCAAAGGGCTTGACATCCAGATGATTTGTTCTACCCATGGTCCCGTATGGACCGAAAAGATTCCACAAGTAGTGGATATGTACGACCGCATGAGTCGTTACGAAGGCGAGGAAGGAGTAGTTATCGCTTACGGTACAATGTATGGAAATACCGAAGAGCTGGCGGAGACCATCGCTGAAGAACTGAGCGCCCAAGGCATCAAGAACATTATCCTGCACAATGTGTCGAAGACTCCGCATTCGTACATCCTTGCCGACGTGTTCCGCTACAAAGGCTTGATTGTGGGATGCACCACTTATAACATGCACCTTTATCCCGAAATGGAAGCCTTGCTCAGCAAGATTGCCGCCCGCGAGATGAAGAACCGTATTATGGGTTATTTCGGTTCGTACACATGGGCAAGTGCTGCCGTCAAGAAACTGGCGGAATATGCCGAGAAGCTGAAGTTCGAAATTGTAGGCAATCCGGTAGAGATGAAGCAAAGCATGAGCCAGAGCGCAGCCCGTCAGGCAAAAGAGTTGGCTGTGGCCATGGCTGAACGCTTGAAAGCTGACCGGAAATGATTCTTATTTACGATTTGACTATTTACGATGTACGGCTTCATTGTATGTAGTAAATCGTAAATGGTCAAATTGTAAATAATGCATTTTTATGATACAGAAGTTATACGACAAAAACAATGATCCGGATGTGCTGCAGCACATCGTGGATATCTTGAACGACGGAGGGATTATCATTTATCCTACCGACACCATGTACGCGATGGGGTGTCATGCGTTGAAGGAACGCCCTATCGAGAAGATTTGCCGCCTGAAAAACCTGAATCCGAAGAAAAACAATCTTTCCATTATCTGTTACGACCTGAGCAATATCAGCGAATATGCCCAGGTAGGAAACACTACATTCAAACTGATGAAACGCAGTCTGCCCGGTCCTTTTACCTTTATCCTGAAAGCGGACAGCCGTTTGCCTAAAATCTTCCGTAACCGTAAGGAAGTAGGTATCCGTGTTCCCGACAATGCAATTATCCGTGAAATCTGCCGTTTGCTTGATGCGCCGATTCTGACTACTACTTTGCCTTTGCGCGAAGGAGAAGACGTCGAATATGTGACCGACCCGGAACTGATAGATGAGAAATTCGGAGATGAAGTAGACCTTGTAATCGACGGAGGCATAGGAGGTATCGAACCTTCTACCGTGATAAATTGTTGTGATGATATGCCGGAAGTGATTCGGCAAGGAAAAGGAGAACTGGAATTGTAAAATTAATTGATTATGATGTTATCAACTTTATTGAATGCGTGGACGTTGGCTGCAGCGTCAGAAACCAAGTTGGTCAATGTGGAGCAATTGCTCGACAAGCTATTGAACTGGAGTATCGAAGCGGGGAAAAATATTTTGGCAGCTTTGATTATCTTCGTTGTAGGACGATTTGTTATCAAACAGATTAACCGATTGTTCCGGAGAATATTGGAACGTCGTAAACTGGAAATCAGTGTACAAACATTTTTAGAGAGTTTGGTAAGTCTGTTGCTTAATTTGGTACTTGCTTTTGCGGTTATCAGCAAACTGGGAGTGGAAACCACTAGCCTGGCAGCCCTGTTGGCTTCGGCAGGTGTGGCTATCGGTATGGCATTGTCAGGCAACTTGTCTAACTTTGCCGGCGGACTGATAATCTTGGTATTCAAGCCCTTTAAGGTAGGCGATTACATCGACGGACCGGACGATGAGAGCGGCACAGTGAAGGAGATACAGATTTTCCATACGGTGCTGACTACGGTAGACAACCGTCTGATTTATGTTCCTAATGGTTTGTTGAGCAGCAATGCCATTACCAATTACAGCAAGCAGGAAACACGCCGTGCCGAGTGGGTATTCGGTGTAGAATACGGAGAAGACTTTGACAAGGTGAAAGCTGTGCTTCAGCGCATTATAGACAACGACCCCCGTATATTGAAAGACCCTGCCCCGATGATTGCTTTAGGCGCTTTGTCGGCGAGCAGTGTCGACATAAAAGTGCGTGCCTGGGCAAAAACGGCTGACTATTGGGATGTATATTTCGATATGAACAAAACAGTGTACGAGACCTTTAATAAGGAGGGCATCGGTTTCCCGTTCCCGCAACTTACCGTACATCAGGCGAACGATTAATATTCCGACCCTATATGAGCAAGATTTAGGGTGTTCCGGCTTGCTCATAGGGTCCGTTATTATTTTTTCTTCTTTCGTATTTCTTCTGCCAGCCGGTAATGGATGGCTGCTTCTATTTCTTTTCCGGCCTGCGACAAGGCGTCGGCAAAACATTCGTGCGCTCCGGCGTGTTGAGGCTTGATCGAAGTCGCTTTGTCCAAATCGCTCATTGCGCCTTCTATATCGCCTGTGTGGAGGCGGAGTTTTCCCCGGTTGTAGACCGCTTTAAATTCTGTCGGGCGCAGGTTGACGGCTTGATTCAGGCAGTCATTCGCTTCATTTATCCGGTTCGCATTGAATAGTGTGACCCCTTTTCTTATCCATGCGTCTACGTATTCGGGATACAGCTCGATGGCTTTGTCGTAGTTTGCCAGGGCGGCACGGGTGTCATGGGCCTGCGTCACACATTCGTTTCCCATCAGGTAATATTCTTTGGCATACTTTTGCAGGTTCCGTTTGGATGCCTGCATTGCTTCTTTCAGCCGTTGGTTTTCTGCCCGCAACTTGTTGATGATGCCTAATTTCTTTCGGATAAAGCGTTGTTGCAAAGGTTTTTCGATGTCGTAGCGCGAATGGATGGCTTTGAAGAAATGGTTCAGACAGGTCTCGAAGTCGCCTTGGTCGAAAGCCCGGATGGCTGCAACGTATTCGATATCCGCCTGTGCCTGTTTCATGGCACGTTCGATGGCTTGCCGGTCGTTGAAGTGTTTGGCAAAAGTTACGATTTCGGGACGGACGAAAATGTCGGCACGTGTAATTTCCCTTTTCAGGCAAATACCGTCCAGCGAGGTACATCTGCTGAGTGCCACGTAGGTTTGTCCGCCTGCAAACACGCCTCCGGTAAAGTCGATGATGGCGCGGCTGAAAGTCAGGCCCTGGCTCTTATGCACGGTAATCGCCCATGCCAGCCGGATGGGATACTGAGTAAAGGTGCCCAGCTCTTCTTCTTCTATTTTTTTCTCCTGTTCGTTGTAGCGGTAACGGATATTGCTCCAGCTTTCCCGTCTCACGTCAAATTCTTTTCCGTCTTCGGCAGTTACATATAGGATACCTTCGGGGGCGATGCCCGAAAGGATGCCGATAGTGCCGTTCACCCAGCGTTTTTCCGGATCATTCTTGATGAAGATGATTTGTGCGCCGGGCTTTACGGTCAGTTCCATCAGCGTAGGAAGGCTGCTTTCGGGGAAATCGCCGTGTATTTCGCCTTTCAAGGTAACGGCATCGCCTGGAAGGGCTGCCAGTCGTTGTTCGTTGATGTAGTCTACATTGTCCCGGCGGGTAGCCAGCGTGATATACAGGTCATTCTTTCCCGATTCCAGCGGTGCCTGGTATCGGGTGTTGAGCAATTGCAGGTCGGCGGCTCCGGCGGTATTGGTGCGGATATGGTCCAATACGTTGACAAAAACGTTGTCACGCTGCCTGTAGACCTTGGTCAGTTCGATAGCCACCAGTTCCATCTGCTGAAACACCCGTGCCGAGAAGAAATAGGGGTTGGGGTAGAAGCGGTTGATGATTTCGCGCTCATCGTTCTTTACTACCGGCTCCAGCTGGAATACGTCGCCTACCAACAGCAATTGTTTCCCGCCGAAAGGTTCACGCATGTTTTGCGAGTATACACGTAACACCTTGTCGATGAAGTCGATGATGTCTGCACGCACCATGGATATCTCGTCGATAATCACCAGTTCGATGTTCTTGATCAGCTTGCGCCGGTTGGCGGAATATTTCAGGAAGCTGTGCAGTTTGCCTCCTTTCAGGCTGAAGTTAGGGTCATCGGGCAGCAGCGGATGGAAAGGCAGTTTGAAAAAACTGTGCAGGGTGCTTCCGCCGGCATTGATTGCCGCTATGCCCGTAGGAGCCAATACCACGTATTTCTTTTTGGTCGTTTGGCAGATGTATTTCAGGAAAGTGGATTTTCCCGTGCCTGCCTTTCCGGTCAGGAAGACTGACTGACGCGTGTATTGTATCAGTTTCAGTGCGTTTTGAAATTCGGCGTTGTCGGTATCTATTTCGATGTGTTGCTGTGTCATGGCGGAATGTCTTTTCTGTTTTCCCGGTTTTGCAAAGATACGAAAAGCGACAGAAATATGAAAGAGGTTTCTTTGCTGTCCGGATACTTAAATGTGACAGCTCATGATGAAGTATATCTTACTTTGCCAATGCAGTATATCTGCGTTTTGTCTGTCGGTCAGATTTCCCGGCATTCTCCTTCCTTCCGAATGCACCAGAAAGCAATGCCTTTCGCATCGGTAAATTCTTTCATGCGCCATGCGGACTCGAATCCGCTAGCAGTGAAATGCATCGGTACAAGCAACTGTACCTGAAAGCGGTCGATGAACTGGCGGGCTCCGCGGGTGTAGCCGTTGCCGATGCGTCCGTCGATGGGAAATAATGCAACATCGAAACGGTCGCTTTGCTTACGGATGTCCTTCAGTTCGCCCAGGTATTGTTTTTCTTCTTTTGCTGGGTTGATTATGGCATCAAATTCGGGGCTGTATATTGTGCCTTCAGTATAGTCATCGGTCAGGAAGCGGGCGTACCAGTTGTTCAGGTCGCCTGCATGGAAGAGGATTTTATCTTCTGTCCGTACTATCCACGATACGCCGCTGTCGTTGCTTCCTGTAGCAGCCACCTGGATATGTCCGTCCTGCCAGCTTGCCCCTTTGGCGAGCCAGGTATCCGCTTCATCGCGTCTTGCCTTGCGATGCTTTAGGATATCTTTCGAGAGGAGGTATGTGATGTCCGATTTCACGGATTTCCATCCGAAGATGTCACGGTTGAAATGGTCTTCGTGGAAATGGCTGGCGAATACGTACATCGGTTTGTGGCTTTTCAGCAGGTCCGGCATGACGTTTGCCGGGTCCAGCCAATAATCGAAAACCAGGATGCAAGCCTCTGTTTCGATGGCAAAGCCGCTATGGAAGATATAGGTCAGTTTCATTGGGTTGTTTTGTTTGCTGGTGGTTGTTCACTTGTTCGTTAGCTTGTCTTGTCAACGCCCGCATGGACGTGTGTCGATGCTTCTATTTGCATATGTCAACGCTTATATTTGCGTGGGCTGATGCAAATATTTGCGTGAGCCGATGCAAATATAAGCATTTATTTCCCGATTCTTGTGTGGTTGAAGCTGATAATCTATCTGCCGAACTGGTTCCGGTATTCGGCTGGAGTGATGCCGTATTCTTTCTTGAAGCATCGGTTGAAATAAGGAATGTCGGAAAAACCTACTGTATAAGCAATTTCAGAGATGTTTTGGTCTGTGCGGTTCAACAGGTTGACCGCCGTTTGCAGGCGGAATCGGTTGAGGTAGGTTATGAAAGATTCGTTGGTCGATTTCTTAAAGAAAAGGCAGAAGGCATTTTTGTTCATGGCGATATGGTCTGCCACCTCGTTGAGAGTGATTTTCCGGTGATAATTTTCGACTATGTATTTATAGATAGCTTGCATACGTTGCCTGTTCTTATGGATGTGTGTGCCGTTGAATTCGTGGTATCCGATGATTCTGCTGTTTTCCGGATAGGAAGCCAAAGCAAGGATGTGCATAAGACCTAAGAGGCGTTGGTGTTCGTTGTATTTGTCGAACTCCAACAGGATATGGCGTATTTGCTTTCCTCCTTCTCCGCATACCTGCAGGCATTGTTTCAGGTTGGTATAGAATGTAGCAATGTCTTTGTATTCTTTTGCAAAGCAGGCAAGGCGGTTTAAGAAATCTTGCGGAAACTGGATGGATATTTCCTCTATCATTTCGTCTTCCATGCAGGACAGCTTGTCGTATATCCAGCAGTGTGGCACATAGGAAGGAATGATGGTGAGGTCGCCTTCTTTAAAATTCTCGATGAAATCATCGGTGATACGTTTTCCGCTGCCTTTGATTACAAAGTTGATTTCCAGTTCCGGATGTTGGTGATAGCCTATCTCGTTTTTATACCACAACGTGCATCGGCGATAGAAGAACGAGTTTTCGGCATTGTGTGGAATTTGTTCGTAGATGATATTGTTCATGGTGACATGTAGAGATTGGTATTGCGAATATAAATAATATTGTGGATATAAGACTGTGTTAGCTAAGATAATTCTTATTTTTTTATGAATATACGACAATAAGACGTGGTTTCCATTCTATTTTGGTGTATCGGCATGTATTAACTTTGCCACATAAAATATAATATGATTATGACAGAAAAAGAAAAAGGAGCTTTGGGGATGCTTTATGATGCGAATAATGATGCGGAACTGCAAGGTGAGTATATGGACGCTTCCCTGTTGTTGTTTGACTATAATCGAACATTGCCTATAGAAGAGGCGGTTCGGCAAAGCATCTTGAAAGAATTGTTGGGAAAAATAGGAAAAGGATGTATCCTGCGCCCTCCTTTCTATTGTGACAGGGGGTATAATATTGAATTAGGCGATTCTGTATTTGCTAATTTCAATTTTGTTGTACTCGATGGCTGCAAGGTAACGATAGGCAATCATGTTTACATTGCTCCGAATGTAGGTATTTACACCGCCGGTCATCCGTTTGATGTTGCTTTGCGCCGGAAAGGCCTGGAATACGCTTATCCGGTATCTATTGGCAATGATGTATGGATAGGGGCAGGGGTTTCCATTTTACCTGGTGTGCATATCGGAAATAATGTGGTAATCGGTGCGGGAAGTGTCGTAAACCGTGATATTCCGGATAATAGTCTGGCAGTAGGAAATCCGTGTAAGGTTATCCGGCATTTGGAAGCTTGTAGCTGTCCGCAATTTTATGAAGAAAGAATTGTTAATAAATAGTTTAAGGTTGCATTACCGGTCGGAATGTAGGGATTACATATCGGCCGGCTTTTTACTATCTCTATAAACGGAAAAAAGCGACCGCACACGTGCAATCGCTTTTTTGATTATTTACAAAAAGCCTTTCGGCATTTATCAGATTCTCTACTAAAAGCTTCCGCTTTTGGCTTCAGCTTGTTTTTACTTGCTGAGTCTGTCGTTCAGCATTACATAACCCCAGATCATCGGATCTGCATTGGCAATCTTGTGAAAAATGTTTTTTACCTTTTTCATAATGTTATCCTTTCTTTTTTAGTTAATAATACCTGAAAACTTAAATCACTTACAAATAATACCTAAATTTGTTATCCTTTTCAATCTGTTTAATCTCGGGCGAGCCTCACGGCCGGCCTTTGATGTTTTTTCTTTTTTCAATCTTTACCTTAAAACCTTTATTAGTTTAGTTAAGTTCTAGAACTTGTTGTTCTTTAATTACACTGCAAAGATACGACCTTTTTGGATACAAAACATGTTTTATAGCATATATTTTCATGTTCCCCCTGTTTTATTGACCTAAGTCAAAAAAATCAATCTGTTTATTTCGGAGGTTGGCAGGGAATATGAATGTTTGTCAGTTACCGGCTGACAACGAGTCATTTACTCCGTTATTTATGACAGTTTGGCAGAGATTCGGAAAGATGTTGGTTGATAAAACGCAAGATTTCGTTTTTTTGGTCGGGATGAAACCAGGTGATATCCGCATCACGCTTGAACCAGGTCATCTGTTTGCGCGAATAGATGCGGGAATTCTGTTTGATTTTCTCAACGGCGAAAGGCAGGTCCCATTCTCCGTCGAAGTATTTGAAAAGTTCCTTATAGCCTACGGTGTTGAGCGAGTTGAGGTGGCGGTAGGGGTAAACACGGCGTGCTTCTTCCAGCAGGCCTTCTTCCATCATCTGGTCTACACGCTGGTTAATGCGGGCATAAAGTTCCTCACGCTCGCGTTTCAAGCCGATTTTCAGGATGTGGAAGGGGCGTTGCTTGCTGGTACGGGTGCGGAAAGAAGTGTAAGTCTTGCCCGTCATGTAACAGATTTCGAGGGCATGGATGACCCGTTTCGGGTTTTTCAGGTCTACAATCTGGTAATATTCCGGGTCCAGCAGTTTCAGTTCGGCACAGAGCTGTTCCAGTCCTTCCTGTTCATAGCGTTCCAGCATCAGTTGGCGGGTTTCGGCGTCTACGGTCGGAATATCATCGATGCCTTTGCACACGGCGTCTACATACATCATCGAACCGCCGGTAAGTACGGCTACGGGATGTTGAGTAAACACTTCCTTTAAGGTTTGAAGGGCTTCGGCTTCGTATTGTGCTGCACTATAGTAATCGGTTAGCCGTAAAGTGCTGATGAAGTAATGAGGTACTCGTGCCAGTTGGTCGGGGGTAGGTGCGGCAGTGCCTATCTTCAGGTCGGCATACAGTTGGCGTGAGTCTGCCGATAAGATTACCGTGTGATAGGCTTCAGCTATGGAAAGGCTTAATTCGGTTTTTCCTACTCCGGTAGGACCAATGAGTACAAGCAGGGTCATGTGGAAATAAAGAATTGAGAAGTAAGAATTAAAAATTAAGAGTGAAGAATCGGGAGAATGCTTCACTCTTAATTTTTTGATTTTTATTAGTATTTGTCTTCGTCGTAAGGATTGCCTCCGTTTCCTATGTCGTAACCGTCGGGATCGAAGTCGTCCATATCATATTCTTGGTCGCCATAGAAGTTTTCGTCCAGGTCGAGCGATGAGTCCATTTTCTTCATCTGTTCGTCGAAGTCTACTGTCTGTTGGGGAGGATTGCCTTCCTTGCGCGAGCAGACGGCTTGTTTCAGGTCTTTGCCAGTGATGATTTCCGACAGTTCGATAAAGAAAACCCGTTCAGTCAGCGGGTCGAACACATAAATCAGTTTCTGCTTTTCGTCTTCCAGCAATTCGCTCAGGCGGGTATCCTTCATTACGAAGGTGTCTTCCTCGGAACTGCCCATTCCCATATCTTCCAGTGTGATTTCGATTTCCTTTTCCCAATCGTCGTCGCAAATGAAGAATGAAGTCATTTGGTCATCCTTGTAACCTGTACATTTCAGTATCGCTTCATGTAAGTCGTAAAACGATGCGTCCGAGTCAATCTTGATTTCCCGCAAGAAATCATCTACTTCATCTGATATGATTCTAAACTTATATACCATAGCTCTTTCATTAATCTTAGGTTGATGCGGTAAAGGTACAAAAATTTTTTATCGTATGATTCCTCTTTCCGAATTTTCGATGAAAGAAATGATGTATTCGATTTCGGGACTCATCGGGACCTCTTCCTTGACTTGCTGCAGGGCATCGGTTACATTCTTGCCGTTGTTGTAAATGATGCGGTAAGCGTTATGGATATTCTCTATCAGTTCGTTTGAAAAGCCCCGGCGGCGCAAGCCTACGATGTTGATTCCGCTGTAAGCGATGGGTTCGCGTCCGGCTATGATGTAAGGAGGAATGTCTTTGCTGAAGCGGCATCCTCCCTGAATCATCACGTATCCTCCTACACGGCAGAACTGGTGCATCAATACATTGGCGCTGACGATGGCATTGTCGTCGATAATCACTTCGCCCGCCATTTTCGTGGAGTTGCCGATGATGCATCCGCTTCCTACCAGGGTATCGTGTGCCACATGTACTCCTTCCATCAGTAAATTGTTGTTGCCTACAATGGTTCTTCCTTTGGCAGCCGTACCTCGGTTGATGGTTACATTCTCGCGGATGGTATTGTTGTTACCTATTTCGGCTGTGGTTTCTTCTCCCTTAAATTTCAGGTCTTGCGGGATAGCGCCTATGACCGCTCCCGGAAAGATGCGGTTGTTGTTTCCTATCCGTGAACCATAGAGAATGTTTACATTAGGCATGATGGTATTGTTATCGCCGATGACTACATTCTTATCGATATATACGAAGGGGCCGATTTCAACGTTTTCCCCTATGACAGCTTCTGGATGTACGTATGCTAATGGACTTATCATGTTATTTGTTTTTTACGATTTGTGCCATGAATTCAGCTTCGCAAACGATTTTTTCACCTACGAAGATGTATCCTTTCATGGTAGATATGCCACGACGGATAGGTGCCATCAGTTCTACACGGAATACCAGTGTGTCGCCCGGCACTACTTTCTGGCGGAATTTCACTTTGTCTATTTTGAGGAAATAAGTAGAATATCTTTCCGGCTCGTCCAGGGAGTTCAATACCAGCAAGCCTCCTACCTGTGCCATGGCTTCTATCTGAAGCACACCAGGCATGACGGGTTCTTGCGGGAAGTGTCCTTGGAAGAACGGTTCGTTCGATGTCACGTTCTTTACGCCTACAATGTGATTGGCTCCGATGGCGATGACTTTGTCTACCAACTGGAACGGATAGCGGTGGGGAAGCAGTTCGCGGATGCGGTTCACGTCCATCAAGGGCGGTTCGTTGCAATTATAGATAGGTGCCTGTATCTCGTGCAGGCGGATTTCTTTCCGTAACTGGCGCGCGAACTTGTTGTTGATGGTATGTCCCGGACGAGTAGCAATGATACGGCCTTTGATAGGTTTGCCGATGAGCGCCAGGTCGCCGATGATGTCAAGCAGCTTATGGCGTGCCGGTTCGTTGGGCCATACCAGAGGTATATGGTTGATGTAGCCCAAGTGGTTTGCGTCCATGTGAGGCACACCCATCACGTCTGCCAGCTTGTCGAAGTTCTCCTGTGTCATCTGTCTTTCATAAATCACGATGGCATTATCCAAATCGCCTCCTTTAATAAGTCCGGCATTGAGCAGCGGTTCGATTTCCCGTACGAATACAAAGGTACGTGCCGAAGCGATTTCAGTAGGGAAGTCTTCCATATTTTCCAACGTAGCGTATTGGTTGGTCAGGATTTTCGAGTCATAGGAAATCAGAACGTTTACGCTGAATTTGTCATCCGGCAATACAATGATGGAAGAACCCGTTTCTTCGTCACGGAATTCGATTTTCGACTTAATGATGTAATAGTCCTTCGGAGCGGTCTGTTCTTCGACTCCTACTCGCTTGATGCATTCTACGTATGCCTTCGAGCTTCCGTCCAAGATAGGAAGTTCAGGCCCGTTTACCTGAATCAGGCAGTTGTCGATGCCTGCGGCGTAAAGGGCGGCCATGGCATGCTCTACGGTACTTACTTTTACCCCGTTCTTTGCTAAAACAGTACCACGGGTCGTGTCGATTACATTGTCCGCAATCGCGTCGATAATGGGTTGGTCATCCAAGTCGATGCGCTGGATTTTGTATCCGTGGTGTTCGGGGGCAGGATTGAATGTTACGGTCAGCTTGATTCCGGTATGGAGTCCCTTGCCGTTCAGTGTAAAACTGCCTTTTAATGTTTTTTGTTTCAACATGGGTTTTATTTGTTAAGTTGTTTCTTTAATTCTTCTAATTCCTTTTGCAGACGTCCCATCTGTTCGTACATATCCGGGAGTTTCTTGAATATAACAGATGAACGGGCAAAAAGTTTTGGGTCGATAGCTGGATATCCCATCAGTGTGCTGCCCGATTTGGTATTGCCGGGAATACCCGACTGGGCTCCGATGGTGACATGGTCGCCCACTTTGATGTGTCCGGCTACACCTACTTGTCCGGCAAACACGCACCATTCGCCTATCTTGGCGGAACCGGCTACTCCTCCTTGCGAGGCCATCACGGTGTGGCTTCCTACCTCCACATTGTGGGCTATCTGAATCAGGTTGTCCAGCTTCACTCCCTGATGGATGACTGTAGCGCCCATGGTGGCACGGTCGATACAGGTATTGGCTCCGACTTCTACATTGTCTTCGATGATGACGATGCCGATTTGAGGAATCTTGTCGTATCCTTGGGGAGAAGGGGCAAAGCCGAATCCGTCAGCGCCGATTACGCAACCGGCATGCAGGATGCAGTTGTTTCCTACGCGGCAGTCCTGATAGATGGTGACATGAGGATATAATATGGTATTATTGCCTACTTTGGCATGGCATCCTACCGTAACATGCGGATGAATGCAGGCATTGTCTCCGATTTCGGCGCCTTCTTCGATGCAGGCAAAGGGACCGATATAGACGTTGTTGCCTATCTTGGCGGTCGGGGCGATGGAAGCCAACGGGTTGATACCTGTTTTTTTAGGTTTGCTTTGTTCGTATAAAGTCAGGAGTTGTGCCAGGCTTTCGTATGCGTTGTCTACTTTTATTAAGGTAGCGTTGACGGGCTGTTCCGGTTCGAAATCTTTATTGACCAATACGATGGACGATTGGGTTGAATAAATGTAATGTGTGTATTTGGGGTTTGACAGAAAGGAGATAGCCCCAGGGACTCCTTCTTCAATTTTAGCAAAAGTATGTACGGTGACATTCTCGTCTCCTATTATTTCTCCGTGGATATATTCCGCAATTTGTTTGGCTGAAAACTCCATAACCTTCTGTTGTTTTGTTTTTTCTATTAGTGTTTTCTTTTATACTCCTTGGTTTATTTATGCAAATTACGCATTTTTTTTTTATATATCCGTACAAAATGCCAATTATTTATGTTTTTAAAGGATGAAAAACAGGTTTTCAATATAAAAATATGTTCTGATACAGGGAAAATGCGTTCAATTTTTCTTATCGGACTATGAATTGAATATTGAAAGCGCCGTGTTGGAAGGTAATGAAAAAAGTGTCGGGACATACCTGCTGGTATATCCCGGCCTTGTAAATATAATATGGATACACTGTCTTTTTTAAAGGATGCCGGCAGCTTTCAGTTGCTCTGCCATTTGCTGTTGTACTTTCCGGGCTTCTTTGCCGGCGGTTGCTGCAAAGGCTTCGCTCTTGTCGGCATAGATGATGGCGCGGCTGGAGTTGACAATCAAGCCACATTCGGCGGTCATGCCGTATCGGCATACCTCTTCCAATGAGCCTCCCTGTGCGCCGATACCTGGAACCAACAGGAAATGATGGGGGGCGATTTTACGGATGTCCTCGAACATCTTGCCTTGGGTAGCACCTACCACGTACATCATGTTTTGGTCGTTTGCCCATTCTTGTGATTTACGCAATACTTTTTCGAAGAGACGTTCGCCTGCTTTGTCTTCGGTCAGCTGGAAATCGTGCGACCCTTTGTTCGAGTTCAATGCCAGTAGGATGACCCATTTGCCTTCGTAGGTAAGGAAAGGAGTCACGCTGTCTTCTCCCATATAAGGAGCTACGGTCACCGCATCGATGTCCAGTTCTTCGAAAAAGCTACGGGCATACATTGCCGAAGTATTGCCGATATCTCCGCGCTTGGCATCTGCAATGATGAATTGGTCGGGATAGTTTTTCTTGATATATTCCACGGTTTTTTCGAAAGCTATCCAGCCTTTTACGCCCATGCTTTCGTAGAAAGCCAGATTGGGTTTATAGGCGATGCAATAAGGGGCGGTAGCATCGATGATGGCTTTGTTGAAGGCGAAGACAGGGTCTTCTTCTTTCAGCAGGTGTTCAGGGATTTTCTTGATGTCGGTGTCCAGTCCTACACACAAGAATGATTGTTTGCGTTTGATGTTTTCAAAAAGTTGTTGTTTGTTCATATTGCTAAGTTTATGGGTTATTTTATTTGGTGAATAAGTATCCTTTAAAGTTCAGGTATGTATCTTCTGCGTCGTTCTCGTTGTAGTTCAGCGAGAAACGGGTCAGGATAAATATCCGGTCCGCCGAATTGCATTTCAACGTGAGCGGCGGCATGGGCTTGGGTTTATACGATTCCTTTAGGGTGTTGAGGTCGAAATAAAGCGTATCGCCTGTCTCTTTCAGTGTGACGGGCAATATGCCTTTCTCCCACCAGTGGTCGGGCAACGGAGTGTCTTGTCCCGAAATATAGGTTTCGATTTCTCTCATCTTGCCATACCCCTGAGGCAGTTCGACGGGGATGGACGAATCAGTTTCTCCCCGATAAGCACGTGTCTGCGATTCGGCATCGGGCAAGGTGTAGAGGGAAATGTCTTCAGCCACCAGGTCATTCAGGCTTTCCCATCCGAACCAGTCGCGCATGTAGCGGATGCGGTTATTGAGGTCGGCTGCTTCAACGTAGGGTAATGTTTCTAAATAGCTTTCGTATGCCTGTTTCGATAATGGAAGTGTTTGCGCATCCGCTTGTTTCAGGCGGTTCTCGATGTCGGCATGTATCGTGTTGCGGGTGATGCCGGCATAGTTCACCGGAAATACCGATACCAGTAAGAAGACGCACGCGAACGATACGGGTATCCAACTGATACGTCGTGCCCGGTTGATTAACAATCCGATGCAGACCGCATAACACCAGATGTTGAATGTCAGCAGGTAAAGGCGGTTGATGGTAATGCCGTAATCCTGCAGGCGTCTGCCGATGCTGACCGTCATCAGTACCAGTAAGGGCAAAGCGAGTATGGGCAGCCAGCGTGTAATCAGTTTGTCGGCTTGTTTCTCTCTCTTCATGCGGGTCGGATAAAGCCCGAATTCGATAACGATACATCCTCCCATCATGATGGTGACCAGCCAGGACACCCATCCGGTGGGCAGTTCCCAACTGGCAAGGATGCTTCCTGCATAGAGGTAGAGCACTACCATGTAGCCCACTTCCAACGGAAGGAACAGGTAATGCATGATGCCGTCCAGGAATGTGCTAGGTTGCGGACGGTTATTGTGCTTCTCTTCTCCTTCCGGCAAAAGCCCGAGGAATAAGAGCAGGACGAGACACACGTTGCATAAAGCGAGGATATAAAAATAGCATTTGTTGCTTATCTCCATACTGAACAGGGCATGAAGTGAAAACACCAGCAGGCTGATGCCGCCGCTCATGATGCTTCCGATGACCAATGCGGTAGCCAGCGACCCGATGCTGGATGAAGCAAAGTTCCAACTGGGAATATCGTTTCCGGCTTTGGTAAACGAAAGGAAGAACACCGAAAGCGCCAAGGCAAAAAGGGCGGCTCCATGAGCGATGCCTATTTCGGTGAATGATTGTTCGGAAGAAAGTGTGTACAGGAACCAGGCATCTGCTATCAGCAGCGCGTGCATTCCGCCTTGTATCAGCCATTTGCGGCTTATCCGCCTGATTTCTTCACACCATAAGTGAAGGGTGAGTGACAGGAGTGTACCCGTAGAGAGGTAATAGCCTGTCACCCAAATCAGTTTCTTTTCGCCTGCAGCTTCAGTGGCGATGAGATACAAGAGATAGAAAGTCAGTGCAAAGATAAACAATACCGTAACGGGGAAGCGTCTCACTGTGTGCTGAAACGCTCCGGCTACGTTTTGGAATGTCTGCAAAATCCATTGTCTGTCCATGACTACAGAGGGATGTGTAGGGTTATAATTCGCTTTCTTTCAGTCTTTCGGCATTTTCCGCCACTATCAGGTGGTCGATGCAGTCCTGTATGTCGCCGTCCATAAAGGCGGCAAGGTTGTAGATGGTATAGTTGATGCGGTGGTCGGTGATGCGTCCCTGCGGATAGTTGTAGGTACGTATCTTTGCCGAACGGTCGCCCGTGCTTACCATCGTTTTGCGTTTCGAGGCGATATCGTCGATGTATTTCTGGTGTTCCTTATCATATATAAAGGTACGCAGGCGTGCGAGCGCGCGTTCTTTATTCTTAGGTTGGTCGCGTGTCTCGGTACATTCTATCAGGATTTCTTCCACTACGCCAGTGTTGGGGTTTTTCCAGTTGTAGCGCAAGCGCACTCCCGATTCCACCTTATTGACATTCTGTCCTCCGGCGCCGCTGCTTCGGAACGTATCCCATTTGATTTCCCCTTCGTTGATTTCCACATCGAAAGGTTCGGCTTCGGGCAATACGGCGACCGATGCGGCCGAAGTATGCACGCGTCCTTGTGTTTCGGTGGCAGGTACACGTTGTACACGATGCACTCCCGATTCATACTTCAAGGTTCCGTACACCTTTTCGCCCGTTACCGAGCAGATGATTTCCTTGAATCCGCCCGATGCCCCTTCACTGGCACTCGATACTTCCAGCTTCCAGCCTTTACGTTCGCAATATTTCGAATACATACGGAACAGGTCTCCGGCAAAGATGGCTGCCTCGTCGCCTCCTGTCCCGCCACGGATTTCCAAGATGGCGTTGCGGTCGTCTTGCGGGTCGGCAGGGACCAGCAAGAGTTTGATTTCCTCTTCCAGTTCCGGTATGCGGGCTTCACATCGGGCAGCTTCTTCTCGTGCCATTTCTTTCATTTCGGGGTCGCTTTCGTTCAGCATGCTCTTGGCTTCTTCCAGTCCGGCAAGGCATTGCATATATTCTTTGCGCGCCTTCATGATATCGCCCAATTCTTTATATTCTTTTGTCAGCTTGACGTAGCGTTTCTGGTCTGCAATGACGGAAGGGTCGGTAATCAGGGTCGATACTTCTTCAAATCGGGCTACGAGGCCGTCGAGCTTTTCTAAGAGTGTATGGTTGTCTGACATTTTTCTGTCTCTCCTTTAATTTGCTTGAGCTGTTTGGTCATCTGGCAAAACGTAGATTTCTTCGCCATATAGTTCTTTAAGTAGTTGACGGGCAGGTATCTCAATGGTACCTCCGTTATAATTGCCTTCAATGATGTTTTCATTACGTAGGGCTTTCTCACGAATAAGTTTGTATCGCGACTGGGCTAATCCTTCACGTAATTTTTGTCTGAATTCAACTCTTTCATTTTCTGACATATTTATATCAATGTTTGACTTGATTTTGTGTAGTACGTTTCTTTCGTTTGCGGTATGTCCACCATGCGTCTATGAGGTACCATTCTACGGCAGTCCAGCCCAGGATGGCCAAAATGCGTACCAGAATGCGAATCAGGTGGACGTTATCTCCTTGGCAATATTCTACCAGCATCCCGATGAGGTCGATGATGACACACAGTATGGCGGCTATTGCCATCCCCACGATACCCGAGGGGATGACAATGCCCTCTTTATTTTCTGTATCTTCTTTATTCATACTTGAATTCTCCGAATTCCGAGCGGATAATCAGTTCCTTCTTGTCGCTTTCCTCGATGCGGCCGATGACCTGTGCGTCGATGTTGAACGACTTGGAGATGGCGATGACTTCTTCGGCGTGTTCGGGTGAAAGATATACTTCCAGGCGGTGGCCCATATTGAATACCTTATACATTTCGTCCCAGTCGGTGCCGCTCTGTTCCTTGATGGTGCGGAACAAAGGAGGAACGGGGAAGAGGTTGTCCTTGATGACGCGGCAATTGTCGCCTACGAAGTGGAGCACCTTGGTTTGTGCGCCGCCTGAGCAATGCACCATGCCGTGGATTTGCGGACGGAGGGCATCAAGCAGTTTTTTGACTACGGGCGCGTAGGTACGTGTCGGAGAAAGCACCAGCTTGCCTGCATCGACGGGAGAGCCTTCTACCGCGTCGGTCAGTTTCAGGTGTCCGCTGTATACCAGTTCTTCGGGAACGGCGTGGTCGTAACTTTCCGGATACTTCTCTGCCAGGTATTTGGCGAAGACATCATGACGCGCGCTGGTCAGCCCGTTGCTTCCCATGCCGCCGTTGTATTCCTTTTCGTAGGTGGCTTGCCCGTAGGATGCCAGCCCTACGATAACGTCTCCCGGACGGATGTTGGCATTGTCAATCACGTCGGCACGTTTCATGCGGCAGGTCACGGTCGAGTCTACGATGATGGTGCGTACCAAGTCGCCCACATCGGCAGTCTCTCCACCTGTGGCATATACGCCTACACCCATCTCGCGCAATTCTGCCAGCAGTTCGTCGGTTCCGTTAATGATGGCCGAGATGACTTCTCCCGGTACGATCAGTTTGTTTCGTCCGATGGTAGACGATACCAGTATGTTGTCGACCGCTCCCACGCAAAGCAAGTCGTCGATATTCATAATCAAAGCATCCTGTGCTATGCCTTTCCATACCGAGAGGTCGCCTGTCTCTTTCCAGTACAGGTATGCCAGTGACGATTTAGTGCCCGCACCGTCGGCATGCATGATGTTGCAGTACTCGGGGTCTCCTCCCAAGATGTCCGGTATGATTTTGCAGAATGCTTTCGGAAAAATGCCTTTATCAATGTTTTTGATGGCGTTATGCACATCTTCTTTTGATGCCGAAACGCCGCGTTGCATGTATCGTTGGTTGCTCATAAGAATAATGTATATGTTTATAGGATGCAAAAATAGTGATTATTTTGCGTACAGCCAGCGTTTTTGTTGATTTTCATTGCAGATGTAGCGTCGGGATGTCGGATTCTTCCTGTTAGCGCTCTGTTCCTGCCTTCTAATTGCGTCGGCTGATGCACTTAGCTGCATCGGCTTATGCACCTAGCTGCGTTGGCTTATGCACTTATCTGCATCGGCTTATGCACCTAGCTGCATTGGCTCATGCATATAGCTGCATGAGGAAACGCAACGGTATAAGTCCGGGACTTAAAAGCCGGTAAAGGGCTGGTTCATGTTTAGCGGAGCGCTTTCATTGCCGCATCGGTCGACGGCGGTAACCGCCCAATAGAGGTGTTCTTGCCAAGGCACTTCGGGAATGTACGTATAGCGGGGTTCCTCTACGCGCGCTTCAATCAGGTTGGCGGGGGCGGAGGTATCCACCGGATACGTGTCGGAGGCATAGACGCGGTAGTATACCGGCGACAGGTTATCGGTCGAAGCGTTCCATTGCAGGCGTACACCCCGTTCGGGCGAGATAAAGACAGGGCTCGTGGGAACAGAAGGGGCGATGCTGTCGGTCCAGGTCATGGGCGGCACGAGGGCAGGAAGCGGATAGAAATGTTGCTTCAGCTCGTCGAATATGCCCTTGGTGTTGTCGAGCAGGAAACGGGTGCGGAAATAGGCTTGCCCGTTCAATCCGATGGAGCGGATGAAATAGATTTGGCGCACCACCTCGTCCAGTTGCCAGTCTTGTTCGTTAGGGTGGAGGAAATAGATGCCTAACCCGGGGATAATCCAGCGTCCGTGCGCGTGTTCTTTCCAGTCGAGGGCAAACGGGTAGAAATGGTTTCCCCGGAAATACATCATGGGGAAAAGCGCGTCGTGAATGCCTTCTTCCAGCCATTGACGGGCGTCCTGGTACACTTCTTCGTAAGCGTTCCAGCCATGCGAAGAGTAGCGTTCCGTGTCGCGGTATTTTCCGATGGGCGAGCTGCTGACCTTCACCCACGGCTTGAGTCGTTTGATTTCGGTATATAGCCGGCGCACGATACGGGTGATGTTGTTGCGCCTCCATTGGTGCAGGCTTTGTCCTTTGCCGTATTTCCGGAATGTGGCGCGGTCGGGAAACTTTTCCCCCTGCTCGGGATAACGGATATAGTCGAAGTGGATGCCGTCCACATCGTAGCGGGACACGATTTCGCGCACCAGGTTGGTCAGATAGTTGTCCGTTTGCGGATTGCCCGGGTCCAGGTACCAGTTGCCTTTGTATTGCTTGCAGATGCCGGGCTGCTTGCGTGTAACGGAGCTTTTGCCCAATAGTCTGACTTGTCGGGCATTGCCGATGGGGATGGTGACCATCCACGCATGAAGCTCCATGCCCCGGCGGTGGCATTCTTCGATGGCGAATTGCAACGGGTCGTATCCGGGTGCCTTCCCTTCTTTGCCCGTCAGGGATTCGGCAAAGGTTTCGTAAGCGGACGGATAAATCACGTCTCCCCGCAAGCGTGTCTGGAACAGTACCGTATTGATATTCGCCTGTTTCAGTTCGTCCAGGATGCGGCACAATTCGGCTTTCTGCCGTTCGATGCCTTGCGGTGAAACGGCTTTGCTTGCAGGCCAGTCCATGCCTCCCAGTGTGGTGAGCCAGGCGGCACGTATTTCGTATTTGGGCGCCGTTTGCGTATGCGCGGCTTCGGAAGCGAGAAAGAAAAACAGGAGGGATAATATCGTATATCGTAGCTTGTACATGGTCGGTGTGATAATATTTTAGGCGGACAAAGATACAAACATTTTTCTTTTTTTGTTACTTTTGCGGTCGATGTTTGTGTAAAACGGATGCAGGGAGACGGAAGCATATCTTTCTATCCTTGCACACTTTAAAATAAAAAGAAATGAAAAAACACGTAGTATTGTTGGCAGCCTTGCTGGGGGGAACACTGGCTGGCTATGCGCAGAAGAAGGGGTTCGATTACAAATTCTATGGTCAGGTGCGTACGGACTTGTTCTATAATAGCCGTTCGAATTCGGAAACCGTGGACGGATTGTTCTATATGTATCCGCTCGACAAGGTAATGGACCCGAACGGGAAAGACTTGAATGATAACGGGAACAGCGATTTCTATACACTTTATACCCGGCTGGGTGTGGACGTCACCGGACCGATGCTGGGAAAGGCAAAGACTTCGGCAAAAGTGGAGGTGGACTTCCGTGGTTCGGGAACGACCTATTCGTTGTTCCGTATCCGTCATGTGTATTTTAACCTTGACTGGGGCAAATCGGCTTTGCTGGTGGGACAGACGTGGCATCCGCTTTACGGGGATGTGGCTCCCGAGATACTGAACCTGAACATGGGTGCTCCTTATCAGCCTTTCAGCCGGGCACCTCAAATCCGGTACCGTTTTTCTTCGAATCATTTCCGTCTGACGGCAGCCGCCGTCTGGCAATCGCAATATTTATCGGTAGGGCCTAATACCAATAAGCCGGGCGAGACAGCTACGCGCAAGCATCAGGATTTCATCAAGTGGAGCAGCATCCCCGAAGTGTATGTGAGCATGGATTACCGTGCCGAGGGCTTGTTGGCAGGTGCCGGCGTACATGTCAGTTCCATTACCCCGCGTACCCAGTCGGAAACGGATAACGGCACTTATCAGGTAGACGAGCGTATCACAGGCGTTTCGGGCGAGGCGCATGTAAAATATACGCACAACGGATGGCTGGTAGCTGCCAAGAGTGTTTTGGGCACTAACTTGACCCAAGCAAGTACGGTGGGCGGCTATGGCATTCGAAGCATCGACCCCGTGACGGGTGAACAAGAATATGCTCCTTTGCGTACTTCCACTACTTGGGTGAACGTGGCATACGGAAAGAAATGGCGTCCGGCTTTGTTCTTTGGTTATTTGAAGAACTTGGGTGCTTCGGAAGAAGTCCCGTACGGCACGCTGGGTACGGGCACTACGCTCGACCAACTCTTTACCGGTACAGCCGAACTGACGTTCAATCTTCCACATTGGAAGTTCGGTGCCGAATACTCGGTCTGCAATGCCTGGTATGGAGATGAGTTCAACGAGAAGGCGAAAGCCCTTCATTCGCATTCCGTATTGAACCACCGCTTGGTGATGACCGCTATTTTCCAGTTCTGATTAGTTACGGATTGAAAAAAGCCTCATAAAAAAAGGAGGAAGAAAGACGAAATCGCTTTTCTTCCTCCTTTTTTTATGAGGCTTTGCTTATTTCACTTCACCTGTACCGGTTGCAAAGTTCAAGTAAATCTTTTGTCCTGCATTGCCGGTTACGGAGTATTCGGAACCCATATCGGTCCAACCGCTGTTGACTGCATTGTTTTCACGGTAGAAGATGGTTTCGCCGTCTTTCAAGGTGAATTCCAAACGCCACCAGTCAGTATTGGCTTGGATACACATACGGATTTCTCCGGTTGCACCTAAGGCTGGAGACTCGAAATTACCGTCTTTCGTGTCAGGTACAGTGAATTTCCATTCATCGGTATATGCCCATGAGTCGCTTGCTGTAGCTCCGAATACATAAACGTTCGGTTCGTAGAAAGTCATGGTGAAGGCATAATCGTCACTCTTCACTTCCGCTTTGATGTAAAGAATATACCAGCCGGCTTTGCTTACCATGATGTTTCCGTCAGTGGGTGCTTCGGAAACTCCTGCTTTCGCTTTGTCATCGATTGTCAGGCGGCTGTCTGTATAACCGATGTATTCGTTCACCATCGTACCGAACTTGAACACAGCTTCGGCATCGAACCAAACCATTGACCAGAATTCGCCTGGCATACCATTGACAACCGTCATAGGCAACCATGTTCCCCAGTTTCCGTCACCGATAGTAGAACCGATAAGGTACATCTCGGTAGGCGGTTCCATCGTCTGGATGACTTCTCCTAATTTCACTTGAGTTAAAGTGATTACATTAGAAGTGGAAATACCTAAACTGCTTCCTGTGATTTGGGCTGTAAGCCGTATATAGGCAGTAATGGTTTTTCCGATGGTTTCTTCTCCCGGGTGTTGTTCCTGATATTGAGCTACCAGTGCTTCGTTTACTTCGTTGGGGCGCAGGGCGATGGACGTAGCGTTGTAAGTAGTGCTCAATGTCGCGTAATTATCTTCGGTGAAATTTGCGTCAGTACTTACCTGTACAGAATAAGTGGTGGCAGCCGCAAATCCGTAATCGGGTTGTGACAAGGTAAGCCGTATGGTATCGTTCGCTCCCAAATCGTATACTTTGTTTTCAGGGTCGTCCAATACGAAAGTTGATGCTTCGTGATAGGTCGGATTGTCGTCTCTATCCGTTTCGCAGGCAGAAAATAGCATGAGCCCTATTCCTGCCATGCAGAGTATATTAGTTATTTTTTTCATGGCTGTAATCGTTTTACAAGTTTATTAATAACCTTCATTTTGGGTCATATTCGGATTGTTATTGATGTCTGTTTCCGGGATGGGGAACACGTTGTAGATATCACTAACGGAACGTCCTTCCTTTACACCGCCTTTCCAGTCCCACAAATATTTGTCGGTGGTGAAGCAATCAAAGCGTACGAGGTCGGAACGCCGACGTCCTTCCAGGTAGAATTCGCGTGCCCATTCATCCAAGATGTACATTTCGTCGATATCACTTGCCGACGGCTGGGTTGTACATCCGCGATGACTTCTTAATGTCAGGATATCTTGTAAAGCACTATTGCGGTCGTTCAGTCGGAAGTTGGCTTCGGCGCGGGTCAGGTAAGCTTCTGCCAAGCGGAACAAAGGAATGTCTGTATCCGGATATTCGGTGTGGCTTGTAGGTTGTCCGTCGGAACGGATATTCTGCCATTTCACGATGGAAAGTCCGCTTTGGAAGCTGTTGATGACACTCGGATCCATGGTGCGTCTTCCTCCTCCGGCTCCTGAATAAAACATGGCACGGTCATCACCGGCAGCCGCGATAATGTCTACAGTGCGTACACCGTATTGTTCATCCCATGCGTCAATAGCCTCATCATTGGGCAGATCAGCCTGTGCCGGTACGTCTACATCTTCCGGAATCATCGGTACGTCTTCATTGGGGAAGAATTTGTATACCAAAGCGTTGCGGGCAATGATACACGACCAACCGTTGGTAGTTCCCATATGGGGCATACCGCCTGTGCGCGAACCGCATACCAAGTAAGTGGAACCTCCGTAGTTGCGGGTCTTCATACCGTCTTGACGAATGGGGAAGATAATTTCCTTCATGGCATCAGGATTTTGGTCGTTGTCTGCCATAAACATCAGACGGTAGTCATCGCAAAGCTGATAAGCGCCTGAGTTGATGACTTTATCAGCATAAGTCTTAGCGTTTTCATAATCGGCAGTACCAGTATAGACTTCCGCATTTAAGTAGAGGCGGGCACGGAGCAGCCAATTAGCTGCTTTGTCAGCACGTCCGAAAGGAGCTTCGCCCGGTTCATACATGTCAGCTTCCGCTTCAGCCAGTTCGGTTTGGATGTAATCATACAATTCCTTGCCTCCTTTTTCTACCGGCAGGTCATTGCTGAAATGTTCCTTGAAAGGTGCTTTCCCGAACAAGTCGATAAAATACCAATAATGCAAGGCACGCAAGAAGCGCACTTCGGCACGTTGGCGAAGAGACTCGGCATCAGTCAAACCTTCTGTCTGGTCAAGGAAGAAGTTGTATTGGGTAATGTCATATCCCAGGCGGACATATACCCATTCGGTACGTTGACTGGATGAGTTCCATGAAAGTCCGGTAAACTGGGGAATGTCCACATTGTCCTGCCATACCCAGATACATTCATCTGTAGAGAGTTCGTTGCAGTTGAATACGGTACGGTAGAATCCGGATTCGCCTTCATCCTGTCCGTCAAGGTCGGGAGTGCCTGCCAACCCTTTCTGTCCCGTCAGTCCCAACAGGGAATATTGTTTTACGAATACTGCGTCTTGGTCGAAGCTGGAAGAGCTTTGCGGGTCGATGGAGCTGATGTCAAGATCGTTGATGCACGACACGCTTCCCAGTGCGGTGGCAGTAAGCAGTGCCGCCGATAATATAGGTTTGAAATATTTTGTTTTCATATCAGTCATTTGTTTTCAAGGTTTAGAATTGTAAAGTTAATCCCAATAAGAACGTTAATGCACGTGGGTAGGGACTTCCGTCGATACCGCTTTGCACTTCCGGATCCAGACCGTCATACTTGGTAATGATGAACGGGTTCTGACAAGTGGCGTAAATACGTCCGCCTATGCCTTGGTAAGCCTGGCTCTTGAACAGATTCTGGAATGAATATCCCAATGTAATATTGTCACAACGAAGGAACGAAGCGTTGCGTACGAAATAATCACTCATGTAGTAATCGCCTTGACCGGTAAAGCCTAAAGCAATCGCTTCTTTCGTGGTGTTGCTGTATGCAGTATTCGAGAAGATACCTGATTGGCTGGTGTTGGCCTTTCCTGCCAAGAAGTCGTAATACACATAATTGTTCAGACTGGCACGGAGCGCAAAGCTGAAGTCCCAGTTCTTGTAAGTCATCTTCGAAGTGAGACCCATCAGGAAGTCGGCTGCAGGTTTTTTGTAGATGTACTTGTCGGCTGCATTGATGATGCCATCATTGTTGCGGTCTACGAACATGTTTTCAATGGGTTGTCCGTTTTCATCATACACTTGCTGATACACGTAGAATGAGTTGGCAGGATAACCTACTTTATTTACTTGTACCTTGGTATTGTTTCCCGGAGAAATTGAGTTTCCTGTTTCTACATAATAATTGGAGTCGTCTCCACCGGTCAACTTGGTAATTTCGTTGTGATTCCAAGTAAAGTTGTAAGTCAGGTCCCACAAGAAGTCATTGGTAGAAATGGCTTTGGCATTGATGGAGAATTCCACACCGTAATTCTTCAATGAACCGATGTTTTGCAGCATTTTGGCGTTGAAGTTGGTTCCTACCGGGATTTTGACACTGTTCAACAGGTCGTCTGTCTTACGGTAATAACCATCAATGTTACCTACGATACGTCCGTTCAAGAATCCGAAATCCAATCCGGCATTGTAAGTAGTGGTTTGTTCCCATTTCAGATTCGTATTGAATGCGTTCGGACGTGATGAATGATAATATTCATCGCCGAAAGGATATTGTGCATAGTCATCGCTCACTACATACAGCGGCATATAGGCGAAGTCGGAAGTCACGTCTTGCTGACCTGTGATACCCCAGCCTAAGCGGAGCTTCAAGTCGGACAGGAAGTTAACGTCTTTCAGGAAGTTTTCTTCTTTCAGTTTCCATCCCAAAGCCAAAGAGGGGAACTTACCCCAGCGGTTTCCGTCGGCAAAGCGTGAAGAACCATCGAAACGCATGGTGAAAGTAAACAGGTAGCGGTTCAAGAACGAGTAATTCAGACGACCGAAGTAAGATACCAGTGTGTTGCGGGTAGCGTAAGCGGTTTGAGCACGATCTTGTACATCGTGCGCTACTCCGGCATAGCTGTCCCAGCCTTGTGCCTGCGTGTATCCGTTGCGGTGGAAATGTTGTTCCTCACCACCGACCATGACGTCAATCATGTGGTCGTTCACTTCTTTGATGTATTGTGCATACACATTATAAGACAGGTTGTACTTATATTCTGTCACCAATTGGTTTCTACCGTAATAGTTATATGAGAATGAGTAGGGAGACCAGATGGTTGTTTGCTCTCCTTCAGCATATTCACCACCGATGCTGGCGTGCAGGCGAAGGTCGGGCAGGAAATGGAATTTGTAATCTACTTCAACGTTTCCTACGAAGTCGTTACTGTTGGCTGTATCATCTTTCTGTTCCAATGCTGCCAGTGGGTTTCCCGGAGTGTTCAGATTGGATGTATAGTTCCAGTTAGGGTCAGAGAAAGAAGAGGTAGCCTGTACGTTTTGGTAATATCCGCCTACGGTAGCATACATCGGGTCGTCGCTATATACAGGACGGGTCGGATCCATAGCCATAGCACCACCAATGCCTTCCGCATAACGGTTCTTTCCGTTCATATATTTGGCATTGACGTTTACTTTCAAATGATCGTCGAAGAATGAAGGAGCCAAGTTTACAGATGCGGTGAAACGTTGGAAGTCAGAAGTCTTAACGATACCGTTGTTCTTGTTGAAACCCAACGATACACGGTAGGGTAAGTTCTTGAAACCGCCGTTAATAGATACATTGTGTTCGGTGCTGACCGCTGTGCGGAATACCTGGTCTTGCCAGTCGGTGTTAGCGTCGCCCAATGGAGCAGGCAGGCTTTCTCCCCATAACTGATTGGCATATTCACGGAATTCGTCACCGTTCAGCACATCATAACGCTTCTGGGTGGTAGATACGGAAACCGAACCGCTATAGCTTACGCGCGGTGCCTGTCCGCTTTTACCTTTCTTTGTCGTGATGATGATGACACCGTTTGACGCACGCGAACCGTAGATGGCAGTAGCCGAAGCGTCTTTCAATACGGTGAATGTTTCGATATCATTCGGGTTGACCATGGAAAGGCCGTTCGACATACCCTTGATACCGCTGTTGTCCAATGCCAATCCGTCGATGACAATCAACGGGTCGTTGCTGGCATTCAATGAAGAACCTCCACGAATACGGATTGTCGCACCGCCACCCGGTGTACCATCGTTCGAGATAACGCTTACACCGGCTACTTTACCTGCCAGCATATCTTGTGCGTTGGTGGTAATACCCTTGCTCAGTTCATCGGGCTTGATGGCCGTTACCGAACCGGTGGCATCGTCTTTCTTTACTTGTCCGTAACCGATGACCACAACTTCTTCCAGCATTTCTGTGTCGTCCGACATGATTACGTTCATGTTGGCGGCTGCCGGAAGTTCTTGTGTCTTGTATCCGATGAAGGAAATGACGATGATGTCACCCTGATTGGCTTGCAAGGTGAAGTTACCGTCAAAGTCGGTAATAGTTCCGTTGGTAGTACCTTTTATTACTACACTGGCGCCGATTACGCTTTCACCCAATTTGTCTTTCACTACTCCGTTGACCGTAATGCTTTGCGCAAAGGCTTGTACGGAGAACAGCATCCCTGCCAGCCATAGCAGCAGGAGCTTGTTTCGTCTTTTCAATTCTTTCATTTTCATGTCTATTAGTTTAAGTATGAATAATAAAAATGGTTCTTTCTCTCTGTATATATGTGTTTACCTATTGAAATGTTGCCATTGTCGAAGGGAAAGAGTGGGAGGGGAGCCGGGTAATGGCTCCTTTTCCGCTCTTTCCTGTTTCATTCCTAATCTTCTGTTCCTGAAAAAATCAATCTTTTATTTCCTTTATTGAGATGGCATAGCCTCCGCCTACCGCTGCTTTCAAGTTCAGTTTGGTCTTGGCGGTCACTTTCTTTTTGGTGATGGTGTATGCCTGCGGGTTCTTGTCCCAGCTGGCGTCTTTGGCGTCGGCATAGATAGTTGCTTCATACTTCTTGTCCGGGTCAAGGAAGTCGAGGGTCAGCTTCGATTCGTGTCCGTTATATCCTGCGGTGCATCCTACGTACCAGTCGTTCGAACCTTTTGCCTTGCGGGCGATGGTAATGTATTCTCCCGGTTCGGCTTCCAGGTATTTGGTCTGTTGCCAGTCTACAGCCACGTCTTTAATGAATTGGAAGGCATCCATGAAGCGTTCGTAATTCTCCGGGATGTCGGCTGCCATCTGGAGCGGGCTGTACATGGTGACGTATAATGCCAGTTGGCGTACCAAGGTAGAGCGTACATGCGAAGTGTTGGTCGGATTCATCTTGCTGCAATCCATTTCGAAGATACCCGGTGTATAGTCCATCGGTCCTCCGATGAGGCGGGTAAACGGCAGGATGGTCGTATGGTTTACCTTGTTTCCGCCAAAGGATTCATATTCCGTGCCACGGGCAGATTCATTGCCAATCAAGTTAGGATAAGTGCGGCACAGACCGGTCGGGCGGACCGCTTCGTGTCCGTTGACCATAATTCTGTAGTCGGCTGCCTTGGTTACGGCATACAGGTAATGGTTTACCATCCATTGCCCGTAGTGGTGTTCACCGCGAGGGATGATGTCGCCTACGTATCCGCTCTTCACCGAGCTGTATCCGTTATCTACCATGAATTGGTAGGCTTTGTCCAGGTGACGTTCATAGTTGCGGACAGACGAGGATGTTTCGTGATGCATCATCATTTCGATGCCTTTGCCGGCTGCATAGCGGTGTATCTCTTGTACGTTGAAATCGGGATAAGGCGTTACGAAATCGAATACATAGTCTTTGCTCTTGCCGAACCAGTCTTCCCAGCCTTCATTCCATCCTTCCACCAATACAGCGTCGAATCCGTGTTCGGCAGCGAAATCAATGTAACGTTTCACATTGGCTGTGTTTGCCGAGTGAGTTCCGTTGGGATTGGTTTGCGAATAATCGGTTTCGCCCAGCTTCACGCTGTACACATCGTTGGTATATGCCCAAGTGCCTTTGCCGGTAATCATGTCCCACCATACGCCTACGTATTTCACGGGGTGAATCCATGAAGTGTCTTTTATCTTGCATGGTTCGTTCAGGTTCAGGGTGATGCGTGAGGCAAGGATGTCGCGCGCGTCATCGCTTACGATGATGGTACGCCACGGCGACTGGCAAGGAGTCTGCATATAGCCTTTGTCTCCTTTGGCATCGGGAGTCAGCCACGATTCGAATACCATGTTCTTGTCGTCCAGGTTCAGGCTCATGCAAGCGTAGTCTACCAAGGCTGCTTCGTGCAGGTTGATGTATAGTCCGTCATCGGTTTTCATCATCAGTGCGGTCTGTACACCGGTAGGCGAGAATACATATTGCGAAGAGTTGGGCGTAACTGCTTCTTTCATCTTTCCGCGGATTTCAGAAAGGCGCGAAGTCGTATAGTCATATTCCTGCGTGTCGTAGTCGCCCGGAATCCAGAATGCCGTATGGTCGCCTGCCATGGCAAATTGGCTGTGCTCTTCTTTTATAACAAAATAGTTTAGGTTTTGTTGTTGCGGAAATTCGTAACGGAATCCCAGACCGTCGTTGAAAAGGCGGAAGCGGATAACGATGTAACGGTCGTTCATCGGTTGGTCAAGGGTGACAGCCAGCTCGTTGTAATGGTTGCGTATTTCGCTTTCTTCACCCCATACCGGACGCCACGTCTCGTCGAATGTGGAAGTCTGGGTATCTTTAATCTTAAATCCTGTCATCAGGTTGGCACGTTTGTCTATCCCGGCCTTGTCTTTCATTTCCGTCCATTCGAAGTCTGTCTTCTTTTCGGGGTCTTCCCGTTTCAGTTCCAGTCCCAACGTGCTGGGCTTGATGACTGCCTTCTCTTTATAAGTAAGGTCATACACGGGAGCACCTGCTTCGTTGAGGCTGAAGTTCATCACCAGGTTCCCGTCCGGTGAAGTCAGCTTCTGCGCGCTTGCGCAAAGGGCAAAGCCACACACTGCCGCGAGGGCAAAACTTTTCTTGATGTTCATCGTTTCAGGTATTAAAAGTTAATGAATTTTGTTTTTCAAATTCTCTGGAAGCAAAATTACGCCTCTTTCAAAATGTTTTTTCGATGATTGCGGAAAATATAAAGTTGTATAAAGCTTAATAAGCTAAAAATCAGATTATTCTACATGCTGACGAGCAGGAAAAATAGAAGTGTTTTAGAAAGGGTAAAAAAGGTTGTATAAGTCATGAAGAATGAAGAATATGCTGAAGAGCAGTTTTCCTTCATTCTTCATGCTTTGCCTTTTATTTAGAAGGTCAGTATCAGTGTCTGGCGAGGCTGAAGTTTCAGTGTCTCTGCCAAGGTAACGGTTTGTCCGCTGATGAAATCGGCAGCTGCAGAGGCAGGCAGGATTTCTTTATACGGCGTGAGGTTCAAGGTTTGTTCGTTGTCGGTTCCGTTCATTATGACTACTATCGAGCGGTCACCGTAACGGCGTTCGTACACGTAGGTTCCGTTTTGGATGGAGTAGTGCTTTAATGTACCTTTGCCAATGACTTCGTTTCCTTTCCGCCAGTTCAGCAGTTTACGGGTGAAATCGAATGCTTCGTTCTGTTGGGCAGTACGTCCTTGGGCTGTAAAGCAATCGGTTGCGTCGCCTTGCCAGCCTCCAGGGAAATCTTTGCGCAAATCGCCGTCGCCCTTCCCCTTGTCTCCTGTCATCAGAATTTCCGTACCGTAATAGATTTGCGGTATGCCACGGGTGGTAAGCAGGAACGTAATGGCTTGTTTGTAGCGGTTGAGGTTGCTTGCCTTCTCGTCTGTCGTAGAAAAACGTGAGGTGTCGTGGTTGTCAAGGAAAGTCAGCAGGTTCATCGGATTGGCATATACCAGGTCTTGTGTCTGGTAGTCGTACAGCTTGTAAAGCCCTCCTGCCCATTCGGTGGTCTCTTCATCGAAAGCCTGATTCATCAGTCCTTGCAAGGGGAAGTCCATAACGGTAGGCAGGTTCGAGTTCTTCGGAGCAGCCAGCTTGCTGTCTTTCTGCCAGTAAGATACCAGTACGTTGCTGTTCAGCCAGGTTTCGCCTACAATATTAAAATAAGGATATTCGTCCAGCACTTCCTTACACCATTGGCTCATGAAGTTGTAATCGGCATACGGATGCGTGTCTTGGCGGATGCCGTTGATGCCTGCATATTCAATCCACCAGATGCTGCTCTGGATGAGGTAGCGCGCTACGTGGCGGTTGCGTTGGTTCAGGTCGGGCATAACTTGGGTAAACCATCCGTCGGTAGCGATTTTCTTTTCATATTGGCTGGCATGGATATCCATTACACTGGCAGTCTTGAACGAAGTCTGGACATATTCCGAGCGGAAGTTGAACCAGTCTTTCGACGGTTTGTCGCGGAACAGGTAGTTTTCGCTTCCGCAGTGGTTGAATATCATGTCCATTACCACTTTCAGCCCTTTCCCGTGTGCCTGGTCTACCAGTTCCTTGAATTCTTCGTTGTTTCCGAAGCGGCGGTCTATCTGATAGTAATCCGTAATGGCATAGCCGTGGTAAGAACCGTTGGGCATATCGTTTTCTTGGGTAGGGTTGAGCCAGATAGCGGTTACGCCCAAGTCGGCTATGTAGTCCAGGTGTTGCATGATACCTGCCAAATCTCCTCCATGGCGGGCAAACGGGTCATTGCGGTCCGTTTTCTTTTCCAGCATGTCTTCTATGATGTCATTGTCGGGATTACCGTTGGCAAAGCGGTCGGGCATGATGAGGTAGAGCACGTCTTCCGAAGTGAATCCCTTGATGTCTTCGCCCTTGCGGGTGCGCTGTTTCAGTTCGTAAGGAATAGTGGTCTGCTTTTTCCCTTGCGTCAAGATGATGTCGAATGTTTGTGCAGGTGCGTCCGATAAGTCTACATACAAGAAGAGGTAATTCGGATTGTCTTGACGGACTGTTTCTTTCAAGATGATTTTCTTGCCCTTAACGGAAACGTCAGACGAAGCGATGCCTTCGCCGTAGAGCATGATTTGTAACTCGGGGTTTTTCATGTCTGCCCACCAGAAGTTGGGGGCAACCCGTTTGATTTCAATGTTTGACGCGGCATGGCAGAATCCAAGGAAAGCGAATGCTGCCAACAATGTAAGCCATAGTTTTTTCATGGTCGTTATGTATTAGTGGTTCTAAATTTATATTTAACAAATATAGGAGATTTCAAAAACATTTTCTATCTTTGGAATCCAAATATAAAAGAAAATTTGTTGTAATATACAGAAAATAAGAAGTTTGCCTTAAATTTAATGAGTCGAAAATATAAATGAACTGATATGATAAAACATGTTGCTATTGTTTGGCTGATATCTCTTTTTGCTCCTCTTTGCCTGTGGGCTGAAGAGAAACCGTATGAAAGTTTGTTACAAGAGCTGGATGAAATGATAGCTCATAAGAATAAATTTCAGGAAGAACGGGAGAGGAACATTTTCCAATTGAAACAACGTCTTGCCAATGAACGGGAGGCATCGGTGAAATACACTTTATGTGATGAGCTGTTCAATTTGTATTTGCATTATCAAGCAGACTCGGCTTTGCTGTATGTCAACGAAATGCAAAAATATCTTCCCAGTATAGGCAAACCCGGCGCCAAGGCAAAGGTGATGATTAACCGTGCCGATGCGATGGGAGTAATGGGGGCTTATAACGAGGCATTGGAAACGATGGAACGAATAGACAGGAGCACCATACTCCCCGATTTGCTCCTGTCGTATTATTATGCCATGCGGACCTATTACGGCTGGATGGCTGATTATACAATCATCGAGTCGGAAAAGCAGAAATACATCGACCGTACGGCTTGTTACCGCGACTCTGTCTTGTCATTGTTGCCTGAAGGGGTGAGCCGAAGCATTGCGCTGGCAGAAAAAATGATTGTCAATTCGCAGGCAGACCAGGCTATCCCGTTGCTGAACAGGGCTTTGTCGGAACAGATTGGCATGCGCGAGAAAGCGTATGTCAACTATACGCTCTCTATGGTGTATGAGGCAAAGAACGATGTGGACATGCAGATTTATTACCTGGCACAGACGGCTATTATCGACCTGAAGATGTCGGTGCGCGAATATGCTTCCCTTCAGAAACTGGCGTGGGCACTGTATGAAAAAGGAGATATTGACCGTGCTTATCATTACCTGAGCTGTTCGATGGAAGATGCGGTGGCTTGCAACGCCCGTTTGCGCTTTTTGGAAGTGACGGAGATTTATCCCATTGTCGACCGTGCTTATTCGGCACAAAAGGCACGGGAGAAAAATATTTCGCGCATTCTGTTCCTGACCTTGCTGGTTGTGGCAGCCCTGCTTGTTGTCTTGGCGCTTTATTTGTATTACGGAAAGAAGAAGCTTGCCATGATGCGGGGTAACCTGGCAGTGGCAAATGAAGAGCTGAAGGCGGTCAACGGAAAGCTGGCACAGACGGGAAAGATTAAAGAAGTGTACATTGCCCGTTACCTGGACCAATGTGTGAGTTACCTGGAGCAGTTGGAGCAGTACCGTCGTTCGCTGGAAAAGTTGGCTATGGCTTCGCGCATCGATGATTTGTTCAAGGCTATCCGTTCGGAACAGTTCTTACGCGATGAAAGAAAGAATTTCTATACCGAGTTTGATAAGTCGTTTCTTGAGATTTTCCCCAACTTTATAGAAGATTTCAATAACTTGCTGACCGACGAAGGTAAAATCTATCCGAAACCTACTGAATTGCTGAATACGGAGCTGCGTATTTTCGCCTTAATCCGTTTAGGAGTGACCGACACAGCGCGTATTGCCCATTTCCTGGGTTATTCGCTCGCCACGGTTTATAATTACCGTAGCCGCATCCGCAATAAGGTGAAAATAAACAAGGAAGATTTCGAGCAGGAAGTGATGAAGCTTTAAGGTCGTTGGATTTGCGTTTCGGATAAGCTTCTATTGTTATCCGAAGCGCACGCATTTAACTGCTTTTCCTGCAAGATTAATAATCTTACAGCTATAAGATTAATAATCTTCCGCCTGTAAGATTATTAATCTTGCAGAGAAGGGATATAAGATGAAGTGGGAACGCATCTGACTTATATGGATACTTAACTAGGATAAGTCAGCATATAAGAAAGCAAATGCAGAGACACAAAGCCACAGAGTTCCATCCAATAGGGTAATTGCATGCTTTTCTCTGTGGCTTTGTGTCTCTGCGTTCGGCTTCTTGATTCGCGTCAGGCAGCGAAATCAATAAACGTCTTTTTCTTCGGAAGCGCTGCTGAGGTTTTTGGCTTCTTCAGGAGTAGCCTCGTTCATGTTCTCGAAAACCAGTGTCTGCTTGCCGTATATCGCATGGTTGACATCCATCTTGATGCCTTTGGCTTTTTCTATCGGGAGTGTGTTGAGATTGTAGCAGACCACTTCGGTATAAGGGTTAAATACATCGGTCGTGTCGCCATACGTATTGTAGCGGTATTCCAGGTGGATATAACCGTCGTCGCCTATTTCCGGTTCATCGGCAGGCTTTACCAGACTGACACGATGTTTGTTCTCGATAGGCATTTTCATGTCGAACAGCATATTCATGTATCCTCCGGCTATCCAGGCATCGCGTACGTATGCCGGATCGTCGGCATATTCACTTTCGTTTTCATCGGTCAGTGTCTCTACAGTCTTGGTCAGGAATGCGCGCAACTGTTCGGGCTTGATGCCGACATCGTATCCGTAATAATCATCGAACAGGGGATTGAATATCAGCAATCCTCGGGTTCCTTCTGCCAACCGGTATCCCCAAATGCCTGAGGCAGCAGGATACATGGTTCCCCATGTGTCACCGGTAAATGTATAAATGCCGTCACTCTCTACATGGATGGTTACCCAGTCGTAAGCGATGTCGCCGATGGAATATCCTTCGCCGTCATCACACGAAGTATGGAACAGGCTCATAGCGAAGGCACAGGCGCACAGTGCATATTTAATCAGTCTTTTCATATCCGTAGTTTTTTTAATGTTTCATTATGTAAACACACAATTTCATGAAATACTGCATGCGGTTAGCGAATTTTAAGATTTCGAGGGGCGGCGAAACAAAAAAAGCCAAGCTCCCTCTTCTGAGGAAAGCTTGGCTTTTCATATTTCTTTGCGCTTTATATGAGATGTCGCTATAGAAACATTTTATTTGGCAGTAGAATCGGTTGCTGCGGGAGCGGCAGGAGCAGCTTCTTGGTCGGCAGCATTCTGTTGGGGTGCAGCGAAACCTTCGGGAGCATTCAACGGGTTAGTTTTCTGCTCTTTCACAGCTTGGTCCATGATGACTGACGAACCTTCTGTAGCGCTCGGAAGCACGTAGGCAGAGGCAACACTTATTACCACCATAAAGATGGCAAGTCCCCAAGTCAGTTTTTCGATGAAATCGGTTGTCTTACGTACACCCATAATCTGATTGGAAGAAGCAAAGCTGGAAGCCAGACCTCCTCCTTTTGAATTCTGTATCAATACTACGAAACACATCAATACAGATGCCAATACGATTAATCCAACTAATAATAAGTACATGTTCTATTTATTTTGATTTAGCGTTAATAATCAATTTTTCCAAAAATCTTATTTGGTCTGCAAAGTAAGTATTTTTTTTTGGATATTTCAAATTTAATTTCTTGATAATTTCAAGAGCCTTCTCATAACGGTGCTGTTTGACGTATATTTTCGCCAAAGTCTCGGTGAAATAGTTCTCTTCTCCTTCTGTTTCCGGCTTTTCTTCTTCCTCATCCTCCGGCTTATCCTCTTTTTCTTCTGGTTCGCTGCTGGTATTGTCTGGTGTCTCTTCCTGGGCAACCGGTTTTTCTTCTGCCTGTGCGTTTTCGATAAAGCGGTCTATCAGTTCCTGGCCTTTCATGGGGGCCGGCTCTTCCGGTGCGGCTTTTTCTTCTTCCAGCAATACGGCGGTGTAGTCGATAGCAGCTTCGGCAGGCAAAGGCAATTCGTTTCCTAACGGTTCGGATGAACCTGAGAGGAACTGGTCGATGAGGTCCAGTGTACGGTCGGTTGCCTGAGTATCTGTAGCTTTCTCTTTCGCTGTATGTTTTTCGATAGCCAGCCGTTCGCCTTCGATGAAGTAGAAAAGCACACTTAAATCGGCGATGTAAAGTGCGCTTTTCTGCAATTCGGTTTTAAATTCGGCTTTGCCCAGCAGATACAGGTTCTTGAGATAAAGCAGGCGGGCTGTCTGGAAATAGGGATATTGGGTAAGCAGTCCGCGCAATTGCTCCAAGGAGTCCTCGGACAGCGTTTCAGGGTGTTGTATCCATTGTGGTATGCTTTCTTGTATCATAGTATGCCTGAAATTACCAGTTGGCAACTGTTGCATTGAATATCTGGTCTACAATCTCGTCAATCATTTCGTCTACCAGTCCTTCCTGTACCGAGGAGAGCTGCTGGCTGGCATCGTATTCACGGCTGGCAGAGAATTGCTGTTCGAAGTCTTCGGCATGGTTGGTGTTGTTGACGAAACGTACGTTGACCGTCATGCGCAGTTCTGCCATCGTCGAATAGCCGTCGGCACCTACACCTTTATTATATGCATCGTAATTGGTTATTTCGCCCGACAATTCCAAGTCGCCTCCTTGCCGTGTCTGCTTCAGTCGTGTCTGCTGCATGTAGATATCCTGTAAGGCGGTATTGAACATGGATTCCATCGGACCCCAAACGAAAGCAGCCGAGCGGTTGGGGAAGTTTTCGAATGAGATGGTTTTCACTTTGTCGTAATTGATAGATGCTCCGTTGAACTTATACGAGATGGAGCAAGCTGTCAGTATGCAGGCGAAGATTGCACACAAGCCAATGAGTTTACTGCGTTTGTTATTCAAGTCCATATTCTTTTATTTTTCGGTAAAGGGTACGTTCGGATATTTTCAGGTCGGCAGCTGCGTTTTTGCGTCTGCCGTGATGGCGTTCCAGTGCCTTGCGTATCATTTCCTTTTCCACGTCTTCCAGTGCCAGGTTCTCTTCTACATATTCTTCGGTGTCCTGCACTTCGGGCGTTTCGACCGGTGTGACATGGATAGGAGGCTCTGCCACAGGGGCAGGCTTTATCATGACAGGCGATTCGGGGATGACGCTTACAGGATTCTGCAGGTAGTGAACAGGAGGCTCTGCCGGCTGGGATACCGCGTTGTTCTGGCGTTCCGCCATGATGCCATGTACCAGCTTTTTCAGTTCGGTCACATCCCGGCGCATATCGAATAATACCTGATACAATATTTCCCGTTCGCTCTCGAAGCTTTTCTTTTCGGTAGAGCGGACGCCCAACAATGCCGGCAAGCGTGATTCCGGCTGAGGCGGCAAGTAGTTTTGCAGGATTTCGGGAGTAATGTCCCGGTTGGTTTCCAGGATGGATATCTGTTCGGTTATGTTCTTCAGCTGGCGGATGTTGCCCGGCCACGGGTAGTGTGTCAGCAGTTGTTTGGCTTCTTCCGTAAGCTGAATGGCGGGCATGTGGTATTTCTCGCCGAAATCGGAAGCGAATTTCCGGAACAGCAAGATGATATCATCGCTCCGGTCGCGCAAAGAAGGAACTTTGATAGGTACGGTGTTCAGACGGTAATACAAGTCTTCGCGGAAACGCCCTTCGGCAATGGCTTCGGTAAAGTTTACGTTGGTAGCAGCTACGATGCGTACATCGGTTTTCTGCACTTTCGAAGAACCTACCTTGATGTATTCACCCGATTCGAGCACACGAAGCAGACGTGCCTGGGTGGATAAGGGAAGTTCGCCTACCTCGTCAAGGAAGATGGTTCCCCCGTTCGCTTCGGCAAAATAACCGTTACGGTCGCTGATAGCTCCGGTGAAAGCTCCTTTCTCGTGTCCGAAAAGTTCGGAGTCGATTGTTCCTTCGGGGATAGCGCCGCAGTTGACGGCTATGTAAGGTCCGTGTTTCCGGCGGCTGAACTGGTGGATGATTTGAGGAAAGCTTTCCTTTCCTACGCCGCTTTCGCCCGTTACTAATACCGACAGGTCGGTAGGGGCGACTTGCATGGCTATATCGATGGCACGGTTCAATCCTTCGGTATTTCCGATGATGCCGAACCTTAATTTTACACTTTGAATTTCTGATTTGTTCATACTTGTAATTTCTTTCTATGACAAAATTACAAAAAACTCATTATTCCCCGCAATTTTGGCAGGGAAATTTAGAGAAAGGCAACAGTGCCGGTCTTAAACCAACCGGCATTACGATGCAATGGGTTAGAATACAGTACGAATCATGAAACGGATGCCCCACTTGTTGGCTGTAGGCAAATCGTTGTAATTCAACCGGCGTACATATTCTATATGCAACAGCTTGAAGATGTTATGGATGCCTGCCGTTATCTCTACATACGGTTTGTGCGGGTCCATGACGTAGCTGGAATAGTCGTAACCTCCTGCCGCATTGTAGTGTCCGGGGAACTTCATCAGTACATCATCGTGCATGTTTTGTTCCAGGAACGGGTTGTTCTTGTCCGTCAGCTTGCCCCAAAGGCATTTTACGCCGATGAACTCACGCCATTTCAGTTTCTTGAGCAACGGAATGCGGTTGAACAGTTTGCCTTGCATGTTCCACGAAACATCCAGTGATGCATAACGGTCGTTCAGGAACTCCATGTTGTTGATGAGGTTGAACGTCTCTTCCTGAATGATGTACGACAAGTTGGCTGCCGGCATAATCAGCAAGGGGAAAGGCACCTTGTTCCACTGGATGCCGCCTTTCAGATACACGTCGATGTTTCCCCACGAGTTGAGCCAAAAACGTTTGTAGGCACTGAAGTCGGTCACGTTGTATGTATAGTCGCTTCCCAATACGCCTTTCACCGAAAGGGTATGTTGCAGCGAGAAGACCGGTGCGTCCAGATTGACAGGCAGACGGCGCTGCTTGGTATTGACAAAGGTCTCTCCCGGCGCATAGCGGAAGGCTATCGAAGCCTCGGCAACCGTAATGTCGTGCGTGTTGAACGGAGAGTGTACCCAGTCGGTGCCTGCCAGTTCGCCGTTGGTAATGGCAGACTGGAGCTGAGATTCTCCTTCCATCGTACGATAGAACAATTTTCCGCATGGCTCGTAGTTGGCATAACGGATGAATGCGGTAGTCTTGAAACCGAATTCCCGTTCGCGTTCGTACTTGATGGTGGCTTTCCGTTCGTAATTATATTGGTCTACCGTACATACCTTCAATGAGGTGAATACGTTATCCTTATCGGTATGGATGAACTTGTCGGACGGCAACATGTTGTCGTACTGGTACGTGAATGTCAGCGAATGCTTGGGAAACTCGCGCGGCAGGTATTCTTTCTTGTCGAACGAATATTCCACTTCGCCCATGTATTTCGACCGGTTGTCCTTAAATCCGTAGGCATAATATCCCTTGAAGAACCAATGCGGATTCAGGTTGGCTGTAGTCTGGGCAGAAGCACGCAGACGCAACCCGTCGATATAGTTCGATGTAATCATGGTGTTAATCGGTCCGATATCCACCTTGCTGTCGGGGGTGCTGGTCTCCACAAAGTTCTCGATAAGCGCTTTCAGGAAGAACATCACATACTTGAAGCCTTTTATCTTGGTCAGATTGTCTACGAAACTGCCCATGTGTTGCTCCGATTTGGTCAGGTCTTCTTGCCGGTACTTGCTCCAGAACTCTTGGTCGCGCATCATGGCGTTTACATCCTTTATTTCCTTTCCTTTCTGCTTGAACAATTTATCAGAAATGGGCTCGAAACTGAAATCAAAATACCGTGTCGTGCGTCTGACCAGAAAGCTTCCCAATACTTTTTTCAAATAAGACATTTCGCACAACATGTCGTCTTCCAGCAGGGTCCATTCTCCTGTGGGCAATTCGCCGAACTTCTGGTCGATAATCATGTGGTCGACAAAGTTGATGTCGGTCTTCTTCGGCAGGTTCAACTGGCATTGTTTTACTCTGTAAGTAGAGTCGGCAAGGATATACAGACTTCCTGTAAAGCCGAAGTCCTGCGAATTGTTGGGCACGAACGAGAGGCGGAAACACTTGTCGCGGTCCACATAAATGGTATCCATAATATAGAATTTATAAAAACGGATACCGGCTTCCGAGATAGGGCTGTCGAACGGATATTGTAGGAAACGGAACCGGTCCTGATAGATGTCTATATCCTGGAAGACATCTTTCAGAACGGTTGTAAGCATTTCGCCCGTACTGAACAGTTCGTTTACTCCCGATGAGTTCAGTCCGCGTATGTAGGTCTTTTCCGAATGCGGTTCTTTGCGGTAGACGTTTTCGTATACCGTTTCGTCGACCGAAAGCGGAAGGATGTTTTTACCTGTTACGTCGCATACCTCTACCTGGTCGCGGAAAAACGGATATTGCTTGAACAACCACGATTCACGCAAGGTGTCTGCCGTAATGTTGTTTTTAGCAAAAGTCAGTTTCTGGTATTTGTAGTAACGGTAATAATCTTTCTGCTTCAGGTCAGTCCGCCTTTTCGAGGCGATGACCTTTTTTATCATTTCAACGGCGGGATTGTTCTTGCGGGAATACTTTTCTTTTTGGGGTCGGATAATGATTTCGTCCAGCATTTGGTCTAATTCCTTCATGCTGACATTCAGTTCGCCTGTTTTAGCCGATACGATGATTTCCTGTGTCTCATATCCGACCATGGAAAAAGTCAGTTTAGTCCATCCAGCATGATAGGAAATTGCATATTCCCCCTCGTCATTAGTTACAGTCCCTACTCCCTTCCCGTCGTAATATACATTTAAATAAGGAATAGGTTCGCCTGTTTTAGCATCGATAACCACCCCATGAATTTGGGCTGATAAATCCAGCAAACAGAACCAACCTATTAATATAAGGAGTAATCGTTTCACCATATCAATAATCTTTGTGCGCTTTATTTAAACTTTAAAACGGAGGCGAAATTACACCACTTTCTTGTTTCTCACAAATAGAAAACGTTGAAAACAGATAAATAAACCGACTTTTATGTAGTATTAACCATTATTAATTTAGATTTTAAGGAAAGACAATTCAAAGAAAAACTGTACTTTTGTAGGCTCTTTATATAGAGGTATTCAAGTGACAGATTGTCGATTAAATAAGTGAATGTATGCAGAAGATACCCTTTTTTCATCAATTGATAGCAAGTGGATTTGGCAGCGGATATAGTCCGATAGCTCCCGGTACAGCAGGTGCGCTTTTGGCTACGCTGATATGGTGGGGATATGCTTCTTTTCTCGATTATGCCTGGATACAGGGAGTGACGGTATTGCTGGTTGTTGTCTTTACTGTATTGGGCGTGTGGTCATCAAGTGTATCCGAGAAGTATTGGGGCGAAGACCCGTCGCGTGTGGTGATTGATGAAATGGTAGGGACATGGATTGCACTGTTGGCTGTGCCGCCTCATGCTCATTGGGGCTATATGGTTGCAGCTTTTCTGCTGTTCCGTTTTTTCGACATCGTCAAGCCTTTAGGCATCCGGAAGATGGAAAAGCTGCCTGGAGGATATGGGATTATGGCAGACGATATGCTGTCGGGCGTTTACGGACTGATTGTTATTTACCTGTTTCGATGGCTGATTGCTTGAAGAATAAGTTGGTAGAGTTCTCTCGGCGTAAAGGCCTGTTTATGTTTGTCCGTGCCCAGCTATCGGCACAAGTGGCAACGATTGCCGATTTCCTGGTCAGTATTGTATTGAATCAGGGGTTTGGCATTTATTATGTGTATGCTACGTTGACGGGGTCTGTCACAGGAGGGCTGGTGAATTGTGCCATCAATTATAAATGGACTTTCCATACCGAGGATTGCGGTCCGATGTATGTATTGTTCAAGTATATATTGGTATGGCTGGGAAGCATCGGGTTGAACTTATGGGGCACTTATCTGTTGACTGAGTTTCTGACAATGCAGCAGAGTCGCCTTGATGTGGCAGAACCGACTGCTTTCATTCTTTCGAAAATCGTCACATCGGTGGTGGTTGCCGTGTGCTGGAACTATAACCTGCACCGTGTGTTTGTTTTTCGGGATGCTCAGATAAACAATAGATTGAAAAACAGAATAAAACAAATCAAACACCGACATGGAAATAAAAAAACAAGCTAAAAAGATGCGGGATGCATTGCAGCAGTTCATCTATAAAGTGATAGACCCGCTGATTCATGGGATGATAAAAATAGGCATCACGCCTAATATGGTGACTACAATCGGCTTTTTGGGAAACTTGGCAGGGGCATGCATCTTGGTTTATGCAGGTGCCAATCCGGATATGAATCCTTACCGGCTTATCGGATGGGCGGGAGGAGTTATTTTGGTCTCATCCTTGTTCGACATGATGGACGGACAAGTGGCACGCATCGGCAATATGACTTCCACTTTCGGTGCCATGTACGATTCGGTGCTCGACCGTTACAGCGAATTGGTCACATTGGGCGGCATTTGTTTTTGCCTGATAGGGCATGGATACCTGATTGGAGCGGTTATCACTTTTGCCGCTTTGATAGGTTCGTTGATGGTAAGCTATGTACGTGCCCGTGCCGAAGGGCTGGGGCTGGAGTGCAAAATCGGATTCATGCAACGTCCCGAACGGGTCGTGCTTACCAGTCTGGCTTTGCTGGTATGCGGCATTACAGCCACTTGTGCTAATAAACTGGCTTTCGATGTGATGTTGATTCTGATTATTCCGATGGCATTCATCGCTGTCTTTGCCAATATTACGGCACTGGCGCGTATCGAGTACAGCCGTCGCCAATTGATTAAATAAACAGGGCTTTTTCATTATTTGATTGCTTTATGGAATTGAAGACTGAATTTCCTTCTGTCCGCGAAACCGTGACGCTGGTAGCGGCTCTTGCTGTATGGATGGGAATCACCGCTTTGTGCATGGATATCCGTCCCGAGCATTGGCTGATGGTTCTCCTGATAGCTTTTCTTTTTTTCTTCCGGCTTTCTACACGCAAGCTGATTATCGCCTTGTTGCCGTTTGTTGTTTTCGCCATTTCATACGACTGGATGCGCATTGTACCCAATTACGAAGTCAACCCGATTGATGTGAAGGGGCTGTACGAGGCGGAAAAGAATCTTTTCGGCATTGTTACTTCGCAAGGAGTTCTGACTCCTAACGAGTTCTTCCAAATCCATCATGGCTCTCTGATGGATTTCATGGCAGGGATATTTTATTTGTGCTGGGTGCCGGTGCCGGTCTTGTTCGGGCTGGGGCTTTATCTCACCCGTCAGCGGGAGGTGTATTTACACTTTGCCCTGGTCTTTCTGTTTGTCAATCTGTTGGGCTTTATCGGCTATTACATCCATCCGGCTGCTCCGCCCTGGTATGTGATGAAGTATGGTTTCGAGCCTATTCTCCATACGCCGGGTGATGTGGCAGGATTGGGCCGCTTCGATGAAATGACCGGGCTTACTGTCTTTCATGGGTTATACGGGCGCAATGCCAATGTCTTTGCCGCAGTGCCTTCGTTGCATTCGGCCTATATGGTAGTCGCGCTGTTCTATGCTTTCAGGGCGCGGTGTGCCTGCTGGCTTCGGCTTGTTTTCGCTCTTATCATGTGCGGCATTTGGTTTACGGCGGTTTATACCGGACATCATTACCTGATTGATGTGTTGCTCGGCATCTTGTGTGCCCTTTTAGGCATTCTCCTGTTCGAGCAGGGCTTGATGCGCATTCCGCCTTTCCGCCGTTTTGTAGAGCGGTATGTGGGGTACGTGTCTTGATGGGAGAATGAGGCAATTTATTCTTTGCTGATTTTCTGCATGACGCATACATCCTTGTATCCGTTTCCGGTGTGAAGCCAGTCTTTCAATGTTCCGCTGTGGGTATAACCCAGTTTCTCGAACAGGTGAAGGCTGGCTGTATTGTCGGTACGGATGTAGGCATATAGCTGGTGGATGCCCAGCAGGCGGAAGCAATGGCGTTCCAGCAGGCGGAGGGCATCGTAGGCGATGCCTTGGCGGCGGTAGGCTGTTTTTATCACAATGCCTACTTCGGCACGCCGGTGGCGCGCGTCGAAAGCGAATACATCGACGATGCCTGCCGTTTCGCCCGATTGATGTTCAATCATCAGGCGGAGTTGCCCGTCGGCGAAGAGGTCGTTCTGGTTCTCGGCAATGTATTTCTTCAGCTGATAGCGCGAGTAGGGTCCGGTGGCAGGACCGTTTTCCCAAAATGTTTCATCGTTTTCCAACAGGAGCAGTTCGCCTAAGTCTTCGGGCTCGGGAGCCCGGAGGCGGATGGTTCCGGTATGTAAAGGAAGAGAAGTGTTCATTCGGATAGCGAGGTGTCTGATAAATGAAGTTCGTTCAGCAGGCGTTCTTTTCCGGGAAGGCAGAACAAAGAGGCTATCAGTGCCATCCCCGTGCAAAGCAATCCGGTAGTGTCCAGCGTCCAGTAGTAGGCGGACAGGCTTACGAGGGAAGCTACGGTCAGCAGGGCGATGCGTATCTCGCTCCAGCGGCGGTAGCTTTTCAGGGCCTCCAACAAAGGAAGCGAGGTGATGTATCGGGTGAGCGACAGATTGAAAAGCCTTAGGGATAAGGGGATGAAGCATATCGTAAGCAGGATGCTTGTCACCTGCATGATGTATGTTGTCTGTGCGTCGTCGGCGAAAAGTCCTTGCGGCAGGATATCGCATTCGTAGAGTATGGCAAGCATCAGGGTCAGTATCCAAAGCAAGGCGTATTCTCCTTTCAGTATGTTGATGAGTCGTTTGATTCTTTTTTCCATAGTTTTTAAGTTTGTGAGTTTTTGAGTTTATAAGTTTGTAAGTTTGTGGGTTTGTAAGTTCTTAAGTTTATGGGTTTGTAAGTTTTTGAGTTTGTAAGTTTGTGTTTTTGGTTTAAGAGTAGTCTTTAGTTTTAGTTTCCGTTCACTGTCTAAACTCAAGAACTCAAGAACTTAAAAGCTAAAGAACTTAAGAACTTAAAAACTCAAAAACTAACAAACTCAAATGCTTGTTCCTGTAAATACAATTCGGTTGGCAATAGAGCGTCCCAAGGTGATTTCATCGGTATATTCCAGTTCGTCACCGATAGAGATGCCGCGGGCGATGATGGTCAGCTTCACGTTGTAGGGAGCCAGCTTGCGGAAAATGTAGAAGTTGGTCGTGTCTCCCTCCATGGTCGAACTGAGTGCCAGTATCACTTCCGCTATGGTGCCGGTCTTTACCCGTTCCACCAGGCTTTCTATCTGTAGGTCCGAGGGACCGATACCGTCCATGGGCGAGATGACCCCTCCCAGTACATGATACAGCCCCCGGTATTGTTGGGTATTTTCTATGGCCATCACGTCGCGGATATTCTCTACCACGCAAATGGTCGAGGCGTCGCGCGAAGGATTGGAACAAATCTGGCACACATCCGTGTCCGAGATGTTGTGACACACCTTGCAATACTTCACCTCATGCTTCAGTTTGATAAGCGCGTTGCCGAATGCTTCCACCGCTTGGGTGTCTTGCCTCAGCAGGTAGAGCACCAGCCTCATGGCGGTCTTTCTGCCTATGCCGGGCAGTTTGGCAAATTCGTCTATTGCCTTTTCCAGTAATACAGACGGGTATTGTTGGTTCATTTCTTTGCCTTTCTTATTCTGTTTCCGAGGCGCAAATGTACGAAAAATCCTTGTTCATGAGGTTGCATACAAGGAAAAACTTTCGGTGAAGCGGGAAGCAAGACTTCTCTGTCCGTACAGCCGGCTGCATGCATGCCGGGAAGCATCAGTAGTTTCAGGCAGTTTCTTATAAGTGAAACAAGTGTTTCTTATAGGTGAAACAACAGTTTCAGCTAGGTGAAACAACTGTTTCATATAATTGAAACAGGGTGAAACTATTATCTGACCCTTTAAGTTGTGGCATTCAATCATTTAAATTGACCGAATTTCTTTTATGAATAAAAGAGGTTGACCCGGTTTCCGGATAACTGACGGATTGGGTTGACTTTACCTTAAACCGGTCGGCCGCTGTGCGTTCAGTTCACTATCAGCTTATATCCGATGCTCCGCACATTCACGATGCGGATGCGTTCGTCTTGAGAAAGTTTGTGGCGTAATTTGGTAATGAATACGTGCAGGCTGCGTTGATTGAAGAACGTATCATCGCCCACAGGTCCAGCAGGATGTCTTGCATGTTCACCACCTGGTTCCGGCTTTCGCACAGGCGGCGTAAGATTTCGCTTTCGCGGTACGAAAGTTCGGTCTCTTTTCCTAAATAGGACAGGCGTTGAGTGACGGTGTCGAAGCGGTAATTCCCTATTTCGAACAGGCTTGGGGCGGTTTGTGATGTTTCGGCATAAGTTGAGGCTCTGCCCAGCAAGGCTTTGATGCGCACGATGAGTTCTTGCATCCCGAAAGGCTTTTTCAGGTAATCGTTGCCTCCCAGTTCGAAGCCTGTCACCACATCGCCGGTAGCAGAGCGTGCGGTAAGGAAGAGCACGGGCGTAGTCCGGTCGTTACGGCGGATGCGGCGCACCATCTCGAAGCCGTCCATGCGGGGCATCATTACGTCTGCCACTACGACATCGGGCTTCAGTTCGGAAAACAGTTTCAGGCCTTCTTCACCGTCTCGGGCAAGGTGGATGCAGAATCCTTGTTCGTCCAGGGTGTCTTTGATAATCTGGGCAAGGGTCTCTTCGTCTTCTACCAAAAGTACGCGGATGGTCAATTCTTTATTTTTCATGTTTCATTCTTAATTTGATGGTGAACTCGCTTCCCTGTCCGGGTTTGCTTTTCACTTCTACCGTGCCTCCGTGTTTTTCCGTCAGGGTCTTCACGTAGTAAAGTCCTAGTCCATATCCCTTTACGTTGTGCAGGTTGCCTGTAGGCACCCGGTAGAACTTGTCGAACAGGTGTGCGAGCTTGTCGGGAGCAATGCCGATGCCATGGTCGCGTACGGAGAGGACGAACCGGCCGTCTTCGGAGGTACAGCGAATGCGGATGTCGGCTTTGTCCGATGAATATTTGATGGCGTTGTCCAGCAGGTTGCTCACGATGTTGCTGAAATGGGTGCGGTCGGCATATACGGTAAGGTCTTGCGGCTCGATATGGAGCGAGATACTGACAGGCTTGTCCGCTTTCAGCTGATGCTGTTCGATGAGCGGGGCGATGATCTCTTGGGGAGCGAATGTTTCGGTATGTAGGCGGAAAGATTTCCGTCGTTCCATCGACATGCTGAGTATTTGTTCCACCAGTCCGCTTAGTCGGCGGAGCTGTTCCTGGCAGATGTGCAGGTAGCGTTCGCGCTTTTTCGGGTCGGAACCGGAAGCAAAGTTGAGCAAGGCGTCGTTGGCTGCGTAAGCCACGGCAATGGGGGTCTTCAGCTCGTGAGTGATGTTGTTGGTGAAGTCGCTTTTCATTTCTTCCAGTGTCTTTTGGCGTAAAAGGGTGCGGATGAGGAAGCCGAACGAGAAAGCCAGGATGACGAGTATTGCCGCCGATGCGGAAAGAATGCCTGCCATTTGCCTGAGTATCACGCCCTCTATCGGTTCCAGTGTAAGGCGGTAAAGCCAATGGCCGTGCAGGTCATAAGTGTAATCGTAAGTGACGGATCGGGGTGAGGGGAGATAGCCGGCGGTTCCACCGATACCCAGTGTATCTGTAAACACGTAGCTCGAATCGAGGGTGTTTCCCCGGTGGAAGTATTCCAGCCGGTAAGGTATCGTCAGACCGATGCGTTGCAGTTCGGTACACAACAGGCTGTCGTAGGTGGAAAAGTCGGGGACTGTCAAGACGTCCATTCCCGCGTGCAAGCCTTGCTGGAAATTGAGGGCAAGTTCGTTCATCGTATTTTTATTCTTGAAAAGAACGGTGGCGACAGATGCCTGCAATGCCGCTTGCGGATGTTTTTCGTATGGTAAAGTGTCGGTATTGTCGTATTCCCAGATGGAGAAATGGGTAGTGTCTCCTTCCTTGACCGCATTGATAGTATGGCTTTTTCCGTATGCCCGATTGTTTTCGTACCCGGCGGTGACCGACACGATGCTGTAATGTGCGGAGTCCGATTGAATCCGTTGTATGCGTAGAATCATTTCGTTATAATCGCTCATCCGCATAGCCTCGTGGATGTTGCGCTCTGTTTTGGCATGCTGTGTGCGGTACAGACCGGTAAGCCAGTAGGTCTGGTAGGCGAATACCCCTATTAAGGAGAGGATGACCAGCAAGGCGATGTATTTCGACGGTAATTTCATAAACAGTTTGTCTTTCGGCGGTAAAGATACATTTTTTCCGACAGGTTGTCGGCTTCCTCCGGAAAACGGTAAGACTAAATAACACTTCGGATAACACTTGGTAAGCCGGATGATGAGGCGGATGTGATGCCGAATGCTGAACTTTGCGGTGTAATAAAACAACGGACTTATGCATACGAGAAAACAGATGACTTTGATTTTGGGGCTGGCTGCTTACGCGATAAGCTTGCCGGCACAGGAGAAGGCAGACAGCCTGTTTTCCGGCGATATACAGGCGGACAGTATTTTTCAGACTTTGCCCGAAGTGATGGTGGAGGGAGAACGTCCCGTAGTAAAGGCATTGCCCGGACGGCTGGAATATGATTTGCCTCGGATGATAGCCGGGAAACCGATAGACAATATATATGATGCGCTGAAAGAACTGCCCGGTGTGGTGGAAATGAACGGCGGATTGACGTTAGGTGCAAGAGGGGTGACCGTCATTCTGGACGGCAAAGTGACGAATATGAGTACGGAACAGCTTTATGCTTTATTGAAATCGATGCCTGCCGGCCGCATTGAGCGTGTGGAGGTGATGTACAGTGCTCCGGCTCATTATCAGGTGCGCGGGGCTGTGATAAACGTCTGCCTGCGTCACCGCATCGGCGACCCCGGTTCGGTGCAGGGAGAAGTTTACGGGAAGTATGACCAACGGCACGAGGCTTCTTTCGAAGAGCGTGCTTCCTTATTATATAATGGCGGGAAGCTTTCGCTTGACTTCCTCTATTCGCACACCCACGGTAAGAGTTACTGGCTTACCGATAAGGAAGCCCGGCATTGGCAGGAGGCGGAGGAACGGACTTATCTCATCGGGAATCGTGAAGTGGGGCGCGGACGCAGTCAGAAGCATACGTTCCGCCTCGGCATGGATTATCGTTTTGCCGAGAACCATACCGCGAGCTTTGTTTATAACGGAAGCTATGAGAATGCTCATTCCAACCAGTCGAGCACCGGAACACAACGGGCACAAAAACTGAGTAACCGGACTTCCCGGCTGCATAACGGACGTTTGGACTACCGAGCGCCTTTCGGACTGAAGGCAGGCATGGAGTTTACCTGGTATCATGCGCCGGGCGACCAACGCCTGACCAGTGAAATGGAAGGGACAACGATGGATTTCTATACCGAAGACGCGCAACGCATCAACGCCTGGAAGTTCTACCTTTCGCAGGAACATAAGTTGCGGAACGCTTGGGAACTGAACTATGGAGCAATCTATACGACCAGCATAGACCATTCGTATCAGCGGTATTTTGAAAATAAGGAGTCGGACGAAACGCTTCCGCCGGATATGGTCTCGCGGCGCAGGGAACAGACCTTGAACCTGTATGCCGGATTCGGGAAGTCATTCAGCGAACAGCTGATGATGAACTTTTCGCTTGCCGTCGAGCATTATCAGACTCCGGTGTGGAACGAATGGGACTGGTATCCTGTTCTGAACTTTACCTACCGTCCCTCTGCAAGCCATGTATGCCAGCTCTCTTTCAGCAGCGACAAGAACTATCCGGCTTATTGGGCAGTGCAGAATGCCGTTTCGTATTTGGGCGGAGGCTATTCGGAGATACAGGGCAATCCGTGGCTGAAGCCAAAGAAAGACTATAACCTGACGCTGACGTATATGTTGCGGTCGAAATACATCTTTTCGGCATGGTTCGGCTATGTGAAAGACTACTCTACACAGACTCTTTACCAGTCGCCCGAACGGTTGGCGGAAATTTACCGTTATCTTAATTTCAACTTTCAGCAGCAGGCTGGTGTTCAGGTGTCCCTGCCTTTCAAGGTAAAGAAATGGCTCGATTCCCGGTTGACGCTGTTGGGAGTCTGGAGCCGTGAGAAAGACGATGATTTCTACGACCTGCCTTTTGACCGCCGCATCTGTTACGGTATGGCCATACTCAATAACAACATTACCCTTTCCACCCGTCCCGATTTGCATCTCAGCATCTACGGATTCGTCCGCAGCAAGGCATATCAAGGCCTGTACGACTTGCCTGCCAGCGGTAATGTGGACATTGCGTTGCGTTATGCGTTTGCCGGTAAAAACTGCATCTTGTCGGCTTGGTGCAATGACATCTTCGAGACCGGTGGCATCGACCCGTATATCAGCTATGCCACTCAGTGGGTAAAGAATGATTATTCATGCTATCGTTCTGTAGGTTTGTCGTTTACGTGGAAATTCGGAGGATATAAAGCCAAGCAGCGCGAGGCGGTAGACACTTCCCGTTTCAAGTGAGCTTTTTCCCGAGACTTTATTGGCAAATTCAAGGATATTTCCGTATCTTTGCCGTAGTGTATGATTTAAGGAGAAAGGACGATGAAAGTGACTGTTTCGAAGCGTGCCTCTCAAAAAGAAGCGAAGGATGACGAGTATATCAGCAAAGAAGAAGTCTTGGCTGGAATAGACCGTGGGTTGAAAGAAATGATAGAAAGGAAACGTACCGGCAAAAAAGCTAAAACATTGGAGGAATTGCTGAATGAATTATAACATTGTATTCGATGGCAGTTTTTGAACAAGAATTTATGTATTGTGTTTTATCTTGTTATTTTTGTACACATTAAAAAAGGAGGAAATAGTATGAGAGTATCAGCATCGATGGAAAACCTTTGGCAATATATACAATCGCTTTCACTGAGCGAACGGAACAGAATATGGCTTGCCGATAAGTTGTTAGAAGGAACCCGCAAGGAAGAAGCGGAAGATGATGAGTATATCAGCAAAGAAGAAGTCTTGGCTGGAATAGATGCGGGGCTAAAAGACATGAAGGCAGGGAGATCGAAGACATTTGAAGAATTTATGAGGGATTGGGATGATGAAGTATAAATTGAAATTCCAATTTACGTTTGAGAAAGAGGCGAAACGTTTGGGGAAACGTTATTTGTCCATGAAGTCGGATATTGCCTCATTGAGTGAAGATTTGCTTGCCAATCCGCATTTGGGTGTAGACCTTGGCGGCGGATTGCGTAAGGTGCGTATGTCTATCACTTCGAAAGGCAAAGGCAAGAGTGGGGGTGCACGCGTTATTACGTTTACTGTGATAGTGGCGGTTGAAGAGGCTGAAATCAACTTGCTTTATATTTATGACAAGTCAGAACGTTCTTCCATCAGCAAAAAGGAAATCGAAGAGTTGCTCCGGCTGAACGGACTGAAATGATTATGAACGGCGCGTTTATTCTCATTACCATAGCTGTTTATTTCGGCATATTGTTGCTGGTGGCACATATCACATCGGTGCGTAGCAGCAACAACGATGCTTTCTTTCGGGGCAACCGTCAGTCGCCTTGGTATATTGTCTCTTTTGGCATGATAGGCGCTTCGCTTTCGGGAGTGACCTTTGTTTCGGTGCCCGGTATGGTGCGGAACATCGATATGACCTATATGCAGACTTGCCTGGGCTTTTTTGTGGGCTATCTGGTTATCGCCCGCGTGCTGCTTCCGCTTTATTATCGTCTGAATCTGATTTCCATCTATACTTACTTGCAGGAACGGTTTGGCACCTGTTCTTATAAGACGGGAGCGTGGTTCTTTCTGGTGTCTAAACTGTTGGGAGCATCCGCCCGCTTGTATCTGGTCTGCCTGATTCTGCAACATTATGTGTTTGATGCATACGGTGTCCCTTTTCTTTGGACTGCTGTAGGAACCGTGGTGCTTATCTGGCTCTATACACGGAAAAGCGGGATACGGACAATCGTCTGGACAGACAGTTTGCAGACCTTTTGCCTGTTGGCGGCGTTACTCCTTATTATACATAAGGTAGTGATGATGCTGGGCGGAGATTGGGCAGCGGTGGCAGATGCCGTACAATCGAGCGGACATAGCCGTATCTTCGTGTTCGACGACTGGCATTCGAAGCAGAACTTCTTCAAGCAGTTTTTCAGTGGCATTTTCATTACGATTGTGATGACCGGTCTGGACCAGGACATGATGCAGAAGAATCTTTCGTGCCGCAATCTGAAAGAAGCGCAGAAGAATATGTATTGCTATGGCTTTTCTTTTGTTCCGGTCAACTTCCTCTTTCTGGTATTGGGTGTCTTGTTATTGCTTGTCGCTCCGCAGTTGGGTGTGTCTTTGCCTGCCAAAGGAGATGATATGCTTCCGATGTTTGCGGCAGAAGGCTATTTGGGCCCGGTGGTATTGGTGCTCTTTACCATTGGCATCATTGCCGCAGCCTTCTCGAGTGCCGATTCGGCATTGGCAGCCCTGACCACCAGTTTCTGTGTTGACATTCTGAATATAGGCAAGTATGCCGAAGGAAAAGCGCAACGCATCCGCAGATGGGCGCATCTGGGCGTTTCGGCCGTGTTTATCGGGTGTATGTTGATATTTGAGGCGGTAGGGAGCCAAAGCATCATTGATACGATTTATGTATTGGCGGCTTATACGTATGGTCCTTTGCTGGGGATGTTTGCCTTTGGGATGTTTACCCGCAGGCTGCCCCGCGACCGCTTTGTGCCTTATGTCGCTTTGCTTTCTCCCTTGGTGTGTTACCTTACCGACCGTTTGACTTTCCGCTGTACAGGCTATGCTTTCGGTTATGAAATGCTGATGGTAAACGGCCTGCTGACTTTCGCAGGACTGTGGCTATTAAGCCGTAAAGTGTTAAAAAGCTGATGCAAAACATAAAAAAAGGTATTTGTTGTTCGGGAAAAACCTTGTAATTTCGCACCCGACAATTAAAAACAACCTGATAGTATCATGAAGACACTGATTATAACACTGTTTTGCGGACTGCTGACGATGAATTCTCTTTGGGCAAAAGGTTTTGAACGCCCGCTCTCTGCCGATTATCAAAAGGGCGTAGAAGCCCTGAACGAAGGCGATATAGAACAAGCCTATACTTATCTGACCAATGAACTGAACGCGAATCCGGAGAATGGTTATGCGCATTGCTACATGGCTTTGGTCTGTAATTTCTGCGGAGATGCCAAGCTGGCGTTTCATGCCGTAAACGAAAGTTTGCGTTTCATCCCGAAGGCAGATACCGAATATCGTGCGTTTGCCTATTATACACGGGGAATGTTGCTGATGAACGCCAAGGCGTATGCCGAAGCGGAAAAGGATTTTGATGAGGCTATCCGTCTGACCCCTTCGGATGTAGAAAACTACAAGGCACGTGCGGAGGTGTATATGAATAACGGCAAGTATGAAGAATCGTTGGCTGACCTGCAGATGGCAATAAAGCTAGACAGCCGTGCCGACGTGTACGACTTGATGATGCAGTTGCTTCAAGCCAATCCCGACCCGGTTTTCTTCGATGAAGTGACCAATGCATTTGCCAATGCGACGGCAGCGCGCTGATTAAATGAAGAATGAAGAATCAAGAATGAAGAATCCGTTGTTGTTTTTTATTAAAACGCGGATTCTTCATTTTTCGTTTTTAGCTCTTCGTTCTTCATTCTTCATTCTTCATTTATCATTTATGAGTATTGTTTCGGAAAGCGGAAGATGATGCTTAGGAAGGCGACTGCTCCCAATGCCATCGGGTAATATAAATAAGGTATAAAGTCGAGCGGAGACAGTTGGGTCAGTCCGGCGGCAATCAGCATTTGCGCGCCGTAGGGGATGATGCCTTGTATTACGCACGAGAACGTATCGAGAATACTTGCGCTTTTCCGTTTGTCCACCCGATATTCTTCTGCAATGCGGCTTGCCAGTGGACCTACCGTAATGATGGCGATGGTATTGTTTGCCGTACAGAAGTTGGCAAGGCTGACCAGTGCCGCGATGCTGAATTCTGCTCCTCGTCTATTCCCGATGTGTCTGGTCAGGCGGTGAAGGATGTAGTCGATGCCGCCGTTAAACCGGATTAACTCCAGCATGCCGCCAGCCATCAGGGTGATGATAATCAGTTCTCCCATTCCCAATATGCCTTCTCCCATCGAGCTGAACCATCCGAAAATGTCGAATGTGCCGTATGCCAGTCCGATGATGCCTGTCGACAGCAATCCTGTCAACAATACTAACGTGACATTCATTCCGGCAATGGAAGTTCCCAATACGATAAGGTAGGGGATAATTTTGACCCATTCGATGGATTGCACTTCGGGATGCGCTTCTGTCTGCATGCCATATACGATGTAATACCCCAATACCAGCAAGGCAGCGGGTAGGGCTATCAGGAAGTTGGCACGGAACTTATCGCGCATGACACAGCCTTGTGTGCGTGTAGCGGCAATGGTGGTGTCGGAGATAAAGGAAAGGTTATCTCCGAAGAATGCACCTCCTATCACAATGGCTGTCATAAAAGCCATGCTGATATCGGTCTTGGCCGCGATGCCGGCAGCTACGGGTACCAGTGCCACAATGGTGCCTACCGAGGTACCGATGGACAGCGAGATGAAACAGGAAGCCAGAAAGATGCCTGCCAGAAGCAGGTTTTCGGGAAGCAGCCAAAGGGTGAGATTTACGGTAGCGTCTATTGCTCCCATGGCTTTGGCGGACTGGGCAAACGCTCCGGCAAGGATGAATATCCAAATCATCAGCATGATGTTGGTATTGGCAGCCCCTATGGAGTATTGCAGGATACGGTCGTTTAGCGATAGTCCTTTGGTAGTAGCTACGGCATAGACCGATGCCACCATGAAGGCGACGGTTATAGGAACTTTATAGAAATCGTTGACAAGGATGGAAGTCACCAGGTAAAGACACAGGAATACCACCAGCGGCATTAGTGCCCATCCGTTCGGTTTGTTTACGATGGGAGTCAGTTTGTTGTAGTCCATGTAAATAATATATAGAATTAGAGAATGGTGCAAAGATAATGCTTTTTCTGTAAAAAGCCTCTCTTGGGATAAACGATTGCACTGTAGGAGAAAGGATGTGTCGGACCGGTAAAAGCAAAAAAGGAAAAGGGTGCTCCTAAGAGATTGAACACAGAGACACTGAGTCACAGAGAATATAAATTGATTATTGATAATATATAAAAGATGAAACTCTGTGCCTTTGTGTCTCTGTGTTTGAAAAAGCCTATTTTGACACCCTCTTATCTGTTTCGTAGAAGTTCATTACAGGGTGACTCCCGTCTTGAAGATGGCAATTTCGCGGTAGTTCTTCTTTTCGTTGTTTACCCATTCGCCGCTGGCTACGCGGATGACATAATCAGTAAAACGGCGGCAAGTCACTTCCATCGGCTCGTTTTCTACAATCACTCCGGCATTGAAGTCAATCCATCCCGGCTTGTGAGCTGCCAGGCGTGAGTTGGTAGAGATTTTCATTGTCGGTACGTATGTGCCGAAAGGTGTTCCGCGTCCGGTAGTGAACAAGACGAGATGGCAGCCGCACGAAGCCAGTGCCGTAGCTGCTACCAGGTCGTTGCCTGGTGCCGAGAGCAGGTTCAGTCCTTTGGTTTGCAGGCGTTCGCCGTATGGCATCACACCCGATACATAGCTCTTTCCGCATTTCTGCGTACATCCCAGCGCTTTTTCTTCCAGCGTAGAGATACCTCCCGCCTTGTTGCCCGGCGACGGGTTTTCGCCTACCGGTTCGCCGTGAGACAGGAAATATTCCTTGAAGTCGTTAATCAGATGAACCGTTTGTTCGAACAGTTCCGGAGTCTTGCAGCGGTTCATCAGGATAGTTTCGGCACCGAACATTTCCGGTACTTCGGTCAACACCGACGTGCCACCTTGCGCAATGAGGTAATCGGAGAACATACCCAGTAGCGGATTGGCTGTAATGCCCGAGAAACCGTCAGAGCCTCCGCACTTTAGTCCTACACGCAATTCCGAGAGCGGAACATCCGTGCGGACATCCTGTTTGCATTTGGCATACAGTTCGCGCAGTATTTTCATGCCTTCTTCAAATTCATCGTCCACTTTCTGTGCCACCATGAACCGGATACGGTCTTCATCATACTTTCCTATAAATTCGCGGAAAACATCCGGCTGGTTGTTCTCGCATCCTAATCCTACGACCAATACGGCTCCGGCGTTGGGGTGAAGCACCATGTCGCGCAAGATTTTCTTGGTATTCTCGTGGTCTTCTCCCAGTTGCGAGCAGCCGTAATTATGAGGGAAGGCCACAATGGCATCGATTCCTTCTTCCTTGGTTTCGTTGCGCAAGGCTTCGGCAAGTTGGTTGACGATACCGTTTACACAGCCCACGGTAGGGATAATCCAGATTTCGTTGCGGATACCTACATCGCCGTTCTTGCGCCGGTAGCCTTTGAAGGTACGGTTCTCGTGCGGGATGTCCAGCGATACCTGAATCGGGTTGTACGTATATTCCAGCAGACCGGCAAGGTTGGTCTTGATTTCTTTTTCCGAAATCCAGCTTCCTTTCGCTACCTGCTTGATAGCGTGTCCGATGGGATATCCGTATTTGATGATGTTGTCTCCTTCGTTAAAGTCTTTCAGGGTTACCTTGTGACCGGCAGGAATGTCTGTCTGCAGGGTGATATTTTGTCCGTCCACTTGAATGGTTTCGCCGGCTTTGAGTGGAGTAATGGCAACTGCCACGTTGTCGGCGGGGTTGATTTTCAGATAAGTTGTTTCCATAAAGCTATGTTGATTAGTTATTGTTTCTATGTGCGTCCAGATAGAAGTCAATGTTTTCTATCGACAAGAAATTGATAGGCATGTAGTTGCATTCCTTGATGGCTTTTTTCAGTATCAGGTGGTCGCACAGGCTGGCGATGCTGTTATATCCTTGCATCGTCGGCTGTTGTGCGATGATGAAATCAATGCTTCCGTTCCGTAGGCAATTGACGTTGCGCTCCAACAGGTCGTAACCCATTAGATGAAAATCTTTTCGATGGTGTCTTTCCATATATTCTCCGACGATGTAGGCTTTCGAGTTGAATGTGATGCCATACATTATGCCCGGATATTCCTTGAAGAATTGATTCAGCAAGGTTTCGTCTTCTCCCGGCCGTTTGGCATACAGGTTCAGTTCTCGTAAAGTCAGGTTCGGGTGATGTTCTTTCATATATGCATAAAAACCTTCTTCGCGATGCAATTGTTGGTTCGAGCCTAAACGCCCTTCGTTGATTTGACGGAACATGACCAATTCCGTTGCGTTCTGCATAAGCATTTTCATCATACGCGCAGCAAAATATCCGCTTTGTTTGGCATGTTGGCCATAGAAAGCGAGCGGCTTCAGTTCCGGTATGTTCGAGTCTATAAATATATAAGGTATAGAGCGGACTTGCAGTTCGTTGACAAATCCAATAGTTTCCATTTCGATAGTAGGGGAGATGACCAGCCCGTCGGGAGATACTTTCAGCAATTCTTCGCCAGCCCGTTTGAAATCGCCCAGCATATATTGGTCGTAATATCCTGTAACCAGTGAAATGTTGAAATCAGAAAAAGCCTTGATAGCCTGACTCATTCCGTTTTCCACATAAGTCCAGTATTCGCCTGCTGTATGTTGGGGCAGCAGGCAAGCAAAAACATACTTCTTGTTCGATGCCAAAGCGCTTGCATACATATTAGGCTGGTAATCAAGTTGCTTTAAGATAGCTTCTACTTTTTTCCTGCTGGATTCAGATACCCCGCTACGTCCGTGCAGCACACGGTCGACTGTCCCTACGGATACTCCTGCCAAGTGGGCTATATCTTTGATTCGGATTCGTTCTGCTTGTTTGTCCATATACTGGTCTCTTAAAATATGTTTCTAAAAGAAGGTTTAATGTCTGCTTTGAAAAAATATCGATACAAATATATTACTTTTTTTGGTATTTAAAAAATAAATCGTACCTTTGTGTGCGTACACAGAGCATATATTTGTTGCTTAATGCGTAGAAAAGGCAGAGATAAATCAAACAAAAGTATAAATGATATAAAATTTAGCGGTAATGGGAAAAATTGTTACTTTAGGCGAGATCATGTTGAGATTGTCAACTCCCGGTAATACACGTTTTGTGCAAGCGGATAGTTTTGATGTAGTATATGGCGGCGGTGAAGCCAATGTAGCTGTTAGTTGTGCCAACTATGGTCACGATGCTTATTTCGTAACCAAATTGCCAAAACATGAAATCGGGCAGTGTGCCTTGAATGCTTTGCGCAGATATGGTGTGAAGACCGATTATATCGCTCGTGGGGGTGATCGTCTGGGTATTTATTATTTGGAGACCGGTGCTTCCATGCGTCCTAGCAAGGTGATTTACGACCGTGCGCATTCTGCTATTGCGGAAGCAGACCCTTCTGATTTCGATTTCGATGCTATCATGGAAGGCGCCGACTGGTTCCACTGGTCGGGTATTACGCCTGCCATTTCCGACAAAGCTGCCGAACTGACCAAACTGGCTTTT
>ULRR01003674.1_pt1 | contig 89365 bp, 64 predicted proteins | sample 1955651 | NCBI WGS metagenome assembly ULRR01 (sample SAMEA4835688, study PRJEB28245) | human gut metagenome | biome: gut microbiome; material: fecal sample | place: Denmark | collected 2008
GCTTTTAGCAGTAATGCATTGACCGGACGGTTTGATGTGTCGCTGCTTTTTTCTTTTATTTATTCCCCTATTTGATTTGTGTTTTTCTAATTATTTATTTATATTTGCAAAAAAATATAAATAATATGATCGGCAAGGTAGGTGTTATAGTTTCTATTATTCTTTTCTGTATTGCAGTGGGATTCTATAGTTTTGCCCAGCTCAGTATGGCTGATAAAGGCAAGGATGTCGATTTGTTATCTTTTGTGCCGTTGGATTGTGCAGGGGTGCTTGAGACGGATAATCCGGATTTTTTGGTCAATGAATTTCCTCAGACTACATACGGTCTTCAGTTGGATACATTGCGTCAGAGCGGCTTGTTTCCGATGGTATTGAAAGCTGTTTTTCCCAATGCCGACAGCACCGTCCATCGGTTGAGTAATCGCATCGAACGAATGATGATTAGTTTTCATTCTCCTGTTTCGGCACGTAATGTAGTGATGTATTTTCATACGCATGACTCAGGTCGTGATTTTTTGCAGCAGATGATGCAAAGGCAAGGTGTGAAATTCGTGCCTAAAAGAGAGTCGTACCGTGGAAAGGATATTGATATCTATGCACTTGATAATGGTGATTTTATTTCAGCTTATTGTGGCAAAGGTTTTTGTGTGTTGAGTTACCAGAAAAATCTGATAGAACAGGTGATTGATGCTCGTAAAGATGAAACATCTTTACGTGAAGACCCGCTGTTCTTGGGGTGTTATGAGGATAAAGCGGTTAATTTTATTACGTTGTATGGCCATGCCGCTTCGCTACCTTTACTTGTAGAAGACCATGCACAGTGCTGGAGTAGTTTTGATATTCATCTGAGTAGTGAAGTTTTCTATTTAAGTGGGTCGACTGTGCTTCCAGACTCTTGTCAGGCGCATGTGGATGGAAAATTGCATTGCATAGCTCCTGTCGAGACAGACGGGGTACTGGCATTATCCGGGCAAGAGAGAATTGATTCGTGCTTATCTCATGTGATAGCGGTTCCACAGCATACTTTGTTTCAGGAATGCATCTCTAATCTGTCTCGTGATGCTTCGTTTATCTTTGTGGCAGATATGGATAAGGTCGAGGGAGATGCCTTGAAAGGGTGTCAGCCTTATTTGCCTAAGTTTGTCGTGCGCCATGCTGATTTGTTCCGTTCGTTCATTCTTTCTATCCAGATAACGAAAGTGGGTAACAAGCTTTCGCATATTTTTGTTTTTACTTATAAGAACTAAGTCTGAGAGTGTACGCTTCGCTCTTTAGTTCTTTTTTCTTTCAACGTAACCGGTTCTGCTGGAAGTGCGGACCTGCTTTCAAGTGAAAATAGAACAACGAAACGACGGTCAGGACAGCTCCGAACAGATAGGCATCCCTGAACGAAGCTATTTCGGCAATGTATCCTCCGGTCAGCATACCGATACCCAGTCCTACATCCCACGAGGTAAGATAGGTGCTGGTAGCCGTTCCACGCTGGCTGTTGGGAGCCAGATTAACGAACAGGGTGTTATAGGCAGGAAACATGGTGCCGAAACCGATGCCCAACAGCAGGGCTATCGCAAAGAAGAGCAGGGTGGTGAACATATAATTCCACTCGATAATCCATCCGCATACGCTCAGGGCAAAATAGCAGAAGCATACCAGATACAGTCCTGCCGCAATTACTTGCGTGATTTTTCCTTTGTCTACCAAGTGTCCGCTGAATATCCGGCTGATAGCCATTCCCACTGCCATCAGTGTAAAGAAGAATCCGGTTTCCGCCGTGATGCCAATCTGCTTGGCATACATGGCTACGTAGTTGGTTGTCATTCCGTAAGGGATGGAGAGCAGCAACAGGCTGAATCCGGCAGGCAATCCTTTCAGCAGAATAAATCGGTCGAGCGAGATGGGTTCCCGCTTGATGGGAGGTCTGTAAGGAGTCTTGACGCACGAGGCTGCAATAAACCCCAGGATGCACGAACCCAGTCCGTAAGAGAAAATAGCTATGTACGAAGTCCCTGCGCTGTGCAGGAACAATCCGAACATCGGTCCGATAGACATGGCAAGATTGTTTGCCAGTCCGTAATACCCCAATCCTTCACCTCTTCGGGAAGAAGGCATGATGTCGATGACTACCGTGTTTCCGCCTACCGTGACCATGCCGAACGAGATACCGTGGATAATGCGGTAGATGATGAACATCGTCAGCAGGCTGGCGAACATATAGCCTACGAACACCAGGGTGAAAATGAAATAGGCAAAGAGATAAAGAGGCTTGCGTGCGAACGTGTCGAGCAGGTAGCCCGAGAACGGGCGGATGCAAAGAGAAGAAATAGTGTAACACGAAAGCACGATGCCGATAACGGCATTTGAGGCATGGAAGTTTTCTGCCAGATAAAACGGGAGTACCGGCGTAAGCAGCCAGAAGCCGAAATAGAGCAGGAAATTGGCTGCCAGGATGCAACAATAGCTTGGGGTAATCAGACGTTGCTTTTCCATTGTTCCATAAAGTAAAGTTAGGTCTTTTCACAAAAAAGACACAAAGCCCACAATTTGCTTTTGCACTGTGACCTTTGTGTCCTCTTGCGATGAAAGAATATCGGTTAATTGGCTGCTTCGAACTCTTCAAGGAAACGGGTATCGTTTTCCGAGAACATACGCAGGTCTTTTACTTTGTATTTCAGGTTGGTGATACGTTCTACACCCAGTCCGAACGCATAACCCGAATAGACTTTGCTGTCGATTCCGCAGGCGTCCAGCACAGCAGGGTCGACCATACCGCATCCCAGGATTTCTACCCAACCCGTGTACTTGCAGAAGGGACATCCTTTGCCGCCGCAGATGTCACAGCTGATATCCATTTCGGCGCTGGGTTCGGTAAATGGGAAATAAGACGGGCGCAGACGGATTTTGGTTTCCGGACCGAACATCTCCTGGGCGAACTGCAACAGCACTTGTTTCAAGTCAGTAAAGGATACGTTCTTGTCGATATACAGTCCTTCAATCTGATGGAAGAAGCAGTGTGCGCGGTAGCTGATAGCTTCATTGCGGTACACACGTCCCGGGCAGATAACCCGAATAGGCGGTTGGGTCACTTCCATGGTGCGTGCCTGTACGCTGCTGGTATGTGTACGCAGGATGATGTTCTTTGTCACTTCATCGGGGTTAGTTTCTACGAAGAAGGTATCCTGCATGTCGCGTGCCGGATGGTCGGCGGCAAAGTTCAGCATGGTAAATACGTGCATGTCGTCCTCCACTTCCGGTCCGTCGGCGATGGTGAAGCCCAGACGGCTGAAGATATCGATAATCTGGTTGCGGACAATGTTCAGCGGATGGCGTGTTCCCAGCTTGATAGGATAAGCCGTGCGCGTCAGGTCGATGTCAGACATGTCGGCGTCTTGGTTCTCGAAAGTCTCTTTCAGCGCGGCGATGCGTTCTTGTGTACGGTTTTTCAGTTCGTTCAGTTTCATGCCGACTTGCTTTTTTTGGTCGGCAGGCACGTTGCGGAAATCTGCCATCAAGGCATTGATGATTCCCTTTTTACTCAGGTACTTGATGCGGAGCGCCTCCAGTTCTTCGGCATTGGAGGCGGTCAGCTGGTCAACTTCCTGAAGCAATTCTTCTATTTTCGTTAACATAACCTATTCTTTTATTTTATTCTTGCGCAAAGGTAAGGATTTAAACTGAATTTTTATCTTTTTCTCCCGACAAAAAAGAAAACTGGCAGTCTTTTGCCTTACAAATGAAAAAAAGAAGTAATTTTGCGCTTGATTTTTCAGAAGCACTAATTATGAAAAAAATTGTATTGGGATGTTGTTTGCTTGTATGGGTAACAGCTTCCTGCGGAGGTGGAAAGAAAAAGGCGGACCCTTTCGAGGCACTGACAGCGCAGATTGATTCCCTGTCCGTCGCATCCGACAGTGTGTCGGTGGATACGGCTCCTGTCCGTCCCGAAGTGATACCGGCTACAGCCGACGAAAGCTTTGCCGACTTTTTCTACAACTTTGCTTCGAACGAACGTTTCCAGCATTCGCGTATCGTTTTCCCTCTCTCTTATTATAAAGGTAAGGAAGTGACACGCATTGCGAAGGATGAATGGACGTACGACCCTTTGTTCAGCCGTGACCCGGTCTATACCGTGCTTTTCGACAAGGAAGAAGAAATGGAGATGGAGAAAGACACAGCTGTACGGAGCGTGCAGGTAGACTGGATTTACCTGAAGGAGCGCAACGTGAAGCGCTATTATTTTCAGCGCATCAATGACACGTGGTTTTTGGAGGCGATGAACAAAGAGAAACTGGCGCATGCGAAAGAGGAGAAAGAAGACTTTTTCGATTTCTACTATCGTTTTGCCAACGATTCGGTGTTCCAGTCCGAGCGTCTTGCCAATCCCTTGTCGTTTGTGACGGTCGACCCTGAAGATGAATTTCAGATTCTGGAAACTACACTCGATGAAGGGCAGTGGTTCTCTTTCCGTCCACCGTTGTTGAAAGAACGTCTGACCAACGTGCACTATGGTCAGGAAGCCTTACCCGATACCGATACGAAGATTGTGGAATTTAAAGGATTCGGAAACGGATTCAGCAATACTTTGTATTTCAAGTACCGGCATGGGGAATGGCGGCTGGTGCAGTTTGAAGATTTGAGCGACTGATTTTCGGATAAAGAAAGACTGAAGATGAAAGATTTACAAAACTATTCATTATTGTCCCATAACACTTTCGGCATGGATGTATGTGCCGCCCGTTTTGTCGAATATGAGTCGGAAGACGAACTCCGTTCGTTTTTAAAGCAAGAGGGAATACCGCAGCCGGTGTTGCCGGTCGGCTCAGGAAGTAACCTGCTTTTCTTGGGCGATTTTAGGGGAACCGTATTGCATTCTGCCATATCGGGTGTTCGTGTTCTGCGCGAAACAGACGAAGTGGTGGAAGTCTGTGTCGGTTCGGGTGTCGTATGGGATGAGTTTGTGGCATATACTGTATCCCGCGGATGGTATGGTGCCGAGAATCTTTCTTTTATACCCGGCGAGGTCGGTGCATCGGCTGTGCAGAACATCGGAGCATACGGTGTAGAAGCCAAAGACCTGATTACGGCGGTCGATACGGTATGTATAACCACGGGCGAACCTCGCCGTTTCACGAATGAGGAATGCCGTTATGCTTATCGGCAAAGCATTTTCAAGCAGGAGCTGAAGGGGCAGTATGTCGTGACGCACGTTACCTTCCGCTTGAGCAAGCAGCCTGTATGGCAGTTGGATTATGGCAATATCCGTGCCGAATTGGAAAAAATGCATGCCGAACCGACTCTGCAAACCTTGAGAGATATCATTATCCGCATCCGGAAAGCCAAATTACCCGATCCTGCAGAAGTGGGCAATGCCGGCAGCTTTTTCATGAATCCGGTCATTCCCGTGTCGCAATACGAGACCTTGCGTGTTTCCTATCCCGATATGCCGCATTATCCGGCAGGAGAGGGGAAGGTGAAAGTGCCGGCAGGCTGGCTGATTGACCGTTGCGGCTGGAAAGGAAAGAAGCAAGGACGGGTAGGCGTGTACGACAAGCAGGCTTTGGTCTTGGTAAATCTGGGCGGAGCGACCGGCGAAGAAGTGCGCCGGCTTGCCGATGAAGTGGCGGCTTCGGTGAAAGCGAAGTTCGGCATCGAAATCAGGCTCGAGGTGAATTATATTTAATGGTCATGAAGCGAATGTCCGCATACATAGTAACGGTATGCAGATGTTCGTAGGTATATATAAATAAGGTATATGAAAGTAACTGTATTGGGAAGTGGCACTTCGACAGGTGTGCCGCAGGTTGGATGCACCTGTCCGGTCTGTATCAGTACCGATGAGCATGACAAGCGGTTGCGTTGCTCCGGGCTGGTGGAAGTGGAGGGAGTGCGTATCTTGATTGATTGTGGTCCCGATTTCCGGGAACAGGCACTCCGTCTGCCTGCGTATTTGCCGATTGATGGTGTTTTGATTACACATGAACATTACGACCATGTAGGCGGATTGGATGATTTGCGTCCGTTTTGCCGGTTTCGTGATGTGCCAGTATATGCCGAAGCCTATACTGCCGACCGTTTGTTGAAACGTATCCCTTATTGTTTCGATGAGCATCCTTATCCGGGAGTTCCCCGCATTCCGTTGACGAAGATAGAACCGTTTGTTTCTTTTCAGGTGGCCAATGCCGAAGGTCATGCGGTAGAAGTCATGCCTTTCCGTGTCATCCATGGCAGACTTCCCATTTTAGGTTTCCGTATCGGCAAGATGGCATGGATAACGGATATGTCTTATATGCCTGCCGAATCCTATCCCTGTCTGGAAGGGTTGGACTGTCTGTTCATGAACGCTTTGCGCATTATGCCGCATCCTACGCACCAGTCATTGGAAGAAGCCTTAAAGCAGACTGAACGCATCCAGGCACGTGAAACCTATTTCATTCATATCAGTCATCAGTTGGGGCTGCATGCCGAAGTAGAAAAGACACTTCCTCCTCATGTACATTTGGCATTCGACGGGATGGAAGTGGAAATAAGATGAAATGTTGAGGGCTTTTTGTAGTAAAAGAAAATTAAGCGGAATGGAAGGACATCTGTATATGGAAAAGACTCATCCTCTTTGAAGAAGAATATGAGTCTTTTCGTAACGGGTGTAGAGCTATTTTCAGCAATTTACTTTTCTGTTTTGACCGCGTTTTCTTCGCTGTTCTCTGGGTCAGGCAGGTAGGCTGGTTTAGGCTGTGGAATGGTGAAATCCTTATCGGAAAAGAGTGCAGCCAGTCCGGATATCTGTTTCAGACGTAACAGTTCATCGCGGTCCATACCGATATTTCTCATAATCCACTGGTCGCTCATGCCGGCTTTGTCCAGTTCGGCTACAATGTTCGACATCAGGTCTACATCGTGTGTACCGCGGGCACGGTTATGGCGGATGGTAGACCCGATACGGTTCGACAGGTCTTTATCGATGACCACCACGGGCAGCAAGCCTTTTTCGCGTTCGTATATACGCTTCGATTTCTTTAGTACCGTATAGCGGTGGAATCCGTCTACTAGGATGTATTCGTCTTTTTCTTGGTCGTGATAGCACACGCAGGGCATGGTGAAACCGTCTTCCCAGATAGACAGTTCGAGCAGCTTCATTTCGGGCGGAGCTACTCTGTTTGGATTATAATCATTGGCATGTACTTTTTCTACCGGGACAGCAATCACGTTGTACACCGGGCTTTTATAGTCTTGGGCGGGTTGTTCTTCTGTCTGTTCTTTTTTCTTTCTCATTTCCAGATGTGTTTATAATTTTCCATGATTTGGTTTTTCTTGCTGATTTCTTCCTTATTGGGCGAGAATCCCATATACTTGCAGGCATGGTCATTCCGTAAGATGCAGATACACATACGCTTATAGGTCGGTATTTCCCTGAATTCGGGAATGTCGATATCTTCTTGGTATTCCATGCGGACCGGATGTTTCTTGGTCTTGTAGTTGCTTTTGTCTACAATTTCGATGGGTATCTTGGCGTCAAGTAGTTTTTGGATAACTTCATCACTCAGGCATCCCCCCTTGTTGCGCCAGAATTTGATGCTGACATCCAGCTTGCGCAGGTAGCCGTTCCGAGTTTCTTCGGGAAGGGTAGACAACAGGAAGAACATAAATGATTTCCAGGTGTAACCTTTAGGAAGTTTGATTTTGTTTCGTGCTGTAGCATGGGTGGAACCGTAAATACTGGCAAAGTTTACTCCGTTGATTCTTCCAATCATTCGTCCCCACATATCCGGGTCAATCGCTTTGTAGAGCGAAAGGCTTTCGATGGCTTCTCCGATGAACGGGCTAGCCACACGCATACGTTCGATGCTGACTCCTGCCTTATAATACAAGTCGTATAAATGATTGTAGTCCCATCCGAATTTCCCGTTGGCTACCCATACATCAGAGGTGCGCCAGTCGTAGATAGGATAGGCATTGTAAACATCGTTGTTGATTTTGCAGGTCCAGATATAGCGGTGATACAGGAGCGATTTCGGAGTCTGGTAGATACACCGCCATCGGTTGAAACTTTCTTGGGTACGGATACCTACCAGACAGCATGTCCGTATGGCTTTCTTTTTCAGGTGCAGCCAGTTGGCGAAATAAAGCTGGAAGTCGTAATCCCACATTTCTGGCTTGAATCCTTCAAAGCAGTCGGCTGTAGTGGCATCCTTAGGCATTGGACGCACCCAGATGTCTTCTTTGCCTTTTTCCCATGGCCGCCAGTAGGATTGATACATTGAGGTGCTGGTAGCTACCCGGAAGGGCACGCATATCCGATATACTTCGAGGATGTCTTTATTCGCCTCGAAGATACGTTCTACATAGTCGATTGTCATTTTGTATTGCACTTCATAGTCCATGAAGTAGACACCAATCTTGCGTCCGGGCTGGTGGCTCCGAATGTAGTCAATACACATATTTAATAATACGCCGCTGTCTTTCCCTCCGGAAAAGGAAACATAAACGTTATCAAATTCTTTAAATATAATGTCCAGTCGCTCTTGTGCTAGTTGGTAAACATTTTTATCAGTCGTTTCTTTCATTTTTTCTTTCCATTTTTAGGTATAGTTTCCATTCTTTGACGGTTTGGAATCCCTCTTGGCTGAACAGGTCTTTGTGGATGGTTTGTACCACGGCATCCAGTGCAGGGGCTTTGTCCCTATAATAATTGCATACGGCATGCAGCAGGCACGAAAGGATTTCGTCGTGCCCTTCCTGTTGTGCATAATAATTATTGATGATGATTTCTCCTTTTTTCAATTCGACCGGGATGAAACCGATGGCTTTTTCCTGATCGTCGGTCGCGATGTGCCATACGTATTTCTCTCCGGTCTTGAAAGGATAGCGGTTGTTATATTTTAGCACAGAAGGGTTCATTACGAGCGGTCCTACCAGAGGATACAGCTCGGGGTCCGTTCCGCTTAGTCGCAGAATATGTATCATAGTTTATGACTTTTAATGTAATCGGTGAGCAAATATATAAAATCCTCGGCGAATAACCGCACGATGGTTTTCATTTCTTTTTCAGTTCGATTACTACCACTTCGCTGGGTGTAAAGAGCCGGATGTCCTTTCGCGAGGTTCCCAGTCCGTTTGTGATGATAATGGGGATGCCCTGGCTGTTGTGTTTCAGTCCCGTCAGGAACCGGTTCCCGTATTTCGAGAAATGGGCGGGAGTCCATCTTTTGAAGAGGCTGACTTGTCCTCCGTGCGTGTGTCCGGCTAATGCCAGGTCGGTATTCGATACGTCGGTATCTTCCACATAGTCGGGCGTATGCACCAGCAGGATGACAAAGTCGGACGGATGAAGCGAAAGCGTAGGCGATATGCCGTTCCGTTTCAGGTCGAACGGGTTGCGTATGCCGCAGAGCAGGATGTATTCATTTCCCTTTCGGAGGGTATCCGTTTCGTGTTCCAGCAGACGGACTCCCGTCTGCTGCATGGCTTGGCGCACCAGTGCGTCGTTTTCCCCTTGGTCATGGTTGCCCATCACGGCATACGTTCCGTAGGGTGTCTTCACCTGCTCGAGTGCCGTAAAAAGTTCGAGCAGATTCCCTCCGTTTCGTCCTCGGTAGTCTCCTCCCAGTAACAATACATCGGCATCGGTCGCTTGCAGGGCACGGATGGCATTGGGCAGACGTTTGGATGTAAACCGGCTTTCGTAATGAAAATCGGAAGCGAAAGCGATGCGGAACCCGTCAAAAGAGTCGGGCAATTGTTCGCTATACAGTTCGTAATGCTTGATACGTCCCACACCTTTGTATTTTGAAAGTGAAGCTGTAGCACACGAAGAAAGCAGAATACAAATGCTTATCAATATCAGGTAATGTCTATGCATAGGTTAAATCTGTTAAGTAAAACAAAGGTAGGCATTTAAATTAAGAATGAAAAAACAATGTTCGATGAACTTTTATCGTTGTTAGGTTTCATCTTTGAATTGTAGTTTAAATATGAAGTAACGATTTTACAGCAAATAATAAAAGATTTTATCTAGCTGTTTTAACCTTGATCATGTAATAAAGTTGCAAGTTGATTTTCAATAAGTAATATAGAATCGTCACTTCATATTTATACGCAATTGAGATTGGTCGAATATTTATGATTATTTTATTTGCGCAAAATCTTGCTAATCATTTTCCGATTGGCTTTCACAACTCCTTCCGTATCGATAGAAGAAAGGTAAATTTGAGTGGTTTTCAGGCTTTCATGTCCCAGTCCTTTACTGACAATAGACAGGCTGACTCCCATATCTCTCATTGTGCTGGCCCAACTGTGTCGCCCAACGTAGGTTGTGAGTGGCATCTGCAATCCTACCATATTCCCGATTTTTTTCAGATGATAGTTTATTTTATGTTCCATTCGTTCGTATTGTTGGCGTTCCGTACCGTCTTGGACAGTAATTATAGGCAGCAGATACGGACTGTTTACGGTCAGATGAGCATAAGTATCTACAATGTCCTGCATAGCTGGTTCCCAACCAATGGACAGGCTTTGTCCGGTTTTCTTACGACTATATTGTAATAGACCGTTCTTTATGCTGTCCTTTTTCAGGTAAGCCATGTCTACAAATGAGATTCCTTGTAAGTAGATACTTAGCATAAACATGTCTCTTGCAAAGGCAAGAGCGGAATCTTCTGGTAGGTTGAGCTGTCGGATAGCACGTATGGAATCTAATGGGAGGGCACGTTTGACAGTATGGGCAAAGCCCGTGAAGACGTGGCGGAAAATATCTTTATCAGTGGTCAGCCCTGTTTCCACCGCTTTCCGGTATAGGGTGCGTAACGTTCGCAGGTAGCATGACGAAGAATTGCGCTTCACTCCGCGTCCTTTCAGCCAGGCTTCGTATTGATTCATTGTTTCTGCATCCAGTGCATAGATGGTCATATCTTCTCCATTTCGGAAATGAGAAAAACTTGCTAATGCGTCGCGATAGGTTTTGGCCGTTCCTTTCCGGTCTATGCGAAGCTTTTTTGTAATCATGCTGTGTATAAAGCTGAACCAGGTTTGGCAGGGAGGAAGAAGCCTGAAAGCCGATACGATTTCGTCTACGGTATATTCTACCAGCGCCAATTCTTTTTCCTTGATAAGCGTGGTAAGTTGTTTGCTGTCCCATTGCACTTTGGAAGCGATTAATTGTAGTCCAGCTTGTCTTTCGGGGGTTCCAATAATGCGTACGAATGAGTTTTTTTCATCCCATTCTTCCGGTCTGATATGATAACCGGTGTAAACTGTTCGCGTACTTCGGCGGTGAATTACTTGAAAATAAAGGGTTCCTTCTTTGTCCTGGGTGGTCGAAGGGCGGAATTTCAGTTTAAATGATGTCATGTTATCTGATTTTAATAAGTTGTTAAAACTGAAAATACGCAGAAGCCACCAATTTTGTTATTTGGTTTTAGGGAGCAATGATTGCTGAGCGGTCAATTTGTATTAGAATATTCCTGTCCGTCAGAGTGCATTGTGCTTTTCTTATTATTTATAATGGTGCTAAACTAAAAATGAACCGTACTCCAAAGTTAGACATAAAATTTTGGAGATACGGTTCATTTAAAATGAAATGAGGGAGTATATCTATATGTTTAGGAAAGTTAGTGTTGTTGACAGATAGAGATACGTTAATGTGGATTTACCAGCAAGGTTTTGTGTTTGTTGGCAAATCGGACATTCATATTTCACGTATCTCTGTGGTTGACAAGTCAATTACTGTATTTCCTTAATGGCCTCTACCAGACGCTTGAAGTCTTCGGGGAATACGTCGCCGATGTTTCCGATGCGGAAGGTGTCGGCTTGCGAAATCTTGCCCGGGTAGATGACGAAGCCTTTGGCTTTCAGCTTCTGATAGAAATCCTTGAAGTTGAAGTCTGCCGTCGGGTAGTAGAAAGAGGTGATGACAGGCGACTGTTCTTCGTCGGTCAGCAAGGTGCGGAAGCCCAGCGAGCGCATTCCTTCTACCAGCACGCGGTGGTTCTCCCGGTAGCGGGCGTGGCGTGCGGCGATGCCTCCTTCTGCCTGCAATTCCTTCAGGGCTTGCATGAAGGCACGTACCACATGGGTAGGCGAGGTGAAACGCCATTTGCCGTGACCCTTCTCCATGGTGTCCCATTGGTCGTACAGGTCGAGCGAGAGCGAGCGTGCCACGCCTTTGCATTGTTCCAGCAACGAGCGGCGGGCAAGAATGAAGCCGAATCCCGGAACACCCTGGATACACTTGTTGGCAGAGCTGATCATAAAGTCGATGCCCAGTTGAGCCATGTCGATGGGCACGCCTCCGAAGCTGCTCATGGCGTCCACTATCAACACTTTGCCGTGGCGTTTCACCACTTCGGCGATGGCTTCCAGCGGGTTGAGCACACCGGTAGTCGTTTCGCAGTGCACCACGGATACGTGGGTCACTTCGGGATGCTCGTTGAGGTAAGCGTCTACCTGCGCCGGGTCTACCTGTTCAGTCTCGTCAAACTTCATCAGGTGATAATTCAGGTGGTAATAGTCGGCAATCACGCCCATGCGTTTGCCATATGCGCCGTTGGCTGCCACCAGCAAGTGGTCTTCGGGGCGGACAACCGAACCCAGCGTGGCTTCTACGCAGAAGCTTCCGCTTCCCTGCATCAATACGGCGGTATATTCTTCGGGACGGCTGCTTGCCAGTTCCACCAGTTCCTTGCGGATTACTTCCACAATGCCTACGTTATAGTCTTCGTCCCACGTACACCAGTCGCTCATCATGGCTTCTTTTACGGTTTCACTCGTGGTCAACGGTCCGGGGGTCAATAATAAATACGGTCTCATGTTTGCTAATGTATTTAAAGAAGTAAAGTTTTATGTTCGTAAAATCTCAGTGGTTTATTCGTTGTTCATCCGTTTGTTGATGGCTTCAATCAGCTGGGGAAGCTCTTCGATGGAGTCTACCACGTAGTGCGCTCCGGCGGCATACATGCGGTATCTCACGTCGAGCATGCGGCGTTTCAGCTCGTCAGCAGGCATGTTCTGCACTTCTTCCTCGGTCAGTCCCAGCTCGTTGCTTCCCAGGATAACGCCTACGCTCCATACGCCGGCGTTCACACCTTCGCGTATGTCGGAGATGGTATCGCCGTATTTCAGCACCGAGAAGCGTGAAGGGATGGCCAGGTCGCACATGTTCTTGTAAATCATATACGGATAGGGACGGCCGGCGGGCAGGTCGTCGGAGGTGACGCAATTGTCCACACGGTATCCTTGTTCGGCGGCCGCAGGGATGACGATGTCCATCATCTCGCGGGTGTATCCCGTGGTAGAGCCTATCAGGATGCCCATGCCGCGCAGGGTGTCGATGGTTTCCACCACGTTGGCTATCGGTCCCGAATAGTCGCGCAGGCTGCTGAAGAGCAGGCGTTGGAACTCGGCGTAGCAGGCCTGGATGTCGTTCTCGTTGTAGTCACGTCCGTATTTCTCGCGGAACGCCTGGCTTACATGGTCGATGCGGAACAGGGCGCGTATCTCTTCAATCTTGGTCAGCCCCATGTGGGCGCGTGTCTCGGCGGCACTCACTTCCAGTCCCATGGTTCGGAAACTTTCGATAAAAGCCGATACCGGAGCAAAACATCCATAATCAACGGCGGTTCCCGCCCAATCCAGAATCACACATTCAATCTTTTTCATATAGCAGTAGTTGTTAAGTATATATTATTTTCTTTTTCAGTCTTTTCGGTTTTCGGCTGGTCTGCCTGCTCGGGCAGGGGACCCTGTTTGCGGTTGCGGGCATGTATCATGTAGACCAGCGAGGCGATGAAGGCAAGGCAGCACGCGGTTCCGATATAGAAGCTCATGTGGTTGTAGAAGGATGCCCAGTCGATGTGCGAGGCAAAGAACTCCTTGAAAAGTAAGAGTGCCAGGGTGCCCAAGTAACCCACAAAGTCGATGGTGATGATGAAGAATCCCACGTTCCCCTTTATCTTGAAGCAAGCGATGAAGCGCTCGAAGAAGATGGTCTGGAAGCTCAGGTAGGCGATGTCCAAGCAAAGGCTCTGGAGGAAAAGCCAGATGGTGGTGGGGATGGTTTCGTTTCCTTCGGTCGCTCCCAGGAAAGCCAGGATGCCCATGCCTACCGTAGAGAGGATGAGGAGCATGCAGAGCACCTTGAGGTGATTGTAAGTTGTGGCGAGCAGAGCGAATACCGCCAGCAGGACAAAGGTGGCGATGGAGTCGATTTGCGCGAATGCCCACGAGGAGATGGTCTGCACGTCGATGATGCACACGATGAAGTCTTCCTTCACGTCGCGCTGTACGGTGAGCAGGAGGTTGGCTCCGAAGAGCAGGATGAGCAGCGGCATGAAGCGGCGGAACAACATCCAACGCTGATGCCCGTTTAGGGTGACGCGTTCCGAGCGTGAGGCGATGTCGGCCGCCGTAGGCTTGGGGAAACGGGTCATCATCCATCCCGTGAAGCAGAGCAGCGGGAAGGCCAGGGCGCCGATAAGGGCAGGCATCCAGAACTCGCTTACGTGAAGCTGGTGGAGGGCATACAATCCCAACGACTTCGCCACGCCCGAACTGAGCGCCATGCTCACTCCCATGATGCTGGCCAGTATGTCGGTGGTGCGCCGTCCTTCGAGGAAACTGAATATCACTCCCCACATGCATCCCAGCGAAAGGCCGTTGAAATAGAGTGCCACTATATTATAAGGTATAGGAAGCAGCCCGAAAGCGATGAGCGAAATCTCGGAAAGGGCCGCCGAGCCGACGATGAACTTCAGCCGTCCTTCGGGTCTCAGTTCGGAAATATACTTGATGCCTAACAGCTTGGCACTGACATAACCCAGCAACTGGATGATGCTGACGGCTATCTTGTAATCCATTCCGCACACTTGCAGCCCTTCGAACTCGGCCGCCGTGAAAGGCTTGCGCAGGGCATAGACCAAGGAGTAGGAGAGCAGGGCTGTGCCTCCTGCCCAAAGCACGAAGAGCCAGTCGGGCATCGGGCTTTTTCTTCCGGGTGCGGTAGGTATTTGCGTTTTCATTGTTTTCTTCTTGCGTTTTTTTGATTCCGGTGCAAATGTATGACCTTGCCGCGGGACGTGAAATGAATAAAACAGGAATCATAACCGTGTAACAATTCAGAAATATTCATGAAACAGAACCTTTACAGAAAAGAAACATGGATAACACAGGAATGAAACAGAAATGTAATAAAGTTTTTTACGCATATACTTGCATGGGGCTGCGGATATAGTTGCAAGGACCGGTGCAGATAGTTTGCCGGGCGGGTGAAACTATAATGCTTGTCGGAAGCGGACTTTTCAAGAATTATGATTAACTTCGTGCCCAAACCACAATGAAACGATGGAAGACTTGAAAGAAATATACGACCGCATGACCTTCTTGAGGCAAAAAGGCATCAAGATGAAGGAAATGGCAGAGAAGGCAGGCTTTTCGCCCAGTGTGCTTTCGGCTATCTACTCGACGGTGCTTCCGGCTTATTTCAAGAACCGGGAGAAAGGGATGGACGACGACGAGGCGTTGACTCAAGCACTGGTGTGGGTCAACAATGTGTCGAAAAAGAAGTTGCTCGGCTCGCTCGGCGCCCTGAAAGACTCGTTGTATGCAATCGACTACCATGTGAAGGCGGTTCCCGAAGACGCGCGCAACCCTTTCCTGGTACAACTGGAAAACAATATGCAGGAGGCGGTAGGGCGCATACTCAACTTCAGCGGCATTTATCTCAGCTACAGTGTGTCGTCGGGCAGCAAGCAGTTGAAAGTAGAGCCTTACCTCATTGCACCGGCTGAAAACGGGGCTTATGTGGAAGTGGGGCACAACAATGCCTACGGTGTCACCCACTGGGGAACGGTCCTGATGAACGGGTTCAGCCATCTGTATCTGTTGTTCAACGAGAACCAGCCTCCCCAGTTATCCCTGTTCCACATCTGCCTGAAGCTTCCGATGTACGACCGTCCGCCCTTCCTGCGCGGGCTGTATATGTGTTTCGATTACAACTATAATCCGGTGGCAAGGCGCATCCTGTTCGTCAAGCACTCGGATAGCCTTGCCCGCGAAGATTTTCTGAAGCTGAAGGGAGAATTGAAGTCGCCCGATTCCCTGACCGCGAAAGAGCGGATTTATTACGACTACACTTGCCGGGCGGAGGACATTGTGCGGATGTGCAACATTCCTTCTCCGCAAATGACGGAAGAAGACTTGCTGGTAGAGAAGAAAATTTTATCATTATAACCGCTTTTTAAAATAATCAAGCCCTTTTTGCTTGATTTTGATGAAGTTTTATTACTTTTGTGAAACCACAGAGGGGGAAGAGCACTTAAAGAATGCAAACAAAGGAAAATGAAAGAAAAATTAAAAACATGTTTAAAGACATAAGTTTTTATTTGTTTAGTTCGGAAAAAGGCCTCATCTTTGTGGTGTTATCCTGAAAACAATCTTTTTACCTTAAAAAAAAACTAATACCTATTGAAAACTTAAAAAAGCTTCTTTGTGAAAAGAGGCTTTTTTTATGCCCTTACCTATGCGTTTTTCTAAATTTCCTTAGCTGCTTTTTCCTTTCCATCTTAAAAATCGTTACTTTTGTGGAACTAAAATTTAGAATTATGTCGCAACCTTTGGCAGAGCGGATGCGCCCGAAGACTTTGGATGACTATATCGGGCAGAAGCATCTGGTAGGAGAGGACGCCGTGCTACGACGGATGATTGACGCCGGACGTATCTCTTCCTTTATATTATGGGGACCTCCGGGAGTGGGGAAGACTACCTTGGCACAAATCATCGCCAACCGTCTGGAAGTGCCTTTCTATACGTTGAGCGCGGTCACTTCGGGAGTGAAGGAGGTGCGTGATGTCATCGAGAAAGCACGTAGCGGACGTTTCTTCTCGCAGCAAAGCCCCATCCTTTTCATCGATGAAATCCACCGGTTCAGCAAGTCGCAGCAAGATTCCCTGCTGGGAGCGGTAGAGACCGGAGTGGTCACCCTGATAGGAGCCACTACCGAGAACCCTTCGTTCGAAGTCATTCGTCCCTTGCTCTCACGGTGTCAGCTCTACGTGCTGAAACCGTTGGAGAAAGACGACCTGCTGGCTTTGCTCCGCCATGCGCTGGAGAAAGACACGGTGCTGAAAGAGAAGCATATCGAGCTGAAAGAGACCGACGCGATGCTGCGCTACTCGGGAGGCGACGCGCGGAAGTTGCTTAACATCCTGGAGCTGGTAGTGGAAGCCGACGATGCCGACCCGATTGTCATCACGGATAAGAAGGTGACGGAGCGCCTGCAACAGAACCCGTTGGCATACGACAAGGACGGGGAGATGCATTACGACATCATTTCGGCTTTCATCAAGTCGATAAGGGGAAGCGACCCTGACGGTGCCCTTTACTGGCTGGCACGCATGGTGGAAGGAGGCGAAGACCCGGCGTTCATCGCCCGCAGGCTGGTGATTTCGGCTTCGGAAGACATCGGGCTTGCCAATCCGAATGCCCTGCTGCTTGCCAATGCGGCTTTCGACGCGGTGATGAAGATAGGCTGGCCCGAGGGACGCATCCCGCTGGCAGAAGCTACGGTGTATCTTGCCACCAGCCCGAAAAGCAATTCCGCCTACATGGGCATCAATGAAGCGCTGGGTACGGTGCGCGAAACGGGAAACCTGCCCGTGCCGCTCCATCTGCGTAACGCGCCAACCAAACTGATGAAGCAATTGGGATACGGAAAGAATTATAAGTACGCGCACGATTATAAAGGACACTTTGTGGAACAACAGTTCTTGCCCGACGGCATACAGGACCGCCGCTTCTGGCATGCGCAGGAGAACCCAGCCGAGCAGAAGTTGAAGGACCGGATGGTGCAGTTATGGGGAGAACGGTTTAAAGAATAAAAAATAAAGACAGTTATGAAAATTGTAGTTTTAGACGGATATACACTGAATCCGGGAGAACGGGAATGGGATGAGTTGAAGGCTTTGGGCGAACTGACGGTGCACGACCGCACTTCGCAGGCCGATGTGATAAGAAGAGCGGAAGGTGCCGATGTGATATTGACCAACAAGGTGGTGCTCGACCGTTTTACGCTGGAGCATCTTCCCGACTTGAAATACATCGGCGTATTGGCCACGGGATATAATATCATCGACCTGAATGTGGCACGTGAGCGGGGTATCGTAGTGACCAACGTGCCTTCGTACAGCACCGACTCGGTGGTGCAGATGGCGTTTGCCCATATCCTGAATATCACCTTGCGGGTGGGGCACTATGCGCATGAGGTGCACAACGGAGTATGGAGCGCGCAAAGCGATTTCTCGTACCGCGATACATCTTTAATAGAGTTGAAGGGCAAGCGTATCGGGTTGATTGGTTTTGGAAACATCGGACGGGCGATGGCGAAAGTAGCCAGTGCTTTCGGCATGAAGGTAGTGGTTTGTCCGCACAATATGGATACGCCCCTGCCGAGAGGGTATGAAAAGGCGAAGCTGAACGATGTGTTCGCCACGTGCGACATTGTGAGCCTGCATTGCCCGCTCACTCCCGAGACCAAGGAAATGGTGAACGCGTTCCGCCTTTCGCTGATGAAGAAGAACTCGATTCTGATAAATACCGGCAGGGGAGGACTGATTGACGAGAAAGCGTTGGAGCGTGCCTTGCTCGGTGGAAAGCTGCTCGGCGCAGGGCTCGACGTGCTTTCTTCGGAACCGCCTTCGCCCGGAAACCCCTTATTGAAGCTGAAGAACTGCTTCATTACACCTCATATCGCCTGGGCTACACAGGAGGCGCGCGAGCGGTTGATGAAGCAAGTGGTAGACAACCTGCGTGCCTGGGTGGCAGGGCAACCTATTAATAATGTATTAGATTAAGAGAAAATGATGACGAAAGAAGAACGTATAGCGAAGGCCGTTTCGCTTTTCAAGGAAGGATATAATTGTTCGCAATCGGTGGTGGGAGCCTACGCCGACCTGTATGGTTTTACGCCCGAGCAGGCTTTCCACATGGCCGCATCGTTCGGAGGAGGAATCGGCAGGATGCGCGAGACCTGCGGCGCAGCTTGCGGAATGTTTTTGCTGGCAGGGCTGGAGCGGTGTGCCGTGGTGGGTGCCGACCGTGCCGGGAAAGCTGCCAATTATGCTTTGGTACAGCAGCTTGCCGCCAAGTTCAAGGAGCAGACCGGCTCGTTGCGTTGTGCCGACCTGTTGGGACTCTCGAAGAAAGAGCCGATAGTGTCGATGCCCGAAGAACGCACCCCGCAGTATTATGCCAAGCGTCCGTGTCCGAAGATGATAGAGCTGGCTGCCCGTATCTTCGGCGATTTTCTGGAAGAGCAAGGCCGTTTTGCGAAATAGAAGTTACATTCCGGATAACAAGTGGATTGTTTTCTGCTCATTTTTTATAAAAACGTGAAAGTTTTTTTACGGATAAGCACGTATGTTCCTTTTTTTTAATTACTTTTGCAAGGACTACGCAGACTTTTCTGAGTTAGTTTTTTATGTTTACTATTTAAAAGCAAAAGACTATGTTAAAAGAAAAAGCAGGTGTTATCGCCGGACAAATCTGGGAAGCACTGAATGGAAAAGGCAAAAGCATGACTCAAAAAGAGCTGAAGAAAGCAGCCAAGCTGAAAACAGACAAAGATTTGTTTTTAGGACTGGGTTGGTTATTGAGAGAAGACAAGATTGAAACAAAAGAAGAAGAAGGTGAACTGTCAGTTAAGTTGAAATAAGTTTAGAATCTTGCTACATTGAAAAGGCGTCGGATAAATCAGATTGGTTTTTCCAACGCCTTTTAGCTTTTCATTAATACGTCTTTCATTGTTTGGGTAGCTCTTTATCCAATGTAAAAACTTAATTCAATGTAAAGAGCTGTAGGGTGTCGGGTATCACCCTCTTCAAATTGTATTTTCCCTTCCCGTGCCAGCCAGCCGATGGCTGCATTCAGTTCGCGGTCTCGCAGGCCTGTTGCCTGTTTCAGTTCCTGATACTCCCATTTTCTGTTGTCACCATAGAGCAGTCTCCAGATGACGCCCGCGCTTTCTCCAATACTTTGCATGTTCATAGTCGTCATGTTTTAGGTTAATAGTTCAGTTTTTTCGAGCTATAGACAGTCTCTGTTTAGCAGTTTCTGCCTAAACTTTGTTACAAATATAGCGATTTGAATGATAAATTCCAATATTTTTTTTAATTTAGAGGCAACAAACCGGATGTTTAACTTAAATCATGAAGGCTTATGAGAAAGTATTTAGCAGAAATGATCGGGACAATGGTGCTTGTCCTGATGGGATGTGGAAGCGCGGTATTTGCCGGAAATGCGGCGGATACCTTGGGCGCGGGAGTCGGTACGCTGGGTGTGGCGTTAGCTTTTGGGTTGGCGGTGGTAGCCATGGCTTACACCATCGGTAATGTGTCGGGATGTCATATCAATCCGGCTATTACGTTGGGGGTATGGATGTCGGGACGCATGAGTAACCGGGATGCCTTGATGTATATGGTTTTCCAGGTGATAGGAGGCATTATCGGTTCATTGATTCTGGTATTGCTGATATCGACGGGAGGACATGGAGGGCCTACCATCTCAGGAGCCAACTCGTATGACGCGGGAGAAATGGCCCAGGCCTTTATCGCCGAGGCCGTGTTTACCTTTATCTTTGTGCTGGTAGTGCTGGGCGCTACCGACGAGAAGAAAGGGGCAGGCAATCTGGCGGGGCTGGCCATCGGTCTGACGCTGGTATTGATTCATATTGTCTGCATTCCCATTACGGGCACTTCGGTCAATCCTGCCCGAAGCATCGGTCCGGCATTGGTAGAAGGAGGGCAGGCGCTCGAACAGTTGTGGCTGTTTATCGTAGCTCCGTTCATCGGTGCGGCATTCAGCTCGCTGGTATGGAAGACCATAGGTGGAGGCAGGAGATAGTCCGGTAGGATGAGTAGACAGGCACTTAAATTTTATTTTTATGTATGGTTTTTCCGAAGCTTTTCCCTACTTTTGCAGGCGATAAAAGATAGGTATATGCATACAAGAGAAGAAAAAATAGAAGCTTTCGGGCGGTTGCTCGATGTGCTGGACGAGTTACGGGTGAAATGCCCGTGGGACCGGAAGCAGACCAACGAAAGTCTGCGTCCCAATACCATTGAGGAAGTGTACGAGCTTTGCGACGCGTTGATGAAAGACGACAAGAAAAACATCTGCAAAGAGCTGGGCGACGTGTTGCTTCACGTGGTGTTTTATGCCAAGATAGGGAGCGAGACAGGCGATTTCGACATCAAGGACGTGTGCGACCGCTTGTGCGAGAAACTGATTTTCCGTCATCCGCACGTGTTCGGCGAGGTAAAGGCGGATACGGCCGAACAGGTTTCCGAGAACTGGGAACAGATTAAGCTGAAAGAGAAAGACGGAAACAAGTCGGTGTTGAGCGGTGTGCCCGACGCGCTTCCTTCCCTTATCAAGGCTTACCGCATTCAGGACAAGGCGCGCAATGTGGGTTTCGACTGGGAAGACCGTGCTCAGGTATGGGACAAGGTGAAGGAAGAAATCGGCGAGTTCGAGTCCGAAGTGGTTATGATGGATAAGGAAAAGGCAGAAGCTGAGTTCGGCGATGTCTTGTTTAGCCTTATCAATGCGGCCCGTTTGTATAAAATCAATCCCGACAACGCGCTGGAGCATACGAACCAGAAGTTTATCCGCCGCTTCAATTACCTGGAAGAGCATACCCTGAAAGCGGGCAGGAAGCTGACCGATATGACGTTGGCCGAGATGGACGCTATTTGGGAAGAGGCAAAGAAGAAAGGACTTTAAAACCGTTTGGCACTGAAAAGCATTTGCTTTTTCAGTGCCTTTATTTTTATGTCCTCCGTAGCGAGGATGTATGTTTTCCAATCGGGGAATGTACGTTCTCCATACCAAGAACGTACGTCCTCCGATTGGAGGACATAAAAAGAATGTCTTTTTGACTATAAACCTGATGCGGTTATAAGGCAAATGTGGTTCTCTGTAAATATGAATACAGGGAGCCACATTCTTTTTTTCGGATGCGTATTCTTATGAATATTTGCCTGAAAACGTAATATTCCCTATCTTTGCAAGGATAACTCATGGAGTAGGTATGAAAGAAGAAAACCAAACGCTTAGTGTGCAGGGAGCCCGTGTACACAACTTGAAAAATATAGATGTAGATATTCCTCGCGACAGCCTGACGGTCATCACCGGCTTGAGCGGCAGCGGAAAGTCGTCGCTGGCCTTCGATACCATCTTTGCCGAAGGACAGCGCCGTTACATTGAAACCTTCTCGGCGTATGCCCGCAATTTCCTGGGCGGCATGGAGCGTCCGGACGTGGATAAGATTACCGGATTGAGCCCCGTCATTTCCATCGAGCAGAAGACGACCAACAAGAATCCGCGTTCTACCGTAGGGACTACCACCGAGATTTACGACTACCTGCGTCTGCTTTTCGCCCGTGCCGGAGTGGCTTACTCTTATCTTTCGGGCGAGAAAATGGTGAAGTATACCGAGGAACAGATTCTCGACCTGATTCGGCGTGACTATAAGGGCAAGCGCATTTTCATCCTGGCACCGCTGGTGCGCACCCGTAAGGGACACTATAAAGAGCTTTTCGAGCAGGTGCGCAAGAAAGGTTACCTGTATGTGCGGGTCGACGGCGAGGTGAAGGAAATCGTTCACGGGATGAAGCTGGACCGTTACAGGAACCACGATATCGAAGTGGTAATCGACAAGACCGTGGTGACGGACAAGGAAGACACCCGCCTGAAGCAGAGTGTGGCTACAGCCATGCAGCAGGGCGACGGCTTGCTGATGATACTGGACGCGCAGACGGAAAGTGTGCGCCATTACAGCAAGCGGCTGATGTGTCCCGTGACCGGGCTTTCCTATAAAGAGCCCGCCCCGCACAATTTCTCGTTCAATTCTCCGCAGGGAGCCTGTCCGCGGTGCAAAGGCTTGGGGTATGTCAATCTGATAGATGTCGACAAGGTGATTCCCGACCGTTCGTTATCGGTTTACGAAGGTGCTGTCTCTCCGCTGGGCAAATACAAGAGCGGCATGATTTTCTGGCAGATAGAAGCCTTGCTTGAGCGTTATGATGCAACGCTGAAGACTCCCGTCAACCAGCTTCCAGATGATGCCATCAATGAAATCTTATACGGATGTGACGAGCGTTTGAAGATAAAAAGTTCGGTGATACATGCCTCGTCCGATTATTTTGTGACTTATGAAGGCATTGTGAAATACATTCAGTTGATGCAGGAAAAAGACGCTTCTGCTACCGCACAGAAATGGGCGGAACAGTTTGCCAAGACTGATGTATGTCCCGATTGCCAGGGGGCACGCCTGAACAAGGAGGCCTTGCATTTCCGCATTCACGACAAGAACATCTATCAGCTGGCTACGATGGACATCAGCGAGCTTTACCGCTGGGTACAGGATGTGGAGCCTTTCCTCGAAGAAAAGCAACGCCTGATAGCCGCTGAAATCTTGAAGGAAATCCGCACGCGCCTGAAGTTTCTCCTTGATGTGGGATTGGACTATCTTTCGCTTAACCGCTCTTCGGTCAGCCTTTCGGGCGGCGAGAGCCAGCGTATCCGTCTGGCTACCCAGATCGGGTCGCAACTGGTGAATGTGCTTTATATCCTGGACGAGCCGAGCATCGGGCTTCATCAGCGCGACAACATCCGTCTGATAAATTCGTTGAAAGAGTTGCGCGACCTGGGCAATACGGTCATTGTGGTGGAACACGACAAAGACATGATGCTGGCGGCCGATTACGTGGTGGATATGGGTCCCAAGGCAGGCCGCCTGGGAGGGGAAGTGGTGTTTTCCGGAACGCCGGGAGAGATGCTGAAGACCCATACGCTGACGTCGCAATACCTGAATGGCGAGATGAAGATAGAAGTGCCTCAGCAACGCCGTAAGGGGAATGGCAAGTCCATTTGGTTGCGGGGGGCAAAAGGCAATAACCTGAAGAACATCGATGTGGAGTTTCCTTTGGGCAAGCTGATTTGCGTGACCGGCGTGTCGGGCAGCGGCAAGTCGACTCTGATTAACGATACGTTGCAGCCCATTCTTTCGCAGCACTTCTACCGCTCCTTGCAAGACCCTTTGGCATACGACGCGATAGAGGGACTGGAGTATGTAGACAAGGTGGTCAATGTCGACCAGTCTCCCCTGGGGCGCACTCCGCGCTCCAATCCGGCTACTTATACGGGTGTGTTCGGCGACATACGCAATCTTTTTGTCAGCCTTCCCGAGTCGAAGATACGGGGATATAAGCCCGGGCGTTTCTCGTTTAATGTATCGGGCGGCCGATGCGAGGCTTGTGGCGGAAACGGATACAAGATTATCGAGATGAATTTCCTGCCCGATGTGATGGTTCCCTGCGAGGTATGTCACGGCAAGCGGTACAACCGTGAAACCTTGGAAGTGCGTTTCAAGGGCAAGTCGATTGCCGATGTGCTGGATATGACCATCAACCGGGCGGTAGAGTTTTTCGAGAACGTGCCGCAGATATTAAATAAGATAAAGGTGTTGCAGGAAGTGGGATTGGGTTACATCAAGTTGGGCCAGCCTTCCACGACCTTGTCGGGAGGCGAAAGCCAGCGCGTGAAGTTGGCGACCGAACTTTCGAAACGCGACACCGGCAAGACGCTCTACATCCTGGACGAGCCTACCACCGGCTTGCATTTTGAGGATATCCGTGTGCTGATGAATGTGTTAAACCGCCTGGTGGATAAAGGAAACACGGTGATTGTCATCGAGCATAACCTGGACGTCATCAAGATGGCGGACTATATCATCGATATGGGGCCCGAAGGAGGAAAGGGTGGAGGCGAGGTGCTGTCTGCCGGTACGCCCGAAGAAGTGGCATTAAGCGGGCGTGGCTATACGCCCAGGTTCCTGAAGGAAGAATTGGAAAGAAACTGATAAAGCAACAGGAAACAAAAGGAGTTAGAAAAAACTTATGAAGATAAACAAGACCAATGTGGCGCGATTGCTGGACAAGGCGAAAGTGCATTACGAATTGATCCCTTACGAAGTGGACGAGAACGACCTGAGCGCCGTACATGTAGCGGCATCGTTGGGCGAAGATATCGAGTGTGTATTCAAGACGCTGGTGCTTCATGGCGACAAGAGCGGCTATTTCGTCTGTGTCATCCCCGGCGAGCATGAAGTGGACTTGAAGCTGGCGGCAAAGGTTTCGGGCAACAAGAAGTGCGATTTGATTCCCGTGAAAGAATTGCTTCCGCTCACGGGCTATATCCGTGGAGGCTGTTCGCCCATCGGGATGAAGAAGCATTTCCCTACCTATATCCACAAGACTTGCCTCGACTTCCCGTTCATCTATGTCAGTGCGGGCGTACGGGGACTTCAAATCAAGTTGGCTCCGCAAGACCTGATACGGGAAGCACGGGCGGAAACGGCAACGCTGTTTGCTTCCGCCGAGGAGCCGGCAGATTGAACCATACTTTCTGTCCGTTCAGACTTGTGCCGAAAGGAATAACTTTGCCGTGGCTTTGCGGATATTCTCGCGTGCGATATCCGGATGCATGGCCTGCTCCGGGGGCAAGGTGTCGGGTGATACCCGGATGCTTCCGGCGAATCCCGACTTTGCCAACAGCTCTTGGTCTTCTATTTTCCCAGCCAACAGGAAAGTGGGGATGCCGGCTCTTTTGCCCCTGTTCAGTACTCCTGCCGGCACTTTTCCGGCACAGGTCTGGCGGTCGGCCTTGCCTTCGCCGGTGATTATCAGGTCGGCGTCGGCTATCTGCCGGTCGAATTGCACCGCATCCAGCAGCAGGTCGATACCCGGTTGAAGTTTGCCTTTCAAGAAAGCGTGAAAGGCACCTCCCAGTCCTCCTGCCGCTCCGGCTCCCTCTACCTTATTTATAGGGATATGGCAATCACGCTCGATTACATCGGCCAAGTGGCGCATTCCTTCGTCCAGCAGGCGGACTTGCGTTTCGTCCGCTCCTTTTTGCCGGGCGAATACGTAAGCGGCTCCTTCGGGCCCGCAAAACGGATTCTTCACATCACAAGCCACGGTGAAGCTTGCTTGGGATAAGCCCGGATGCAACCGGCTCAGGTCTATATGGGCTATCTGCCCCATTATCTTTCCGCCATACCCCAGTTCGTTTCCTGCCTCATCGTAGAATGTCGCGCCCAATGCCCGGAGCATGCCGGTGCCTCCGTCGTTGGTGGCGCTTCCTCCGATACCGATGATGAACCGGCGGAACCCTTGCTCCAAGGCTTCCCGTATCAGTTCGCCCGTCCCGTAAGTCGTGGCACACATCGGGTCGCGTTCGTCGGCGGAAAGGGTGGTCAGCCCGTTGATTTCCGCCATTTCGACGATGGCAGTCCTCTTGTCGCCCGATATCCCGTAGCGTGCCTGCCGCATACGCATCAAAGGGTCGTGCGCCCGGGTCGTGATGAAATGCCCTTGCGTGGCCTCTGTCAGGGTGTCGAGCATGCCTTCTCCTCCGTCGGAAACAGGGACGGATACCACCCGGCAGGCAGGCGATATCCGGTGTATGGTTTCGGCTACACACCGCTCCACTTCTTTCGAAGAGAGGCAACCTTTGAACGAATCGATAGCTAAAACAATCTTTTTCATAACGTACTGCGCTTATTTCTTTGCAAAAATAAGTAATTTTCATACCTTTGTCCGTGGAAAAATGTTTTTTTTAATCATCTTAAAATAATTACATGTATGTTTGAAGGACAACCTAAAGGGCTTTATGCCCTGGCTCTCGCCAATACGGGAGAGCGATTCGGTTACTACACCATGCTGGCTATCTTCGTTTTGTTTCTGATGGACAATTTCGGCATGTCGCCGAGTACGGCCGGCAACATTTACGCTATGTTTTTAGCTTTAGTTTATTTTTTACCGTTTATCGGAGGCATTCTTGCCGATAAGTTCGGCTACGGACGGATGGTGACCGTGGGCGTCATCGCCATGTTCGCCGGATACGTCTTGCTGGCTCTGCCGGTGGGAAGCGGCACCCTGGGGCTGATAGCCATGTTTGCCGCCTTGGTGGTAATCAGTTGCGGTACGGGACTTTTCAAGGGAAACCTGCAAGTGATGGTGGGCAACCTGTACGATGACCCCCGCTATGCCAAGCGGCGCGATTCGGCGTTCAGCATCTTTTATATGGCCATCAATATCGGCGCGCTCTTCGCCCCGACAGCAGCCGTAGAGATTATGAAATATGCGCAGAACAGCTGGGGCGTGAGCGAAAACGACTCTTATCACTTTGCTTTCGGCGTGGCTTGTATCTCGCTTATCGTGTCGATGGCCATTTATTACGGCTTCCGCGGCACGTTCCGTCATGTAGAGGGAGGGGCTGTAAAGGAAGAGGATAAAGCGGCAAGCGCTGCCGTGAAGCATGAAGAGCTTTCTCCGCGTGAGACGAAAGAACGTATCGTGGCGCTCTGTCTGGTGTTTGCCGTGGTCATCTTCTTCTGGATGGCGTTCCATCAGAACGGCTTGACCCTGACTTACTTTGCAGCCCAGTTTACGGCTAAAAGCTCTACCGGACTGGAAAGCATGATGTTCAGCGTGTGGAATCTGGTTGCGGTGATATTCATCGTTTATGCCTTGTTCTCGCTCTTCCAGTCGAAGACCGGCAAGGGGAAACTCATTTCGGGCATCGTCATTCTGTTGGCTTTGGTGTTTTTAGGATACCGTTATGCGGCTCTTCCCGAAAGCACTCCGGTAGACGCTCCTATCTTCCAGCAGTTCAACCCCTTCTTTGTCGTAGCTCTTACCCCGGTATCGATGGCCATCTTCAGTTCGTTGGCAGCCCGTGGCAAAGAGCCTTCGGCTCCGCGTAAAATCGGTTTGGGCATGTTGGTGGCAGCTTGCGGCTATGTGCTGATGTTGCTGGCTTCCGTGGGCTTGCTTTCTCCGACCGACCAGGTACAGGCCATCGAGGCGGGTACGGCTTCGTTCGTGTCGCCCAACTGGCTGGTGTCTACCTATCTGGTATTGACGTTTGCCGAGTTGCTTCTTTCGCCGATGGGTATCTCGTTTGTATCGAAAGTGGCTCCTCCCAAGTATAAGGGTATGATGATGGGCGGATGGTTCGTGGCTACCGCTATCGGCAATTACCTGACATCTGTCGCGTCCTGGTTGTGGGGCGATCTCCCCTTGTATTTCGTATGGGGCGTATTGCTGGTACTCTGTCTGCTGGCTGCCCTGTTCATCTTCTCGGTAATGAAACGTTTGGAAAAGGTAGCATAAGTCAAAAAATATCTATCTCGATTAAGATATAAAGGACGCTGAAGCCGGAAAGTAGAGTCGGTTTCAGCGTCCTTTGTATTGGTTGGTAAAATGGATTTTCAGGTTTGGGAAAGTGATAGCGTGTTGAGACTTTCTTTGTTTATTTCAGTAGGGAGTCCAACCGTTGGCTGGAAACTTCCGGCAATATTTTTCTGAATTGGCATAACATTCTGTCATGTGATTCTTGCGGTGTACGGTTGGGATGGCAACCTTCTTTTCCAAACAAGCTTTCCGGAGTTGTGAGCAAAGACCATCCCCACCCATATTCCCGTCCGTGTTGGTCGTGTGGATAAATAAAGTCTTTGATTACGATATAGCCTCCCATTTCCAGTCGGGTCAGATAGGCATCAAATTTACTGCGCATTTTTGGTCCGGTAAAGCCGCATGCGGCACGCAGTTCGCGAGTGATGAGGCTGCCTTCGTTTTTCAGTGTGGTCAGGATACTTTCTTCGATGCTTCCTTCTTCCGGATAAGGGTAGACGCTCCGCCGGTAATGGCAAAAGTCGGGCCACCATTCCCGGCTGATAAAGGCAGCCTTGCGGTTGAAGAACTTTCCGTATGCACAACCGCTTTCTTGTAGGATGGAACCTTTCCATTCCCAAAGCGGCCATTCCCAGCCTCCGTCAGGCAATTGGGTGTATTGACAATCTTCGTCCATTACTTCTTCTGCCGACCATCCGGGGATTCCCATGCGTAATAGGGGCAGAAAGCCTATTTGTTGGATATAGTCAATCAATTCAGGACAAGAGTGTAAAACTTGTTTCATTTTATCTTTTCTCTGTTTATTGTTTTCATTATTATGGGTATAGTTTCATATTTAACCATGAAATGCGAACCGATATCCAGTCAACTAAATTTATAGTACTACGCAATCCAGTCCTCGTTCAGTTCTTACAGGCAAGGACTGCAATCCTTATTAGGGAAGTACTGCAATCCTTGCCTGCTACAACCCCAATCCTGGCTAGGTATGCCGGTTAAGGCAACTGGCTGCATGCAGCAAAGCAGCTAATTGTCTTTGCCGGTATAGCTATCTTCATCTTTTTAGACTTGTAGCATTATGAATTAGTTAAACACAAAAAAGTGAATAGCGGATATGTATTCTCTCGCTATTCACTTTCTTGTATGTTGATAAGGAATAAGATGATTATTCTTCAACTACCGGTGTCATTTCGCCTTCTACATAGAGGCGTACCACTTCTTGTTTAGCATTGGTACGGAGAGTAATAGACTTACGGAAATGTCCGGGGAACTTGCCCGCTCCGTTATAAGTTATGGTTATTTCTCCGCTTTCACCCGGTTTGATGGGTTCTTTGGGGTATTGAGGAATGGTGCATCCGCATGTGGCAATTACCTGATGGATGACTAACGGACCGTTTCCTGTATTGGTGAACTGGAAAGTGCAGCTTACTTTCGGGCTGTTTGCGGGGAAAGAGCCGAAGTCGTGTGTGGTCTCTTTAAACTTGATTTCGGCAGTACCTGCTGCGATGGCAACTACAACCATTGCTACAAGACATAAAGTGGTAAGAATCTTTTTCATGGAAATCGTTTTATTTTAAAAACCTTACAAAGGTAGGGGATTTTCTCTTATCTTGATGTGTATCAAGCGTTATAAAAATAAAAAATAGGGATAGACGGGCTTTTTTGAACACAGAGACACAAAGACACAGAGCATATAATCCCAATTATGGGGCGAATAAACCTCTGTGTCTTTGTGTCTCTGTGTTTGAATTATTCACGTCTCTGTATTCAATTTATCCCGTCTTTGCGTTCAAATTATCCTCGGCTGACCTGCTTTACGCCTTTCACGGTTTTTATCTTCTTGATAAGTGCCTCCAGCTTGTTGGTGTCATCTACCATGACGGTCAGCATGCCCGAGAAAAGTCCGTCGTTCGAGTCGATGCTGATGGAACGCAGCAGGATGTTGTCTTCCTTGTTGATGATGGAAGTGATGTTGGTCACGATGCCGATGTCGTCATGCCCTACGATGCGGAGCGTGATGGGGTATTGTTTTCCTTGGCTCTTGCCTGCCCAACGGGCACGCACGATGCGGTAAGGGAAGCGTGACTTCAGTTCGGGCGCATTGGGGCAATCGCACCGGTGTATCTTGATGCCTCCCGAAATGGTCACAAAGCCGAATACCTCATCGCCGTAAATCGGGTTGCAGCATTTCGCCAGTTTGAAGTCGATGCCTTTCAGGTGCTGGTCGATGACCAGTACATCGTCTTTATAGGGGTTCTTGTCGTCCGCAGCCTGCTGCATGTTGAAGCTTTCGGCGCTTCGGTAAGTCACGTCTTCACGCTGTTCGGTCTCTTTCCGTTGCATCTCCAGGTAGTGGTCAATCAGGGTGTTGACATCCGTTGTTTCGTTGGCGATGCTTTGGTAAAAGTCGGTCACGGTCTTGAAACCCGATTTCTTGATGAGGCGCATCAGGATGGCTTCATCGTATTCTATCTTGCGGTTCTTGAATTTGCGCTCCAAGGTTTCACGGGCAAACTCGGTCTGTCGTGCCACCAGTTCTTTCAGCGCCTGCCGTATCTTGTTCCGTGCTTTCGAGGTGGTGACAAAGTTCAGCCAGTCACGTTTAGGCGTCTGGGTGGTCGAAGTCATAATCTCCACCTGGTCTCCGCTGTTCAGCGTTTGCCTTAATTGCACGTTGCGGCCGTTTACCTTGGCTCCTACGCAGTGGCATCCTAAGTTGGAGTGGATGGCAAAGGCGAAATCGAGTACGGTTGCGCCTTGCGGTAACTTGTACAAATCACCCTTCGGACTGAACACGAACACTTCGTCTTTATACAGGTCCAGCTTGAACTGGTCGATGGTCTCGGCATCGTTGTCGGCATTCTCCAGTGTCTCGCGAATAGAGTTCAGCCATTCGTCCAGTCCTGTTTCGCCTTTTATCCCCTTGTAACGCCAGTGGGCAGCCAATCCCTTTTCGGCTATTTCGTCCATGCGTTCGGTACGTATCTGCACTTCCACCCATTTCCCTTCGGGACCCATTACCGTAATGTGGAGGGATTCATAGCCGTTGCTTTTAGGCACGGAAAGCCAGTCGCGCAGGCGTTTCGGGTTAGGCAGGTACATATCCGTCACTATCGAATACACTTGCCAGCATTCCTGTTTCTCCTTATCCAATGGAGAGTCGAGGATGATGCGGATGGCAAACAGGTCATACACGCCTTCGAAGGGACAACCTTGTTTCTTCATCTTCTGGTAGATGGAATGAATGGTTTTGGTGCGTCCCTTGATGTGGAACTTCAGTCCGCTTTCTTCCAGCTTTTTGCTGACAGGCTCGATGAACTGTTGGATATACCGGTCGCGTGCCGCTTTGGTGGCGTTCAGTTTCTCCTTTATATAATAGTACACATCGTGCTCGGTATATTTCAGCGACAAGTCTTCCAGTTCCGATTTCAGTTTGTACAGTCCCAGCTTGTGTGCCAGCGGTGCATACAGGTGGGCAGCCTCATGCGATACGGCCAGACGGGCTTCGTCGTTGGGACTGTCTTTGATTTGCCTCATCAGGTTCACGCGGTCGGCTATCATGATGAGGATAACGCGCATGTCTTCGGCAAACGAAAGCAGCAGGTTGCGGAAGTTTTCCGATTCAATGGTCGGGCTTTTCTCGTAAAGCTCGTTAATCTTGACCAGTCCGCGTATGATGCCTGCCACGTCTTCTCCGTAGGTCTTTTGTATGGATTCGAGTGTACATAAGTGGTATTTCACCGATTCATGCAGCATGATGCCCAAGATGGAGGCGCGGCGCATGCCGATTTCTTCCGCTACGATGATGGCAGTCTGCATGTCTTTGATAATCGGGTTCATGCCGAATGCGTTACGTGGAATAGTTCCTGCTGATATGCTTTGGATGAGTTGTTGCTTCACGTTGCGGCAATCATCTTTTTGTAAAGTATCTCCTGATAGTTGTAAAAGACGTTTGTAAAGCGAAACGAGCTGCGTATGCTCTTGCGGTGTAAAAAATGCTTGCTCTTCCATAATCTTTATAGCTAACGAGTTAACCATTGACAAGGGGCTTGAACCGTTTCGTTGAACAGGTGTCTGAAGCCTTGTCAACTTACGGATTGGTACCTTGTCAACTAAATTTCGGGTAAAGTTACTTTTTTTCTTTGTTATCTGTGCATGGTTAATGGATTTTTTTATATTTTTGGGGTGGAATCATTACTATATGACTTATTCATTACTTAAATTTCTCTTATATGTTAACACACGAAGACAAAGAATTGTTGGCGCAGAAAGGAATTTCTGAGCAACAGATTGAAGAGCAACTGGCTTGTTTCGAACACGGATTTCCTTTTTTGCGCCTGGCAGCAGCTGCATCAGTAGAAAATAACGGCATTATGGTAGCCGATGAAGCCATGCAGAAAAAATACTTGGCAGCATGGGATGCCTATAAGGACGGCGACCGCAAGATTGTGAAGTTCGTTCCGGCTTCGGGAGCAGCAAGCCGTATGTTTAAGAATATGTTCGAGTTCTTAGGTGCCGATTACGATGTGCCTACTACCGATTTCGAAAAGAAATTCTTTGACCATATCCACAGCTTCGCTTTCTACAACGACCTGAATGCCGCTTGTCTGGACAACACGGGTAAGGACATCAATGCCTTGCTGGAGGAAAAGAATTACAAGGCTATTGTATCCAACTTGCTGGAAGCTGCCGGGCTGAATTACGGTTCGCTTCCGAAAGGCTTGCTCAAGTTCCACCGCTATGCCGACGGTGTGCGTACTCCGCTGGAAGAACATCTGGTAGAAGGCGCTTTGTATGCAGCCGGAAAGACAGGTAAAGTCAATGTACATTTCACCGTTTCTACCGAACATCGTGCCTTGTTTGCTAAATTGGTAGATGCCAAGGTAGGCGAGTATGCCAAGAAATATGGTGTGGAATACAACATTACGTTCTCTGAACAGAAGCCCAGCACCGATACGATTGCTGCCGATATGGAAAATAAACCTTTCCGCGACGATAAAGGGAAGCTGGTATTCCGTCCGGGTGGCCACGGTGCATTGATTGAAAACCTGAACGACCTGGATGCCGATATTGTATTCATCAAGAATATCGACAACGTGGTGCCCGACCGTTTGAAAGAAGATACCGTAACTTACAAGAAGCTGTTGGCAGGTGTATTGATTACCCTTCAGAAACAGGCATTCGATTACCTGCAATTGCTGGATAGCGGCCATTACAGCCACGAACAACTGGAAAACATCATCCGTTTCGTTCAGCAGCAGTTGCGTTGCCGTAAAGAAGATATCAAAAATATGGAAGACGCCGACCTGGTTATCTACTTGCGCAAGAAGCTGAATCGTCCGATGCGTGTATGCGGTATGGTGAAGAATGTCGGCGAACCGGGTGGAGGTCCGTTCCTGGCATACAATCCTGACGGCACGGTTTCATTGCAGATTCTGGAAAGTTCGCAGATTGATATGAAAGACCCTGAAAAGAAAGCGATGTTCGAAAAGGGAACACACTTCAATCCGGTAGACCTGGTATGTGCCGTACGCGACTATAAGGGCAATAAGTTCAATTTGCTGGAACACGTGGATAAGGCTACAGGCTTTATCTCGTATAAATCGAAGAACGGCAAAGACCTGAAAGCGCTCGAGCTTCCGGGCTTGTGGAACGGTTCGATGAGCGATTGGAATACCGTATTCGTAGAAGTGCCTCTGACTACGTTTAATCCGGTGAAGACCGTCAACGACCTGTTGCGTGAACAGCACCAATAAATCATTGAGATAAGAGACTTGAATATGAAAAAGCATAAGGCGGGAAGGGTGGTTCCTTTTCTGCTTTATGCTTTTCTTATAGCTGTTTGTGCTTAGTTTTCTTGTGCCATGAAAAAACTGATTTTTATATTTCCGGCTTTGCTTTTCTTATTGCTGACATCGTTCACACCGGAAACAGATACGCTGATAACTGAAGCTGATTATATAAGAGAAGACAGCCTGTTGTGGTATGGTTATGAAAAAGATGCAAGCGCCATCTATCGACTGATGGAGACACATCCGGAGAAAACCGATTCGTTGGAAAGTGAGTTACGTTTGCTATATGCCAAGGCCTCTATAAAGAATGTGGAATTGGCTTTAAAGTATTTTACAGTTCCGAGTGGACTGCAGCGTATATATATGGTAAGGGATTATTTGGGAAAAGAAACCCTTAAGAATGTACTGAATGCTTTGCCGAATACACTTCAAAACAATCATTATGCCGGTTATCTCCGCAATTATGTGGAAGCACGTCAGTTGACGGAGGGAGACAGGTATGTCGCATTTGATAGCCGGACTGCATCCGGAGAACAATTTGACTGGAAGGGTGTAGAGAAGAAAAACTTGCTGCTGTTGTATGATGGATTGAGTTGTATGGGTAAGGGGGGAAGAGATTACCTCAAGGAGTTATTGGATAAAACTGACCGGAAAGATTTGGAGATAGTTGTATTCTGTGTGGTTTCCAGCCTTGAAAACTTAAAGAAACTTCAGGAACAATATCCCGATTTTACACTCATATCTGATTTCCAGATGGAAGGTAATCCGATGAACATTATTTATAATACCCAAACTCGTCCTACTTGTTTCCTGATTGACCGCAAAGGTATCATTCAGGTACGGAGTGGAGGTTTGAATCCCGAACGTTTTGAAGCTTATTTGAAATCGGACGGGTGCTTGAAATAAGGATTTCTGTTTGTTAATGAATTTGCGAAACCAATCAATAGATGGTTATTCCCATAAGTGATAATCGGGTGTGGGAATAACCATCGTTTATTTTTTAGTTTTTATCGTATCGTTTATATCCTTATCGTATCATTTTTTCGGGAGGCAGGGGAGCACCTTTCGGATACCTGGGCGTCAACACCCGAGGTTTACGGTTCTGATGCTTGGGCGCGTTGAAAATCTTTTCCACCTGCCGCATGGTCAGGATTTCCTTGAACTTGTCATAATAGGTTTCCTGTACTTCGAGGCATTTCTTCCGGCATTCGAAACGGGATTGCATCCGCTGGTCCAGTTCTTCATCAGTCATTTCCTTTTTCGTGACCTGCTTGGAGTCTGCAGGACGGGCAAAGCATTCGCCCATGGCTTTCAGGTATTCCTTGTATAAGGGAAGGAATTTGGCTGATGTTTCGTCATCAAGCAACAGTTGTTTTTCCATTCGCTCCGCCTGACGCTCGATGCGTTCTTCGGGAGTCAGCTTTTTGGGGGTGCGTTCAGGTTTGTCTTGCGCGAAGAGAGAGGTGCTACAGAGCAGGGCACTTGCTAAAAAAGCATAGCATAAATACGTTGTTTTCATCTTGTCTGAATTTTTAAGTTAATATTCCGTTTGGCATGTAGGCGAGCGCTTCCCGGTACCGTTTTGAAAGCGTCAGAGCCTTTTTCCGTGCCTTTATTTATCAGACAATCGGAAAGCGGAAAAGTTTATTGCCGGATTTGCCATTTTAGTTTAAAGAGTGTCATCGAGTTTTAAAAATCAGCCTCCAGGCGGAAGTCCATCTGTTCGCCTGTTACCGGATGAATGAAAGAGAGTCCATCGGCATGCAGACAGAGTCTTTCCGCCTTTTTCCCGTATAATTCATCGCCTGTAATCGGACAATTCAATCCGTCCCGATGGGCTGCATGCACTCGTAACTGATGGGTGCGTCCCGTAAGCGGATAGAAGGCAATACGGGTTTTCCCTTCTTTTCTTTCGATGACTTGATATCGGGTCACGGCGGGTTTCCCGTGTATGAAGTCTACTTTCTGATAAGGGCGGTTGGCATAATCGGGGCAGATGGGCAGGTCGATGATGCCCTCATCGGTATCCACGATGCCGTCTAAAAGTGCCGTATAACGTTTCTTTACCTGGCGGGAAGCGAACATTTCCTGCAACTGCCCGTGGATTACCTTGGTTTTGGCAGCCAGCAGCAAGCCGGAGGTTGCCATGTCGAGCCGATGTACGATGAGCGGTCCTGTGGCTTCGGGGAAAAGCGTGCGCAGGCGGGTATAGACTGAATCGGTGGTCAGTTTGCCAGGTGCGGACAACATGCCTTCAGGTTTGTTTACGACTATCAGCCATTGGTCTTCGTAAACGATTTCCAGTTCCTTCTTTTTCTGATGAAGCTTTGCCAGCGGATTCGGTTCCACCTGTAAGCCGATGAGCATGTGTTTCAGGATAGGTTCGCACTTGCTCTTGCACGAAGGATAGAAATGTCCTGCGTGTCTGATTTCTTCTTTGGGCGATTCACCTTGCCAGAACTCCCCCATAGCCAAGGGGCGTAGCCGATGCAGGTAAGCATATTGCAGCAATTTGGGTAAGGCGCATTCGCCTGCTCCTGCCGGCGGTATCCCTTGCGGTGTATCGCGGAATATCTGGCAGAGGTCTTTGGCTTCTCCTTGTGCGTTGAGCATCCGGAATTGCCCGAACAGCTTCTGCTGGAGAGCCGCCGAGCGGGTTTTCCGTTCCTGCTTGAGCACACGCAAGGGCTCTTCGAAAGCTTTCAAGGCTTCCTTCCATGTTTCGCCTTGTTCCTTCAGTCGCTTTTCCAGGCGTTTGTATTCGGCTTTTTGGAATTGGCTTTCTTTTATCAGCCGGGCTTCTTCTTCAGCCGAAACGCCTTGTGCACGGCGTTGTTCACGGAGTTGCTTGGCTTGTTTCAGTCCGTCTTTGGCTTGAGCTAATGTTTGTTGGCAAGTCTGTTCGTATTCGTGGCAGGCGTGTTGCAGGTGCAGGTATTTTTCGTCTTTCTCCAGCAGCGCGATGCGGTGGTTGATGGCGGATATCTCATTTTCCTCTATCTTGAAAAATCCGTCGGGTTGCAGTAGGTCGTATACCGGCGGGACGAAATAGGCATGTCGGTTGCTTCCGGCAAGGTTTCCCGAAAAGGCGGCCAGATAGCCCGTCCTTCCTTCCTCGTCCTCCACGACAAGCACACCGAACATCTTTCCCTTCCGCACCTCTTCCTGCCAGTCGGTACGTGTGTGTAGGTAAGCCTGCACCTCTTCAGCCGCCAGCCGCACAAGCGGATGCGGAGTATAATGGAACGGATAGGTAAAAGCCGAAGGCAGGGGAATGCCTTCGGCAGAAGATGAAAACCTGTGTATATGTGGATCAACCATCGTCACCTCGTCATCTGTCTTTCAAATCATTTCCCTTTGCCGGCAGAAATATCCGCTGAAGATGGTGTCGATGTTTTCAATCGGTTGACGGAAAATGCCGAATACGGCAGAGCCCGAGCCCGACATGGAAGCATATACGGCACCCAGGTCGTACATCTTGTCCTTGATGGCGGCAATTTCCGGATACAAGGCGAATACCGAATCTTCGAAATCGTTTTTCAGTTCGTCTTTCCAGGTCTCTATGGGTTGGCAGATAATGTCTTTGATGGATTTCTCCGGACGGCGAGGCGTGATGCGCGCGTAGGCTTCTTTCGTTGGAACGGAGATTTGCGGCTTGACCAATATCAGCCGATAGTCGGAAAGCGAGCATTTTATGGGTTCGAATATGTTGCCTATGCCGGTGGCGAATGCAGGCTGGTTCTGGATAAAGAAAGCGCAGTCGGCACCCAGTCGGGCGGCATACTGTTCCATTTCTTTCAGGCTGAGTCCGAGTTTGAATTTCTCGTTCAATACTTTAATCATGAATGCGCCGTCGGACGAGCCTCCTCCCAGTCCGGCTCCAGTAGGAATGTGTTTGAACAGGTGGATGTCTACGGCGGGAAGGTTGTATTTCTCGCGTAGCAGGAGGTAAGCTTTTATCACCAGGTTGTCTTCGTCTTTTCCTTCCAGGGGAGTTCCCTTGATATGCAACCGGTAAGGTTCGGTTGTGTTTTCCAGCCGGTTCACTTCCAGCGCGTCTTGTAAGTTGATGGGATAGAATACAGTCTCGATGTTGTGGTATCCGTCTGTCCGTTTTTCCACAATGTTGAGCCCTAAGTTTATTTTAGCGTTCGGAAAGGTAATCATGGTAAATGCATTTAAAGTTTTCCCCAAAGGTACGATTTATTTAAACACCGAGGCACAAAGACGCGAGGAATTTTATGTTTTTCCTGTGCGTCTTTGTGCCTCTTGGGGGTATGGGTCAGTTCCCGATGTTCAGCTTATTTGTTCGGTGTGTCCCATACTTTAGTCTGGGTACATTGTAAATCAATCCACTGATCACCGCATTTCACTTTAAAGTCTCCTTTCTCCAAGGTCCATTGACCGTAATAGTTGACAAATGCCAGGTCGCTTCCTTTTATTTTTAAGGTAACAGTCTTAGTCTCGCCTGGGTTGAGCGCTATCTTGGTAAAGTTGCGCAGACGAATATTATCGGGTGTACTGCTTGCCACCAGGTCTTTCGAGAAGAGAAGGACGCTTTCTTTTCCGGCTACTTTGCCCGTGTTGGTTACGTCTACGGTGAAAGTCAGTTCGTCATCAGCATCGAATGCCGGTTTATCCACTTTCAGGTTACTGTATTTATAAGTAGTATAGCTCAGTCCGAAACCGAACGGCCATTGGATATCCATGACCGAATCATAATTGTAGTTACCGCCCATTTGTCCGATGTTTTCGCACGGTTTATAATCGTAAGTGGCAAGAGCGTTGATGTGTTTTGAATACGTGTAAGGCATTTTGCCACTGAAGTTGGCGTCACCGGCAAGCAGGTTTGCCAAGGCATCTCCTCCATAGTTTCCTGGAAGCATGATGTTTACTACAGCTTTGGCAAGCGGTTCGATGTCCTTAATCAGGCGTGGACGACCTTCATTCAGAATCAGGATGACCGGTTTGCCGGTTGCTGCCAGTGCCTTTACCAGGTTCTGCTGGTTCATCGAGAGGTTCAGGTCGGTCAGGTTGCCCGGTGTCTCGCAATACGAGTTTTCTCCGATACAGGCAATAATGACATCAGCGTTTTGGGCGGCTGCCACCGACTTTTCTATTTCCGGCGTATTCTCTTCCCACCAGTTGTCATTCTTATAAGGAGCGTAGGTTACACCCGGTTCGTAAATGATGTTTTCTTTTCCGAACTTGTTGCACAAAGCTTCATAGATGGTGTTGTATGCCTGGGCACATTCATCGGCACGGTGTCCCTGCCAGCTATACGACCACCCTCCGTTGAGGCAGCGCATCGAGTTGGCATTGGGACCGGCAAGCAAGATTTTCTTTCCTTTGGCAAGCGGCAGGATGTTGTCGGTATTCTTCAGCAATACTTCCGATTCCTCGGCAGCTTGCAGAGCTACTTTGGCAAATTCTTCTGAACCGAATTTCGGATAGTCTTCGGTGCTCCAATAAGGCTTATCGAAAAGTCCAAGGCGATATTTCAGGCGTAACACACGCGCTACAGCGTCATCAATACGGCTCATGGGCACTTCGCCTTCCTCTACCAGTTCTTTCAGGTAATCACAGAAACTTACTTCATAAGGTACCATTGACATGTCGATACCGGCATTGATGGCAATCTTGATGGCTTCTTTCTTGGTGGCTGCAATGTGGTCGCGAGTACACAGGTTATTGATGTCTGCCCAGTCTGTAACTACCAGTCCGTCCCAGTTTAGGTCTTCTTTCAGCCATTGGGTCAGAAATTCCTTGTTGGCATGGAAAGGCATTCCGTTGTCTACCCCCGAATTGACCATGACGCTTAATGCTCCGTTGCGTACAGCTGCAAGGAAAGGAGCAAAATGTTTTTCGCGCATATCACTTCGCGAAATGGAAGAAGGAGTGCGGTCTTTGCCCGATACCGGAACGCCATATCCCATATAGTGCTTCATGCAAGCAGCTACATGGTCCGGTCCGATATGGTTCGGGTCTTCGCCTTGGAATCCAGCTACGGATGCCTTGCCCATTTCGGCGTTCACGTAAGCGTCTTCACCGTAGTTCTCCCACATGCGTGACCAGCGAGGGTCTCTTCCCAGGTCGACTACAGGGGCGTATGTCCAGGGAATGCATCCCGCTTTGGTTTCGTAGGCTGATATTTCAGCTTCACGTTTCACCAGGTCGCGGTTGAATGAAGCTCCCATGTTTATTCCTTGCGGGAACATGGTTCCTCCTAAGGTATAGGTCGTTCCGTGTATTTGGTCTACCCCGTAGATACAAGGAATACCGATTTCTTTCATCGACAGTTCTTGGATTTGCCGGATAGCTTCTGCCCATTTTTCCTTGGTTTGGGCTACGCTTAACGGAACATTCAGTAATGAACCTACTTTGTATTTCCCGATAACGGTATCTAGCTTGCCTTTGTCAAGGGTGAACCCGTTCTTCTGGCTTGCCTTGAAATCAGTCACTACATCGATGGTGATTTCACACATCTGCCCGATTTTCTGTTCGAGGGTCATTTTCTTCAGCCACTCCTGTATGTTGGCTTCGATTTGCGGGTCGGACGGAATGGCAGGCTGTACCGTTTGACCCTGTGCGCTTAAACAAGCCCCCGTACACAAGACAGAAGCCAGCACAATGTTTTTCAGATTTTTCATGATACAAATTATGTTTATAAGTATTGTTTTTTTATTGTAAATATAGAAAGTTTCTTTGGGCTTTCCAAACAGACGTGTCCATCGTATCGGAAATGGATAAAATAGTATCGGTCAAGGAAAAACATACGGATTAGAAACGGATATATGTCCGTTCTCCTTTCTGTAAGTTTAATTCCAGGAAGCCGTTTACCTCTTGTGCTTTTCCATTTACAGTTACACGAGTTACGCCGGCAGGCATTTTCAGCTTGATATCGGGGTTCCAGCCTCCGGTGAGACAGATTTCTACAGGCTTGCCTTCTGCCCATTTCATGTCTACCGTGGCTCCTCCCCGTACTTTGAATCCATACAGGTTGCCTTCTTTCCATGAATCAGGAATGGCAGGAAGCAGGTTGATGAATCCGTCTTGGCTTTGTATCAGCATTTCGCTGATGCCTGAAGTACCTCCCCAATTTCCGTCCATCTGGAAAGGCGGGTGCGAACAGAACAGGTTAGGAAATGTGCCGCTTCCGTGTTGCGTGGGATTCGCTTGCGTATAGGCAGGCTGGAGCAGGCTTCGGAATAAGGTGTATGCCCGGTTTCCGTCTCCCAGCCGTGCCCAGAAATTTATCTTCCATGCACGGCTCCATCCTGTACCTTCATCTCCACGGCGGTTGAGTGTCGCTTTGCAGGCTTCTGCCAGCTCGGGGGTATTATAAAGCGAAATCTGATTGCCCGGGTGCAAACCGTATAGATGCGATACGTGGCGGTGATGAATGTCGACTTCTTCATAGTCTTCCAGCCATTCCATCAGATAACCTTTCTTGCTTATCTGGTGGGGAGGCAATAAGGCAATGGCATCCTGTAACTCTCGGACGTATGCCGAGTCGGTATGCAGGACAGAAGCAGCCTGTATGACATTGGTGTACAGTTCGCGTACCAGTTGGATATCCATCGTAGGACCCATGCAGACACTGATGGGAGTACGGTCTTTCTTTGATACATAAAATTCGTTTTCGGGTGATGAAGTGGGGGCGGTCACCAGCCATCCGTGCTTCGGTTCACGTACCATCGTCGAGTAGAAGAATGCCGAGGCTCCTTTCAGAATAGGGTAGATGTCGGCAAGGTATGCTTTGTCGCCCGTGTAGAGATAGTGTTCCCACAAGTGAGCACAAAGCCAGGCACCGCCTGTATTGGTCGCTCCCCATGACGGATGTTCGCCCGGGGCGGTGTAGTTCCATACGTTTGTCATCATGTGGAGCACCCATCCTTGTGCATCGGGACCATAGAATGCTTTGGCTGTTTTCTCTCCGTCGGGCACCAACCGCTTGACCAGCGCTATCAGGGGTTGGTAGAGTTCCGAAAGGTTACAGGGCTCTACCGGCCAGTGATTCATCTGGATGTTGATGTTGGTATGATAGTCTCCGTTCCACGGAGTAGCAGGTTCGTTCGCCCATAATCCTTGCAGGTTGGGTGGCAGGCTTCCCGGTCGGGTGCTGCTTATCAGCAGGTAGCGTCCGTAATTGTAATAGAGGGCAGCCAGCGAAGGGTCGTCCGCTTGTCGGAAACCTTCCAGCCGCTGGTCGGTAGTAAGTACAGACAGGGCAGGGTTTTCAGGTAAATACAGTCCGTTGCGGTTGAACAACGTCTGATAGCTTGCTATGGCATCGTGTTTCAGCTTGTCTGTATCGGCATGCAAAGCTTCTGCCAGCAGGCGGTCGGCTTCCGTCTCATACAGTTCGCCTTTCAGGTACGAGGTAGTGGCAGATACCACTATCCATGCCTCGTCGGCATTTTCTACTTCGATAGCAGCTGCTTCGGTGCGCATCCGGCTTGCTTTCCCGTTCAGTTTCACTCCCGTTATGGCGGTATAGCGGATACCGTCTTTTTGCGGGTTACCGCTATCCAACATACCGGCTATTTCCAGTTTTCCTTCGCTTAGTTTGCGTACCTGTCCTCTTTCCGGACGGCTCAAAGTCAGGCGGAAACCTAATGCTTCCGGACGGTCAGCTTGGAGGTGAATCACCAGCACATCGTTATCCCGCGATGCGAAGTATTCTCTTATATAACGGGTCTCGCCTTGGGTGAAGGTGGTATAAGCCATTCCCTTTCCCAGGTCTAACCAGCGGCGGTATCCGCTTACCGTATCGGCAGTGTTGTCATATATATAATTAAGGTATAGGTCAGCCAGCATCTGGAAAGCGCCGTAGGTTCCTCCCTTTTCAGGTTTCTTGGGCACGAAGCTGTTGTACATCAGCTCTTGCGCTTCTTTGTTCTTGCCTTCGAAGAGCAGGCGGCGGATTTCCGGCAGGCTTTCGGCTGCTTGCGGATTGCGGTAATCCGCTTCTGAACCGCTCCACATACTTATTTCGTTCAACACGATGTGTTCTTTTGCCACGCCTCCGTCAGGCATCATGCCCAGGCGCCCGTTGCCTAACGGGAGGGTTTCTTCCCATTGTGCCGCCGGCTCGTCATACCATAAAGTCTGATCGGTTCTACCCATAATAGGGGCAGGGTCTTTGCCGGTCAGGGCGCGGTAGATGCCTTCCGCCAGCACGATGGCACCGTATTTGTTCGGGTGTACGCTGTCGGTATAGGCTTGTGGATAATAAGGGCGCATCAGGGTATTCAGGTCGATGACGGGCAGGTGGCGTTCCTGTGCCACCTCCCGGATACGTGGAATGACTCCGTAGGTCGTGATGCTGTCGTTGATTCCCCAGTCTTGCCGGTTGCCCGGAATAGGCAGGCAGAGGTAGATTTTCGGATGTGAAGGCAGGGCTTCGAAAGCATCGATGAGGGCGTTCAGGTCCTGCTTGAAGTCGGCTTTGTATTGCCAGTTAACCGGTTTGGTATCGTTCGTGCCCAGTTTGATAGTCACGATGTCGGGCTGGAAGGCAAGGGCTTCCTTGAAACGGTCTTTCGCCATGTAGGGCAGGTTGCCTTTCATCATCAGGGTATGTGCGGTAAGTCCGAAGTTGCCAACTTCGTACCCGTCGCCCAGCATGCGTTGGAGCACTGCCGGATAGCTTTCCGTTTCGGGATGCGCTAAGGTAAATCCTTCGGTGATGCTGTTTCCTACACACGCTATTTTAACGGTTTTGGCTCCTTCTTGTGCGCAAAGCGTTAGAGGCAATAGCAGGAAAAGCAGGTTGAATAAGTTTTTTCTCATGGTATCTGTCTTTTTAGTTAAATTGCCATTGATCAAAACAAACATTTTCCCCTTTTATTACAAAGCAGAGGTCTGTTTTCCCTTGTACTGGTGTTTGTATGTTGCCATTCAGGTTTTTCATATCACGATTGTCGATGGCAACAGCAGCGATGAGTTTGCCTTCCGGTGTGTCTTGGTACACTTCGATGCTTCCTTGCCCGCAGGCTCTTGCTTGAAATCCTGAAGGGATTTCTTTAAAATCCGCTCCTCTTACAATGATGATTCCCTGCTTGTCTTTCAAGGCTGTCGCCCACATATTGCCAGATTTGTTTCCTTGTCGGAATCTGATGTCCTGGGTAGCTGCTGTCGTTTCTGCCTGTTGCAGGGCAAAGGGGTCGAGTGCTTTTATTTGGCTAACTCCTTCTAAGGTTTGTTTTCCCATGGCAATATGCACGTTCTTTTCGTCTACATCAATTTCGTCTACGCATATATTGCGGAAACCGCCATCGGTGTTAAAGCTATTTTGCAGACTTGTGGTATGATAAAACACATACCATTTGCCTTGGTATTTATGCAGGTGAGTATGGTTGTTGCTGTAATTGAATCCGTGTTCTCCGGGATTTTTCAGGTAATTATTTCCATATTGCCAGCTTTGGGTGTCGAGGGGAGTTTTGCTGGTCATGTAAACCATGCAACATCGGGTAGGTTTCTCAACCGAAAGCGTCCAGTCGTCGTATTCCTGCCAGTCGGTATTATAGGTATAAACATAGGTGCCGTTAATGAAATTCAGTTCGTTCGCTTCAAAATGATGGGGAGCATTGATTGGGATTATCTCACTCCCAATGCTGGTCATGTCATCGCCTAAACGCATAATGCGTGCGTCTCCGGCTCCAAAAGCGAGCCATCCGGTTCCGTTTTCATCGATGACAGCTCCTGGGTCAAAAGGCACCTTACAGCCTTTTAGCCCGGGAGTATTTGCATCTACAAGGCTTTTTCCGAGTGGACTTGTCCAAGGACCTACAGGAGAAGTGGCTGTCAAGACACCTGTACCGAATCCGCTATTGGAAAAATAAAGGTAGAAATGGGTCTTTCCATCCTTTTCTTTACGTTTAACGATAGAAGGTGCCCATGAAGCGATAATCCACGGTGCAATGCTGTCGGTGTGGATTAGTCCGTGATAAGTCCAGTTTACCATATCATCTGTCGACATCATCGCTAAGGATTTGATATGTTCGTAGGTGTTTCTTCCGTCTTTTCCTACAGATTCATATTGTTGGTGGTCGTTCGTGCCATATACATATAGCCTTCCTTCATGTTCGATGGCGGTCGGATCGGCAGTAAACAGGAAGTCAAGTAACGGGTTGGCATTTTTTGAAGTCAGCTTAGGTGAAACTTCCGGTACGATAGGCATGTACTTGAAGTGGTCAAAATCAGCATATCCGTCCCCTTCAACAAACAAGCCGAGGTAGACGCCTGTAAATCCTCCATTTGTTTCCGTACTGAGGTAACGGGAATCCATCAGTCCGGCTTCTATATAATGCGTGCCGTCGGTAGAATAATATAAGGTGTAGAGGTCAGCATTACCTGTTATCCGTAGTTGGACGGGTTGCCCGCTCACTTCGCAGAGGTCCTTTTCATAACAGAGCGCTCCTATCCGGTACCTGAGTTTCAACTGCTTGCCAGAAACGAACAGGTCGTAATGAGCCGACGGGCAAAGATAAGCGGTGATTCCGGCATTTCCATTCCCGTATGCCTGAAGGCTGGTGGTAGCCTGAAACTGGATATCTTCTTGCCTGCGTCCTACAAAAGAAGGAGAGCAATTGGAATCATCCAGCTTCTTGTCGCTTCCTTTTATCCGGAGGAATCCGTTTCTTTCCGTCAGCGAATAACAGGTTGTGTCGGGAACACCGGTCCAGTTCCATTCCACACCGAGACAGGGATTGTTGAAGTCCCAGTCAGGACTGTATTTTATTTTGGTTTGAGGCAATGTCTTGACATGACCCATGTCCAGGTCGATGGTGCCGTTCCCATTTACCACGGGCCATCCTTCTGCGTTCCATTCTACAGGTGCCAGAAAGGTTTCCCTTCCTAATACGTGATGCTGTCCGCTTTGGGTACGGAAGCCGAGGCATACCAGCCACCACGAGCCGTCTTGTGCCTGCACCATGTCGGCATGACCTACTCCCTGTATTGGGTTTGCCTGGGCGTTTTTGTTGATATGGGTCAGTATCGGGTTGGCAGGATTGCTTTCGTAAGGACCTTCTATTGTCCGGCTGCGTGCGATGGTGACTTTGTGTCCGTATTCCGTTCCGCCTTCGCTGATTAACAGGTAGTACCATCCTTCCCGTTTATAAATATGTGGACCTTCGGGGTAACGTCCGCCTGTTCCTTCCCAAATGCGTTTCGACTCCGTGAGCTGCTTACCCGTTTTTGGCTCGATTTCGCAAAGCCAGATGGCATCGCCGGGATTACTTACCAGGTAACAATGTCCGTCTTCGAAATAGAGTGAAGGGTCTATGCCTCCCTGACGTATCCATACAGGGTCGGACCATTCCCCGCGTGGGTCATCGGTATATACTAGGAAATTTCCTTTGCCCGAATTGTTGGTGGTGACCATATAATAGGTTCCGTCGTTGTAACGGATGGTAGGCGCATAGATGCCTCCCCACATATTTCCTCCTTTGATGTCCAATTGGGACTTGCGGGTCAGTACGTGGCCTATCTGTTCCCAGTTCACCAGGTCGCGGCTATGAAAGAGAGGAACTCCGGGAAAGTATTCGAACGAACTGTTTACTAAATAGAAATCATCTCCTACCCGGCATACACTGGGGTCGGGATGGAACCCCGGTATTACCGGATTTTTGTATCCTTGTCCGAAGAGTTGGGCAAAGCACATCAGCAAGGATGATACCAATATTCCTTTGTTTCGCATACGTATTAAATTAAAATAATTGTTTCGTTATGTGCAAAGATACATTTTTTTTCTTATCAGCACGGAGATAAGGCGCAGGATGTTCGGTACACGATGTTTCCAAAAGGGGGAATAAATGTTCGTGACGTGTAAAAATAGGTCTGTTTGAAAAACAGCCATTCTCTTTTCAATTGGTTACATTTTACGTCCTCCAATTGGAAAACGTACGTCCCCCGTATGGAAAACGTATATTCCCCGATTGGAGGACGTACGTTTTCCATATGGAGGACATAAAAAGAAGGGGGTGCAAACGGAATATGAACCTTTTAAAAATAGATTGTCATGAGTGCTTTTATGAATTGTATAATATTGGGTTGTTTATCCTATCATGCGGCGGATGTATTTTATCAGGGTCATGCTGTTATGACGGGTAAACAATACGTTTTAGCGGTAAGGGTATTGAAAAGTTTCTAAATAGGTGTGTGAACAAACTATGCCCTTTGGTGAAACAAAATTATCCCTAAAGTTTGTTTTGTATGCAATAATTTTGTAAAGTCCTGAAAGGAGCAGAGTGGGAAGCTTGGCTCAGGACAGGACATGATAATGAAACGTTTAACAATTAAACAAAGTACCATGAGTAAACACTTATTCAGAAAATGCACTTTTGTGCAAATGTGCTTCCTTGCAATGGTGATGCTGTTGTGCTTCCCTGCAAGTGATGTGAACGCCGCTCCGGCTTCACAGGAAAATCTAACTGTTTCGGGTGTTGTCACTTCAGCCGCTGACCAATTGCCGCTTATCGGCGTCAGCGTGCAGATAAAAGGAACAACCAATGGCGCCATTACCGACCTCGACGGTAACTACACCGTAAATGTAGCTCCCGGTCAGACGTTGGTTTTCTCTTACATCGGTTTTAAGACTCAGGAGATTCAGATTACGGGTCAGAAAACGTTGAATGTGGTGATGGAAGAAGACAGCGAAACGCTGGAAGAAGTAGTCGTAGTAGGTTACGGCGTGCAAAAGAAAAAACTGGTTACCGGTGCTACGGTGCAGGTGAAAGGCGAGACATTGGCTAAGATGAACACCAACAGCCCCTTGCAGGCGATGCAAGGTCAGACTCCGGGTGTAAACATTTCATCTACTTCCGGTCAGCCGGGCGAAGGAATGAAGGTCAGCATCCGTGGTTTGGGTACGGTGGGCAATGCTTCTCCGCTTTATTTGATTGATGGTGTGGGCGGTGATATCTCTACCTTGAACCCTGCCGATATCGAAAGCATTGACGTATTGAAGGATGCCGCTTCGGCTGCTATCTACGGTGCGCAGGCTGCCAATGGTGTGGTTTTGATTACGACCAAGAGCGGTAAGGCCGGTAAGGCACAGATTTCGTTTGATGCCTATTATGGCTGGCAGACTCAGGCGCGTAAGGCAGACATGCTGAACTCTCAGGAGTATATGATGATTATGGACGAACAGGCAGTCAATTCGGGTAACGCGCCTTACGACTGGAGTTCATATCAAAGCATCCGTGATGCCAACGGAAACATCTATGATACGGACTGGGTCAACTCGATGTTCCAAAACAATGCCAAGACACAGAGTTACACGTTAGGTATTACAGGCGGTTCGGAAACTTCCACGTATGCCATGTCGCTGGGTTATATGAGCCAGGAAGGTATCGTAGGCGGTAAAGACGTGTCGAACTACGAACGTTATAACTTCCGTGTCAATTCGGAACACAAGCTTTTCAAGGATTCCGACTTGTTGAAAGTAGGCGAACAGGTCAGCTTCGTTTATAAGCTGAACAACGGTATTTCAGTAGGTAATCAATATAATAACACGTTGCGTGGGGCGTTTGCCACTTCTCCGCTGGCTCCCATCTATAGCGATAACAACATTTATGATTCGCCTTACAATGATACAACCAATTCGGATTGGTACAATGCAGACGGAAACCCTTACGGAAGTATGATGACCAATAGCAACAACGAGAATAAAGACGTCACTTTCTCGGGTAATGTATATGCCGAATTGCAACCGATTAAGAACCTGAAGTTCCGTACCGTATTCGGTGCCGTGTACAGCACAAACGAATACCGTAGCTTTACACCGTTGTATCATTTTTCTATTTACAGTTTCAATGATACCCGTACCAGTGCTGCCCAGAACATGACTCATGGCTTGACAATGACCTGGACCAATACGGCTACTTACGACTGGACTGTAGGCGACCATGCATTCAATGCGTTGCTGGGTATGGAAATCAGCCGTTATAACGGAACGTATTTACGAGGAACGACCGGCATCTTGCGGGACGGATTTGACGACTGGGACCACGCTTATCTGGATAACGGTACAGCCACCAGTACCGATAACGGACTGGGGGCAGCAGGCCATCCGAATGACGAAAGCCGCACGGTATCTTATTTTGCCCGTTTCGGCTGGAACTGGAAAGAGACTTATATGATTAACGCGACGGTACGTGCCGATGGCTCTTCTCGTTTTGCACGGGGCAACCGTTACGGTGTATTCCCTTCGGTATCTGCCGGTTGGACCCTTTCGAATGAAGCCTTTATGGAAGATACGCGCGACTGGCTCGACTTTTTGAAGCTTCGTGTCAGCTGGGGTCAGGTAGGTAATCAGAACATTGATAATTATCAGTACACGGCTCCGATTACTTCAAGCAATGTCTATTATTTGTTTGGTAATCAGGTGGGAGCTGATGCACAATCTAATTATTGGGGCGCTTATCCGAGCCGTCTGGCAAATGAAGACGTGACTTGGGAAACTTCCGAGCAGACCAACATTGGTATTGATGCCCGCTTCTTGCGGAGCCGCTTGAGCTTGACTGCTGATTTCTACATTAAGAAAACAAAAGACTGGCTGGTAGAAGCTCCTATTCTTGCCACGGCTGGTACAGGTGCTCCGTATATCAATGGCGGTGATGTGAAGAATACCGGTATTGAATTGGCTTTGACTTGGAATGATAACATCGGAAAGGATTTTAGCTATAATGTAGGCATCAACGGTGCTTATAATAAGAATAAGGTAGGAAACATCCCTACCGAGGACGGTATCATTCACGGTGATGTGAATATGTTGTATGACAATACGCCGGAATTTTACCGTGCATCAAACGGTCATCCGATAGGTTACTTCTGGGGCTATGAAACAGCTGGTATATTCCAAAATGAACAGCAGATAGCTGATTGGCAGGCAGCCGGAAACGGCATTTTGCAAGCTGATGTACAGCCGGGTGACGTGATTTACGTCGACCAGGACCACAACGGAGTGATAGATGATAACGATAAAGTGGATTTGGGTAATGGTACACCGGATTTCACTTACGGCTTTAACCTGGGTTTCAGCTATAAGAATTTCGATTTCTCATTGAATGCATACGGAGCTGCAGGTAACCAGATTGTACAAAGCTACCGCAACCATGCCAATAGCCATGCCAATTATACTTCAGCTATTTTGGAACGTTGGACAGGTGAAGGTACCAGCAACCGCATTCCACGTGTGACAGAAACCAACATTAACTGGCAATTCTCTGATTTGTATATTCAGGATGGCGATTATTTGCGTATCAGCAACATTACGGTAGGATATGATTTCGCCAAACTGATTAACTTGAAAGCTATCAGTCAGGCTCGTTTGTACTTCCAGGTACAGAATGCCTTTACTTTTACCAAGTATGACGGTATGGACCCGGAAATCGGTTACGGTACTTCTGATTGGGTATCGGGTATCGACTTAGGTTATTATCCACGTCCGCGTACATTCCTGGTAGGTGTAAATTTGAAATTCTAAATGAACAATCTAAAACATGAAAGCTATGAATAACTATAAAATCTATATGATGGCATTGGGGTTGGCAGGTACAGGCTTGGCGTCGTGTACTGCCGATTTCCTGGATGTAGAGTCGAAGGTAGAGTCGACTACCGATAATTTTTATCGGACAGAGAATGATGCTTACCGTGCCTTAATCGGATGTTATGACGGATGGCAGAGTACAGTTGCGAATGGTACAACTGTCTATATGGCATCGGAGTTGATGTCTGATGAGTGTTTTGGAGGAGCAGGCGTATCTGATGCCCGTAATTATCAGGTTGTCGACCGTTTCGACCAAACGCAATCTCCTTCGGATATGAATCTTTTCGAAGGAGACTGGACCGGCTATTATGCAGCAGTCTATCGTTGTAATGAACTGATTGCGCATGAAGACCAAATCAATTGGACCAGCGAGGAGACACGAGGAACTTATATGGGCGAATGTCATGCCTTGCGTGCCTTGTGTTATTTTGATATGGTCCGTCTGTGGGGAAATATTCCGTTGTTTACCGAACCGGTGAACGAAAACCGTCCGCAGGTAGACCCCGATGAAGTATATAATGTTATTTTCACTGATTTGCTCTATGCTGCCGAAAATATACCGGCTTCGGCTTATCCGAAGAGCGATGCGGCAAACAATGACGGACATATCACGAAATATGCGGCACAGGCTTTGCTGGCACGTGTTTATTTGTTCTATACCGGATATTATGGTAAAGAGCCGAGTGTAGAAGGAGTAACCCGGGCTTCTGTTCTTCAAGGTCTGGAAGACTTCATAACTGTAGCCGAACAGGAAGGTTACGGACTGGTTCCGCAATTCAAGAACTTGTGGCCTGCCGCTTCTACCTGGTGGGAAGGAAACGCGACAAGCGGCTATACCCAGCAGTCTACTTATGCCGGAAGAGGCAACGAGGAAACTGTGTTGGCACAGAAGTTTAATTATACTTCTGACTATAACGGAAACAATGACGGAAACCGTTGGCTGGTCAATTTAGGTATCCGTAGTATCAATGTTTATTGGACTCCTTACGGAAGAGGTTGGGGAATCTGTACCGTTAATCCGAAGATGTGGATGGCTTACAATACAGGCGATACACGCCGCGAAGCTTCTATCATCAACTTGCTTAGCGAAGGAATTGCCGATGACCCGAATTATGAAGCGGGTTATGCAGACCAACGTGAATATACAGGATATGCCATCAAGAAATATACTCCGATGTCGAAGTGGGAACAGAATACATCGACCGGTGCCTGGACATTGACTGATGAAACGACCGGATTGGGTAGTGGAGGTGATTATATGATATCTCAATACCAGGATTTCGTAGTGATGCGTTATGCCGATGTTTTATTGATGGCTGCCGAACTGGGAAGTCCCAATGCACAGGAATACTTGAACCAGGTACGTCAACGTGCCTTTACGGAAGAAGACGAGGATGGCAATCTGGTGCTTTCTTCTTACTATCGTCAAGTGTCTGCCACGCAGGCTAATATCATGAACGAACGTATGTTGGAATTTGCATTCGAAGGCCAGCGCTATTGGGACTTGCTTCGCCAGGGTGTAGATTATGCAGCTTCGCAGATTGCTGGAAGCACCACTGTTGAAAGCGGCGGCAATCCGGATAATGTAAGCATTACAGCATCGAACATTACAAGCAAACAGGGACTGATGCAGATTCCGAATAATCAGATAACCTTGTCGAACGGTGTATTAGTACAAAACGAAGGTTGGTAATAACATTTAAATTGAAATATTATGAATAAACTGATACATACATTGCAATTTGCGTTGCTGGCAGTATTGATGGGATGCCTGGCTGCCTGCACGCCCGATTCATACGAATTGGAAGCTCCGAACGTAACGTCCGAAGATTTGGTGGAAGGCATAGCCTATACTATTACGCATGATTCGGAAAATCCGAACATCATTTACCTGAAAAGCTTGATGCCTTCGTCGTATCAAGTGTGCTGGGAACATCCGCAGGGACGTACGCAAGGGGCAGAAGTCACTTTGCAGATGCCTTTCGAAGGAGAATATGAAGTGAAATTCGGTGTAGAGACTCGTGGAGGCATTGTGTATGGACCGACAGCTACCTTCACCATTGACAGTTTCTATGCAGGCTTTGTGAATGATGACCTTTGGACTTACCTGACAGGGGGTGTAGACCAGGAAAAGGTTTGGATATTCGATAATGGAAGCTATGGGTTTGCAGCCGGTGAACTGACTTATGCCGACCCTTCGGGAACAGTAACCTGGAACAATTGGTCTGCCAACTGGGATCCGGGAGTAGGTCATACGGGTGATGATGCCATTTGGGAAAGCACAATGACATTTAACCTGAAAGGCGGAGCCAACGTTACGGTCTTCAACTCTTCGTCTGGCGAAACGCAGACAGGTACGTTTATGTTGAATACGGATAGCCATACCATTACCTTTACTGATTGCGACTTGCTGCATACACCCAGTTGGACTGACCGTACTGCCAACTGGCGCAGGGATTTGCAGTTGCTCGAATTGGATGAGAATCATTTGCGTATCGGCGTGATGCGTGATAACAGTGAAGGTCCGTGGTGGTTAATCTGGAACTTTGTATCGAAGGAATATGCCGACAATTATATTCCTGAAGACCAGCCCGACCCAGAACCTACCTTGCCCGATGGCTGGCAGGATATGGTATCACAGGTTGTGACCAATGAAATCAAATGGACCATGTCGCCAGATGTGCCGTTCGACTGGGCAAACTTGGACGGAAGCTTGATGAATAACTTTACTGCAGGCAATTATCCAGATTGGGCAACCGTGGTAGACGGATTGGAAAACTTGAGCATGACTTTGAATTCGTCAGATATGACTTATACGTTTGAAATGCCCGATGGAACAACGACCAGCGGTACTTATACCTTGGACGAAGACGGTATCTATACCTTCAGTGCAGGTGTACCGACTTATCATATCGGTGGTGGAGACATTATGTTCAGTGCAACGGCAGAGAACCAGTTGCGTATCTTGAGCATCGAAACAGCCGGTGGTTCGGTTATGGGTATGTGGCTGGGTAACCGCAGCACGGAGAAAGATGAATACGTGGCATACCATTTCATTCCGAATGCCGGAGGAGGAAGCAATACGCCGACTGCTACGGAAATAGCGGTAGACAACAGCAAGATTGTCTGCGGACACTTGGAAGAAGCTACAAATAATTTCCGTATTGAACTATATAATATGTATGGAGCAACTGCATCCAACCAGCCGTTTGATCCGAATGCGATAGTGTTCGATTACTCTATGGAATTGACCTTTACAATCAGTGGCTTAACGGGAGCGGCTGCTACTAATGCTTATACTGCACAACTGATGTGTACAGCTAATGGCTGGTGGCCTGTTGTGGGAGAAGGTGAAGGCATGGTAACAGTTCAGGGAGACGGTACTTATACGATTAATTTCAGACCTTCGGCAGCTTACAATGGTGTGATTGTATTCTGCATCGATTTGCAGGAAATGTATAGTGATATCGAAGACCCGGATGCTGTAACTGTAACAATAGACAAACTTTCTATTTTATAGAATGATTCATGAAGCTGTAGGAGCGGGGAGACCGTATGATGTTCTTCCCGGCTCCTACAGCAATTATTTATAGATTTATGCTTATGAGATACTTACGAAATTATTTTACTTTCCTGTGTCTGGCTTTTCTGGCAGGAATTACGTTGTTTGTTTCCTGTTCGGATGACGAAACAAATAATGTATATGCGGGTGAAACCCGAATATCGACCACAGAGATGACCTTCCCTGCGGCAGGCGATACGCTTACTTTGTCTGTCTTGTCGGGAACCGAACCGCAGGTGACCGGCAATCAGGACTGGTGTACCGTGACATTTGTAAATGTGACGCAGCGTGGCACGTACACCTATCAGGTCGTTGCAACGGAAAATACGACAACAGACAATCGGGAAGCGGCACTGGCTGTAGTGGCAGGAAGCTTTACGGCTTCGGTACAAATCACGCAACAGGCAGGCGATGGGCTGATAGTGGAACAGACTGCATACGAGATGCCTGCCGCCGGAGGTCCGCTGACCATAACATTGACTACCAATGGAGATTATGCTTACACCATCAATGATGGATGGATAGCTGAGGCTGAAGTGAGTGATGCACGGGCTATGACTGCTTATACCTTGCATTTTACGGTATCTGCCAATCATGGTGCAGAGCGTACGGGGACCATTACTTTTACTTTGGGAACCCTGACAGAAACTGTAACCGTGACACAGGCAGCCGGACAAGCAGCTACGATTTCAGGGGAAACTCCGTATGAAATAGCTGCCAGCATGGGGCTTGGCTGGAACTTGGGGAATCAACTGGATGCGCACAACAACGGCGTGGCGGATGAAACGGTATGGGGAAATCAACCTGCTACGCAAGCTTTGTTTGATGCAGTGGCTGCAGCCGGTTTTACATCAGTCCGCATTCCGGTTACGTGGATGGGGCATATAGGCGAAGCACCCGATTATACGATAGAATCAGCGTATATGGACCGAGTAGCTGAAGTAGTCGATTATGCCGAAAGCGCCGGATTGAATGCCATTATCAATATTCATCATGATGGGGCAGACAGCCAATATTGGTTGAATATCAAAGAGGCAGCAGCCAGTGAAGAGCGCAATGAAGAAATCGAAGCTCAACTGAGTGCCGTATGGACACAGATAGCCAATCGCTTCAGGGATAAAGGAAATTTCCTGATGTTTGAAGCGATGAACGAAATCCACGACGGCGGTTGGGGCTGGGGAGACAACCGTACCGACGGTGGCAGGCAATATGCTGTATTGAACGAATGGAACCAGGTGTTTGTAGATGCCGTGCGTGCTACGGGCGACAATAATACGAACCGTTATTTGGGAGTGCCTGGTTATGTCACTAATATTGACCTAACGGTCGAAAATTTTGTCCTGCCTGCAGATGTTACTCCCAATCGCCTGTTAGTGGCCGTACATTATTACGATCCGATTGATTATTCCATGAATAATATCTATACAGAGTGGGGACATACAGCCGACCCGTCTCAGAAGGCTGATTATGGCGATGAGGATTACATGGTAAGCCAGTTTAACGCCATGAAAGTCAATTTTATAGATAAGGGTATTCCGGCATACATCGGTGAGATGGGTTGCGTACACCGTGACGATGCCCGTTCGGAGTCTTTCCGCATGTATTATCTGGAATATATATGTAAAGCGGCGAAAGATTACGGTATGCCATTGTTTTACTGGGATGCTGGTGATGCGGGAAGCGCTTTGTTCAATCATGCTACGGGTGTGATACAGAACAATGCACAGGAAGTGATTGACGTGATGAAACGCGGTTACTTTACGGAAGACGAATCATACACGTTGCAATCGGTGTATGACAGTGCTCCACAATAAGTTGTGGACATTTATACATATACAGATAAGGTTTTCCATTAGTTGATAGTTTTTCTTATGAAAAGGGAGGCGGATTTTAGTCCGTCTCCTTTTTTTAAGGGTATGTGAGTGCTCATTCCAGTACCGGGACATTGATATCTTCGCTTGTTTCGTTCCATTCGTCTACGGTAAAGTTTCCTGAGCCTTCCGTTTCCAGAATATCATCAATACTGATGGTAAGCGTCAGCTTGTTGTTGGCTTCCAACGGGGCTTTAAGTTGTTGGCGGAAGGTCTTTATTTCTCCGTTTTGCAGGGTGATGAATACTTGTAGTTCGGGTATGCCAAACGAAGGGAACATCATCACGGTGCCGTTGCTCATTTCACTATTGTCGGCAGAGCGTACCAGTGGGAAAGATACGGTACATGGATTGCCTTCCGGGCGTCCGCTGTAGAAGTTCAGCTTTTCGGCTATTTGGGTCACGTGTACTTTTATGCTGGTGATGCTGGTGCTCAATGCTTTTCCGTCTTTGCCTTTTACCGTAATCTTCAGTCCACTGACTACCCGGTGTAAAGCAGCATCCAAATTCTCGGTGCCTACCTGTACTGGATGGCGGGCGTATACCAAATCGAAACTAGGGAAATACGTTGTGTCGTTCGGTTGCTTTAGCAAGGTAAAGTCTTGTTGCGCAAAGTCGCCTCCGATGTTGTAACTTGGTTCTCTTAGATTCGGATTGGCATAGACGGGGTTGGTGTATTGGGGAGTTCCCCAGTATACCATGTCATAAGTCCCGGCAGGTAAGTTCAGCGTGCGGTTATTAGGGTGAGGGTACACTTGCCCGTTTTCTACAAAGTAGTAGCCGTAGAAAGGAGTCAGTTTATGGTTTACATAGTTTCCGTAAAATAAGGAAGTGCCTTCGGTACACGGTGCGATGCTCAATGCACCTGTAAAAGGTTTGTCTCCATCGCTGGTAGATACGTCCATATAGAGGGCGGGGCTAATCAGTTGGTTGTCCGATTCATTAGGTGTGGTCGGTACATCATCGTTGTGGCAGCTTGCGGTCAGTAAAGCAATGGATGCCAGAAAGAATAATTTCTTCATGATGGGTTAGTTTTAAATATGAATATAGGTATGAATGTCCGCAACGGTCCGTATAGCTTTGGCCTCAGATGAATGTATACTTCGTCGGGAAAGTCTGCATATGGCTTCATGCGGATATTCATTTATATATACAACGCCTTATCTGCTTGTTTTGTTCTTCGGGTAGGCAGAAAAAGAAGGTTGTGTTTGTATTTCTCTTCTTTTTTTGTTTCTTTTGCATTTGAAAATGATAACGCCTTACTTCTGTGTTAATATGAAAAAACAGATTATACTCTTATTGGGTTGTTTATTGATGTGCATTTCTTCCGGTGCACAACGTTATATGTTTCGCCATTTGGAAGTGGCGGATGGTCTTTCTAATAACTCAGTCTATGCTATTCTTCAGGACAAGGATGGTTTTATGTGGTTCGGCACACGAGGCGGGCTGAATCGTTACGATGGATATACTTTTAAGGTTTACCGTCATCTGAATAACGACCCCAATACCTTGCCGGATAATTGTGTGGCAGGTCTTTGTGAAACTCCTGAAGGATGGATGTGGGTAAAGACTGAACGTACTTATTCGTTGTTTGATAAAAATCGGGGGATATTTGTGAACGACTTGAGTGGATTGATGGAGCAGGTGGGAAGCCGGGCGAAAGTTCCGACATACGTTTATGTGGATAAATCGGGCTTTACCTGGCTTTTTGTGGCGGGCGAGGGAGTGTACCGCTACCGGAAAGGCGAAGAGGCGCAGGCGTTTGTGCTTCAGGAGAATACCTTGCCTGTTTCGGGCATCAGTGCGGTGAACGAGTGCCGTGATGGCATTTTGTTGCTTTACGATAATGGAATGTTGGTATGTATTGGTAGGGAAGATTTGCACTTGAAATGGATAAAGCGGGAGATTCCTTTGCAAATCCCGAAAGGAAAATATGTGCAGTTCTCTCTCTTTACAGATGCCGACGATTGTGTCTGGATTTATAGTGTGCTGGGTTTGTGGGTGTATGATGCCTCGTCGGGACGCTGGCGGGAGGATTGGACTAAACGTTGGCAGAATCAGAATGATTTTGTACATGCAGTTGTGCAAGACAAGGCAGGACGTATCTGGCTGGCGAAAGACTACAACGGCATTGACGTGTTCGATAAAAAGACAGGAGAGGTGGTTAGCCTGACTAATCATGAGAACGATTCGCGCAGCCTTTCGCATAACACCGTGTGTCAGTTGTATGTAGACCGCAACGGCATGGTGTGGGCAGGTACGTATAAAAAAGGCATTTCGTATTATGGCGAAAGTATGTTCAAGTTCAATATGCAAGAATTAGGCGACATCACTTGCATGGAGCAGGCAGATGACAGTCATTTGTGGTTGGGCACGAATGATAACGGATTGTTCTACTGGAATTTTAAAACAGGCAAGTGTGAAACGTATGACAAATCCCGTATCGCGTCGAATCCGATAGTGACTTTGCTGAAAACACGCGACGGAAAGTTATGGATAGGTACGTTTAATGGCGGGCTGTATTGCATCGATAAGGGGAGGACTACGCAATACACCATAGCGGATGGATTGTCGAGCAACAATATATGGGATTTGGTAGAAGACCGTGATGGAAATCTTTGGCTTGGCTATTTGGATGCGGGTATCCAGTGTTTTCACCCGCAGACGGGCGAACTGGAAACATATAATGCGAACAATTCCGGGTTGCCGGATAATTTGGTTGCTTCGCTGAACATTACTTCCGACAATACGCTGGTTATCGGTACGGTAGGAGTCGCATTTATGAATTTGCAGGAAAGAAGGATTCATACTTTGCCGGCAGAAGAAGGAAAGAAAAACGATTTTGGCGTGAACCAAGTGTATTGCGACAGCCGGGGGCTGGTATGGATAGCTACGGGTGAGGGACTGAAGATGTACGACCCTAAGCTTCGGATATTGAAAGATTTCTCGGACATTACGGGCGAAGAGGGTGAGATGATTTCGGGTATCACCGAAGATCATAATCACGACCTTTGGATTTCTGCTACACGCCGGATGGTTCATTTAAAGGTGTCCCAGAAGGAAGAAGGAAAATATGCTTTCGATTCTCGTGTGTACAGCAATGCAGACGGACTTCAGAACAGTGATTTCAATCTGCGTTCTATCAAGACATTGAACAACGGGATGGTGGTAGTAGGAGGACTGTATGGAGTGAATATATTCAGCCCGGACAAAATCAGCTACAATAAAGCTCTGCCCAAGGTGCTTTTTTCTGCGTTATACCTGTTCGATAAAGAAGTAGAGACGGGTAAGGTGTATGACGGCAATGTCATTCTGCCTGAAGATTTGAATCAGATGCGTAAGGTAGAATTAAACCATGAACAAAATGTTTTTACCATCGAGTTGGCTACTGATAATTTCAATCTTCCGGAAAAGACTCGTTACCGTTACAAGCTGGACGGTTTAGGTAATGAATGGTTGTCATTGCCGGCCGGGACGAACCGGATAACTTTCACCAACCAGCCTTATGGAACTTACACGTTGTGGGTAAAGGTGGTGAATAGCGATGGTTATGAAGGCGAGGATGTAGCCCAGTTGAAGTTGATCATTCATCCTCCTTTCTGGTTGTCGTGGTGGGCTTATCTCCTTTATCTAATAGTAGGTATAGGTGCATTGTGGCTGGCACGCCGATTGATGCTGAACCGTGAACGGGAGAAATTCCAGATGCAACAGATAGAGCAGGAAGCGGCACGCAAAGAAGAAATCAATCAGATGAAATTCCGTTTCTTTACGAATATTAGTCATGAGTTGCGTACACCCTTGACGTTGATTATCGCTCCCTTGGAAGAACTGTTGAAGAAAACAGAGGACAATTCGGAACGTACGGTATTGCAATTGATGTACCGTAACGCACAACGCTTGCTGATGCTGGTCAACCAGTTGCTTGATTTCCGGAAAGGGGAGATGAGCGGACATCATTTGTCGTTGTCTGAAGGTAACATTGTGGGCTATCTTCGGGAAGTATGCAATGCTTTCCTCCTGATGGCGGACAAGAAACACATCCAGTTTTCTTTCTTTTCGGCTATGGAGTCTTTCTCGATGGCTTTTGATGCAGATAAGATAGGGAAGGTAGTGATGAACTTGCTCTCCAATGCCTTTAAGTTTACTCCTGACGGCGGTCGGGTGACCGTAATGCTGGAACATATCGAGGGAGAAGAGGAAATGCTGGAAATCAAAGTGTCGGATACGGGAATAGGCATACCGGATGATGAAAAGGGACATATCTTCGAACGTTTTTATCAAAGCGAACACAAAGGGCAAGAGGAAGTGACGGGAAGCGGCATCGGGTTGAGTCTGGTACGTGATTTTGTCCGTTTGCATGAAGGTACGGTGGAAGTGTTCGACAATATCGGGACAGGCGCGGTATTTGTCGTGCATTTGCCCGTAAGGCATGTGGATGTACAGGCTGAACTTCCGAAACAAGCTTTATTGCCAATGGAGGAGGATGGAAGTCGGAAAGCCCTTGTCGAGCAGACCGACCGGAGTGATTTCCCGTTGCTCTTGGTGGTAGACGACAATGAAGATTTCCGCTTGTTCATGCGGCATAGCCTCGAATTGCAATTCCGGGTAGAAGTAGCTTCGAACGGTAAAGAGGCGTGGGAGAAGATACAGGAACAACACCCCGATTTGATAATCAGCGATGTAATGATGCCGGGAATGGACGGAAATGAATTGTGCCGGCTGATAAAAGAGGACAAGCGCACGGCTCATATTCCGGTTATCTTGCTTACGGCGCGCCAGGCAGTAGAGTCGAAAGTGAAAGGGCTTCAAACCGGAGCGGACGACTATGTGACCAAACCGTTCAACATGACCGTATTGGTGCTCCGTATCCGCAAGCTGATAGAGTTAAGCCGTTATCGGCAAGCTACCCATACAGCTATTGATCCTACACCGAGTGATATTGTTATTACTTCGCTGGATGAGAAACTGATAGAGAAAGCTATCAAATATGTGGAAGACAACATTTCGCGCAGCGACCTTTCTGTAGAAGAGTTGAGTCGTGAGTTGGGGATGAGCCGTGTGCACTTGTATAAGAAATTATTGCAGCTTACCGGTAAAAGTCCGATAGAGTTCATCCGTGTAATCCGCCTGAAGCGGGCTGCCCAGTTGTTGCGCGAAAGCCAGCTTCACGTATCTGAGGTGGCATACGAAGTAGGCTTCAATAATCCCAAGTATTTCAGCCGTTATTTTAAAGAAGAATTCGGCGTTTTGCCCTCAGCTTATCAAGAAAAGGAGGGGAAATAACAAATGATACCCCATACAGAAACAAATGAATCGGGAAGAAACGAAAGTTTATCCTTTGTATAAAACATTTGAAAGCGTGGAATTGGTGGACAATGTTTACTTTTGTATAGAGATAAATTTGATGGTTTAACTTTAAACATTAGTTAGGTATGAATATGAAAAACATTTCGTATTGTCTGCTCGCCGGACTTTTGTTTGGCTCTTGTTCCGGAAAAATATATGAAGAGACAGACAGAGGGGTGATTGTAAAGGTACAGCAAAAGGGAGATGCAGGTGTGCGTCTGGTTCGTTTTCAGGTAATGGGTGACAAGCTCATTCATGTTTCGGCAACTCCTGAAAACAAGTTTGCCGACCCGCAAAGCTTGGTTGTTCTTTCTCCTGAAAAACAGACTCCGTTTACCGTGATGCAGCAGGGGGATACCGTAACGGTAGCTACTGATGAGCTTCGTGCTTCGGTATTGGCTTCTACTGGTGAAGTGTGGTTTACGGACGAGGACGGAAAGATGATTCTGCAAGAGAACAAGGGAGGAGGCAAGAGCTTTACTCCGATTGAAATAGAGGGTACGAAGGGATACTCTATCCGTCAGGTTTTCGAGTCGCCCGATGACGAAGCTTTCTATGGATTGGGACAACACCAGTCGGATGAGTTTAATTATAAAGGAAAGAATGAAGAGCTTTTCCAGTATAATACGAAGGTGTCGGTTCCGTTCATCGTTTCCAATAAGAACTATGGCGTATTGCTCGACAGTTATTCGCTTTGCCGTTTCGGGAATCCCAACGATTATTCTCAGTTGGGCGAAGTTTTCAAGCTTTATGACAAGGACGGGAAAGAAGGTGCCCTTACAGGTACATACGTTCCGGCAAAAGATTCGGGAGCTGAAACGTTGGTACGCCGTGAAGATTCGCTTTACTTCGAACATCTGGTACGCGAGGACTTATCCCGTGTAGTCAATTTGCCTGAAAAATTCCCGTTCTATGGCTCGAAGGTGACTTACGAAGGGTCGATTGAGCCTTCGGAGAGTGGAGAATATAAGTTCATCCTTTATTATGCAGGATATACCAAGGTATATGTTGACGGCAAGCTGGTAGTGCCCGAACGTTGGCGTACGGCTTGGAATCCGAACAGCTATAAATTCTCGGTCAATCTGGAAGCAGGAAAGCGTGTGCCTCTGAAAGTAGAATGGTTGCCCGATGGAAGTGTATCTTATTCGGGACTTCGTGTGCTGAGTCCGGTTGACCCGAAAGAACAGGGCAAACAATCGTGGTGGAGCGAGATGACTCCGCAACTGGATTATTATTTCGTGGCAGGTGATGATATGGACGATGTTATTAGCGGATACCGTACCTTGACCGGCAAGTCCCCGATTATGCCAAAGTGGGCTATGGGCTATTGGCAAAGCCGTGAGAAATACAATACGCAGGCGGAAATGCTGGGTGCGTTGAAAGGCTTCCGTGACCGGAAGATTCCGATTGACAACATCGTGCTCGACTGGAACCATTGGCCCGAAAACGCTTGGGGAAGCCATGAGTTTGATAAGGCACGTTTCCCCGACCCGAAAGCGATGGTGGATTCCATTCACGCCCTGCACGGACGGATGATGATTTCCGTTTGGCCGAAGTTCTATACGACGACCGAACATTTCAAGGAATTTGATGAAAAGGGCTGGATGTACCAGCAATCGGTGAAGGATAGCTTGAAAGACTGGGTAGGTCCGGGTTACACGTATGGTTTTTACGATGCGTATAGTGCTGATGCACGTAAGCTGTTCTGGAAACAGATGTACGACCATTATTATCCGTTGGGTATCGATGCCTGGTGGATGGATGCCAGCGAACCGAATGTTCGTGACTGTACCGATATGCAATACCGCAAGGATTTATGCGGACCTACTGCCCTGGGTCCTTCAGCGGAGTATTTTAATGCATATGCCCTGATGAATGCCGAAGCCATTTATGACGGCCAGCGCGGAGTAGACAATAACCGGCGTGTATTTCTGCTTACCCGTTCGGGCTTTGCAGGGCTTCAACGCTACTCTACAGCTACCTGGAGCGGAGACATTGGTACTCGTTGGGAAGATATGAAGGCACAGATAGCTGCCGGATTGAATTTTGCCGTAAGCGGCATTCCTTATTGGACAATGGATATCGGCGGCTTTTGTGTAGAGAATCGTTATGTGGCAGGACAACAACAATGGAATGCCACCAAGACCGAGAATGCCGATTACAAGGAATGGCGTGAACTGAACACCCGTTGGTCCCAGTTTGGCGCGTTCTGCCCGCTCTATCGCGCACACGGTCAGTATCCGTTCCGCGAACCTTGGGAAATAGCTCCCGAAGGACATCCTGCCTATAACTCGATTGTATATTACACCAAGTTGCGTTATAACATGATGCCTTACATCTACTCGCTGGCAGGAATGACGTGGTTCAAGGATTATACCATTATGCGTCCGCTGGTTATGGATTTCACCTCCGATGCGAATGTGAACAATATCGGCGACCAATTTATGTTCGGTCCCGCCTTTATGGTTTCTCCGGTGTACCAATACGGAGCACGTTCGCGTGAAGTCTATTTCCCGCAAGCAGAAGGCTGGTATGATTTCTATACCGGAAAGTTCCAAAAGGGAGGCGAGCAGGTAGAAGTGAAAGCGCCTTATGAGCGTGTTCCGCTTTATGTACGTGCCGGTTCTATTGTGCCTTTCGGTGAAGATATGCAATATACCGACGAGAAGCCTGCCGACCACATTGTGGTTTATGTATACCAAGGTGCTGACGGTGAGTTTACATTATACGAAGACGAAGGTGTGAACTACAATTACGAGCAGGGCAAGTATGCGATGATTCCGATGGAATACGATGAAGAGGAAAAGACCCTGACTATCGGCAAGCGTGAAGGCTCGTTCCCCGGTATGTTGGAGAAACGTACCTTTACCATTGTGACGGTCAATCCGGACAAAGCTCAATCGTTCGACTTGAATGCCAAAGGCGTGACCGTGGACTATACAGGTGAGGAAGTTTCGGTGAAACTTTGATGGAACAAGTATAGGAAAAGATAGGGTATCAGGATGCAAATAGTATCATGGGCTCACGATACTATTTGCGATACCCGATGAATATATTTGCATAGGTTCCTGATACCGTATGCGTTTTTGTCGGTATGAGGAATATGAATGATTGCGTTTCAATAAAAAGAATAAGTTATGAGCAAACAAATGTGTTTTTTACTTGGAGTGTGTTGCTTGCTCTTGTCGGCGTGCACCTCCCCCTCGTCTGAAGTTCGTGAACGGATAGACTTTAATGAAGGTTGGTGTTTCCAGTTGGGTGATGAACCCGAGGCATCCGATATTGCTTTCAATGATGAAAGCTGGCGCAAGCTCAACTTGCCTCACGATTGGGCGATTGAGGGTGATTTCAGTCAAGATAATCCTTCCGGTACGGGGGGAGGTGCCTTGCCTGGAGGCATCGGGTGGTATCGCAAGACGTTCGTGCCCGAGAAATCCGATGCAGACAAGAGGTTCCGTATCGTGTTTGATGGGGTTTATATGAATTCGGAAGTGTTTCTCAATGGGGTTTCCTTGGGGACTCGTCCGTATGGATACATTACATTCAGTTACGATTTGACTCCGCATCTGAAATGGGGAGAGAAGAATGTGCTTGCCGTACGGGTAGACAATTCGGAGCAACCCAATTCACGTTGGTATTCGGGATGTGGCATTTACCGCAACGTATGGCTGGTGAAAACCGGAGCCGTTCATGTGGCAGAGTGGGGCACGTATGTTGTTGCAAACAAAGTGGACAGTGCTCAGGCTGAGCTTGATGTGCAGACCCGTGTGGCAAACGAAGCGGATGCTTCTGCCCAGGTGATTGTCCGTTCTTCGTTGCTGGATGCCGAAGGGCTGGTAGTGGCAAGTAGTGAAACGAATTGTGACATTGAGGCAGGAAAGGAATCTGCAACTTCACAAACGCTCACGGTAGAGCATCCTGTTTTGTGGAACCTTGACTCTCCTTATTTATATACGTTGCTGACCGAAGTGGTGCAAGACGGGAAGGTAGTTGACCGGTATGAGACTCCGGCAGGTATCCGTACATTTGCTTTTGATGCAGAAAAAGGCTTTATCCTCAATGGCAAGCCGACCAAAATAAACGGCGTATGTATGCATCACGACTTGGGATGCTTGGGTGCGGCAATCAATGTACGTGCCATTCAGCGCCAGTTGGAAATCTTGAAAGAGATGGGTTGCAACGGTATCCGTTGTTCGCACAATCCTCCTGCTCCTGAGCTGCTGGACTTGTGTGACCAGATGGGATTTATTGTGATGGACGAAGCTTTCGATATGTGGCGTAAGAAGAAGACTTCGCACGACTATGCCCGGTATTTTGACAAGTGGTATGAAAAAGATTTGCGCGATTTTATCTTGCGTGACCGTAATCATCCTTCTATTTTTATGTGGAGCATCGGAAATGAAGTACTCGAGCAATGGAGTGATGCCAAAGCAGATACGTTGAGTCTGGAAGAAGCCAACCTGATTCTGAACTTTGGGCATTCGGCAGATATGTTGGCAAAAGAAGGTGAGATGAGTGTCAATTCTCTTTTGGCTAAACGTCTGGCAGAGCTGGTAAAACAACTGGACGCTTCCCGTCCGATTACTGCCGGATGTAATGAACCGAATCCTGCCAACCATCTTTTCAAGTCGGGAGCCATAGACATCATCGGCTACAATTATCATAATCCGAACATCCCTGACGTGCCTAAGAACTTTCCGGGAAAACCTTTTATTATTACCGAAAGTAATTCGGCATTGGCAACACGTGGATATTACCGGATGCCTAGTGACCGGATGACGGTTTGTCCAGAGCGCTGGGACAAGCCTTATGTAGATTCTACCTTTGCTTGTTCGGCGTATGACAATTGCTATGTACCTTGGGGAAATACACACGAAGAATCTTTGAAGCTGATTCGTGACAATGCATTTATCAGCGGGCAATATGTATGGACTGGATTCGATTACATCGGTGAACCCACTCCGTATGGCTGGCCTGCACGTAGTTCGTATTTCGGCATTGTTGACCTTGCCGGATTCCCTAAAGATGCCTATTACCTCTATCAGTCGGAATGGACTGATAAGCCGGTGTTACATCTTTTCCCGCATTGGAACTGGACACCGGGGCAAGAAGTGGATATGTGGTGTTACTACAACTGTGCCGATGAAGTGGAACTTTTTGTCAACGGCAAGTCGCAGGGTGTGAAGGCGAAAACTCCCGATTGCCTGCATGCTATGTGGCGCGTTAAGTTCGAACCGGGAAGCGTGAAGATGATAGCCCGTAAGGATGGTAAGACTGTGGGAGAGAAAGAAATCCATACGGCTGGCGACCCTGCGCAAATCCGTCTGGTTCCTGACCGTTCCCAATTGGATGCCGATGGAAGAGATTTGAGCTTTGTGACGGTAGAGATATTGGATAAGGACGGAAACCTTTGCCCGAATGCAGACAATCTGGTTCATTTCCAGGTAGAGGGCAATGCTTTTATTGCAGGAGTTGATAATGGAAGCCCGATTTCGCTGGAACGTTTCAAAGATAATAAGCGGAAAGCTTTCTACGGCAAATGTCTTGTTGTGTTGCAAAACACGGGTGAGACGGGAGCTGCGCGTTTGAAGGCGGTTTCCGAAGGTTTGAGTGAAGCCGAAGTTTCGATAGTTGCAGAATAAAATTATAAAAACAGATATCGATGAAAAAACAAATATTGACTTTATGTGCAGGTGTGGCATGGGCTGTATCGGCTGCATTTGCACAAACGGAGGGTAGTGTTCCGGTTTATCTGGACGATAGCCAGCCGATAGAAGCCCGTGTACAGGATGCTTTAAGCCGGATGACGGTAGAGGAAAAAGTACGCTTGAGTTATGCACAAGGTAAGTTCAGTTCGCCCGGATGCCCCCGTTTAGGTATTCCCGAACTGTGGTATTCTGATGGACCACACGGGGTGCGTGCCGAAATCAATTGGAATGACTGGGGCTATTCCGGATGGACCAGTGACAGTTGTACCGCTTTCCCCGCATTGACCTGTCTGGCTGCTACGTGGAACCTCGAGCTTTCCGGCAAGTACGGGAAAGCGCTTGGCGAAGAAGCCCTGTATCGTGGCAAAGATGTCCAGCTCGGTCCGGGTGTGAATATCTATCGCACTCCTTTGAACGGACGTAATTTTGAATATATGGGCGAAGACCCTTATTTGGCGGCTGAGATGTGTGTTCCTTACATTCAGGAATTGCAGAAGAACGGGGTTGCGGCTTGTGTGAAACATTATGCCTTGAATAATCAGGAGTTGTGGCGCGGACATATTGATGTGGAGGTAAGCGACCGTGCTTTGTATGAAATCTATCTTCCGGCGTTCAAGGCTGCCGTCCAACGGGGCGGAGCCTGGAGCATTATGGGAGCCTATAATAAAGTACGTGGCACTCACGCTGCTCATAGCAAGCTTCTGAACAATGATATCCTGAAAGGCGAATGGGGCTTTGACGGATGTGTGGTGACCGACTGGGGAGCTGCACACGATACATACGAGGCAGCCATGTATGGTCTTGACCTCGAAATGGGCTCTTATACCAACGGGTTGACTTCCGAGGCGGAGTTCGGATACGATGATTATTACCTGGGACGTGCCTATCTGAAGCTGATTAAGGAAGGGAAGATTCCGATGGAGGTAGTTAATGATAAGGCAGGGCGTGTGCTTCGTCTGATATTCCGCACTTCGATGAACCGGAAGAAGCCGTTTGGCTCGATGACATCGCCCGAACATTATCAGGTGTCTTACGAGATAGCTACCGAAGGGACAGTGCTTCTGAAGAATGGGAACGGGAAGAAGCAGGCTGGTTTGCTCCCGATTCGTCAGGGGGTATACCGGAATATTCTGGTTGTAGGCGATAATGCAACCCGCAATTTGTTGGCAGGAGGCGGTTCTTCGGAATTGAAGCCTAAAGATTTCATTTCTCCGCTGGAAGGTTTAAGCAAGAAGTTCGGGAATGTGACTTATGCCCAAGGTTATGCCGCAGGTCGTCCGATGTACGGGCAAGTAGAGGAGATAGCTCAAACCGTAATGGATTCACTTCGTGCTGATGCAGTGGCAAAAGCCAAAGAAGCTGATTTGGTCATTTTCGTGGGCGGGCTGAACAAGAACCATCAACAGGATTGCGAGGCAGGCGACCGTATCTCTTATAATTTGCCTTTCCAGCAAGACGAGCTTATCCGTTCGTTGTTGGAAGTCAATAAGAATCTGGTGGTTGTATTGGTCAGCGGCAATGCCGTAGCAATGCCGTGGCTGGACGAAGTGCCTTCGGTGGTACAAACCTGGTATTTGGGAACCATTACAGGCAATGCTTTGGCTGATATATTGAGTGGCGAGGTCAATCCCAGCGGTAAATTGCCATTCTCTTATCCTGTGAAATTGGAGGATAGTCCGGCACATGCTTTCGATGCCCTTTGTTATCCGGGCGACAGCATCCGTGAAGTGTATAAAGAAGACATCCTGGTGGGCTATCGCTGGTATGATACCAAGAAAATCGAGCCGATGTTTCCTTTCGGCTATGGATTGAGTTATACTACGTTCGAGTATGGGAAACCGGTCATATCAGCCAAAACCATGCCAAAGGACGGGACACTGTCTGTATCGGTAAAAGTGAAAAATGCCGGACCGGTAGCAGGTAAAGAGATTGTCCAACTCTACATTGGCGATGAGAAATGTTCTGTACTTCGTCCGTTGAAAGAATTGAAAGGATTCCAGAAAGTATCGCTCCAGCCAGGAGAGGAAAAAGAAGTGACATTTACTATCACTCCCGAAGCCTTGAAGTTCTTCGATGACAAACGTCATGAATGGGTAGCGGAACCGGGTAAGTTTAAAGCCTACATCGGTGCTTCGGCAATGGATATACGAGGTATGGTGTCTTTCGAATTGCTTTGAATGGATTAACTGGCGAATTTTTTTATTTATTGAAGAAGCACCGTCCTCGTCTGTGGGGGCGGTGCTTCTTTCGATTATAAAAAATGCTACGGACACTCTCGGCGTTCGATTTATTTTCCTAACTTTGCATCCTCAAAAAATAAAGATAATGGCAGAAACAAGAAGAACGACACGCGTCCCGAAGACGGTCAAGACAAAGCCCGTGGATGAATACGGACATTTGCAACCACAGGCTCCCGAATTGGAGGAAGCCGTATTGGGCGCATTGATGATAGAAAAAGACGCTTATTCGCTGGTGAGCGAGATACTCCGTCCTGAGTCTTTCTACGAGCACCGCAATCAGTTGATTTATGCGGCGATAACCGATTTGGCTATCCAGCAAAAGCCTATCGATATTCTGACGGTGACCGAGCAATTGCGTTCACGAGGTGACCTGGAAGAGGTGGGCGGTCCTTTCTACATCACCCAGTTGAGCGGCAAGGTCGCTTCGTCTGCCCATATCGAATACCACGCCCGCATCATTGCGCAGAAATACCTGGCGCGTGAACTCATATCGTTTACCAGTACCATTCAGACCAAGGCGTTCGACGAGACGCAGGATGTGGACGACCTGATGCAGGAAGCCGAAGGGAAGCTGTTCGAGATTTCGCAGCAGAACATGAAGAAGGATTACACGCAGATTAATCCCGTCATTCAGGAGGCATACGAGATGTTGCAGAAGGCGGCGGCACGTACCGATGGCTTGAGCGGTTTGTCCAGCGGTTTCCATCAGCTCGACAAGATGACTTCGGGATGGCAGAACTCCGACCTGATTATCATAGCCGCCCGTCCTGCGATGGGTAAGACGGCGTTTGTGCTTTCGATGGCGAAGAACATGGCGGTCAACAACAAGGTGCCCGTGGCTCTTTTCTCGCTCGAAATGAGCAATGTCCAGCTGGTGAACCGTCTGATAGTGAACGTGTGCGAGATACCGGGCGAGAAAATTAAGAGTGGTCAGCTGGCGCCTTATGAGTGGGGGCAGCTCGACTATAAGATAAAGGAGCTTTACGATGCGCCGCTCTATGTGGACGATACTCCTTCGCTCTCGGTGTTCGAGTTGCGTACCAAGGCGCGGCGTCTGGTGCGCGAGCACGATGTGAAAGTCATCATCATCGACTACCTCCAGCTGATGAACGCCAGCGGTATGTCGTACGGAAGCCGTCAGGAAGAGGTCAGCACCATATCCCGTTCGTTGAAGGGATTGGCAAAGGAGCTGAACATCCCCATTATTGCTTTGAGCCAGTTGAACCGTGGGGTGGAGAACCGTGAGGGTATCGACGGAAAGCGTCCCCAGTTGAGTGACCTTCGCGAGTCGGGTGCCATCGAGCAGGACGCCGACATGGTGTGCTTCATCCACCGTCCCGAATATTACAAGATTTACCAGGACGAGAAGGGGAACGACCTTCACGGGATGGCGGAAATCATCATTGCCAAGCACCGTAATGGTGCCGTGGGAGATGTGTTGCTCCGCTTCCGTGCCGAGTATGCCCGTTTCCAGAATCCCGATGATGACTTGATAGTGCCGATGCCGGGCGAAGAGCATGCCTCGCCTGTGCTCCGTTCGAAGATAAATAACGGAGGAAATCAAGGATATGTTCCTCCTACGCCTGCCGACATTCCTCCTCAGCCCGAGAATCCCTTCGGCGCACCGATACCGGATGTGCCGTTTTAATGCCTAAAGGGATTTTGAATTGCCTAGTCTGATAGCGTGGGCTGTCAACATTTTGAGAACAAAAACAAAGGTTGAAATGAATAATTTTAAAATTATATTAGTCGTCGCGATTGCCTGTTTGGATATATTAAAAATATATGCACAAAACATCACAGGTAATGTTGTTGGTGAAGACCGGCAAACATTATCATTTGCCAATGTTGTGCTTCTAAAGGCAGATTCCACCTACATTACAGGCACTGTCACAGACGATGCCGGAGCCTTTAGCATATCCCGTCATCATGATGCGAAATACCTGAGCGTATCCTATATAGGTTATGTTCCCCGATATCTGGAGATAACGGCAGACAGTATAGGGACAATTCGGTTACAGCCGGATGCCTCTATGCTGGGAGAAGTGGTCGTTGTAGCGGCACGGCCGGTCATCAAGCGTGAAGTGGACAGGCTTGTGTTTAATGTAGAAGCAACCCCTTTGTCGCAAGGAAGTAATGTCCTTGATTTGCTAAAGCAGACTCCTTTGGTCAAAGCTACGGAAAATTCCATAGGCATAATCGGGAAAAGCGGTGTCAAAATAATGCTGAACGGAAAGCTGTCTTACCTGAGTGGGAATGACTTGATGCAGTATCTGAAGACACTCCAGTCGGATGATGTGGCAAGCATCGAAGTTATCACCACACCGCCAAGCAGATATGATGCGGGTGGCAACGGGGGAATGATAAACATCATTACGAAACGTAATCCCGATGAAGGCTTGAACGGCACTGTAGGAGCATCCTATACACAGCGCTCTTTGGCCGGTGAGAATGTGAACGCCACGGTGAACTATCGTACATCCCGGACTTTTCTTTCTTTAAAATTGCGTCAAAGTCATAATAAGGGGATTGTCAAAGAAAACTACGAAATTTCACAGCCGGCAAAATCTCAGACAAGCAACACCAAGAGAATAGACACATACGATAATTATGGCGCCAATATCACTTTAGAGCAACAGTTGTCGTCAGCATCGACAATCGGTGCTGTTTACGATTTCAGCTATGGTAGAGACAACATTGATATTGATAACGGATACAGCTATATGAGCGGCAATACGCTCGACTCGTTGCTTACGACAAAGTCGCTTCAAAAAGGCATTACAAAGGTACACACCCTGAATGCCTATTACGACCTTAAACTTGATACATTGGGTAAAAAATTGGGGATTGTTTTCAATTATATGCACCATTCTCCCGACAAGGATGTGAATTTCACTACACTGAACCATTCCAACGATACAAAGACTGTTGTCCGTGAGCCGAACAATATAACATACCGGATATGGACCGGCGAAGCGAATGTTGAGTTGCCGTTCCCCTGGCTTAATATCGAGACCGGTGTGAAATACAGTGACATCCGCAATGTCTCTGATATGAAATACTATAATCTTATCGGAAGTGATTATGTAGCCGACCTGGGACGGTGCAATGAGTTTGACTATCATGAAAGAACCGTCGCCGGATATGTCAGCGCCAAGCGCAATCTCAACAGTCACTTCTCTGTACAGGCAGGGCTGCGTTACGAGTATACATTTGTAAATGGAGTGACTCCTCATAGCAATGTGGAGGAGGTGAGAACGGATTATGGCAAATTATTCCCGACCGTCTATCTGTCATACTCTATAAATCCGTCGAATATGTTGAATATCAATTATGCACGGCGAATCAACAGGCCTTATTTCCGGGCTATCAACCCTTTCAAATGGTACACCAATCCCAATAATATTGACGAAGGCAATCCTCGGCTGAAACCGTCGTATGCCGACAATGTGGAGCTGAGCTATATTTTCAGAAACAATCTGTCTGCAACCGTCTATTACCAGCGAGAAGATAACGTCTACGGACAGATGATGTATGTGAATGACGATAACACGACCTACAGCACCTACGAGAATATATATAACAACCGTCAGTTTGGAATAAATCTGTCATACAATCTGCATATATTCAACTGGTGGAATACGTTTCTTACCGGCAACTATGTCTATAATAAATCCGAAATAAAGGCGGATGGATATTTGGCTCAAAACGGCAATTCTTTCGATTTCCGTGTCAACAACACCATTTCCTTTGATAAGGAACGGCGTTTCCAACTGTTTTTGAATTATTCGCATAACTTCCCGTATCATGTGGGGATAACGTATGACGACAGTTACGCGAATTTCAGCGCAGGGTGTAAAGGAGCGTTTTGGGATAATAATTTGATTGTAAACATATATGCCAATGACATATTCAAACAGGATTTGGTCAAACGCAGGAAAGTGTCTGTAGCCAACACCCAACACTACAATAATTACTATGATTCCAGGTACCTGCGTATAAGTATCACGTATAAGTGGGGGAATAATAAGGTTAAAACCGATAGTAAGTCGATTTCATTCAAAGAACGGAATCGAATATAGTTTCGCTCACTGCTTGGACTAAGTGCCTGGCAGTGATGGAATATTATTTAGCGTTTCCTGATGAAGTATATCTTACTTTTTATAAAAATCATGGTCGTACATATAGCGATATTTTACGTAGAAAAACATGTTTAATATACTTTGGTGTTAAAATAATCGCTATATTTGTGCTATGAACAATCCTTTGCAACAATTGGGTAATATTCCTGTTACAGCTTCCGTTTTGGAGTCCCTGTTTCCTCATATCAGGGGCGGAAGTCAGAAACTCAGGTTGCTTGAGCGGGACAAACAGATAATACGCCTCAAGAAGGGGCTTTATGTGTGTAGCCCTGAAATAACTGGGAAAACTCTTTCAACCGAATTGATAGCCAATCATCTGTATGCCCCCTCGTATGTTTCCATGTCATCGGCTCTGCGCTATTATGGTTTAATACCGGAAGAGGTTTACATCAAACAGTCCATGACTTTGAAGTATGCCAAGGTTTTTGATACGCCATTGGGCAGGTTTGAATATACGCATATCTCGAAGTTCGCATTTCCTGTAGGACTGACAAGTATCAAGAAAGATGGCTATGCATTTGTGATGGCTACACCGGAAAAGGCTCTTTGTGATTTGATTGCCAATTCTTCAAAAGTGACTCTGCGTTATCTGAAGGAAGCCGAAAGTTATCTGGAAGAAGACATCCGAATGGAGCGTGAAGATTTTATGCAGATGGATGCCGATGTATTTGAGGAATATATAAAGGTCGGGAAGAAGGCCGATTCAATCCGTACTTTACTTAAATTGCTGAAGAAATGAAGAATGAGATTTATGACAATATGCTTTCCGCATACGATTTGACTACGGAACAACAAAAACGGAATGCGATTTTCGAGGTAAACCAGCAGGTGATACTTGCAGGGCTCTACAATGGCGGCTTCTTCGATGTGGCTGCTTTCTATGGAGGTACTTGCCTCCGTATTTTTCACGGACTCCAAAGGTTCAGTGAGGATATGGATTTTTCTCTCCTGGCTCCCGATGATAAGTTCGATTTCACGAAATATTTCCAGCCGATAATAGATGAATTTGCCATTGTCGGTCGTGAAGTGGAGATTAAAAAGAAAGATAAAAAGGGGTTTGGTAAGGTGGAATCCGCTTTTTTAAAAGACAATACGGATGTGTATGATGTGTCTTTCCGAACTGATAAATCCATAAAAATAAAAATAGAGGTGGATACACGCCCACCGTTGAATTTCAGAACGGAGCAGAAACTGCTTTTACAGCCTCATTCCTTCATGACACGCTGTTTCACTTTGCCGGATTTGTTTGCCGGAAAGATGCATTGGTGTACAGGGTATGGAAAAACAGGGTAAAAGGTCGAGATTGGTATGATTTCGAATGGTATGTCCGTCATAATGTGCCGCTTGATTTTGCCCATCTTGCAGAGCGTGTCCGCCAGTTCAACAATGAAGAAATCGGGCAGGAGGCGTTCATCTTTCAATTGAAAGACAGATTGGCATCTGCGAACATCAATCAGGTAAAGAGTGATGTCCTTCCTTTTGTCAGAAATCCCAAGGATCTTGATATCTGGTCGAATGATTATTTTGTCCAGTTGGCGGATATGATAAAGTTTGAATAGTCATTATTTATATTTACGTATCATGACTAAACAGATTTTGATTGATATTTAGGAAAGAAGTTGAGCGAAATACGACGTGCCTGATTATTGAGTAAAATCTTAAGAGTTACGTCTCCTAATGAAGATAGCTGCATCGGTAAAGACAACCGGCTGCTTGATTAAAAGCAACCGATTGCCTTAACCGACCTGCCTAATCAGGATTGGAGTTGTAGCAGGCAAGGATTGCAGTCCTTCCATAGTGAGGATTGCAGTCCTGATATATCCGTACCGGGCGAGGACTGGATTGCGTAGTACTAAGACAATAAAATCAGGTACGTCCCGAGTTATTTCACTATCCGGTAGTAATCGTCCTTGCGGGGTTTGGGTTGTGCCGGGGCTTCAGCCGGATATCCCAATGCGAGGGTCCCGATGCCCGTCAGTCCGTCGGGCAATCCCCATTCTTTCATCAGCGCTTTTCCTTCTTCCGTGCCGAACATTTCACGTTCGCGGTGAATCCAGCAACTGCCCAGTCCGATAGCGTGGGCTGCCAGCATCATGTTTTCCAGGATGCAACTGCCGTCCTGTATGGGATTGTGTGCCTCGGCGGGCGCAAATACCAATACGTAGGTAGGCGCGTCGTAGTAGGGATTAGAGGTCACACCCATGATGCGCGCGTTCATTGCCGCCAGTTTCCGGCGCAATGCCTCGTTTTGCACGGCTACGATGTAAGGGGCTTGCATGCCGCGTGAGGTGGGGGCATAAGTACCTGCTTCGAGCACGGCTTTCAGTTCTTCGTCGGTGATTTGCTGCGGTCGGTAGCTGCGGCAACTGCGGCGAGTCTTGATTAAATCTAAAAATTCTGTCTTCATACGTCCTTTCGTTTTAATATAGTTTTCTTATTTCCGCTTCTTTATAATAATGTAAGAGGATGTCGTTGTAGTCGAATCCCTGTTCGCCCATGACGGCCGCGCCGATCTGGCATAACCCTACGCCATGTCCCCATCCCGCTCCGGTCAGTTGGAACCAGGTAGGCGCTCCGTCGATGATTTCCCCTTTGTCTATCACAAAAGCGGAGCTGAACAGGTGATTGGGCGAAAGCGTGCGTCGGATCTCGAGCTCTTTCCCGATGATCAGGGTCTTTTCGCTTCCCACAATCCGGAGCTTGCAGATGCGTCCCGACTTGCCTCGTTCTACGGGAACCAGGTCAAGGATTTTTCCGTAGTCGTTCTTGGTCTTGGTACGGATTAAGTCGGCCAGCTCGGCTTGGGTATAACGTACCTTCCACCGGTAGAAATCGGTCGTTTCGCAATCGTAATTGTTCAGTATCTGGCGAATGATACGATTGTCGCGGGTATTGCAGAAACTTTCGGGAGCCGAACGAATCCATTTTTCGGCTTCTTCCTCTCGTGTCAGGTCGGGCACGGGAGTTTCCGCTTCCGTATCGCGTATGGCGCGGAGGTAGGGATATTTTTTGTCTTCCCAGCAGGTGCCGAACTCTTCGCTCACGCCTCCGCAACATTTCGAGAAACGTGCGTCGCAGATGGTGTTTTTATACATCAGCACCTGGCCGCAGGTTGCCTTTACGGCTTCTTCCACCCGCTTGTTCGACGCCTTGGTGATGCCTTGGTAACGCTGGCAATGGTCGTCGGCGCAGACGTCGAAGACGGTATGATCCTCGCGGTCGTACCAACGGATGTATTCGGTGTCCGTCTTGATGAACGAGAAGAAGCCGTTGTCGCGTTTGCTCATGGCTTTCCGCTTCCCGATTTGCGCCAGCAGCCAGCTGCGCGAGATGACGGCATGCGCTTTCAGGAACTCGATGGAGGAGGTGGCGTTCATTTCCGACGAGATGACGCTGATGAGGTAATCTTCGGCAGGCAGGATATTGATGGCTGTAATCTTTCCTTCGTCTACCACCAGTTTCAGTATGCCGATGAAGCGTTGGGTCTCCTGACGTTCCCAATGGAAATTGATGCCGATGGTCACGTTGTAGAGAGCGAACGAGGCGTCGTCTTCCAGCGGGGTGAAAGTCAATTCGCGGTACACGTTCCCGTTCCATAGGATGCCTCCTTCGTCGAAGCACACCGTCTGCTTGCCGTCTACGCTTTCTCCTTTTGCCAGGAAGCGTCCGTTCAGGTTGAAATGTATTTCTTGGGCATTGAGGATGCCTACACTTATTTCCGGTTCTTTCATGAGATAAGTATCGTTTGGGTTGCTGTTTTCAATAGGTCTTATAGGCTGTCTCGTCATAAATTGTCTGTATCTCCGCTTCCGTCAGGCGCTCGAAATCCTCGCGGCGGGGGGTTACCAGCAGCCCTGCCATATCAAGCGCGCCGGGACTTACCAGGCGTTGTGCGTCGCCTTCAGCCGTATAGCAGGACGGGCGGTGCCGGTCGCGCGGGATATAGGCTACGGTAAATCCTCGTTTCGGGTCGTTCCAGGCAAAGAGGTTGTAGCGCGGTTCGTCTTCGCCCGGATGAACAGGCAAGGACTGGAGGTAGTGTTCTACCAGTGTCACGTCAGACTCGAAAGCCGACTCGGAGACGAAAGCCTCTATCGGGCAAATGTAGTCGCGGATGCGGTATTCACGGCATGCACTCCCGTCGGATAAGGTTGTTTCTGCCACCGGGAGTGCAGTTTCCATCAGCCGGTCCCATTGCAGAATCAGCGGGATATCTTGCGCCCGTGCCGCTTGGAAGTGGAAATGGTCGGGAGCGGAAGCCCCGCATTTGGCTCCGTTATAGAACAGGGCATAGCCCGGGGCGAAAAGTCTTTCCAGCCGGTCGACCAGTCTGCCCGGAAGCTGGCGCCCGGTTTTTCCCGCGAGGGATTGAGGCTCATGGCGTTCGCTTGAGATGGTCAGGTGTCCGGGCAGGATAGGATAGGGGTTGACGCGCAGCTGGAAAGCCTCATCCAGCAAGATGGTCAGGCAATCCTGTTCGGCGGGTTTGTTTTCCTTGCAGAGGAAACAAGGGCGTGCCGCAATGCTTCCGCTATCCAGTTTGGCGCAGGTCGAGACGGCGCGGGCAGGATTGAATTGCACCAGTATGGTGTTTCCGTTGAGACGCATACGGCGCGTCAGGATGCCGCAAAGTGCTTCGTGGTTGGCTTGTGCCAGGGGCCAATGCGCCAGTTGACGCTTGAAGAACCGGTTTCCGGGCGTTTCTTTCCCTTCGGCGTTAAGCGCTTGGCGCTTGGCTATTTCCAGCGAGCGCAGGCTGTCCTTATAGGCATTGTTCCGGTTTGTCTGCTCGATGCTCAGCGCCGCGTCGGAGTTGCCTTCCCAGCGCCGGCAGAGATAAAGCACATCGTAGATGCGCCCGATGCGGTACGTACGCGAGAATGCCAGTCCCAGGGCATAATCTTCCCCGTAGCTGGTATTCGGTACGCCGATTTCACGCAATAAAGGTGTATAGAAGGCACGGGGCGCTCCCAGTCCGTTGATGCGGAGGGCATTGTTGTGTCCGTTGTCATCTGTCCATTCCCGGTGGTCGATTACCCCGGGAGGCAAGGTCTGCAGGTCGAAGTCGGTCATGCGGTATGAGCCGATGACCATGGCGCACCGCTCTTCGTGGAATTTACGGACAATCGTCTGCAGGGTATCGGGTCCGCTATATAAGTCGTCGCTGTCCAGTTGCACGGCAAACCGTCCGCAGGCAGGATGGCGGACGGCGAGGTCCCAGCATCCGCCTATGCCCAAGTCTTTCCGCTCGGGGATGAGGTGGACGAGGTTGGCATGTCCGGCATATTTCCGGATGGCTTCGGTGGTGCCGTCGGTCGAATGGTTGTCTACTATCAGCAGGTTGAAGTCGAAGTCGGTCTTTTGTTGCAGCACCGAGCGGATGGCGTCTTCAATGGTGCGTACCCGGTTGCGTACGGGGATGATGACGGAAGCCTCGCACGGGAAATCGCCCGTCTGCAAGTCGATGTCCCGCTTCACCGGAGGCAGATAAGCCCCTGTTCGCTTCAGGTGCCGGGTGAAAGCGGCTTCTCGTTCTTTCTGTACCTCGCGGTTGCGCGGGTCTACATAGTCGAATTGTTTTTCGCCCGAGCGGCGGGTATCCGTTTCTGTCTCGGTATAGAGGTATTCGCGGATATGGGTCAGGGTGTAGTGGCGCGACACGCTCAGCCTTACGGCATAGCTTGCCGAGTACCGGTAATCGGGCTCCATGCTGATTTCGGTCACGGCTTGTCTCAATGCTTCGGTGCGGAACATGACGAGCGAACCGAAATCGAAATCATCGCGTACGCTTCCGGGTTGGTAATCGATGACGGGATGAGGGCGCGGTGTGCCTTCGGTCTCTTCATAGCGGTCGGCATATACCATGCCGCATTGCGGGACGGAGAGGTAATCCGTCATGCGTTCCAGGGCGCGGCTTCCCAGCTCGATGTGCCGACGGGTGAGGCACAACAAGGTATAGGGCGTCCGGCTTTGCGCCGCGATTTGCCGGAAGGTCTCGGTGCTGTCTTGCCGGGAAATGGCTTGCACCTTGCACGCAGGCAATCCCTGAATCATATCGGCAGGAGTTGTTCCCTCGCCGCAGGCGACGAAACAAGTAAGGTCTTCGTGTATCATAATCGGTGGTTTATATGTGGCAAAAGTACAAAAATATTTGTTTCGTTCGCTTATGCCGGGTGGTTTTCCTCATCCATATAGGTGGCTTGCCTTGTGCAGCTATGTGCGTGGACCGTTTCACATAGCTGCGATGCCCGTTGCACTTATATTGCTGATTCGGCCGATTTGTGGTCTAAATTAGGTATTCTGTCTCTTTTATTCGCTTATCTCAGAGATTTTGCCTATTTTTGTGCACAAAATTAAGACTGAATGAGTGAAACGAAGATACCCCTTTTGGGGAAGACACTGGACGAACTGACCGACATTGTCCGGGAGCTGGGCATGCCCAAGTTTGCCGGCAAGCAGATAGCGCGTTGGATATACGGCAGGAAGGTTTCGTCGATAGACGAGATGACCGACTTGTCGCTTAAAAACCGGGAACTCTTGAAAGAAGCCTATGAAGTTGGCGCCAGTGCCCCGGTACACGAGATGCGTTCGGTCGACGGGACGGTGAAGTATTTGTTCCGTACGCCGGACGGCAATTACATCGAGTCGGTTTACATTCCCGACGGCGAACGTGCCACGTTGTGTGTGTCTTCGCAGGTAGGGTGTAAGATGAACTGCAAGTTCTGCATGACCGGGAAGCAAGGCTTTTCGGGCAATCTGACCGTGACGCAGATATTGAACCAGCTATATTCCATTCCCGAACGGGATACCTTGACCAATGTGGTGTTTATGGGAATGGGCGAACCTTTTGATAACCTGGATGCCGTGTTGCAGGCTTTGGCTATCCTGACGGCGGACTATGGTTATGCCTGGAGCCCCAAGCGGATTACGGTTTCTACGGTAGGGCTGAAGCGCGGATTGGAACGTTTTCTGAAAGAAAGCGATTGCCACCTGGCTGTAAGCATGCATTCGCCGTTCCCGGCACAGCGTGCCGAGCTGATGCCGGCCGAGAAAGCTTTTTCGATTCGGGATATCATAGAGGTTCTCCGCGGATATGATTTCAGCAAGCAGCGCCGCCTGTCTTTCGAGTATATCGTATTCGGAGGGCTGAACGACAGCCTGGTGTATGCAAAAGAACTGGTAAAGCTGGTACGTGGGGTAGATTGCCGCGTCAATCTGATTCGTTTCCATGCCATCCCGAATGTGGATTTGCACGGGGCCGATATGGAAAAGATGACGGATTTTCGCGATTATCTGACCCAGCATGGCGTATTTGCCACCATCCGTGCATCGCGTGGCGAAGATATCTTTGCAGCCTGTGGCATGCTTTCTACTGCCGAGCAACAGGCAGACAAGAACAGGCGGTTAAGTGAGACAGACAACCAATAATAAGATGAAATGATATGGAAGGACGTAAAATAAAGGTGGGTATCACCCACGGGGATATTAATGGGATAGGCTATGAGTTGATATTAAAGACTTTTGCCAATCCTACAATGCTGGAACTGTGTACGCCGGTCGTATATGGTTCGCCCAAAGTAGCGGCTTATCATCGGAAAGCGATGGACTTGCCGGCTAATTTCAGTATCGTCAATTCCGCTTCCGAAGCCCAGGACGGACGTTTGAGCATTGTCAGCTGTACCGACGAGGAACTGAAGGTAGAGCTATCCAAGCCGACCCTTGAAGGATGCCGTGCCGCATGGGATGCTTTGGAACGGGCGACGGGCGAATACCGTGAAGGCTTGTATGACGTGTTGGTGACCGCTCCAGCCAACCGGACCGTCATGCCGGACGGCGATGTTCCCTTCCCGGGACATGCCGAATACTTGGACCATGCTTTCGGCAAAGGCAGGAAAGGACTGACCGTCTTGCTGAAAGATGATTTCCGTATGGCGATGGCGACCGAATGCATTCCGGTGAAGGACGTGGCTGACAGTCTGACAAAAGATTTGCTCATGGAGAAAATCGAGACTTTCCATCGTTCGTTGAAGGTGGATTTCGGCATCGGCAGCCCGCGTATTGCGGTGTTCTCGCTGAATCCTCATGAAGGCAATAATGTCATGGCAGGTTCGGAAGAGGAGCGTATCATCATTCCGGCTATCGAGGCGATGTCGAAGCGGGGCATCTTGTGTTACGGTCCGTATGCAGCCGATGCATTTATGGGTTCGGGCAATTACCGCCACTTTGACGGGGTATTGGCGATGTATTACGACCAAGGCATGACGCCTTTCATGACGCTTTCGATGAACGAAGGGGTTTGCTTTACGGCAGGTTTGCCTATTGTGCGTACGGCTCCGGTATATGGTACGGAGTATGAGGCAGCAGGCAAGGGAGTGACTTCTGAAGATTCTTTCCGTCAAGCCATTTATGTAGCACTCGACGTGTTCCGCCGCCGTCAAGTAGAGGCTGAAATCAACGCTCGTCCGTTGCGTAAGCAATATTACGAGAAACGGGACGATAGCGATAAGCTGAAATTGGATGCAGTAGAAGAAGATTGAATATGAAATTCGCGATTATATCAGCAGGAGAAGGCTCACGGTTATTACAAGAAGGAGTACAGTTACCTAAACCGTTGGTGCAACTGAACGGGGTAGCCATGATTGACCGTCTGATTCATCTCTTTGCCCGGCAAGGAGCCGACGAGGTGCTGGTCATCATCAACAACGAAGTGCCTCTGACCAAAGCGCATCTGGCAGAGCTGGAGCGGCACGCGGAAGTTCCCCTGCGGGTGATAGTGAAAACCACTCCTAGTTCGATGCACAGCTTTTATGAGTTGAGTCCCTATCTGAAGGATGACCGTTTTTGCCTGACGACGGTAGATACGGTTTTCCGTGAAGACGAGTTCGCGCGTTTCATCGAAGCGTTCAGGCGTTCGGATAAGGACGGCATGATGGCTGTGACCGATTATATTGATGACGAGAAGCCGCTGTATATCGGTACGGATGAAAACCTGGACATAACCGGTTTTTATGATACGGCGATGCCGGACACGAAATACATTTCGGGAGGAATCTATTGCCTTACTCCCAAAGCCATCCGTACGTTGGAGCGGTGTATGCGTGCCGGTATGTCGCGCATGCGCAATTTCCAGCGGCAATTGGTGAACGACGGCTTGCGGTTGGAAGCTTATCCGTTTTCCAAGATATTGGATGTGGACCATGCGGAAGATATCGTGAAGGCTGAACGTTTTTTGAAGGGAGGAGATTGACAAGGACAGTACATATATAATATTAAGGTGTAAAGACGAAAACAGAGAAAGTCCATGCAGCAGAATGAGAAAACGATTCGGATTGTAGGCGTGAGTCGTGGTAATGAATTCTCACCGAATCATGTAGGACATGATGCGGCTATCTTCGGGAAAACAGCCGATGAATTGAGGAAAAGGGGATGTGAAGTGACCCTTTTTCCCGAAAAGGAGTTTGTGGACAGGCATATTCAGGCAGATTTCATTTTTGATATGGCGCGTGATAAGTCGACCGTTGTCCGCTTGAAAGAGTTGGAAGATGCCGGTGCCCTGGTTATCAATTCGGGGTATGGCATTGATAATTGTGTCCGCAGACCGATGACCGAGCTGTTGACCGGAAACGGCATTCCTCATCCGAAAAGCTTGATTCTTTCCACGGCCGACGAGTTTGCGCCGGATATCTTTCCCTGCTGGATAAAACGGGGAGATTCGCATGCCATCGTAAAGGAAGACGTAGTGTATGTGGAATGTAAGCGCGAAGCCGAAATTGTGTTGGCCGATTTCCGCAAGCGGGGCATTCCGGTGGCGGTGGTCAACGAGCACCTGGTGGGTGACCTGATAAAGTTCTATGGCGTGCAGGACACGGATTTCTTTTATTCGTTTTACCCTACCGAGCAGTCGCACAGCAAATATGGGCTGGAGGCTATCAACGGAAAGGCACGCGGGTTTCCTTTCGATGCCGCCGTGCTGAAACGGTATGCCAACCGGGCGGCGGAAATCCTTCGGGTCCCGGTGTATGGCGGCGATTGCGTGGTCTCTGCAACGGGTGAGATACGTATTATTGATTTTAACGACTGGCCGAGTTTCGCTCCTTGCCATGAGGAAGCGGCGTATTGGATTGCCGGATATATTTACGGTCGTATCATGTCAAAACTGAATAACGAATTAAAATGAATGTAGCGAAGAAAGGACTTTCCGCGTCTTTTAAGTCGATGGATACGGAAGAGTTTCTGGATATATATTTGAATCGCCCGATAGGCTATGCGTGGGCGTTGCTTTTCAAACGTTTGGGCGTACATCCCAATGTGGTGACAATCTTGTCCATCATTCTCGGTGTGGCGGCAGGAGTTATGTTCTATTACCCCGATATGAAACATACCGTTATCGGCATCTTGCTGCTGATGTGGGCAAACCATTATGACAGTTGCGACGGGCAACTGGCGCGTATGACCGGCAAGAAAACCCGTTGGGGAAGGATGCTTGACGGATTTGCTGGCGACCTTTGGTTCTTTGCCATTTATTTCGCCATTTGCCTGCGCCTCACTTTCCAGCCTTTGCCTTTCGGCATCGGTGAGGCGGACGGAGCGGTATGGGGTGTCTCTATCTGGATACTGGCTATTGTGTCGGGCACCTATTGCCATAGCCGCCAATGTGCTTTGGCGGACTATTACCGCAATATCCACCTGTTTTTTCTTCAGGGAAAAGCAGGAAGCGAACTGGATAACTTCAAGCAGCAGCGGGAGTTATTTCGCAGTCTTCCCTGGAAAGGAAATTTCTGGTGGAAGGCTTTTTTGTATTTCTATGGCAACTATACGCGCAAGCAAGAAAGCATGACCCCTAATTTTCAGCGCTTTTATACATGGGTGCAGCAAAGGTATGGCGACGAGATTCCGCAAGCGTTGCGGGATGAGTTCCGCGGCCTGAGCTTGCCGCTGATGAAATATGCCAATATACTGACCTTCAATACGCGTGCCGTCGTGCTTTATGTTTCTTTGCTGGCAGGCGAGCCTTGGGTGTATTTCCTCTTCGAAGTGTTTGTCATGACGGCATTGTTTCTGTATATGCGTCATCGGCATGAGGCGATGTGCGCTTTCCTTTACCATAAATATGCGGGGCGATGAAAGAGAAAGTACGCAACATATTTTGGTTCTTCGGCATCTTTGCCATTATCGTGATGCTCTGCACCTTCGATATGGATTATCAGGAGTTGTGGGCTAATTTGCGTAGGGCAGGGATGTGGCTTCCGGCGGTAATTTTATTATGGGTGTTCATCTATTACCTGAACGCATGGGCATGGTATGTGATTATCCGTGACGGGAAGAGCGCGAAAGTGCCTTTCTGGCAGGTGTATAAATTGACTATATCGGGATTCGCGCTGAATTACGCCACTCCGGTAGGATTGATGGGGGGCGAACCTTACCGCATCATGGAACTGAGTTCGTATGTGGGAGCCGGTAAGGCAACTTCGTCGGTCATTCTTTATGCCATGATGCACATCTTTTCGCATTTCTGGTTTTGGTTGGTTTCCGTGTGTTTGTATGTACTGTTCGAACCGATGAATTGGGGAATGGGTATCATGCTGGCCGTGATTGCGGCATTGTGCTCGCTGGCTATCTATTTCTTTATGAAAGGATACCGCAACGGGATGGTTGTACGTGCCTTACGGTTGCTGGAGCATGTTCCTTTCGTCAAGAAGTGGGCAAAGCGTTTCAGCGTGGAAAAGAAGGATACGCTGGAGAAGATAGACGCGCAGATTGCCGAATTGCATAAGCAACGTAAAAGCACCTTTTATATTTCGTTGGGATTGGAGTTTTCTGCCCGCATCGTGGGATGTCTCGAAGTGTATTTCATATTAAATATATTGACTACGGATGTAAGCTTTTTGGCTTGTGTCCTGATTATGGCTTTCACCTCCCTGTTTGCCAATCTGTTCTTCTTCTCTCCCATGCAGTTGGGAGCCCGTGAAGGAGGCTTTGCCTTGGCGACGGGCGGTCTTGCCATTCCGAGTGCGTTCGGCATTTATACCGGACTGATTACCCGGGTGCGCGAATTGTTTTGGATTATGATAGGCGTGTTGCTGATGAAGGTCGGCAACGGAACCGGTAAAAAAGAAAAAGATGAATAAGAAATTACGTGATATCCAAGGAATCATTTTCGATTATGGAGGAACGATAGATACCAATAGCCGCCATTGGTCAGAAGTGTTATGGGAGGCATACGAGGCATTCGGCATACCTGTCAGCAAGGCTGATTTCCGTGAGGCATACGTGTACGGCGAACGTACTTTGGCCCGTGAACCGCTGGTGAAGCCCGAACACGACTTCCACGATGTGTTGCGTATCAAGACCCGTCTGCAGATAAATTACCTGGTTGGTAAAGGCAAATTTACCAGTCAGGAGGCAGATGCCCGGCATTATGCTTCTGATATTGCCGATAGCTGCTACCGTTATGTACAGAATGTATTGGAACATACCCGTCCGGTAGTACAAACTCTTTCAGAACGTTACAAACTGGTTTTGGTCTCCAATTTCTATGGGAATATTCAGACCATTCTGAAAGATTTCGGCTTGTCGGCATTCTTTTCCGATGTCATCGAGTCTTCGGTAGTAGGTGTACGTAAGCCCGACCCTGCCATTTACCAGTTAGGCGTAGAGGCAATGGGCTTTCCGGCTGATAGGATACTGGTGGTAGGCGATTCGTTTTCGAAAGATGTGGTTCCCGCCAAGAAGGTGGGATGTAAGGTCGCTTGGCTGAAAGGTGCAGGTTGGGGAGATGAAGCTGCCGATGATTCGCTTCCCGAACTAGTCATCACCGATTTACCCGATTTATTAACTTATTTATTATAATATGACATGAAGAAACAACAGACTGTATTGGTCGACAAGCAGTATTTTCTACCGTTCGTATTGTTGACTTCGCTTTTTTTTCTGTGGGGATTTGCCCATGCTATATTGGATGTGCTGAACAAGCATTTCCAAGAGTTGCTGGATATCAGCAAAACCCATTCGGCACTGATTCAGGCAACGATGTATATGGGTTATTTCGTGATGGCCATCCCAGCAGGACTGTTCATTAACCGTTTCGGATACCGTAGCGGCGTAGTGTTCGGCTTGTTGCTTTATGGCATCGGGTCGTTGTTGTTTATCCCCGGTCAGTATTTCGTATCGTTTAATGCTTTTTTGTTCGCTCTGTTTGTTATCGGTTGCGGATTGACCTTCCTCGAGACGGCTGCCAATCCATACGTTACCGAGTTGGGAGCTAAAGAAACGGCAGCCAGCCGTCTGAATTTTGCCCAGTCATTCAATGGATTGGGTTGTATCTGCGCCCCCTTGCTGGTAGGCTGGTTCCTGTTTTCCGAAACCCGTGAGCATCCCAACAGCGTGGCGTTTCCATACGCTTGCATGGGAATATTGGTCTTGCTGGTGGCAGCGGTCTTCTTGCGGGTGAAGCTTCCCGAAATCAAGCATGAGGCGGAAGTCGACCGCGAAGGGCATCAGGTAGGTCTATGGTCGCACAAGCTGTTTGTCTTCGGGCTGATAGCCTTGTTCGCATACGAGGTGGCAGAGATTTCCATCAACAGTTTCTTTATCAATTACGTGGTAGAGCAGAAATGGATGAGTGCCCGTTATGCTTCGCTGATACTTTCGTTTGGCGGTTTGGGCTTGTTCATGTTGGGGCGTTTTTCAGGGAGCTGGATTATGCAGCGTGTCCGTGCCGAGCGGATGTTGTTCTGGTGTGCTACGGGTACGGTACTGACTACTACGGTCGTATTACTTAATCTGGGCGTTGTTTCACTTATCGCGCTATTGTGCGGATATGCGTTTGAGGCGATTATGTTCCCCACCATCTTTGCCCTCTCGTTAAAAGGACTTGGCGTACATACCAAACGCGCGTCGTCTTTTCTGATGATGTCTCCGGTAGGCGGTGTGGTAGGTCCCTTGCTGATGGGAGTGGTGGCAGACCATACCGACTCGATGGTCTGGGCGTTTTTGGTGCCTTGGGTAGCATACGCGGTGGTTTGGCTTTATGCGCGTAAGATGCTTTCGGTGTCCCGTTAAGTTTTTTTGTCACAGATGACGCAAATATATGGAAAGTTTATCCTGCGCCATCTGTGACAAAGGTCATCGGTTATTTGATGAGCAATGGAATATCATGCACGACTACTGCCGATAGATAAGTAAGTGCATAAACCAGGCACGCCAGGATGAAGCTCCAGCGGGCGATGGGATAATAGGCGTGTTGCACTTGCCCTGCTTTCGGTCTCATCCGGGTAACAAGGGCGATGATGCTGGTAATAAACAACAATAAATGAATGATGCGGTAGCTCAGGTCGCCCGTCCATACGGTATTGGTCTTTGCCAGATTGACGATGCCTATCACATAAATTGCTGCGAAAATAAAGAGTTTGATAACGGTCTGCATAGTCCTTTTTTCATGTTTCGGTTAAAAATCGGGGCAAGTTATAAATAAAATCATTACCCCGCAAGCAGGGAAAGGTGTTTTCTCGCTTGCGGGGTAAATTCTGCTTGTATTCTTTTGTCAGACGGTTGGAAAAGCAGCTGCTTATAGGTGCGTATGAAATAAGATTAATAATCTTACAGCCGGAAGATTATTAATCTTATAGCTGGAAGATTATTAATCTTACAAAGAATGGAGTCTATTTACAATTTCTGCATACATAGGTGTTTATCAGAAAACACTTATACATGCAGGGAATAATTCCTAATAGACAAGGTAAGTCAATAAAGGGTTGTCTTGGTTCCTAGTCAGTCTTCTTTGCGGAACAGCTTTTGCAGGTTTGCTCCAGGATAGGCACATTCAATCAGCTCTTTGTCCATCGATTTATCGATGCCAAGCAATTTCAGCATTTCGATGGCATAGCGTGTGCCCAACATCCGGTAACCTTGTGCTGTAAAGTGCAGACTGTCTTGGGCGGCAGGACAACCGGCTGATGGAATGACGTGTGCCGTAGGAATCGTGCGGGGCAAGGTGTCGATAATGGCATTCATTGAGGCACATTTGCCGTTTTGGTCGGCATTGACCACTTCACCTGCCAATAAAGGGACATCTTGTGCTTTTAAGTGAAGGTCGGCAAGCAGATTTTCATAAACGAGTTTTACTTTATCGGACCATTCAGGGTCACCGGTATTCGATTCACCTTGGTGCAACAAGATGCCTTTGATGACTCCGTCCTGTTGTGCCAACTGAGCCATTTCCACTAACCGTTTATATGGATTACCGTCATACTCTTTTACCATGTTTTGCAGCCAGTCGGGCGATGAGGCTACATACGGCTGATACTTTTCTTCGTCAAACAGTTCGATGCGGCAACCTCCGATAGCTACGTGTACAATGCCTACGCGTATCTTTTCGGGAAGATTGTCTACCAAGGTACGTCCAAAATAATCAGCAGGAGTCAGTCCCGTACTACAACGGCACAAAGGAGGAACAGCTTTATACCAATGTCCTTTTTCGCGTCCTAAGTCGGGGCAGTCTACTGCCGACATCAGCAGAAACCGTTCGCTGATATTACACGTATCTTGGGGCTCAAACTTAGCATTCCCTTCCATATTCGATTGCCCCAGGCATAAGTAAATGTGGAAGTCTTTGTCGCTGGCTGAGGCAGTAAGTGCAACCAGCAACAAACTCAGCAATAAAAATCTTTTCATTTTCATACAACAAGTTGTTTTTAATTGTTTATAAATACTTGATACTAACCATCCACAAAGTTATAAGAAATTTCAGAATATATGCCTGTTATGTTCCAAAGAAATCGCATACGAATGGCTATATCTTTTTGAACAACGACGCAAAGGGCGTGGTGAAAGCCAACCGGAGAATGATGGATTCTATACAAATAAAAAACAACCGGGAATTGTTTGACAAATTTCGATGCTGTATAATATGAA
>ULRR01013908.1_pt1 | contig 86737 bp, 86 predicted proteins | sample 1955651 | NCBI WGS metagenome assembly ULRR01 (sample SAMEA4835688, study PRJEB28245) | human gut metagenome | biome: gut microbiome; material: fecal sample | place: Denmark | collected 2008
TGGTATAGTAGCAATTTAGCAAGTTATTCAGATAAGATCAGTACAGAAGCAGGATTCTGTGGAGATAGAGAAATGAGAACAGGATATAGTTGGAGTAGTTCATCAAGTAGAACACTTTACTATAAGGCATATGAAAGATTATATATAAATAAGACACCAACATTAAAATGCAGTAATAGTGCAGATTTGTATACCGTAAGTGAAAGTAGTAAAGGAAATAAAGCGTTATCTAATCCAGTAGGATTAATAACCGCAGATGAAGTTTCTATGGCAGGAGGTGTATTTGGACAAAATAATACAAGTTATTATTTATATAATAATCAATATTATTGGACTATGTCTCCTTATAGTGCTGATTCTGATAGCTGGGCTAGTGTATTTAGTGTGAATTCGAGCGATAGACTTGGCGACGGCGACGTTCGTCTTTTACGTGGTGTCCGTCCTGTCATTAATTTAGCTAATAATGTTACAATTTCTTCTGGTAATGGTTCTGTTTCTAATCCTTATGTTATCTCAAGTGATGTTGTTTCTAAACCTGGATTTACTGTGGAAAATTATGGTACATTTGAATTTGAAGGAGGAATGACTTGGACTGAGTGGGTATCTTCTAGTTATGGTAAAAATTCTGGTTTTGATGCAAGTGATGGTAGTGTTGTTTTTACACTCGATTATTTAGCTGTTGGATATAATGGAAAATATGTTATGGGAGAAGATACTATTGTTAATGGACGAACTTATATAAGTTTAAGTTGGTAATTTGTTAAGAATTATAATATAAAGTTCTTGAGTTTATTCGATAAATATATTATACTTAAATTAGTAGAGCATTAGGTCTAAATGCCTACTTGTTTTTGTAGACATTAACTGTTATATTGTTTTTTACAATAATAATAGTTGATGCCTTTTTTGGTTGAAACCAATTTATAAGTTTGGATAAAAAATACCTCACTAACTAAAGAATACTCCTTTCTATGTCTTCCAAACCCCTTAAGTAAAGGAGGTAAGAAATAGAAAATTGTCTAATTTAGTAGACACCAGTCCCAATGCTCAAGACTTTATTATGAAGGTAAGTGAAGAAATAATCAAGAAAAAGTGTTCGACAAATTTCGCATGGCGTTTAGAAATTATGTTATAATATAGGTACTTTTTGGGGAGTTGATTCAATGAAAGAATTACTTGCACCAGCTGGATCTATGGAAGCATTAAAAGCAGCGATAAAAGGTGGAGCAGATGCGGTATATTTAGCTGGAAAGTTATTTGGAGCACGTAAGTATGCAGCTAACTTTACGAATGAAGAGTTAAAAGAAGCTGTTTTATATGCTCATTTATATGATGTTAAGATTTATGTTACAGTAAATACTATTATTTATGAATCTGAATTACAAGATTGCCTTCATTATATTTCTTATTTATATGAAATTGGTGTTGATGCTTTAATTATGCAAGATTTGGGAATGATTACTTTAGTTCGTAAGTATTTTCCAGATTTTTTAGTTCATGCTTCGACGCAAGCTCATACGCATAATATAGAGCAAATTCGTTTTTTAGAAAAATTAGGTGTTTCTCGCGTTGTTTTAGCTCGGGAACTTAGCTTAGATGAAATCAAGAAGTTAGATACTAATATGGAATTGGAAGTATTTATTCATGGAGCTTTATGTGTTAGTTATTCTGGACAATGTTTATTTTCATCATTTTTACTTGATCGAAGTGGAAATAGAGGAGAATGTGCAGGGTTATGTCGTCTTCCTTATACTTTAAAAGATTATGATCAAAATGTAATTGCTGAAAATCAATATTTATTAAGTCCTAAAGAACTTAATACTATGGATTATTTTTTAGAATTAAAAAAATCTAAAATTTTAAGCTTTAAAATTGAAGGAAGAATGAAAAGCCCTGAGTATGTATATTATGTAACTAGTCTTTATCGTAAATTATTGGATTATGATGATTATACAATTACTTATCAGGAATTATTTTTGCTAAAAAGCTTGTATAATAGGGGATTTACTAAGGGTTATATATGCGGTGAAAAGGATGAAGATTGGATCAGTTTCTATTCCTCTAATCATCAGGGAGTAAAAATTGGTGAAGTTATGGGGGTTGATCAGAAAAAGATTAAAATTAAATTGGATTATGAATTGAATCAAGAAGATGGAATTCGACTTCCAAATCAAAAAGGAATGATTGTTAATTTCTTGTATAATAAAAAGATGCTTCTTATTAACCATGCTAAAAAAGGGGATATTGTTTATATTGATAATAAAATTCAGCTAAAGAAGGGCGGAGATGTTTATCTTACTACGAATAAGAAACTAATAGAAGAGATTAAGAATATAAAAGAGAAGAAAATATTTATTAAGTGTAGAATTAAAGCTTTTGTAAATCAACCTTTAAGAGTAGAATATCAGTATAAAGATATTTTAGTTGAAGATCATTCTATTTTAGTAGAAGAAGCTAAAAAAAGTCCTGTTCCGAAAGAACGTCTTAAAGAAGTATTTACTAAACTTGGTGATACTTTATTTGAAGTTTTAGATATCAATATTCAAATGGATCATAATGTCTTTTTGCCTATGAGTTTATTAAATCAGCTTAAAAGAAATTTAATAAAAGAATTGATGTATAAAAAAACAGAAATAAATAGAAAAGAAATATCTTTACCTTTATTCAATACCTCTTTTCATAGAGAAAAAAAGAAACCTAAGTTAAGTATTCTGGTTCGTAGTGAAGAACAATTATTGGTTGCTTTAGAAAATAATGTGGATTATATTTATGTTTGTGATGAAAATTTATATCAGAGATATAAAAATTCAAATATTTATTTACGATTAGATCGAGTTTGTAATTCATTTTTAAAAAGAGAAAATGATCGTTTGTTAATCGGAGAGACGGGAAGTTTATGTTATACAGCTAATAATTTAGTTATTAGTGATTATTATTTTAATGTGGTAAATAGTAAAATGGTTTATTTATTGCACGATTTAGGTGTTAAAAGAATTACGTTAAGTCCTGAATTAAAAGAAGATGATTTAGATTTATTAGTAAGTCATTTAGATTCTTCTATAGAAGTAGAAGAAATTATTTATGGACGAATTGAATATATGATTATGAAATATAATATGCAAAAATCTTTACATTTAAAAAATGATTATTATAAATTAGTATCTAATAGTAAGAATTTTCCTATTATGTTTGATCAATTTACTCATTTATTTAGTGATCATGTATGGGAATTAGAAAATGTAAATCCTTTCATGGATGTTTACCGAATTGAGTTATTTAATGAAACGAAAGAAGAAGTAAAGAAAATTATTTCTCATGTTAAAAAGAAGTTAGATTATTAGTTTCTAGCTTCTCTTTTTATTAGTTTTGCATGCATTACTACTTTATCGGTTTTATTATAGCAAGTAGAAAGAGTTAGGATTTTATCACTAGCACTTACCGTTGTGTCAAAAGTAACAGCACTTCGATCTTTTAGTTTATTTAAAAAGTTTAGATATTCTTGATCAGAAGTAAATCTGGTTTGAATGTAATCATTGGTTGTTTTAATATGATAAACACTAAATACTTGCCATAAAGTATTTTCAGTTGGAGCAGAAAGTTTAATGATGTGATTATCACTGTTATTATACCAAGAACTACTAAGAATATTTCTTAAAGATCCAAACATGGTTTTGTTATTCATACCATGAGCATATAAAATTGTATTTTTATCATAGTTTTCTGTATTATTTCGATAATCCATGAAAACCCATCCTGCTTGATTGTAGCTTTTATTAAAGGAATGATTTAAATAATAATCATTGTTACTCGTTTGGACAAAGGGATAATTGATATTTGTTCCATTTACTTGTATCCATCCTTTTGTTTCATTGTTAATTTTTAAAAGTTCATCAAAATTTACATTAATTAAATTCATTTTAATATAATCCCAATAAGGGTTTTCCTTTGGTATTGTTTCTTCTTGTTTAATTATTTCAGTGTTATCACTATCTTCTATTTCTTCTATTTCTACGGCATCTTCTATTTTTTTAATTTCATTATTAGTTTTATTTGTATCAATAAAATAGTTTATTAAATTAATCCCTGATTTTATTAGAAAGACAAAAGCAATTAACAAAATTATTAATGCTATTAAATTTTTCTTTTTTATTTTATATTTTCTTTTTTTTGCAGACATTTTATCACCATTTATATTATAACAAAACTTGAGTGAAAAAGCATTACTTTTACATATATGTGTAAAATCTGTGAAAAAAAAGTATAATCTCTTTAAAATGTATTATTTTATGATATAATATAGGTAAATATAGCTATGTGATTTCTGTGGCTATTAAGTTTGTATAGGAGGAGAAATATGAGAAAGAAATTTAAAAGCTTATCACTCATACTATTTTCTATTTGTTGCACCATAGGATTTGGCATGAGTGCTAGTGCTTTAACTATGGAAAAAGATATGAAGGCATCTGATATTAAACTAGAAGATGATATGGTTATTGATGGAGCTGGAAAGTTTACAATTACTGGTGGATTAAATATTTCAGATGCTAAAGATGTTACTATTAAAAATGTAACTTTAGATGGGGAAGGAACAAAGGATATTTTGCTTTATTTAGGTAATGCTGGTAAAGTCGTTATTGAAAATGTAACATTTAAAAATTATACTAAAGCTGGTATTTATGGCGAGTATTTAGAGAGTATTAATGTTACTAATTCAATTTTTGATTCTAGTGATACCAAAAATATTGGTGATGGGGATTATTCAGGAAATCCTGAGGAAGAATTAATCAAAAGAAGTGCTGCTGGAATTGATCTTAATTTAGGTAATGGTGCAAAATATGATGTAAATGTTGCTAGTATTAAAATTGTTGGTAATACTTTTAAAAATGTAGTTGCTACTCAAGAAAATTCAACTGCAGGGGCTATTAAGGTAAAAATAAAGGATGCTAGTAGAGTGAAAAGTATTGGAACAATTACAATTGCTGATAATAAATTTCAAGATAACGATAAAGATTTAGTTATTGGTACAAATAGTCCTACAGCGGGAACAGAGCAAACAGTAACTGGTAATTTAGAAATTTTGCTTGATAGTAATACTTCTATGAAAGTAACTAATAATTCTGCAAAAGAAAGTACAACTGAAACTTTAAGTGGTAATTACAAATTGAATTATGCTAATAATAAAAAATATGAATTAGATGAGAATTTATATTATATTGTTGATGAAAATAATTTCGAGGATCTAGAAAGTATTACAGGAGCTGTTTTAAGTGATCAAGATATCCAAGGTATTGCTATTAGTGTAGATGGAATTAGTTTTGCAATTTCTAAAGAAAATATAGATGAAAGTTTAGGAGAATCTTTAGATAAATTTGATATTGTTCCAACTGAGGAGACTACTATTGAAGCTTTAAAGAAGTATCAAGGTGAAGGCGTTATATTTGTTAATGTTACAGGATTAGATTCTTTTAAAGATGGTATTCATTTTGATACTCAGTTAGGTGAGGAATTTGATGGTAAATTATTTGTTTATTATTATGATGAACAAAGTGGACTACAATTAGTTTCTAATCCTAATGCTATTAAAGGTAAAGTGGAATTTGCATTTGCTAAAAATGGATCTTATGTAGTTAGTGATCGTGATTTACTTGCAAGTCAACCAAGTAGTGATTCTTCAACAGAAACACCAGAACAAGTTCCTCAAACATTTGATTCTTTAGGAATTTATGCTATTGGTGGAGCATTAAGTTTTGCTGGAATTATTGGTGCAGTAGTTTATCTTAAAAGAAGAAATGCTTAATTAAAAAAACTGTCAATTGACAGTTTTTTGTTGGCTAAAATTTTCGATATAGTCCGATTGCTTTTCCTAATATTGTTACATTATCTAGTATGATTGGGGCCATTGTATCATTTTCTGGTTGCAAGCGAATGTGATCACTTTCTTTATAAAAAGTTTTTAATGTTACTTCATATTCACTAGTCATAGCTACTACAATATCTCCATTTCGTGCTGTATTTTGTTTTTGAACGATTACAATATCGCCATCAAAGATACCAGCATTGATCATAGATTCACCACTAACATTTAGAGTAAATATAGTTTCTTTGGCTGGAATTAAGCTAGCGGGAAGATTAAAGAATTCGTTTGGTCTTTCGATTGCTTCAATAGGACTTCCTGCAGTAATTTTACCAAGAAGGGGAACTTTTACTAGTTCTTCATTTTTTTCTTCATATTCGTTATCAACTAAAATTTCCATTGCTCGAAATTTGTTATTATCAACTTTTAAATAACCTCTTTTACATAAGTTTTTTACATGAGTATGTACTGTTGCAGGGCTTGATAAATTTAAAGCTTTTCCTATTTCTCTAATAGATGGGGGATAGCCATGTGTTGCTGTAAATTTTTTTATAAAATCTAGAACATTACTTTGTTTTTCGGTTAATTCTTTAAATTCTTTTTCCATATTTTGTTTACCTCCAATATCATCTTATCATAAAAACGTTTGATTGTCAAACAAATGTATTTATTGAAAAAAACCTTGATACGAACAAACGTTTTGCGATATAATGTTCGTGTAAGGAGTTGAAAAATATGATGGTTAAAAGTTTAAAAAAATTTGGAGGAGCAATTATGCTTTATTTGGTAATTTTTTTTGGAATTGTTGCTATTTGTTCAAGAGTTAATAATATGAATCAAGAAAGAAAGATTAATATAGAAGATACTTTAGTTATGAATTATTAGGTATAATTATAAAAAATGAGGTAGTTCATTAATAAAATATATATTTTGTGTTATAATAATCAATGAGGTGAATTCTGTGGAATATAAAAAATTTCTATATCCTTCTTTTAACTTGTATACGGTTAAAACGAATCAGTTTAAAACTTGTCAAATGGAAATAATTTTTAAGAGTCAGGCGAAGAGAGAAGATGTGATGGTAAAAACTTTTCTTTCTGATCTTATGAGCGATTGCTCTAGTAAATATGCAACAAGAAAGGAAGTAGTTCGTTATTTAGAAGAATTATATCAAGCTAGTTTTTATGGTTCTACTAATAAAACTGGAAATTTACTCATGACATCTTTTGTTCTTAATTTTTTAAATCCTAAATTTGTGAAAGAAAAAGATTATTTAGAAAAGGTCTTAAAGTTGCCATTTGAAATGATTTTACATCCTGCGATTGAAGCAGATGAATTCGATATTCGGAATTTCAATATTGTTAAAAATCGTTTGCATGATGAGATATTAGGTGTTGGTGAGAATATTAATCGTGTTAGCTTAAAAAAAGCATTGGCTAAATTAGATTCTTCTTCTCCTAGTAGTTATGGAATTTTAGGTACGATACAAGAACTTGAAGATATTAGTCCTAAGATGCTTTCTTGTGCTTATACTGATTTAATGCAGTCAGATTGTGATATATATCTTATCGGAGATTTAGATATGGATTTGGTTGCAAACCTTATTTTTAAATACTTTAAAAATCCTGTTGTTAAAACAGATAAGAATCTTTCATTATATGTAGAAAATAAATGTGTAAAAAAAGTTAGAAACTATGAAGAATTATCGCACTTTTTAGAGACTAATTTAGTACAAATTTATAATTTGGAACATTTAACAGATAAAGAAAAAGTTATAACTATGTATTTTTATAATTATCTTTTAGGAGGTGGGGGTCTAAATACAAAGTTATATCAATTATTAAGAGAAAAAAACTCTTTATGTTATGGAGTAAAAAGTGTTTATCTTAAATATGATAATTTATTAATGATTCAAACTTCGATTAGTAAAAATGATGTTAGTAAAGCAGTAAAATTAATTAAACAAGCTTTTAAAGAAATGAAAATTGGAAAATTTAGTGAAGATGAGTTAAATAATGCCAAAGAAAGTTTTATTTTTTCTCTTAATTTGTCTTTAGACAATCCTGGGGGAATTTTAAATAATTATATTTTTCATATTTTAGATGGTCTTCCTCTTATTGAAGAGAGAATTAAAATGATTCGGGATGTTACAAAGGAAGAAATTATGGCTATTGCTAATAAGATTAAACCAAATATTTCATTTACTCTAGTGGGGGAGGAAAATCATGGAGATAATTAAGATTAAGGGAATTGATGAAGAAATTTATTTTACTATTTCTAAATGTGGTCTTCCTATTTATATTTGGAAAAATGAATATGCAAAAAGCTTTTATTTATCTTTAAATGTACGTTATGGATCTATACATACTGAATTTAGTGTTGAGGGTAAAAAATATAAAGTACCTCAAGGAATAGCTCATTTTATGGAACATATTAAGTTTAATGTTGATAAAGATACAACAGCAAATGATTTATTTGATCCTTTAGGAAGCGATATTAATGCTTTTACTACTTTTCAGTATACTAGTTATTTAGTATATGGTACTAGTAAAATTAAGGAAAATTTAAATTGTTTATTAGATTATGTTTATAATCCTTATTTTACAAAGGATATGATAAAAAAAGAAAAAGGAATTATAACATCAGAGATTAATATGGGGAAAGATCAACCATATAATCAGTTATATTTTGCTTTTAATAAGGCTATGTATCATAAAGAAAAGTATAAATATTTAATTACAGGTGAAGTTAGTGATATTAAAAAAATTGAAATAGAGGATATAGAACTTATTTATCGTACTTTTTATCATCCGAAAAATATGTTTTTAATTATTACAGGAAATGTAAATCCATATGAAATAGAGCAGATGGTAAATGATAATTTAGAGTCTAAAGAGTTTCAACCTTATTTAGAGCCAAATATAACACTTGTTAAAGAGCCTAGAAATGTGGTTTCTAAGGATGTAGAAGTGCTAGCTAATGTAGAAGTTGAAAAGGCAAAAATAGGTGTTAAAATTCCTAGAAAGAAATTCAAAGATTTAGATAATATTAAGCTTAATATTATTTTAAATATTATTTTATCTAGTAATTTTGGAGATTCTTCTGATTTAAAAGAAGAACTATTACAAAATAATATTATTACGTTTTTAACGGCTTCTAGATTTATATTAGATGAATATGTTATAATTGATGTTACTGTAGAAAGTAAAATTTTAGATGAAGCTATAAAAAGAATTATTGAAGCATTAAATCATTTAATTATAGATGAAGTTGAGCTTAAAAGAAAGATTCATTCTTCTATTGCTACTTTAGTTCTTAGTTATGAAGATGTGGAAAATGTTAATAATATGATTCAAAATTATTTGATATATTACAAACAGCTTATTCCAAATTTGAAAGAGATTTATGAAAGTATTACTTTTGATGAAGTAATGAATGTTATAGATGGTTTTGATATAAAGGAAATGACAGTTGTCAAAATGAAAAAGCAAAATTAGCCATTTTAGTGGCTTTTTTTTGTTTTATTCGGTATAATTTAGAGGAGGTGTTTTATGAATAGAAGAAATGTTTTTTGGGGGTTGCTACTTATTATTGTAGGTATCTTATTTTTAGGAAAAAATATGGAATGGTGGGATTTTTCATTTTTCTTTGATGGTTGGTGGACTTTATTTTTGATTATTCCTTCTTTTATTGGTTTATTTAAAAAAGAAAGTATCGGATGTTCTTTTTTAGCTTTAGTTTTAGGGGTTCTTATGTTACTTGCTAGTCAAGAGATTATTGAGTGGAGTGTTATTTGGAAAATTTTTATGCCTTTAATCATTATCGTTGTTGGTTTATCTATTATATTTAAAAATAAAAAAACAAGATGTGCTGGGGCAAATGCTAAAGAATATGTAGCTGTCTTTTCAGGAATAGATGAAATTATAAAGGAAATAAAAAATGATTTTAAGATTACTTCTGTATTTGGCGGAGTAGAATTGGATTTAAGAGATGTGGATTTAAAGAAAGATTTAGTTATTGATTGTTTCTGTTTATTTGGAGGAATTGATATATGTCTTCCTAAAGATGTGAAATTAGAAATTAATGGTGTTCCATTTTTTGGTGGAATAGAAAATAAGTATTATGGTAATAAAGATAGTAATATAACCATTTATATTAATCATACAACTATTTTTGGAGGAATTGATTTATTGTGATGTTTATGGAAGTAGCAGGTGTAATTGGTAATTATATGCATTGCTCTACTTCTTTTAAAGGAATAGGTACTTTCACCTAATGAACAGGCTAATTCTTTATTTCTTTTTTAGATGAAACTTCTTTAGCCATGAAAAAAACTACCTAAAAAAATGGTAGTTTTTAAATTATTATCTGTTATAGAATTCAACGATAAGTGATTCGTTAATTTCTTGGTTAAGTTCACTTCTTTCAGGATATCTAACATAAGTTCCAGTCATTTTGTTGTTATCAAATTCAACAAATGCAGGACGAGTAACTTTAGCTTCTAAGCTTGCTTTAATTGCTGGATGATCTAAAGAATTTTCCTTAACAGCGATAATGTCTCCTGGTTTACAAGAGTATGATGGGATATCAACTTTTGTACCATTTACAGTAATATGTCCATGGTTTACTAATTGTCTTGCAGCACGTCTGGTATTTGCAAGTCCCATACGGTATACAATGTTGTCAAGTCTTGATTCAAGAAGTCTTAACATCATTTCACCTGTAACACCCTTCATTTTAGAAGCTCTTTCAAATAATTTATGGAATTGTTTTTCATTTAAGCCATACATGATTCTTACTTTTTGTTTTTCTTGTAATTGAACACCATATTCACTTAATTTTTTTCTTCTATCATTGCCATGAGCTCCAGGTGCATAAGGACGACGAGCTAAATCTTTACCATTTTCAAGTGTAGAAAAATTTAATCTTCTTGATTTTTTATAAGCTGGTCCAGTATATCTTGCCATAATTTTCTCCTTTCTATTATTCTAAATACAAAGGATGCTTGAAAAATACTATAGGGAGTTTATATTCATAATTTCATTTGGGCAGTCCTAATTACTTTTATACTTTCGCTATAAACACATTATCGTATTTTATCAAGCACTGCCATGTACTTGCATTAATAATTATACACGAAAATTTTAATATGTCAAATTATTATATGATAGGTGTGCTTAATTTGTGTAAAAAAGTTTTTTAGAGTATTGTCGAAGTTTGACTATAAAAACAAATGTTCGAAAAAAAGCTTGACAAATAAATTTTTATATATTAAAATGAAATTATCAGGAAAGGAATTCAGTTAATATGAAACAAATCAAAGATGAAAAGAATAAAGATAAAGCATTAGAACAAGTTTTAGCTGATATAGAAAAACAATTTGGTGCAGGGGCAATTATGAAACTAGGTAGTGATGAACATACTAAAATTGATGTTACTAGTAGTGGATCTTTATCTTTGGATATTGCATTAGGTGTAGGAGGATTTCCTAAGGGAAGGATTATTGAAATTTATGGGCCTGAATCTTCTGGTAAAACTACAATAGCTTTACAGGCAATTGCTGAGGTCCAAAAATTGGGAGGAAGAGCTGCTTTTATTGATGCAGAACATGCTTTAGATCCTGTTTATGCCAAAGCTTTAGGCGTAGATATTAATGAGCTTTTATTATCTCAGCCAGATACAGGAGAACAAGCTTTAGAAATATGTGAAGCTTTAGTTCGCAGTGAAGCTGTAAATATTGTTGTTATTGATTCAGTAGCAGCATTAGTTCCTCAAGCAGAAATTGATGGAGAAATGGGAGATAGTCATGTTGGACTTCAAGCAAGGCTTATGTCGCAAGCATTGAGAAAGTTATCTGGAACAATCAATAAAACAAAAACTACTGCTATATTTATCAATCAATTAAGAGAAAAAGTTGGAGTAATGTTTGGAAATCCAGAAACTACTCCTGGAGGAAGAGCATTAAAATTTTATGCAACAATTCGTTTGGATATTAGACGGGCTGAACAAATAAAGCAAGGAGAACAAATTGTAGGAAATAAAACGAATATTAAAGTAGTTAAAAACAAGGTAGCACCACCTTTTAAAACAGCTACAGTAGATATTATGTATGGTGAGGGAGTATCAAGAGAAGGTGAAATTATTGACATTGCTTCTAGTTTAGATATTTTAGATAAAAGTGGAGCTTGGTATTCTTATAATGGTGAAAAAATTGGACAAGGTAAAGAAAATGTGAAATTATATTTAAAAGAGCATAAAGAATTGAAAGAAGAACTTGAAGGAAAAATTAGAGAACATTATGGCTTTGGAATAAATAGCTCTAAAGATGAGAACAATAAGTGATTTTGTTCTTTTTTTGTAGAACTTCATTTTTGAAAATTAATAAAAAATATACTTTTCTTTACTTTTATCTTGCTTAATATTTATTTTGCATTTATAATTGAATTGTAGATATTAAGTAATCTATATAGATAAGGAGATATTAAAATGGAGTTTAACACAATGGCCATTTTAACTCTGATTATTGGATTTTTTGTTGGGTTTTTGATTGTTTTTATTATTTTTGTGATAAGAAATAATCGAAATGAAAGTAAAGCTAATAAATTAATTGAAGATGCTAAAAAAGAGGCAGATAAACATAAAAGAGATTCTTTAATGGAATTGAAAGAAGAATCTTATCGTTTAAAACAAGAAATAGATAAAGAAATAAAAGAGAAAAAAGCCGAAATGAAAGAGACTGAAAGTAGGCTTTTGCAAAGAGAAAGTTCCCTTGATAAGAGGGAAGAAATGTTACAAAAAAGAGATACAGTTTTAGATGAAAAAGAAAATAATTTATTAGTTAAACAAAAAGAAATACAAGAAAAAGAGCTTAAAATGGATGAACTTTTAAAGCAAGAATTAGAAGAACTTGAAAGAATAGCTAAGTTTTCAAAAGAAAAAGCTCATGATTTAATTATGAAGCGTGTAGAAGAAGATATGGCAAGAGAAATTGTCGATTATATCAAAGAACAAGAAAGAAATGCTAAATTAGAAGCTCATGAAAAGGCAAAGCAAATAATTGTTTCTAGTATGGAAAGATATGCAGAAGACGTGGCTAATGAGCAAACAGTTAGTACTATTGATTTGCCAAGTGATGAAATGAAAGGACGCTTGATAGGTCGTGAAGGAAGAAATATAAGAACGATTGAGAGTGTTACAGGTGTTGATTTAATTATTGATGATACACCTGAGGCAATTGTTATTTCTTCATTTGATCCTTTAAGAAGAGAAATTGCAAAATTAACTATTGAAACATTAATTCGTGATGGACGAATTCATCCTTCTAGAATTGAAGAAGTTTATGATAAAACTTCTAAAGATATTAATACTAAAATAACAGAAATTGGAAATCAAACTATTTATGATCTTGGTTTAGCAAAAATGGATCCAGAACTTATTACGTTAATTGGTAAACTTAATTATCGAACTAGTTATGGTCAAAATGCTTTACAACATTCGAGAGAAGTTGCTAATTTGGCAGGACTTATGGCAGCTGAATTGGGTGAAAATGTTGCTTTAGCAAAACGAGCAGGACTTTTACATGATATTGGAAAATCTATTGATTTTGAAGTTGAAGGTAGTCATGTGGAAATTGGTGCGGATCTTGCTCGAAAATATCATGAAGATGATGTTGTTATCAATGCGATTGAATCACATCATGGGGATAAAGAAGCTACTAGTGTTATTTCGGTGTTAGTAGAAATTGCCGATACTTTATCAGCTGCTCGACCTGGTGCTAGAAATGATACAATGGAAAACTATATGAAGCGTTTATCTCAACTTGAGGAGATTGGTAATTCCTTTGAGGGAGTAGAAAAAACTTTTGCTGTTCAAGCTGGAAGAGAAATTCGAGTTATGGTTAAACCAGAGGAAGTGGATGAAGCTAAAAGCTATAAGATGGCTCGAGATATTAAGGATAGAATTGAAGCTGAAATGCAATATCCTGGTACAATAAAAATTAATGTTATTAGAGAGACTAGAGCGGTAGAAGAAGCAAAATAGATATAGATGAAGAAAAATTTAGGTAGTACTAATTTTTCTTTTTTTTGGAATAAAAATTCTTTTTTTTCTAACAATAGTAATGGTGAAGTATATATGAAAAAAACGACAATTTCTTTTGGACTTGTTAATATTCCTGTAGAAATCTATCCTGCTATTAAAAATAATGATATTGCTTTTAATCAATTGCATAAAAAATGCTTGTCAAGAATTCGTTATATTAAATATTGTCCTCATTGTAAGAAAGAAGTGAAGCAATCAGATATCATTCGTGGTTATGAAATTAAAGAAGATCAGTATATTCCTTTTTCAAATGAAGAATTTAATAAACTTAAAAGTGAAGATGAAAAAATGATTGAGATTATTGGCTTTGTTACTATTAATGAAATTGATCCTATTTATTATGAAAAAAGTTATGTTTTAAGAACGAATATGAAAAGTAAATCTTTTAGTCTATTTAAAGAAGCCTTGAATAAAACTAAAAGGGTAGCTATTGCTAAAACAGTTATTGGGACTAAATTTTATTATGTTGTAATTCGTTTAAAGGGAGATTCTTTAATTATGAATACTTTATATTTTGATGAAGAAGTAATAATACCTGAAGAAGTAGCTGCAGTTAAATTCACGAAAAAAGAATTAGATTTAGCAATTCAACTTATTAATACTTTAAAAATGAAATTTAAACCTGAGGATTTTGTTGATGAATATCATGAAAAAATAGAAAAAGCGATTAAATTGAAAGAAGAAGGGAAAGCTTTGAAGAAACCTAAAACTAATAAATCTAAGAATATTAAAGATTTAATGACTGCTTTGGAGCTTAGTTTAAAAAATGTTTCATAATTATCACTTGAGACCTATGTTACTTTGGGAAAAATCTAAGATTTTTCAGGATTCTAATTATTTATATGAAATTAAATTTGATGGCTTTCGAACTTTTATATATGCGAGTCAAAAAGAATTTGTTATTTTAACTCGAAATGGAAATGATGTTACTTTAAAATATCCAGAATTAAGAGAAATACAAAAGATTGTTAAAGATCATGAGGTTATTTTTGATGGTGAAATTATTGCTACTTTAAATGGAATTCCTAATTTTTCTTTATTGCAAAAAAGAAGTAGAAAAAAAAGTATTACTGAAAGTTTAATAGAAGAGATACCCGTTACTTTTATAGCTTTTGATATTTTATATGATAATAAGGATCTAACTAAGAATACTTTAGTTGAAAGAAAAAAAATTTTAAATTGTTATAATGATACACTGAATTTTATGAAATCTAAAGTTTATTTTAAAGGAGTTGCTTTATTTCAATTAGTAAAAAAAATGGGATTAGAAGGGGTTGTTGCTAAGAAAAAAAATAGTTTATATTTTTTTGGTGAAAGAACATTAGATTGGATAAAGATAAAAAATATTAAAGTAGATAATTTTTTGATTCTTGGATATCTTGAAATGACTAATACTTATAGTTTGATTCTCGGTGAATATAAAAAGGAAAGTATAAAATATGTTGGTAAAGTTGGTGTTAATAAAAAACATGAAATTATAAAGAAGCTTAAAAAATTAAAAAAAATTAACAGTCAATTTGTTAATTTTTTAAAAGATGTTAATTTTGTAAAACCAATTTATACAATTAGAGTTCGTTTTTTGGAACGTACTAATTCTGGTATGCTTAGGCACGCTACAATTGATGAGTGATTTTTTCTTCTAAAATAGGATTTGCTTTTATAAAAGTATTGGTTTCTTCATGATAAGTATAGCCTAAAGCAGTAGCTATTTTTGAACTGATTTTTTCTTTTGTAATATCTGTAATTGTTGCAAAGAATATATTAGGATTTGCAAATATTTTTTCTTCAACTAATTGTATTGCCATTTGGGCATATCCTTTTCTACGGTATTTTGCTAGAGTAGTTACAGTAATGTCTACTATTTTTTCATTTTTGTGAATTACATAAACGCTTGATACGGGAATATCATTTATTAGCAGTAAATATTCTTTATTTGCTAGTTCAAAAGGAGCTTTTTGTTTTTCGGTAGCTTTAAAGTATTCATAATCCGATAAATTTCCTTGTTTAATTATAGGGATATTTTTTAAAAGGCAAGATAATTGATATCTTTTTTTCCAATCATTTTTAGAAGCTTCTTTTACAAATAGGTAATTTAATTTTAAACTATTTTCATCTTTATTTGATATTTCTAATAAGGTAAACATAACTATTATCTCCTTTGTTGGCACTATATTATACTTTAAAATTAAGTTTATGTCAAAAAAAACAAGCTTGTTAGGCTTGATTTACTTCCATAATAACAGGTAAGATAATTGGACGTCTTCCTGTAAGATCATTGATAAATGGATATAGTTCTAAAATAATTTGATTTTTTAAATCGGTATAATTGTAAGTTGAAGTTGAGAGAAAAGTATTTACTATTTCTGTTATTTTTCTTTCAATTTTACTTATTAATTCAGGATTTTCATTAACCATAATGAAACCTCTAGTTGTTACATTTGGCTTAATTAATAATTTTCTTGTTAAAGTATTGATATTTAATATGGTTACTAATATTCCATCACTACTCATTAATTTACGATCTTTGATAATTTGACTTCCTACATCCCCAATACGAGAGCCATCAACATAAACATCACCACTTTTTACAGTATCTCCACGAGTAACAATTCCATCTTTAATATTAATTACATCACCATTTTTACATATAAATATATTTTCTTTGGGTATATCACAAGAAATAGCGATTTCTCCATGTTGTTTTAACATACGATATTCACCATGCATTGGCATAAAGTATTTTGGCTTAATAATTCTAAGCATCCATTTTAATTCTTCTTCTTTAGCGTGTCCAGAAGTATGAACATCATTAAAGGTTTTATTCGTGTATACTTTTACGCCTTTTAAATAAAGTTTATTAATCACTTTATTAATACTTGCTGCATTTCCTGGAATAGGAGAAGATGAAAAGACAACTAAATCATCAGGCATTAAAGTAATTTGCTTATGTATTCCATTAGCAATACGAGATAATGCGGCTAGAGGTTCTCCTTGTGTTCCTGTACATAGTATACAAATTTCATTTTTCTTTAAATTTTTAGCTTCATTATTATCAATAAATATGGTCTTATCTTCAATTAAACCGTTGTTCATAGCCAGTTCAATGCTTGTTTCCATGGATCTACCAAAAACAATAATTTTACGATTGTTTTTACGGCATGTTTCTACGATATGTTTAATACGATAAATATTAGAAGCAAAAGTGGCAATGATTACTCGTCCATAATGTTTAGATACTATATCATTTAATGCTTCATCTACACTTGATTCACTCTTAGAAAAGCCTTCTGATAAAGCGTTGGTTGAATCACTTAGAAGAAGAGTAACGCCTTTCTTTCCTAACTCGGCCATTTTATGAATATTTGCCATTGGGCCAATTGGAGTTAAATCAAATTTAAAATCTCCTGTTTCAAATATTAAACCATTTGGTGTGTGTATTGCAAGAGCAAAAGATTCGGGAATTGAATGAGTTGTACCTACAAACTCAATGGTAAAATATTTTGTTTTTATAATGGTTTGCTCATTTACAATTTCTATATTTTCGTATTTGATGTTTCGATCTAATAATTTCTTATTAATTAGATCAGCGGCAATTTTAGAAGCATAAATTTTAGGAATATTTACACTATTTAAAAGGAAAGAAATTCCTCCAATATGATCTTCATGACCATGAGTAATAAATAAACCTTTAATTTTATTTTCATTTTGTTTTAAATAAGAAACATCTTGTATTACATAATCAATTCCAAGTAAATCATCTTCTGGGAACATAACACCAGCATCAATGATTATTATCTCTTCATTGTGAGTTATAATATACATATTTTTTCCAACTTCGCCTAATCCGCCTAACGCAAAAATAGACGTAATATTACTATTATTTTTCATTTAATCTTCCTTTCGTAATCAGTAATAAAAGTTTTTGACTAAATAACATTATACTCTTTTTTTTCTTTTTTGTCTATAATAACTTGTTATTGACAATATATAGACATACCTTTTATTAATTATTACCATACCTTGTCTAAATTTTTATATAATAGAATTGAGGTAATTGAAATGGAAGAGAAAAATATAAATGAAAAATTGATTCATTTAAAAAAGCAAAATAATTTAAATAATATGGTTATTATTATTTTATTAATTATTTTACTTATTGTTTGTTCTGTGGCAGTATATGTGAGAATGATTTAGTCTTCAAGGAATGTTTTACTTTTATGAGGTTCATCAAATAGTAGACCCTCATAATTTTTTTGCCTTAAAACTTCGTAAATACCAATTGCTACTGTGTTTGATAAATTTAGAGCTCTAACATTAGCTGTCATGGGAATACGATAGCATCTATCTAGATAAGGTTTTAATATTTCTTTAGGTATTCCTGTGCTTTCTTTGCCAAAAATTAAATAAATATTATTTTTTATTTGATTAAAGTTAACAGTTGAATGAGGTTTGTGGCCATATCTAGTAAAGAAAAAATATTCTCCTTTGTTTTTACTGAAAAATTCTTCTATATTTTCATATATAAAATATTTACATTTATCTATATAATTTACACCACTTCTTTTGATATATTTTTCATCTAATGAGAATCCTAAAGGCTTTATTAGATGTAAGGTGGTATTGGTTGCAACACAAGTACGCATAATATTTCCTGTATTTCCAGGTATTTCTGGTTCAAATAAAACAACGTTTAACATATTTATTCCTTCTTTTCTTTAATGATTATAAGTGATTATGAAGGGTTTGTAAATCATAATTGACTTTTATTTTTGTATTTTGTAAAATAGGAGAATGTATGGGAGGATTTATGTCAGTTTTAGAAATGCAACTTTGGCTGAAACAATTAAAGTTACTTATGAAATTAAAAAATGTTGCTAATTCTTTAGAAGTTGAACGATTATATGTAGATTATTTAAAAGAAGAAATTAAATTAGGAACCAATTATCTTAGTTAAGAAGATAATTTATTGGATTATTATTTAGGTAACTGTTATACTTATGCCTTAGGGTTACCTAGTAAAAAAGAGTTTATAGATAAATTTATTAGTTTGGGGCAAGAAGAATTATTTCCATTTAATTGTGGTTTTACTTATACAACTAAAAATTACGCTTTACCAGGAAATGCTTCTAGTATATTACAAAATTTTTATCATGATTGCTCTATTTTAGGAATTCAGGTTTTTGATTCTGAAGTGGATTTACCTAATTATCATGGTGGCTATAAAGTAATGTTATATTTATCTTTTTATCATTCTTTTTGTAATGATTTCCATTTTATAAGACAAAATTTGAAAGATGGAACTTGGTCAGATAAAATAGGCTATTTCGGTTCTATGCGAAAACTAGAGTATCCATGTTCTTTTAATTCAAATTATCAATATGTTAAGACTTTTGAAATTGTTAAACCAATTATTAGGGAGAGAAGAAAGTAAATGCTTGCTTCTTTTTTTATTTTCTTTTATAATATTTTTAGAGTAGGTGAAAAAGAATGACAGTGATCTATCTTATTAATAATAGTCTTACTATGAATAATCTTTCTTTTCCTGATGAGGAATCATTAGAACAAAAAAGAGAGAAAAGGATTCTTAGTATTGAAGGAGAAGAAGCAAGTAAAAAGCTTATTTATGATAAAGATTTACAGTCTGTTCAAGTAATATATTCTTCATCTTATGTTATGAGCCTTGCAACGGCAAAATATTTAGCTAAAAGTTTAGAATTGGATATTAATATTCAATCAGAAATTGGTGAGAGAATTCTTGGTAATTTGGGTGATAAAAAAATAAGAATGATTACAGAAATTCAAGAAAATGATTTTGATTATAAACTTTTAGGTGGAGAATCTTTGAATGAAGTAAAAAAAAGAATGCTATATTTTATTCAGTATTTATTACAAGTTCACTCAGATAAGTCTATTGCTGTTTTTACTCATAATGTTGCTATTACTTGTTTACTTAGTAACTGGTGTACAAAGGGATTTAATTTGGATAATCGTTTAATTTTAAATTTTCAAGATGAAGCAATTATTGATGGAGCATGGGATGGTATCAATATTATTGAATTGGTTTTTGAAGGTAAAAATTTAGTTTCAATTAGAAGAAAAAAATAGAGCGAACTTGGCTCTATTTTTTATCTTCTTCGGTATCAATTGTTTTCCAATTTGTGGTACCGCAGGTTGTACATACAAAAGGTACTAATATTTTTAATCCTTTAGGTTTTTCATATTTTTCTTCTAATGAGACACATAAAAGTCCTGTTTTTTCATCAATATAAGCACGGCCTTGAACAGTTGTCTCTTCACATTTACTGCATCCTGAGTTTTTCATTTTAGCCTCCTTAACTTTATTATTTCCTAAAATTGTGATAAAATACTATAAATGAGGTGAGAAAATGATTAATAATACATATTATGCTTATGATATTCATTTAAATAGCAATAATGAACTTATGATAGCAAAATATAAAGTATATGATGAAACAATTGAAAATAGAAGTGGTAAGAAGCAATCTTATCGGCATTATGATTATCTTGGTGTAGATATTCCTTCTAATATTGAAGAGGCTCTTTATGAGTTGCGTGAAGAAAACTACTTGCCAATGACACGTTTTAGGCAAAATAATTTTAATGTTGAAGTTAAAAATCCTCTTGTTTATACTAAATTAATGCTTTTAGGATTCCATCATCAAATTTTAGAAAAATTTTATTCATTGGGACATGGTTATGATAATTTTGATATTACTACTTATATTACTTATATTAATATGAATACTGGTAAAGTATCTTTTATGGAAGTAGGAAAATATTGGGCTTATGATAGAAGAAAAATCAAACTTTTAGAGGATGAAGGATATTTGCCTGAAGAAAAAAGTTATTATTACTTAGAAAAAAGACAAGAAGAAGATTTGAAAAGAAAAAGATAAGCTGATGGTTATTTATCATCAGCTTTTTTGTTTGAATAAATTTTTTTCTTTTTTATAATTGGTAATAGCAGAATTATCTTTTATTAGACTTGTAATTGAATTTCCTTTGTTGAGACTATCAATGATTTTAGCTAGATAATTTGAACAATCTGCTATGTTCATCCATGGTTTATTTAATATTTCAGGGGGAATGTAAGTTAAATTTGTAGAATAGATTGCATCTAGAAATTTATTTTTATATGCTTCATCTAATAGCTTATAACCTGAGGTGAAAAGTGCAAATGTTGTAAAGAAAAATATTTTTTTGGCTCCTCGTTTTTTTAATTCTTTTGCTACATCAATCATAGAGCCACCACTTGCTAACATATCATCAACAATTATTATAGTTTTATTTGTTACATCTTTTCCTAAATATTCATGTGCAACGATTGGATTATGACCATCTATAATTTTAGAAATATCTCTTCTTTTATAAAACATACCAACATCAACACGGAGAATATCTGCTAAAAATCTTGCTCGGTCCATTGCTCCTGTGTCAGGACTTATTACTAGTGTTTCTTCTGGAATAAATTCTTCTTTTTTTAAGAATACTTTTAACATATCATTTGTGGGAAAAAAATTATCAAAAGGAAGAGTAGGGATGGCATTTTGCACATTTGGATCATGAGCATCAAATGTTACAATACCACTAATTCCTAAATTATTAAGTTCTTGAAGGGCTAATGCACAATCTAGTGATTCACGAGATTTTCTTCGGTGTTGACGAGAAGCATATAAAAAAGGCATGACAACCCTGATACTTTGTGCATGTCCCATAATTGCAGAAATTACTCTTTTGATGTCTTGAAAATGTTCATCTGGGCTCATATTGTGCGTGATTCCATACATGTTATAGGTTATATTATAATTGTGAGTATCGCTTAGGATATAAACGTCTTTGCCTCTAATGGTTTCTAAAATCGTTACTTTACCTTCACCATCATTAAATCTAGTAATATTAGCAGGAATTAAATAGTTATTTTCTGAATTTCTAATTTTTTTAATTTCCTTATTTACTTTTAAGCCTAGTTCTTTACAATTGTCCATAACAATTAAACATAAATTTTCTTTATTTTTCATATACACTCCTTATTATTCATATTTTATCATAACTTGGAGTGATAATCTATCCTTTTAATTTAAAAATTCTATTTTACAAGTAGCCAGTTTTTTATATAAATTTAAACTTCTTTTTCTTTTCATTCCAGTAAATAGGATATCATAGACCATTTCCCATACTACTACCCAACCAGCGATTAAGAATAATTCACTTAGAAAGGAAGTTAAGTGTTCAGAAATGATGATTAAAATTATGCCTAAGAGTAATAAAATCATCCGAAAATAATCATCATATTTATCAATTTGCTTTAATTGTTTTACTTTTTTTTCATAGTGAGTATGAATTAATTTTATTAATTGTTCCTGTTCTTGGTATTTTGAAATGCCATATATATTTAGAAGTATTGCTTCTTTAGGTAAAATATGTAGGCTTGTATTTGTAATGTAATTATCTAATTCATTATCTAATACTTCGTTATTAAATTGATTGGTTGCGTTATCTAAATTATTTAATTCGATCTTTATTTTTTTCATAGATTCTCCATTTTATTTTTACTTTTATAAAGCTTTATTGTTTAAAGTTCCTCCTTTAATAAACATATCTTCATCTTTAGGAACATTTGTCATTAATTCTAATAAATTAGGTATTAAGTCTTCTGTATTTATTTCAAAACTTCCTTTAGCATATAGATTTCCTATATCAGAGTTTTCATTTGCTTTTATTGGTGTAATTCCCTTTAAGTGATTTACCATATCAATATTGCATACCTTGGGAATAAAGTACTTTACATGTGCTTTTTCTTTTTCTATTTCTATTTCAATAGTTAAAGCATGTCCTAAATCACGTGCCATCATTAATATATGGTTATTATTTAATGATAATATATCAATTATACTACTATTGATGTGATCCATATTTATATAAATAGCATTGGCTATTGGTGTATTGTGGCCATATAAAGTAATAGTTCCCTCATATTGGTTTGTTTTTTGGGAATCGATTGGTATTTTTTGGTAAAATGTTTCATTATTGGTAATATATTGATGTAAAACATGAATTAATTCATTGATTGTTTTACTTTGATAAAAAAAGCTATGATAATCATTAAAAAGATAATAACCTTTTATTTCTTTATTTATTTCATGAATTAGGGTAGGGTCCATATTAGATAGACAATTTCGATAAAATTCTCGTAATTTTTGAGGATTATAATGAGAATTTAATAATACTTTTTCATAATATGCAAAAAGCTTATTTATGTATTGAATTATCTTTTCATCTTGATCGATTATTGTTATCATTTTAATTAGCATATATTTTATATCTTGTAGATTTTTATAAGTTTTGTCTACATATTCAATTGCGTCTTCTTTACTGTATATTTCTGGATAAAAACTAAGCATTTGTTTAATTTGTAAGTTATAGTTAAAAAATTGTTCTAAATCATATAATTTATCTTTCATATTTTCCTCCATTTTAATTTTAGCATAATTTAATTTATAAAAAAACACTATTTTTTAGTGCTTATCTGAAAATCTAATAGATTATTAACAAATTTGGTGGAGTAGAGGAGAGTTGAACTCCTGTCCAGTATATCCTATCATATAATGTCTACAAGTTTAGCTTGATTTTAATTTCAATTTATAACTGGCTCAAGACTCACCGATTATAAATTTAAGTTTAGTTCGTATTCATTATTTTATCCTAAACAAATAAAATAATATATCTTATATATATGAACCTCATATTTATTCTATAAGCAAAATAAATAGAAGCTTGCTATTCCTATTTATTAATTAGGCAAATGCGTAAGCATTTGAAGCAAAAGAATTTTCATTCTTGTCATTTAATTTTAAGTTTAGACGTGAGGTGTCTCTCCCACTTGCAATCATATGTAGTAATATATGTCGAAACCTTTACTACCCCATGTGTTTTATTATATCATATAGGATAAAAAAAATGAAGTATTTTTTACTTCATTAGAGCTATTGCTAAAATAAATCCAATATTTAAAACTGCATATAAGATAATTGCTACATTTACAAAAGCAGCTTTTTTTGACTTCATTAATGGTTCTTCTTCTGGAATCATTGTTGGAAGATTTTTATTTTTAAGTTCTAATACCATACCTTTTCCTTTAGTATCACCAATTTCCTTGGTTATTTCAAAGTATTCATCTAGTTTTTGATTGATTAGTGTACCAATTGGAGTTTCTTTTGGAAGGCTAGCGATTAGAGTTTCTAAAGAACCAATTAATATTTTGTTATCTTCTGTTAAATAATGGAAGGATTCTTTTACACTAAAATATAGGTTCATGTAATTGGTAAGTTGATTGTTTAATTGCTCTTTATCTAAAATTATATTGTTGTATGCAGAAGCATTTAATAAATTGAGGAAATCTTCTAATTGTTTACAACTTTTATTGATTTTGATATTTTCAATAAAAGTTCTTTTATCTACATTCCATGCTTCACCTGGGAGTGTTCGTAAATCAAAGGTTAATGTTTCAGTTGCAACGATTTGTTCATTTTCCTTTAAATATAAAGTATTATCTTTGCAACTTATTCCTTGCAATTGAGGATAAAATTCTATATATTGACGGAAAATAAAATCATTGATATTGATGATTTTTGTTTTACTAATTTTAGTCTGATCTTCTTCTTGAATCTTTTGTGTTGCTGGTATTTCAAAATTGTTTAAATTTACTTTTGGTTTGTTTGAGTTATCTACGCGATATTTAGGCATTTCAATTGTGTTATTATTAAAAGTATGATGTTCATTCATTTTAATACCCTCCAATTATTATCATTGTAGCAAAAAAATAGAAAAAATACAACACTAAACAAATAAAAAAATGTGTAGTATAATATTTTTTACTTAAAAGAGAGTTTGGGTTAGAAAAAGAATTTTATTTTAGATGAATAAAAGTATCTTTATTATTCAATAATATTGATATTTTGTAAAAAGTAATTGTTTATTTTTACCATAGGTGAATAAATTACAATTATAAGTTGGGAGCGGGTATAATTCTTTCGAGAAGTGAGGGTGATGGAATGTTAAACGGAAATAGGTTAAGAGAGGTAAGGAAAGCCAAAGGTTTAACACAAACAGAATTAGGAGAATTAATTGGGGTTGGAAAGTCTGCCATCTGTTGCTATGAAAAAGGAACACGTAATCCTACGCTAGAAGCTTTGATTTCTTTGATCCTTGTTTTTGGTGTGAGTGCAGATTATTTGTTGGGAGCAGATTGCTTAGTTAAAACAGGTGATCAAGATTCTTTTGAAGAGTATGCTATTTTAACACATGAAGAGATTACTTTTATAGAAGAAATTAAAAAGAATAAATTAGTTTATGATATTTTAATGGAAGATCCCAAAAGAGGAGCTGAGTTAGTTAAAAAAATAATTGGTTAAACCATATTCATTTCCCATATTAGAATCGCATATAATTTTTTTAGGTGATGTTATGCGGAAATATTATCAATTTTTGGGTTTAGCTATTATTATGGTATTTAGTTTTTATTATACAGAAAAAATTGCTTTAATTGTTCTTAATAAAAATCCACTTATGCAAAGTATTCATGAAGAAAAAGAAAATTATGAAGAAGAATTTGTAAATGCTTTTATTGAAGGAGATTATATTATCCCTGGAATTAACGGCTTGGAAGTGAACACGCGAGAGTCTTTTTATAATATGCAAGAATTAGATATGTTTAATGAATATTATTTAGTGTTTGATCAAGTAAAGCCAGAGATATCTTTGCAAGAAAACAAAGATAAAATTATTTATCAAGGGAATTCTAAATTAAAAAAAGTTAGTTTAATTTTAAGTGAAGAAGGAAAGATAAGTGAATATTTAAAGGCAAATCAATATAAGGCTAGTTTACTTGTTGATTTAGATACTTATAAAAAAAATAATTATTTTGAAGCTATTAATAATGAAGATGATGCTTTTGCATCTTTAGAAAATAGTTTAAATCTTAATAAAGAAAATAAAAATATTTGTGTTTTAAATCATACTAATTATAGATTATGTAAAGACAAAAAGAAATATTTAGTTGAACCAACACTTACTTTAAATTCTACTAATTATATTGAAACAAAAAATGATTTAGAAAGTGGCAGTATTATTCTTATTGATAAAACAGCAAAGTTAAGTGATGTTAAGCTTCTTTTGAAAGAAATTAAGTATAAAAATTATGAAATAGTTTATTTAAGTGAGTTAATTAGTGAAGAAAATGTTTAGTTTTCTTTTTTTGTTATAATTTAAATAAAACAATCGCTGTTGCAATCATTTTAGTTTTTTGATATAATATTTTTGCCTTAAAACTTTTTTATTTTATGATTGTTTTTTGAAATGGAGTTGATTATTTTGAGTAAAATAAAGATTTTTAGTCTGGGTGGATTAGATGAAAATGGTAAAAATATGTATATTATAGAAATAGATAAAGATATTTTTATTTTTGATTGTGGACTTAAATATGCTAGTGGAAATATGCTTGGTATCGATTATATTATTCCTGATTTTTCTTATTTAGTTAAAAATAAAAAAAGAATTAAGGGGCTATTTATTACGCATGGTCATTTGGAAAATATGGGAGCTGCTTCAGATTTACTTTCACAAATTCCAAATATTAAAGTATTTGCTACTAAGTTTACTAAGTATGTACTTATGGAAAATGGAGTAAATGCAAATAATATTGTCGAAATTCAAGCTCATAAAAAGATGAATTTTGGCCATGTTAGTATTTTTCCTATCAGTGTATCTCATAGTGCACCAGATGCAGTTATGTATGTGGTAAATACGAAAGATGGAGCTATTTGTTATACAGGTGATTTTATTTTTGATCCGTCTATGATGGGGGCTTATGATATGGATTTGGGTAAAATTGCTTATGTTGGTAAGCAAGGAGTATTGTGTTTGCTTAGCGAATCGGTTTTTAGTGAAAATATTGGGCATACTTCACCTAATCATAAGTTAATTGATATTTTTAGAAAAGCAATTAAGGATGCAACAGGTAGAATTATGTTTATGGTTTTACCAACGCACCTATATACGATTGAAGAAATATTTGCATCTGCAGTTAATTCTCACCGTAAAGTTATTATTATGGGAAAGAAATTACAAAATGCTGTGAATTTTGGATTAAAAGAAAATTATTTATCAATTGCAGAAGATATGCTTGGTGATTTATCTAATGTTAATGATAATAATGCTATTTTACTTATTTGTGATGATAAAGCTAGTCCTTATGCTGCAATGTCAAAAATATTAAATGGATATGATAAATTTATTAAGCTTAAAAGTAATGATACAATTGTTTTTGCGGAACCTAGATATGATAGTAACGAAAAACTTTTAGTGAGATTAGAAAATGATCTAGCTGAGTATGGTTGTGAGATTGTTAATATTCCCAAAGATAAAACAATTTTACATCATGCCTCTAGTGAAGATTTAATGCAAATGATTAAACTTATGAGACCTAAGTATTACATGCCTGTTAAAGGGGAATATCGTTATATGGTTGGAAATGCAGACCTTGCTTATTCTTTAGGTATCCCTCGTGAAAATATTATTTTAAAACAAAATGGAGAAGCAATTTCCTTTATAAATGGTGAATTAGAGGATAAAAATGAAAAGATTAAAGTAGGAGATGCTTTAATTGATGGTAAGTCTAGTGATGATATTGGAGAACTTGTTATTAAAGATCGTGAAATGTTGAGTGAAAATGGAATTGTTTTAATTAGTGCCACTATTTCTAAACAAGATAAAGTGTTACTAGTTGGTCCAGAAGTAACCACAAGAGGGTTTATTTATGTAAAAGATTCAGCAGAAATGATTCAGGAAATAAAAAGAATTAGTGAGGCTATAATTGAAAGAAATATTACACCTAATTATGTTGATTTTAACAAGATTAAAACGGAAATTCGTGATGAATTATCTAAGTATTTGTTTGAAGAAACAGAATGTAAACCTATGATTATTGCAGTAGTTCAAGAAGTTTAAGGTATATATTTTTAAAAATCATCCATTATAATAGTGGGTGATTTTTATATGAAAGAACGTCAAAACAAAAATATTATTTTTTTAAATTTAATTTATCAGAATGCTCAAATGGGATTAATTGATATCGATACGGTAATAAAAAAACTTGAAGATAGTCATCTTGCTAAATTAGTAGAGGAACAAAGAAAAGAGTATGAAAAGTTTTTAAAAGATGCTAAAGGTATTCTGATTAAATATGGGGCGAAAGAAGAAGAAATTAGTAAATTAAAAGAGCTTAGCAGTAAAGTGATGGCTGAGGCTATGAGTATCAATAAAAGTGATAAAGAAATTGCTAAGATGATGATGGAAGGAAATCAAAAAGGTGTTTTAGAAATTACAGCTGAGTTAAATCAATATAATGGGGAAGATGAAGAGATTTTGAATCTTGCTAAAAGACTTTTAGAAACAGAAGAACATAATAGAGAAGAGTTTAAACAATATTTGTAACTCTTTTTTTTGGATTGATTTTTCTTATTTTTTTGTTTATAATTATGAATTGTAGGAGGATTTATGAAAAAGCTATTCCTGCTAGGAGTTATATTGATCCTTTTGAGTGGATGTAGTAGCATTGAAAATAGTAGTCTTGATCATATTCTAAGTAGTTCTATTAATAGTCGAGTTCATACTACTAATGTGAATCGAAATGGCTATCGTTATTATTTACCTAAAGGGTTATTTATTAAATCAAGTAAAGAATTTAATGAAATTATTAGTGATCAAAAGTATTTTTATTATTTATATGTAGATATTGTAAGTTATGATAGTGAAATTGGCTTTTCTTATACGGTGAATCAAGAGGCTTATTATTCTGCAAGTTTGGTTCATCAAGATAAAAATGGCTTTATAGAAATAAATAATTATGAAAATGATCAATATTTAATTGAAATTATGTATAATTATGCTAAAATAGAAGTAGTAGCATATGAAAAAGATATTAAAAAGGTTGTTGCATATGCTATGAGCATATTAACATCAATTACGTATAATAATAGTGTGATTGAAAATTATTTAGGTGAAGATATCTTTGAATCATCTGAAGAAAAATATGACATTTTTGAGATTGTAGGTAGTGATAATTATTTACAATTTACAGAAGATATAGAAGTAACTGATGAAATAAGAGATCCGGATTATGTAAATTAGGAAGGTGGATATTATGGGTTTAGTAAGTAAACTTAAAAACATATTATTTGAAGAGGAAGAAGTAGAAATTCCGGTTATTGAAAAAAAAGGAAAAAAGCCTGAGGTGGTTCGAGAATATAAAGAATTACCTAAAAAAGAGGAAGTAAAAGTAACAAATTATCAAAATTATGATCATTTGGAGCCTGTAATTCGTGAAGAAAAGAAAATGGAAGATAAAGTTCGTTTTAATGCGGATAATGATCATGTTGTAAGTGAGCGTGAACTTTTTAAGAGTGAAAAGACTTTTAATTTTCCAGCTTTTGATGAGGAAGAGTTTGATAGTTTTGTTCCTAAAAAAAGAACTACTAATGTATTAGAACATGAGCGCAGAAAAACAGAGAAAAAAAATGAATATAAACCAGAATATAGAAAAGACTATAAAAAGCCAGAAGAAACAAAAGAGGTAAAAAAATTTAAACCATCTCCCATTATTAGTCCTGTTTATGGTATTTTAGATAAAAATTATACTCCTGATGAAATTACGACAAGAACTGAGGTTCCTTCAAGAACATTAGATGTGGATACTGTAAGAAAAAAAGCTTTTGGTTCCTCAGAAGAAAAAACAGTAGAAAAGATTGATATAAAAGATGAAGAGCTTGTAATGGATCAAGTTTTAGAAGAAAAAATAGAAAAAGCTAGAACAATTGATGAATTATTAAAAGATAGTAGTGATGAAGTAATTAATATTAATGATGCCATTGATGATGAGATTGATAAATCATTTTCTGAGATTGAACCATTAGAAAATGAAGAAGAATTAAATCCAGTAAAGGAAGAAAAACATGAGAGTAATTTGGAAAATGATACTCTTGAAAATGATTTATTTGATTTAATTGATTCAATGTATGAGAATAGAGAGGAGGAAAAATAATGGACTTTTGGTTATCTTTTTTACCAATTATCATTTATATTTTATTAATTATTTTATTGGTTATTGGTATTATATTAGGAATTAAGTCAATTATTACGATTAACAAGGTAGAAAAAGTTGTGGATGATGTAAATGAGAAAGTGGAATCTTTAAATGGTTTGTTCCAAATAGTTGATTTTACTACTGATAAATTAGTTGCTATTACTGATAAAGTAGTAGATGGTTTATCATCTTTTGCATCAAAGTTGTTTTTTAGAAAGAAAAATAAGAAAAGAAAGGAAGAGGAAGATGAGTAAGAATAAAAGTGGATTTGGTAAGTTTTTATTAGGTGCTGGTATTGGATTAGGTTTAGGAATTTTATTTGCTCCTAAAAGTGGTAAAGAAACAAGGGTAGATTTAAAAAAGAAAATGGATAATTTAATTGATAAAGCTAAAAATATTGATGTTGAAGAAGTAAAAGAAACTATTGAAAATAAAGTAAATGAAATTAAAGAAGATCTTAAAAATTTAGATAAGGAAGTAGTAGCAGAAAAGATCAAAGAAGGATCAAAAAAAATTAAGAAGAAAGCAGATGAACTAGTTCAATATGCTGTAAAAAAAGGGACTCCTATAATTGAGGCTGCTGCAAGAGAAGTAAAAGAATCTACTATTAAAACATTAGAATCTATTACCGCTAAGTTAAAAGAAGAAGAACCTAAGAAATTATCTAAATCTAGTAAGTAATTGTTTTTTAAAAACAAGAATATATGATGTGAATCGATTTAGGAGACATTAGTATTTCTTGTTTTTTTTATTTTGATTAATTTATGTCTATTACCTTGACTTTTTAGAATATTAACGATATACTAGGCATATAGGAAAGTAGGGTGGTAGAATGGAAAAAGAATATCAGATTAGTTGGCTTAAAATTATTGGTATTACGGCACTTATTGTAGGAGTTATTGTGCTTATTTGTCTTCTTTATCCTAAGAAGGATAATACACTTTTAACACAACAAACTTATATTAGTAATATCACTTTAATGAAAGATGCGGGGTTTGAATATTTTTCAGGTAGTCATTTACCTAAAGAAATTGGAGATTCGGAACGACTTAGTTTAGATGAGATGCTAGCACGTAATTTGATTGTGGAGTTTTTGGATGAAGAAGGAAATAGTTGCCATACTCAAAATAGTTACATAGAAGCAACAAAGACTATGGACAATGAGTATGAAATGAGCGTTTATTTAAGTTGTGATAATAAATCAGATTATATTGTTACTTCTATTTCTAATGAGGTAACTTGTACGGATTGTAACACGACAAATCAGGAAAGTAGTAAAGAAGAGATAAATGAAGAAGAAATTCCATCATCTTCTATAAACAATAACAATTCTAATAATAGTACTAATTCTAGTAATAGTAATAGCTCAAGTAGTGGAAACAGCCGTCCTGTTGAAATTACTCAAAATACCAATGTAAATATCAATTATGTAGATAGTTGTTGTACAAATGGTAATAATGGCAATTGCAATGATAATTGTTTGACAAATGTATATCATTCTGTAGCTTTTGATTCTAATGGAGGTAGTGTAATTCATACACAGATTATAAAACATGGTGGTTATGCTACTTATGTAGAGCCATATCGTTACGGTTATGAATTTTTAGGATGGTATTTGAATGGAGTAAAATATGATTTTAATACTCCTGTTACAGAGCAAATTGTTTTAGTAGCAAAATGGGAAAAGAAAGAAGAGCAAAAACCATCAGAAACATTTATTGTGAATTTTGAATCTAATGGAGGAACATCTGTTGATTTTCAAAGAGTTGAAAAAAATGATTTAGTAAAAAGACCTAATAATCCTACACGTGAATGTTATCGCTTTTTAGGTTGGTATATAGATTCTGCATTAACAGAGAAGTATGATTTTAATACTCCAGTTACCAGTGATATGACTTTATATGCTAAATGGCAGGATGATGGCTCTTGTACAGTTCGTACTTATCGAGTTAAATTTGATTCTAATAAAGGAAGTAGTGTTGCAACACAATGGGTAGAGGAAGGAGATCGTGCTTATCAACCTAAAGATCCTAAGAGAGATGGATATGAATTTGTAGGATGGTATTTAAATGGTAAGAAATTTAACTTTAATACCCGCATTTATGAAGATATTACTTTAGAAGCAAAATGGGAAGATGTTCAAGAAAAGTATAATAAATATTGTAAAATAGAAGAAGATACTTATTATTCTATTAGCTATGTTTCAGCAAATCAAAATACATGGAATTATTCATGGCAAGTACGTTTTTATAATCTTAATCATGTTCAAAATCTTAAAGTGATAGATGCTGGATATTTGACAACTACTAATATGTATAATAGAGCTTATCAAGAGTCCTATGATAAAGGTATTGTAATGGTAGGAGCAACAGGAAAATACAATGTAGCTGTTACTTCTGGTACAATGCTTAAAGAATATTCACTAAAGTCTAATAATTTTGGATTCTCCGTCAATATTCCATATTATCAGAATGGATATTGGTATACTGATCTTTCAGTAAACATTCGAAATTATAGTAATTTAAGTCCTTATTATGCTAGTAATTTAGGAAGTAGTATTTACTTTGTACCTTTCTACTTTACTACTCAATATACAAATTTAGATAAATGTACAACTGATAAAGCATCTAATCGTTATAAATATGATAATTATGAGATTGTAGATACTTTTTGGAGATAAATTAGCGTTGAAGAAATTTACAACTTTGGAGCTAAATCGTAGATATGCGTTAAATAAAAAAGAGTATGAAGTTAAGTTCATAAATTAAGGGTGGTACCGCGGGTGAACTCGTCCCTTATTTATGGACTTTTTATTGTTAGAAAGGAAGAGAAAAGTGCTTGATTTAAAAAGAAAATATGCTAGGTTTTTGGTTGAAGGATGTTTGAAATTAAAAAAAGGAGATAAACTTTTTATTATTGGTTATACTTTAATTAAAGATTTTATTGATTTAGTTATTGATGAAGCTGGTAAAATGGGAATTACAGATATTAAAACTTTAATTAATGATCCCTTTAAACAAAAAGAATTATACTTAACGAAGTCTTTTTTAGAAATTGTTAATAATCCTATAATGGATCGGAAAATATATAACAAAATGGCTAGAGAAGGATATGCTTTTTTAAGTTTATCTTCTCCTTTACCTGGATTTTATGAAGATGTTGATGCTTCTTTATTAAGTAAAGTCTATGCTTATCAAATGAAAAGTATTACAGAATATAAAGATTATCAATTAAAAGGACTTATAAAATGGAATATTTCAGCTGTACCTAATAAGATATGGGCAAAAGATATTTTAGGAGAAGATGATGAAGATCACTTATGGGATATTATCTTTGATATATGTTTGATTAAAGAGGAAAATCCAACACTTCTTTGGAAAGAAAAAATGAATGAGTTAAAAAGAAGGGCTAAATATTTAAATGAGCTTAATATTGATTACTTTATCTATCATAATTCTTTAGGAACTAATTTGGAAATTGGGTTAACTCAAAATTATTTATTTCAAAGTGCTGATGGAGAAAATATTGTTAATATGCCAACAGAAGAAGTGTTTACTTCACCAGATAAACTTCGAGTAAATGGCCGTGTTTATTCTTCTAAACTGCTTTTATATAATGGGAATATAATTGAAGATTTTTGGTTAGAATTTAAGGATGGACGGATAGTAGATTTTGATGCGAAAAAAGGAAAAGAAATTTTAAAAGGTATTATAGATACAGATGAGGGATCACATTATTTGGGAGAAGTAGCTTTAGTTGATTATACTAGTCCAATTTCTTTAACTAATATTTTATTTAAAAATACACTTTTTGATGAAAATGCTAGCTGTCATTTAGCAATTGGACAATCTTTTGCAGAATGTATTCAAGATGGGTTTATTTTATCTAAGGAGGAATTAAGTGAAATGGGACTTAATATGTCTTCTTTACATGTTGATTTCTTTATTGGAACTAGTGATTTAGAAATCAAAGCTGTCTTGCAAAATAAGGAAGAAATAGTTATAATGAAAGACGGGAATTTTGTGGAGGTAAAAAAATGAATTTATATGAAGATTTAAAGTGGAGAGGACTTTTGAAAGACATATCTAGTCCTAAGATAGAGGAATTATTAAATGGTGAAGGAGTTACATTTTATATTGGTACAGATCCTACAGGTGATTCATTGCATATTGGACATTTTTCTTCTTTTTTAATTGCTAGTCGTCTAAAAAAAGCAGGACATCATCCTATTTTACTTATTGGTGGGGCAACAGGGCAAATTGGAGATCCTAAACCAACTGCGGAGAGAGCTATGATTACAAAAGAAGCAGTTGCTCATAATGTAGATGCCTTAACTAATCAAGTAAAGAAAATATTTGGTTTTGAGATTGTAAATAATTATGATTGGAGTAAAGATATTAATTTTATAGATTATTTACGAGACTATGGAAAATATTTTAGTATTAACTATATGTTAGATAAGGATATTATTAAAAGAAGATTGGATGCGGGTATTACGTATACAGAATTTTCTTATATGATTATGCAATCTTTAGATTTTTTGTGGTTGTATCAAAATAAGGGATGTATTATGCAAGTTGCAGGTCAAGATCAATGGGGAAATATTACGGCTGGTATCGATTTAATTCGTAAAAAAACTGGTCAGGAAGCTTATGGTTTTACAATGCCTCTTATTACTAAGAAAGATGGAACAAAGTTTGGTAAAAGTGAAGGGAATGCTATATGGTTAGATATTAATAAAACTAGTAGCTATGAAATGTATCAGTTCTTTATTAATACAGAAGATGATATGGTAATTGATTATTTAAAAAAATTAACCTTTTTATCTAAGGAAGAAATAGAAGAAATAGAAAAAATTCATAGTGAAAAACCAGAACTTCGCATTGCTCATAAAAAATTGGCAGAAGAAGTTATTACTTTTTTACATGGTCATGAAGAATATGAGAGAGCAGTTAAAATTAGTGAATCATTATTTAGTGAGAATGTTGTGGCCCTTACTAGTGAAGAAGTTATTTCTTCTTTAAAGGGCGTTCCTAATGTAGATGTTGTTCTTGGTAAATCTATTGTAGATATTTTAGTTGAAAGTAAAATTGTTAATAGTAAAAGAGAAGCTAGAGAGTTTGTTGGAGCTGGTGCTATTAGTATTAATAATAAAAAGATTATGGATTTAGATTATATTCTTAATAAAGAAAATACTATTGATGGGAAAGTACTTATTATTAAAAGGGGAAAGAAAAACTATTATTTAGGTTTAGTAAAAGAAGGAAATTAGGCTTATAGCCTATTTTCTTTTTAGAAGAAAACATATGATATATTAGAAAGTGTGGTAATTATGAATAATAATATGTATCAAATGAGACCACCTCGTATTCAAGGTAATAATGATCGTTTTATTTTTCCATTTTTAACTGGAGCTTTAGTTGGTGGAGCAGCAGTTGGGTTAACTAGACCAAGACCAATTGTTAATGTAGCACCTCAAGGACCAAATTATGGAGTAAGGCCTTTATACCAGCCTCCGTATTCGTATTATTCTTATGGAGGATATATACCTGGTCCTTATGGATATTAAAAGTATACTTCGGTATGCTTTTTATGTGTTAAAAAATGAGGATTGAAATAATAATAGAAATATGGTTTAATTAATAGGTAGAGGTAGGAAGTATGAAAAAAGTATTGATTATTTTTATTATTGTTTTAGCAGTTATTGTTATTGGAGTAGGAATTTTTTATGTTACTACGCATGATTTTAATGTTGATAAAAAAAGTGAATCTCAAAAGGAAAATGTTGAATTAAATGATGGTAATATTGAAGTAAAGAAGGAAGATCAAATTATTTTAGTGGAAACTAAAAAAATAGAAGATTCCTTTGTTCAAAAATATGAAATTGTTATAAATGGTTTAGAAAAAACATTTGAAATAGAATTTTTGTATCGTCATAATGAAGATTTAAAGGAACAATCCTTAACTGGTGATTATAATGGGGCAACTTTATATGCTTATTATGAAACTTATAATGATAATAAAACAGAATTTGATATTAATATGATTTCTAGTAGTTTTAATGAGAAGAATTTTTCTTTTATTAATGGAGAAGATGGGAAGTCCTATTTGCTCATTCATACTAGTATTTATCCAGATTTGGCTGGAGAAGAAGATAAATTGTATATTTTAAATGAAAATTTAGAGTTTGTTAATAATGATTTAGTAGATTATTCTGGAAGTAGTGAAACACGTGGGATGACTATTATGTCTACTTATACAGGTTATACTTTAAAAGATAATGAATATCCTTGGTATACTGATAGTTTTAATGCTTGTACTACTCCTTCAAATTGTTACATTGATATTAAAGTAGAAGATGATAAAATTTATTATTTAGTACCTGTATTAAATAGTTTGGAGAATACAGAAAACGGGGAAGAAGAAGTAAAAGATTATGGAGAATTAGAAGAGAGAGTGTATACAATAAAGGATAGTCAATTAAGATATGAAGTAATAAAAAGATATACAATAGTTGGAATTGCAGGTCAAGTCAAATAATGTAGATTAATAATTTATTAGTGTAAATATATGGCAAGTGTATTCTATACACTTGAATTTTTTTATGGTACAATATTAATGAGGTCGATTTAGATGTTAGAACAAATTGTTCATTATTTGATAGAAAATCGTATTACTATTTCAACTATGGAATCTTGTACTGGGGGATTACTTGCAAGTCTTATTACAGATATACCTGATGCTAGTACTATTTTAAAATTTAGTGCGGTTACTTATAGTACTGATTTTAAAATTAAAATGGGTGTATCTAAAAAAGTAATTGATACTTATACGGTATATAGTAAAGAAACCGCTATGGAGATGGCTTTAGCAATTAGTGATTTTACGAAAAGTGATTTAGGAGTGGGAATTACGGGGAGACTTACTAGTAATGTTTGCAAAGAAAAAGGGGTTTATCTTTGCATTTATGATCGAAGGGTAAATCGATATTATTCCGAATATATTCCTATTTTAAAAAATAAACGTTCAGATAATAAGATGGAAGTAATACAAGCTTTTGTGCTACTCTTTAATTCGACAATAAAATAAAAGATTCTGTGTTATATTGAACATGGTGATGATTATGAAAGTGAAAATATTTGATGAATCTCATGAGAAAGATTTAGAAGGACAAATTAATTCTTTTTTAAGTGAAGTTTCTGGTGAGGTGATTGATATTAAATTTAGTACGGCGATCTCTATGTTTGGAGAAGAGCAAATTTATTGTTTTACTGCAATGATTATTTATACTAGTTAGGAGTGTATTATGAAAAAAAATTCATTTATAGAAGGAACAATTATTGCTACTATTTGTATTATAGTTGTAAAAATATTAGGGATGCTTTATGTTATTCCTTTTTATGCAATCGTTGGATCAGATGGCGGATCTTTATATTCTTATGCCTATAATATTTATGGATTATTTTTAGAGATTGCTACTGCGGGTATTCCTATTGCTGTTAGTAAACTTATAAATGAATTTAATACGCTCAATAAACAAGAAGCTAAAATTAGAACTTTTAAAATAGGTAAGAAATTATTAAGTTTTATTGCAATTATTGCTTTTGCTCTTCTTTTTATTTTTGCTCCGCAAATTTCTAATTTGATTATTGGAGATATGACAGGTGGAAATACGGTTCAGGATGTTACTTTTGTGATTCGCTGTGTATCTTTTTCTTTACTTGTTTTTCCTTTTTTAAGTGTTTCTAGAGGTTTTTTTCAAGGACATAATATTATTTCTGTTTCTAGTATATCACAGGTTATTGAACAAGTGGTTCGAGTTTTAGTGATCATTTGTGGCAGTTATATTGCTCTTAAATGGCTTCATCTTGATTTGACGATTGTGGTTGGAGTAGCTGTTTTTGGAGCTTTTATTGGGGGATTATCAGCCTTTTTTTACGTTCGTCAAAAGCTTAAAGAAAATAAAAAAGAACTACATTTAGTAGAACATTTTGATGTAAAAGATGATGTTTCAAATAAAGATATTATTAAAAAAATTATTCAGTATGCTTTACCAGTAGTTATTGTGAGTATTGCTTTTACTATTTATAATAACGTAGATATGATTTTAGTTTTGAGGACTATGGATTATTTGGGTATTGATGCTTTAGAAGCAGAATTTATTGCTTCTAGTATTTCAACTTGGGCACCTAAGATTAGTATTGTTGTTACATCTATTGCTTTGGGATTATCTGCAAGTTTGATTCCTAATATGGTAGAGGCATTTACATTAAAGAAATATGATGATTTAAATCATAAATTTAATAAATCTTTACAAATTATTTTATTTATTAGTTTACCAATGTGTATAGGAATTAGTTTATTAGCATCTTCTATATGGACAGTTTTTTATGGTTATAGTTCTATTGGAACAAATATTTTGGCTTTTGCTATTTTTGCTCCTCTTTTTACTAATTTATATACTGTTTGTAACCATACTTTGCAAAGTATGAATAAATTTAAATGGGTTTATATCAGTTCTATATCAGGTATTGTTATTAATGCTTTATTAGATGTTCCTTTTATGTTACTCTTTGATTCATTAGGTGCTCCAGCTTATTGGGGAGCTACTTTAGCTACCATTGTTGGATTTAGTATTACTATTTTAATAGCTGTTTTGTATTTAAGAAAGGAATATCGTTTCCAATATCATGACACCAAAAAAATGTTTATGAAAATGATTGTTCCTCTTGTTACAATGATTGTTGTTGTTTTAGTTATGAAGTTATTTATTCCTATTGATTTTAATAGTAGATTTGCTTGTGTTATGTATATTGCGGTTATAGCATTAGTTGGAGCTTTTAGTTATTTTATTATTTCTCATAAAATGGGACTTATAGATGAAATTTTAGGAAAGGATTATTTACAAAAATTAAAAAATAAATTTATAAAAAATAAAAAAGAGGTCTAATTTAGACCATATACATGTTTGTTGTTGTATCAATTTCCTCAACAGGGTAAAGATTGGTATTTTCTAATTTAGTTATGCGAGCATCTAAACGATTTATTTGTCTTTCTAACTTAGATAAGCGAGACTCTATGTCGCTATAATCATAATTTGGAATATTAGGAATGTTTGCATTCATGTTATTAGGTGTGTTATAATTCATGGGTGTAGGTCCAGCATAGAAGCTAGATTGAGAGCTTGTAGTAAACGGTTGGTTGGCTATATTCATGTTAGGGGCAGGAATATTTGTTTGGTTAAAATATCCTGATTCTTGAAAAAAAGCATTTCGATCTTTTTTCATATACACTTATCCTTTCAATTTATTATATGTTAGATATAGAAAGTAGTGATATTATGCGTCTTAGAAATTTAAAAAATAAAGATTTTTTATTAGAAAATTGTAATTATTTGGTGAAGGATCCTTTTTTGTATAAAGGAAAGTGGAGTGAATTATTTTCAAATGGTTTTCCTATTCATTTAGAAATAGGCATGGGTAAAGGAGATTTTATTTATGATATGGCTCGGTTGCATCCAAATATTAATTTTATTGGTGTTGAAAAATATAGCAATGTTTTAGCACGAGCTATTAAGAAGTATCCAGTTGGATTGCCTAATTTAAGAATTATTAATTTAGATGCTTTAAGACTTGAAGAAGTGTTTTCTTCGGAAATTACTACTATATATCTTAATTTTTCTGATCCATGGCCAAAGAAAGCCAATAAAAATAGACGTCTTACTAGCGAGGTATTCTTACAGATTTATGATCATATATTTCTAAATACTTCTCATATTGTTATGAAAACTGATAATTTGGGATTGTTTGCAAGTTCTCTTGTTAGTTTGAGTAATTATGGCTATGTATTTTCTAATGTTCATTTCGATTTACATCATAGTGATATTCCAAATGTTTTAACTGAGTATGAAAAAAAGTTTCAGGCATTAGGAGCCAAAATTAATTATTTAGATGCAAAAAAATAAGGATATGGGTTTAAACATATCCTTTATTCATTAATTAATACAGCATGAATTACTAATCTTTTAGTTCCATTGTTACTGCATGTAGATAGTGTTATGATTTTATCATCAGCATTTACGGGAACATTAAAATTATATATACTGCGTTTTGTTATCATATCTATAAAATCTAGAAAATCATTATCATCTTCAAAGAATACTTTGATGTAATCGTTTGTTTTAGGGACACGGTATATTGAAAATATTTTAAAATGCATATTTTCATATAGAGTATTGTAAGTAATTATTTGATTTTCTGGATTTGTGTACCAACTTGCATTAGCCGTTTTATGAAGTGTTCCAAACATTACTCCACTGTAGTACATATTATGACCATAAATAATATTATTTTTATCTAAATTCATAGAATCATTACGAAAATCCAGATAAATCCAACCATTCGCATTCTTTTCTTTATTTATGTTATGATCTAGATAATAATCATTATCATCTGCTTGAACAACTGGGTAGTTAATATTTGTGTTATTTACAACCAGTTCTCCAACTACATCTTCATTTACAGAAAGTAAAGAAGCTAAATTAGAATTGATAATTGGCTTAATGTTGTTTAGGTCTAATTCTTCTTCTTTTGCTTGTTCTATGTTTTCTTCATTTTTTTCTTTAATAATTGTACTGGGATCAGTTTCTTCTATTACTTCGGCTAGATTTTCTTTAATTTTATTTACTTGTTTATAGGCTACATAATTAGAAATACCTATATAAGTTACTATTAAAATTACTAGACTTGATATAATTAGTCCACAAACTTTTAAAGTGTTGGTGATCGCTTGCCTAAAAATGTTTTTATCTAAGTATTCTTTGGTATATTCTAAGGATAAATATATTTTATATTTCTTTTTATAAATTTTATTTCTTTGTTTTAAATATTCTGCTTTTTTTTCTTCTGTGATATTTTCGTGAATGATTATTTTTAAATTTTTACGATTATATTTTATTAATAAATTTACTAAATTTTCTAGTTCATTATTTATGAGGCTATTTATATGAATTGTTTTTAAATATTTATTTATTTTGAGAAAATCTTGTAAATCTTTTAAATCCTCTAAAGAAAGAGGGAAGGTGATTCTAATATTAGTTTTATAATAAATGTTAGAATATCTTAATAAATTGTTCTTTTCCATAAAATTGCTTAAATAGAGTATTTCACATTTTGAGGTACATGTAATATTAAATTTGTCTAATAATTCAATCATGAATGGTTGTAGATTATAGCAAGTAACACTTTTAATATGATTTATTTGTGTTAGTAATTCACATATTTCATAAGTTAATGTTTCTTCTTCTTTTATTTCTAGTTCTGTTATATTGCTTGCTTTTTTTAATAGTTTTAAAATAAGAGGAGCTAATTCTATTTTACTGATAATTACTTTATTTACATTATACTGTAGGGATAATTCTTTAATAAAAGAAGAAAGAATTTTCATGTTTTCTTTTATGTAGACATCACTAAAAATTAGTTCATTGTTACTGATGATATTTGTATTTATTAAATCATTATTAATTGAACTATTATTTGTTTTATAGGAAAAAATAATGTTTTTATTATGTATGCTTATTAATATTTTTTTCACACTATTCACCATTACTATCATATCATAGATTGACATTTTTTTAAATATTTTTAAAAAAGAACTTTCTTTTTTACATTTTTATGTTATAATTAGTACATAATAATAGTAAAGGAAGAGGTTATATGATTAGAAGAGTTACTATGATACTTAGTTTTATAGCAGTAGCTATATTAGTTATGCCCCAAACAGTTTTAGCAGCTGGATTTACTCAAAGTGATCCACATCTTAGTACAGAAGATATTTCTTTTGGACAGTTTGGTACTATTAAAGCAGGAGATTATACTTGGACTTATTCAAATAAAGAAGCAAAAGAAAAGACTTGGACTATTTCGGTCAATACGGATAGTAAATATATTTATTTTCAATTAATTCCAAGCAGTGTAAAGATTGATAGTGTTAGTGTAAGTTCTGGTTTTGTGATTGTTTCTCAACCTGAAAATAGTGATGGTACAAGGGATGTATTTATTGAAGCTTCTGGAAGTTCTACTAATTTAAAAATAACGGTTAAGACTACTGATACTGCTGATACAGGGTGTATGTTAGATGTTTCACCTTATCGATTAAATTGTTCAGTAAAAGTTGATGGTTATTATTTTGATAATAATGGAAATCCTATTTCAGAAGAAGAATATAATCAGGTTTGTGGTAATACAACTAATCCTGATAATCCTAATGATGTTCCAAATAGTGAGACAGGAAGTGTAATTCCTTATGTAGCTATTGGTGGTGGACTTGCGGCAATAGTAGTGGTTTATTTGTTTAGTAGAAAATCTAATAAAGTATATAAAATATAAAGTGTTAACAAGGTTGTTAATGCTTTTTTATTAGATTTTGGGTTTACTTATTATGGGTTTTTGTGGTATAGTAAAAAACAAGAGGTGGAATGATATGCGTGAGTTTACAGAACAAGAATTAGTTAGGAGAGAAAAACTTAATAAAATTAGAGAATTTGGAATTGATCCATTTGGGCACCGTTTTTCAGTTACTGATTTTTCACAAGATATTAAAGATCAATGTGTTGGTCTTACTCATGATGAATTAGAAGAAAAAGACATCATGGTTAGAATTGCTGGAAGAATTATGTTTATTCGAAAAATGGGAAAAGCTAGTTTTTTCTCTTTGAAAGATAAACTTGGAAATATTCAAGTATATATTTCAATAAATGACGTTGGTGAAGAGGCTTATTCATTATTTAAAACAGCTGATATTGGTGATATTGTTGGAGTATATGGAAAAGTAATGCTTACTCAAACAGGAGAAGTAACCGTTAAATGTTTAGAATATACTCATTTAGTAAAATCACTTAAACCATTACCTGAGAAGTATCATGGTCTTAATGATGTAGAGGAAAGATTTAGAAGAAGATATGTTGACTTAATTATGAATGATGATGCTAGAAAAGTAGCTTTTGCTAGACCAAAAATTATTCGCTCTATTCAACATTATTTAGATCATTTAGGTTATGTAGAAGTAGAGACTCCTATTTTAGGTACTATTTTAGGAGGTGCTTCTGCGAAGCCTTTTATTACTCATCATAATGCTCAAAATATTGATATGTATTTGCGAATTGCTACAGAGCTTAATTTAAAAAGATTATTAGTTGGTGGTATGGATGCGGTTTATGAAATTGGACGAATTTTTAGAAATGAAGGGATGGATCGTAAACATAATCCAGAATTTACGACAATTGAACTTTATAAAGCTTTTTCAGATTTAGAGGGAATGATGGATGTTACAGAAGGTATTATAAGCACGTGTGCAATGGAGCTTAATGGTACTTATGAAGTAGAATTTTTAGGACATCATATTAATTTAGCTCCTGGATTTAAAAGAGCACATATGGTTGATCTTATTCGTGAAAAAACAGGCATTAATTTTTTTAATGTAAAAACTTTAGAGGAAGCCCAAAGATTAGCTCGAGAAAATGATGTAGAGTTAGAAAGTCATTTTGCTTTTGGGCATATTGTAAATGCTTTTTTTGAAAAATTTGTTGAAGATACTATTATAGAGCCAACTTTTGTTTTTGGACATCCTATTGAAATTAGTCCTTTAGCTAAGAAAGATCCTAATGATCCTAGATTTACTCAAAGATTTGAATTATTCATTATTGGTAGTGAATATGCTAATGCATTTACAGAATTAAATGATCCAATTGATCAATATGAAAGATTTGAAAATCAACTAAAAGAAAGAGAGCTTGGCAATGATGAAGCTAACGACATGGATATTGATTTTGTCGAAGCTTTGGAATATGGTATGCCTCCTGCTGGTGGTATGGGTATGGGAATTGATCGTTTGGTTATGCTTCTTACAGGAAGCGAAACAATTCGAGAAGTTATTTTATTCCCAACTATGAAACCTCTTAGAGAGGGAAATGAAAAAAATAGTATTAAAGAAAAATTAGAAGATAAGAAGATTGATTTTTCTAAAGTTAAAATAGAACCTCTTTTTGAAGAAATGGTCGATTTTGATACCTTTTCTAAGTCAGATTTTCGGGCTGTTAAAATTGAGAATTGTGAAGCAGTTCCTAAGTCTAGTAAACTTCTTAAATTTACACTTAATGATGGAACTGATCGTAAGCGTACGATTTTAAGTGGTATTCATGAATATTATGAACCAGATGAACTTATTGGAAAAACCGCTATTGCTATTGTGAATCTTCCAACAAGAAAAATGATGGGTATTGATTCAGAAGGAATGCTTATTTCAGCTGTTCATGAGGAAGACGGTCATGAAGGATTGCATCTTTTGATTGTTGATGATCATATTCCAGCTGGTGCCAAATTATATTAGAATTATTTTAAAAAAGATGAATGAAAATTTGTCTTTTTTTAATTTTTACTAAATATGTTAGTTTGATAAATGAAAGAACACTTTTTTATTAATGAAAATATATGATTTGATTAGAGAATGACATTAAATTGGTTATTTGACTCTTTTTTCTTTTTCTTATATATTGGGTGCAGGAAAGGGAAATATATATGAAATATAAAGATACGTTAATGAATGATTTATTATTTAAAGAAACATTTGCTAATCCAGATAATAGAAGACAGTTAGAATTTTTATTAGAACAAATATTGGAATATCCAGTGGGATATTTACACAATAAATTAGAAGTAGGAGAACATTACTATGAATTAGGAAAAACAATTCAGATCAATTTTATAGAGAATAGCAAATTGGATTTAGGAGAAGAAGTAATAGAGAATTTTTATATTACTAGTGAACATAATTCAAAGATTAAATTAGGGAAAGATCGTTTCTGTGTCAAGGTAGTGCAAATTGACAAAGCAAGAGAGTTAGACTATACTAAAAATGTCTTAGAAAAATGGTTGAAATTTATTGGAACAAAAGATGAGAAAGAGCGAGAAAAGATAGCCAAAGGGGATGAGTTATTAATGGAATTACATGAATGGATACATAAATATGTAAATGATGAAGAGAAACAAGAGAAACTAAACAAATGGAATATGTTAATTGCAAAGAATCATGCAGTGGAATTAGAAAGAATGGAAATCGCTAAAAATATGTTAAAAGATGGCATTTCAAAAGATAAAATATCTGGATATACTGGATTATCTGTTGAAGAAATAGAAAAGTTAAAGGAAAAAGACTAGATTTTGATAAGAAAAGAATATTTTTCTTTTTTAAAATGATTTTTCACAAAAAATTCATAGAAAAATAACACTTTTTTCTTTTTTTTTAAAATGATTTGTATTATAATCAATGTTAGGAGGGAATTTATGAAGAAAAAAGAAAAAAAGTATGGTCTTTTAAAAGGTGTTTTAATATTAGTTGTATTAGCATTTGTTCTTTCTTGGGTTATTCCAACAGGAGGATATACTTCAACAGGTTATTCTTCAACAGGAATGGCTAGGTTAGGAATCTATGATATTGCTTATACTATTTATTATGCTTTATCTTTTGCAGTAGATAAAATTGTGATTTTATTTGCAATTGGAGCTTTTTATGGTGTGCTTACTAAAACACAAGCATATGAAAGAATTGTCTCAGGAATTGCTCATAAAATTAAGCATAAAAAAGTAGCAGTAGTGGTTATTTCAATTATTTTAGCAGCTTTAACTAGTTTACTTACTCAGACTTTTGTTGTATTAATTTTTGTTCCTTTTATTATTTCAATTTTAAACCGTTTAAAATTTGATAAAATGACAATTTTAGCTACAACATTTGGTTCTATTTTAGTAGGAGTTATGGGTGCTACTTATGGTACAGATGGTATTTCTATGTTTAATTATTATTTAGGATATACTCAAAGTACTCCTTATGAAATGCCAGCTCTTTTAGTACGAGGAGGAATTTTAGGAATCGGCTTATTACTATTTAATTTCTTTATATTAACTCATATGAGTAAAGTAGAAAAGGATGCTTTGACGGTTGATTTGTTTTCAGTTGAAGTTGAAGAAGAGCGAAATAAAAAGACTAAAAATATGATTCCAATTATAGTAGTAGGAGTGGTATTGTTTGCAATTTGTATTTTAGGCTTTGTTAATTGGAAGGGTAATTTTGGAATTGAAGCTTTTGATAATTTTCACTCTTTGATTACGGAGGATATTAAAATAGGATCAAGTTCTAATGAGTTCTTTATTTTTAAAGATTTACTTGGAACTGGTATTACTGCTTTAGGTTCATGGAATAATATTACCATTAGTGCATTTTTAATGTTGTTTACTATTATTCTTGCTTTATGTTATCGTTTTAAAATGAATGATTTTATTGAGGCAGTGATAAATGGAATTAAAAAACTTATTCTTCCATCTTTATGTATAGTTGGTGCATATATGTTAATGATTGTAGTTTATCAATCAACTTATATGGCTACTATCGTAAATAAATTACTTACTTTAACAGATAGCTTTAATATTGCAACTATGACTTTATCATCTTTATTACTTAATATTTTCCATACAGATTTAGGATTTACAGGTTGGGTTATGGGATCATATTTACCAGTTGAATATGTTGATTATATGGGACCTGTTTATACTATTTTTACTTCTTTATATGGATTTGTACAATTCTTTATTCCAACTAGTATGATTTTAGGAATTGGACTTGTTTCATTAAAAGTTAAATTTAGTGATTGGTTAAAATATATATGGAGATTTTTACTTGGAATGTTTATTTGTTTATTAGTAATTTTTATTCTAATGACTATTATTTAAAGAAGCTTTATGATGGCTTCTTTTTGCGTTATTTTTATTGAAAAAATGATTGAGCCATGTTATAATTTAAATTATGAGGTTGGTGTATACTATGAGGAAATTGAAAGCTTTTAGTTTTGCATTACTTTTGTTTTTAGCCAGTAGTACTTATGCTTATGCAGCGTGTGATGTTACTGAGACAAATGAGCTAAATAGTTTGGCTGCAAATGTGGGTGTTGACTATGAAGTTATAGAAAAAGAAATTACTGTAGATGAAGGATTTAATCCGCCAGATGGATTAACAGATGAGGAACAAGAAAATTATGTCCCTAAAAAGTCTTATTTTAGAATATACATTAGAAATATTACAGAAGATTTATATGTTGTAGTTACTAATCAATCTACTAATCAGTCTACTACTTATACTTATTCAGATGCAGTAGATGGAGTAATATCATTTGATGAAGCTGTTTATATTTATAGTACTAATTATACTATAGAGATTTATAGTTCTACATCTACTAATTGCCCTGATACAAAACTTTATACGACTTATTTAACTACACCTCTGTATAATAATTATAGTGAGACAGCTATTTGTGATGGGATTGAAGATTTCTATTTATGTCATGAATATTTATCTGTTTCTATTGATAATATTTCATATGAAGATTTTTTAAGATTAGCTGAAGAATATAAAGCAGGTAAGTTAAATGCTGATGGAACAGAAAAAAATCCAGTTACAGAAGAAGAAAAGAATGGATTTATTGAGTTTTTAAAAGATAATGTGGTCATTGTTATAATAGTTGTAGTTATAATAATTGCTGCTGGGGGATTGATTACGTATGTGGTAATTAGAAAACAAAGGAGTAAGATAGTATGAAAAAGTTAAAGAATGCTAGTTTGTTTATTATTACCTTATTATTATTCGTTATTTTGGCACCATCTGCATCCGCTTTTGCAAATAGTCCTGCAAGTTGTGATGGCTATGGTTCTGAGCAGTGTCGTTCAACAAAAAATGGTAATATATTATCTGCAAAGGGCGTTATTAGTCAATTAAAATCTGCAACTAATACTTCTAAAGTTATAGTTGGAACAAATAACAGATATACTGCTAAAGGTAATCCTACTAACTATTATAGAGATATTGGGATAAAATATGTTGTTAATGGCTCTACGGTTAACAATGGTTATTTTTCTTCTTATTATGATAAATATGTTGGATCAGCTTTATTTTGTTTAGATGCACAATATGAAGGATATAATCCTTTATATGCTGAAAGATTTTTATTAGACAGTTCTTCTAGTGTTAAAGTAAAGGCTTTTGACGTTGCAGTTATGAGTGTTTTAGTAGATCATGGAATATTAGGATCTCCTAGTTCAAATATTGAAGATTATTTTTCAAGATTAGTAGCAATTAGAGGACTTTTGTATACTTTTGGTTTATATAATACTGCTAATTTGGAGTATAAAGGAGCATTTTATTCTAATTTAACAGCTGTTAATACTTGGTTAACAGAAAATTCTTCTTATTATGATAATTTAAATAGTGCTCTTAGTGCAGCAAACGCTGGATCTTTATCTCCACGTAGTACTTTTAGTGCTCATCCAAAATATTATTTTGGCACTACGAGTGGAAATGCTATGACGAATGCTAAAAATTATTATTATAGTGCATTACAAAAAGCTACAGAGTATGTTAATAATTTAAGTTCTCTTACTGATATTGATACTACTTCTGTTCTTCCACAAGCAACAGAAGTTGAAAAGATTGAAACAAATGATGGTGTATTTGTTCAAAAAGATGTAGTTCATACTATTGTTGTTTCTAATCTATCTTTAAATGATAAATTTATTATTAATAAAGGTACAAATGGTACAGGAATTAGTTATGCTAATAATACTCAATATGAAGGATTAACTGGTTATATTTCTTCTATTGAAATAGAGAATGGACCAATTTTGACTAATAGAGGAGAGATCGAATCGATTTTAGGGCAAGATTTAGTTGCACTAGGATATTTTAAAGAAAATAGTGTAACTACAGTTAAAATTACAGTCCATTTTGAAGGCTATGAATCTACAACTAATAATAGTATAAATAAATTAAAGTGTGGACAAGCTCCTATTAAATATTCTATTGGTGGTACTTCAACTACTTCTGAGTTTGGTGAGTATAGTAAATATGTAGGTGTTGTTTGGTATTCTGGTGAAAAAGAAGCACAAAGATATTTGGGCGTATATGAGTCAGATGGAAATCCTAGTCCTTGGACAAGTTCTTATGAGACTTATTTAATTGATGCTTGTGATTGTGATGATTTAATTGAGGCTTGTATTGCATCTGGATATATTGGCAGTAGTGAATGTCAAGAATTATTAGAAGCTGATTGTGGTGAATGTGCAGAACTTGAAGTAGAATGTGCATTTGGAGATGATGATGCTTGTGAAGAATTTGGAGCAGTTTGTGAAGTAGAATGCCCTACAGTTGTTGATAATTTTGATTGCTGTGATGCTGATAATAATTTGATTGTTTCTCCATTAGATAATCATGATGTTAATATAAAAGGACCTGATGAAGTTTACGCTTGTTTTGTTAGCCAAATTGATGGACAGGTAGATCGTAATGGTGATAAAGGCGCTGCTGATAAAGGCTCAGTTCCTGGGGCAGTGGATGACGAAGGAAATTCTTATACATTAGAACAAAATAAGTATTGTGTTGTTTCTTGTAAAGAAGATTATACAATGACTATGCCTACTGCTAAACTTGTAAATGCAGGTAGATACTTTACATTTAGTGCTGCGGTTGAAGGAACCAAAACATGTTATACTAATACGATTGATAGAGACTTGTATAATAAGGATATGTTAGATATTCAATATGAGATGGCCTACTGGTGGAATGAGTATAATAAATGGACTACTTTATTACCTACAATATATGAAACTGATTATGGAACCGCTTGTAGCGCTTGCTCAGAATCTACATGTGGTGTTTTAAATCCTCATTGTTGTAGTGGTTGTACAGACTGGTTGAGTTATTATGGTACTTGGAAAACAGAAGGAACTGCACGGAATTGGGCTTATTATAATGAGAGTAGATTTGCTTCTAAAGAATATAGTAACTCTGAACTTGCCACTGGTATTATGGAAGTAACTTATGGCTCTAAGGATGTTGAAGATAGCGTAACTTATGAAAGAATTTACGAAGATGGTGGATGTTGTACTACTACGACTTATTCTAAAGATACTGTTAATACAAAATCTGATTACCAAGAGCAAATTCAAAACAAAATTGATACTGCAAGTAGGAATTTATCACGTTTGAAAACTGAATATGATAACACGATTAAAGAGTATAATTCTTGCTCAGAATGGGAAACTGAAATTGAGTATGAACCAGAAGTATACTATGATTATGAAGAGGATTATTTGGCAGATTTAGCTAATGATTATGGAAGTATGGATGCCTCTGTTTCTGGAAAAGATACTACTGAGTGGTATTGTAATTCTAATGTTTCTAGTAATGGTTCTGAATCTCAAGCAGAATTAAAAGGACTTCAATATGATAGATGTTCTAAATCAACTTCTTCATCTACAAAATATACTCCTATAAGTTATGTTTATTGTGATACTGATGGCTGTGGAACAAATAAAAAGGAAAGTACTCAAGAAATATCTGATGCTCGTTATAAAAAGGTTACTTCTACTATAGAAGCTAATTATAAACCGTCTACATTGTTCTATAATGTTTATCCTAGTGGTGAAATTATAAGTGCTGATGAAGGAGAAAAACGTGATGATGCTATTGCATTAGAAAATAAATTACCTGTTAGTTTAAGTACTGAAAGAGGAATGTATAAATATACCGTTAATATGACTGATTTAGGTGAATACTATGATCAAAATGGTAAACTTGGTCGATTAATTGGTGGTAAAAATGCCGTTATCAATAAAGAAGAGTATGGAGACTTTGTTGATAAAGATGGAAATGTTCAATACGCATGTGCTTATCTAGTTAATATGGGTATTACAGATGAAGATACAATTATCTGTGATTTCGATACTGAATGTACTGGTGATGAATGTTTTGCGGATTGTAAGGGTCCAAATTGCGATTATGAATGTTATGGTGATGACTGTATAGCTGATTGTATTGGAGCTGGATGTATTTATGATAGTGATGCTGGAACTTCATTAATTGAACGAGTAGTTTCTTTAAATAATTTATTCCCTAATGGTACTAATTCATATAACTGGAATCGTGATGCAACGGATAAGGCTGCTACTACAGTTGATGAGATAGAAGAGGCTGGAAATAGTATTTATGATGAAACACCAATTTTAAGTGTTACAATTACACCTAGTGCTGCTAGAGCTATAAAAGAGTATAATGATGAAGCTGAAAAAGATTATAATAATGGATATCTTAATAGTACACTTTCTTGTTATGCGTTAGATGGTTATGAAGAAATCGCTTGTTACAGTTCTTTCATTAGTGATTTATTAGATGGTGTGATTTCTTATGAAGGTAAAACATTTGGAAGTAATTTAGAAATTGTTAATAATCGTAGTTTAATAATGGGTAATCATTATAGAACAGAAAGTGATGACAATTTTGAATATTTCTCTATATGGGATAAAGGTATATCTGAAGAAGATATGATTGGTCCATCTTGGAAATAGGAAAGGGGAGTTAAGTTATGCAAAGTTCATATTGGGGATATTGGTTAGTTGTTATGGGTGTTGCAATTGTTGGTCTTATGATCTCAGTTCAGGGCATAACAACTAACACTACCCAAGATAGTTATGCGATAAGAGAAATAGCTGAGGCTTCAATGTTAGATTCAGTTGATTATGCTTATTATCGTGATTATAATGAGATTAAAATAGATAAAGAGAAATTTATGGAAGTATTTATTCGAAGAGTTGCAGAAACAATGGGTACTAATGATACTTATGAAGTTAATTTTTATGCTATATATGAGGCTCCACCTAAAGTAAGTGTGGAAATTAAATCAAATAGTGGTGCTAATTTTGTGTCTGCTAATGGTTATGATACCATTTCTAGAGTGGATGCTATTATTCAGATCCATGCTGAAGAATACAATAAGAATTAGGAGGATAAAATGGGAAATATAGTAACGACAATTAAACGTTTTTTGTCAAATAAAAATACTATTACAATACTTGGTGTGTTATTAGGAATCGTTGTTTTATATGTTGGTTATAATTACCGAGTAGATCAAGCAATTTCAACAGTTAATGTTCCTGTTTCTAAACAGACAATTACTGCTACATCAGAGATTACTCAGGAAATGATTACAACAAAACCCATTCTTAAAGATTTTATTTCTAATAATAAGAATGTGATTACGGATATGTCTGCTATAGTAAATACTACTGATCCGAAGTGTGTTACTTATGGAACTAGCGTTCCATCTGGAGCTCTTTTTTATCAGGAGCAAGTAGTTTCTTGTAGTTCAGCACCAAATGATCCAACTAAAAATATACCTGATGGTTATACTTTATTTTCAATGGCTGTTGATATTCATACAACATATGGTAATTCAATGTACCCTGGAGATTATATTGATTTATATGTAAAAATGACAGTAGATGGTAAAATAGTATTTGGAAAATTGATTGAAAGTATTGAGATTAAAGATGTTCGTGATAATAAAGGAGTTAGTGTATTCTTAACTAGTGATGTTGCTACTCCAGCTGAATTATTGTTTGCGGTCCCTGATGATTTATTTCAATTACTTAGTGTAGCTAATTATATTAGTGGGCTTGAATTAATACCAGTTCCAAGAAATGCTTCTTATAGTAGTAATCCTGGTGAAACGGCTGTTTCTAGTCAATATTTGAGAAATTTAATTAGAACTTATGCTCAAGAAATTCCTGATGCTAATACATCTAGTACTGTAAATGACAATAATAATTCTAATACAAATACAAATGAATAAAGATAAAAAGAATAAATAAAAAGGAGGTGCTTATATGAATGATGCTATATTCTCACAAATAGACTTTGGACCATTAAAAGAATTTATTGATATTGATGATATAACTGATATTTCATATACTAATGGAGGTCAGCTATGGTTGAAAAGCTTATCTAAAGGGGTTTATCGAGTAGAAAGACCAGAAATCAATAATGCTTTAATTGAAAAATTAGCTTTCCAATGTTCTAATGTTATGGGAAAAACATTCAATATGGCGCATCCTTTTTTAGATGCTGAATCAACTGAGTTGCGTCTTAATTTCGTTCATGATTCAATTGCTACTAATGGAATTGCTTTGGTTATTCGTAAAACACCAGCTAAAATTAGACTTAATCGTGAGAAATTGTTGAATGAAGAATATGTTAGTGCTGATTTGTTAGATTTTCTTCTTAATTGCGTTCAAGGACATGCTAATATTATTGTTAGTGGTGAAACTGGTAGTGGTAAGACAGAGCTAGTTAAATATTTAGCAAGTACAACAAAAGAGAATGAAAAAATTATTACAATAGAGGATACTTTAGAGTTACACTTAGATCGAATCTTTCCTCATAGAGATATTGTTGCTATGAAAACAAATAACATTGCTAGTTATTCTGATGTTTTAGTTACTTGTATGAGACAAAATCCTATTTGGATATTATTGTCTGAGGTTCGTAGTGCTGAGGCTGTTATGGCTGTACGTAACTCTATTTCTTCTGGACATCATATTATATCTACTATTCACTCCGATAAAGCTGCTTTGATTCCAATGCGTATGTATAGTTTAATTGAATCTAATATTGATGTAGAACAGTTTGTTACTACTATTCATAGATATGTACAGATTGGTATATATGTTAAAGGATATATGAGTGCAAAGTTGGGACGTTTTCAAAGAGAAATTATGGAAATTTGTGAATTTTATGTTGATGATAATAATAAACCCCAAGTTAATACAATTTATCAAAAAACATTAGATGGTAATTTTACTTTAAATAATCCAACTAAATATTTGAGAAGTTATTTAGCAATTCAGGGAGTTATTCTAGATGAAGATTTGTTTCATTTAAATGCTCAAAACCAAGATGCTATTGAAACATTATAAAAGGAGGGGATGCTATGGAATTTGTTATTATATTTCTTATTGCAATGTTTATAATTATATACCGTAGAAATGATGGAACTGAAACCTTTTATAAGTTTATTAAATCTCAATTTGGTTTAATTTATGAAAAATATGCTCCATATAGTTATCGGACTATTAGTGCTAAAATGAAGGAATTAAAGCAAGAATATACTGTAAAAGATTATGCTTTACAGATTGTTGTTATTGGTGGATTAGCTGCTGCGATTGCTTATTTATATTTTTATAGCTTAATTGTTCTTATTATTTATACTGCGATTGCGATTGCTTTTATTCCATATTTAGCCTTTTTAAGAAGTAAAAGACTTTATAGTGAGTATATATTTGAACAAATTCAAATATATACTACAAATGTTATTATGGAATTTAATACGACTCAAAGTTTTGTAAAATCATTAGAAGGAGTTCGAGATTCAGGAATTTTGGAAGATCCTGTGTTAGAAGATGTTAAAATAATGATTAATATGTCTTATCAAAATGGTACAGTAGATGAATCGGTAGAATATTTTAATCAAAAATATCCTTATTATATGGTTAAAAATATGCATCAACTTTTCCTACAAATTACTAAAGAGGGAGCTAAAGATTCTGGCGAAGCTTTAGAAAATATGAGTATGGATATTGATGCTTTAGTTGAGGGCGTTTATCGTGATCAAATGGATCGTAAACAATTTCATACAAAGTTTATTACCTTTGCTTTAGTACTCTTTTTATTAGTATTAGTTATGCAGGTATTACTTGGTAAAGAAAGTTATTTGCAGCTTTTGGATTTGTGGTATGTCCATATTGTTTTGCACGCTATTATAATTATTAATTGTTATTTTTTGCTTAGTGGTGAAAAATATTATAATGATAATGTGGGGGTAGAGTAGTATGCAAATAGAAATTGCTGTTATAGCTGTCATTATTTTCTTTATTCTTACTTATAGTGGTAAGATTAGTATTAATAAACTTGTTGCTGATAATGAAATGTATTTAAGGAGATTAAAAGAGAGTGATTGGGATTTTTATGTAAAAGCTAAATATGGTGATTCAGTAAATCCAGATTTACTTTTTAATAAAAGAATTCGAAATACTTTAATTGTAACCGTTTTAGTTTTTTGTTTACTGATATCTAATATGTCTTATGTTTATGCTTTAGTTTGTGTTGTTGTGGGGTTTGCTTTCTTTAAGTTAGATTATATTAATTTAAAAAATTATTATAAGAGGCACTTACATGAAATTGATACAATGTTACCTTATTATTTAAAGGGACTTGAGATATTGATTCAACACTATACGGTCCCTGTTGCTATAGGTAAATCTTTAGAAGATGCTCCTGATATTTTTAAAGATGGGTTAAAAGAGCTTATTAATGCTATTAATGCTGGTGATGATACAATTGAACCTTATATGGAATTTGCTAGAAAATATCCAGTTCGTGATTCTATGAGAATGATGCGTTTACTTTATCGTTTGAGTTTAGGTAGACAAGAGAGAAAACAGGAGCAATTGCTTGCTTTTTCAAAGACAATCTCTAATTTACAACAAAAAGCAAGAGAAACAAAATATAAAAATCGTTTGGATAAGATGGAAGGAAAAACTATGAGTATGCTTATTACAACTGGTTTAGGCGTTATGGTTCTTCTTATCTTTGCGGTATTATTGTTAATGAATATTTAGACAAAATTTTACAGAAAAAGACTTAAAAACTTGACAATATACATAAGTTAAGTTAAAATTAATATAGATTTAGAAAGCGAGGAATTTGTATGTTAATTATGGCAAAGCCTTCAATTTGTACTGATTTAGCAGAAATTTGGCAAGTAATTGGTTGGGTTTTATGGATTTTTAAAATTGTAATTCCAATTGTAATCATTATATTTGGTATGATAGATTTAGGAAAAGCGGTTGTAGCAAGTAAAGATGATGAAATAAAGAATTCTGTTAAGTCTTTAGTTATGAGAGCAATTGCTGGAGTTATTATTTTCTTTGTTCCAACAATAATTGGTGCTATTTTTAGAATTGTTGATGACTTTTCTGAAGTTGAGGGTGAATATGAGGTTTGTGCTACGTGTATCACCAATCCAAGTAAATGTAATACGGATAATGCAGATTAATTAACAATTTATTGTTGTGTAAGGATGACGGAAGTCATTCTTTTTTTATGAAAATATGTAACTTTAGATTTCTTTAATTAGGAGGGACCATATTAAATTATTAAAAAATAAAATTTTACTAATTATATTGATTTGATATATGAAATATATCGATTTTTCTAGTAAAACTTATCAATTTGATTTAAGAATTATATTAAATTGGCAATTTGCTTCTCTCTTTCTTTTATGTTATATTGCACCTGTTGAAAGGAGGTATTCTATGTACAGAAATAACGACACATTAATGCATGATTTAATTTTTAAAGAAACTTTTGCTGATAAAGATAATCGTCGCCAATTAGAAAAATTATTAGAATTAATTTTAGAATATCCTTCGGGATATTTAAAAGATAAATTAGAGGTTCATTATGAAAGTCCTCTTAAAAAGGGGAATGTGCGCGAAAAGAATGTAAGAGGAGATATTATAGTAGAGTTTGATGATACAACCGTTAATATAGAAGCATATACTAATTTTAATATGAATTCATTAGATAAAAGTTTATATTATGTCATGAGGATACAAGCAAGTAAATTAGAAATTAATTACTAATTTTTACTTAACAAGTGAGAAAAATCATAATATTAAAATATTAGTGGATAAGTTTTGTGTCAAAGTTGTGCAAATTGACAAAGCAAGAGAGTTAGGCTATACTAATAATGAATTAGAAAGATGGCTAAAGTTTATAGCGGCAAAAAGCAATAATGAAAGATCTAGTATAGCCAGAGGAGATGAGTTATTAGTGAAATTAAATGAATGGATACACAAATATGTAGCAGATGATAAAACTCAAGAAGAATTAAATAAATGAGATTTAGAGATAGCAGAAGATAAAGGATATGAACTTGGAGTTGAGCAAGGTAAAAAGGAAATAGCAAAAAGTATGTTAAAAAAAGGATATGCCATTAATGAAATTGTGGAAATTAGTGGTTTAACTATAGAAACAATTAATAATTTAAAAGAAAATGAGTAATTTTTCTTTTAAAAAATAAACTATTATACCATATTAATGATTTTGGCAAGTAAGGAAGCAATATGAGATAGAAATAATGAGTTAAGTAACTAAAATTTATTATGGCAAAAATATAGTTAAATTATTAAGAGAAACTAAATAAGTTTCTTTTTTCATTGAAAAAATTTGAAGTATAAAAAAAATCACAATTATAAAATTGTGATTTAATTTTCAAATGGCGCTCGTTGTAGGACTCGAACCTACGACCTAACGGTTAACAGCCGTGCGCTCTACCGACTGAGCTAAACGAGCAGTACTACTAAATTATAGTAAATATTATGCTAATTGTCAACAGTTTTATTCATTTTTTTTAAGAAAAATTCTAGAATCTACCATTGTAAATTTTTTTAATAAATGGTAAGATAATTTAGGAGTAGTGATTAAAATGGAACAGACAATTGTTATTACAACAGAAGAAAATAAAAAAGAAATTTTAAGAGAGAATAGCAGAAATCATCTATTTACTAATATAAAGTTCTTTACTTTTCAAGATTTGAAACGAAATTTATTTTTTGATTATGATGAACAAGCAATACTATATGTTGTTAGAAATTATCATGTCAGTGTTTCTGTTGCAAAAGTTTATTTAGAACATTTATATTTTTTAAAAGATTTAAATTATGGTAAAGTAAAATTTTTAAATCAGCTGAAAAAAGATCTGGATTCTAATCATTTACTTATTTATCATTCTCAATTTGTCCATTTTTTTCAAAATAAAAAAGTTGTTGTTTATGGTTTTCCAGTTCTTAGTAAAGAAGAAAATATGATTTTAAAAAAATTGAATGTTCCCATTGTTTATCAAAATTCTACTAATACTTTTACGCCATCTATATTTGAAGCATCTACTTTAGAAGAAGAAGTAGAATTTGTAGTACAAGAAATTATGAAGTTAATTAGAAAAGGAATTTCTTTGTCTCATATTAAAATCATAGCTTCTTCTTATTATGATAATATTTTAATGCGATATTTTTCTATTTTTCATCTTCCTTTTAATAAAGAAAATCAACACTCTTATTATGGTACTATGCTTGCTCAAGAATTTTTAGAAAATTATGATCAGTTATCTATTGAAGAAAATATTTTGCATTTAAGTGAAAAATATCAAAACGTTAGTGACTTAGTGCGGATTATTAATCGTTCGGTTTTGATTGATGATAAGATAGAAAGAAAATCTTTTATTATTGAAGATCTTAAAAATACAAAAATACAAGAATCCGCATATGAAGATGCAGTTACAAAGGTAAATTTAGGTACTTTTTTTGATTTAGAAGATTATGTTTTTATGCTTGGGTTTAATATTAATGAATATCCAAAAGTTAAGAGAGATACTGATTATTTATCTGATGAAATTAAAGATGCCTTAGGACTTGATACTTCTATGGATTATAATCATTATCAAAGTACTATTCTTTTAGAATCTATTCATCATATTAAAAATTTAGTAATTACTTATAAACTTAGAAGTTCTAGTGGAGTCTTTTATCCTTCTGTTTTAGTTAAAGAATTAGGAGTAGAAGTAAAACCTGTTTTTCTTCTTAATACTGTTTCCTATTCAAGACTTTATAGTGAAATTAAATATGCAGAAGCTTTAGATGATTTATATAAGTTTAATATTGTTCATGATAATTTGGGAATATTTCAAAATAGTATAGAGATTCCTTATCAAGAATATGATAATCAATTTACAGGTATTTCAAAGAATTTAATTTTGAATAAGATAGAAAAGCCGTTTGTTTTATCTTATACTAACTTAGAAATGTATCAAGAATGTGCTTTTCGTTATTATATTAGTAAAATTTTACATTTAGATATTTTTTTAGAAAACTTTAAAACAATAGTTGGGAGTATTATGCATCATATATTAGAACTTGGCATATTAAAAGATATTGATATTCCTGTAGAAATAATGAAATTTATAAAAGAAAAAGAGTATGTTTTAAATGCTAAGGAAATGTTTTATTTAGAAGAATTGGGCAAAGAATTAACGAAGATATTAGAGGTTATCCGTGTTCAACAAAGTCATTCTAAGCTAAAACATTATTTATTTGAACAAGAGTTTTTTGTTTATAAAGATAGAAAAGATATAGATATTACTTTTAAAGGTAATATTGATAAAGTAATGTATGATCAGTTTTTAGATCAGGAAATATTAGCTGTAGTAGATTATAAAACAGGTAATACTAATATTACTTTAAAAGATTTAGAATATGGGCTTCATATTCAATTACCTATTTATTTATATCTTTTAAAAAAATCTGATCGATTTTGTAAGGCTTTTATAGCTGGGTTTTATATTCAAAAAGTTTTAGCTAAAAAAGAGGCTATACAGTTTAAAAAAAGCGTGCAAGAATTACTAGAGGATCGCTTACGTTTACAAGGATTTACTAATGCAGATGAGAGGATGATGGAACTTATAGATGATGAATATCAAGATAGTAAAATTATTCAAAATTTGAAATTTAAAAAAGATGGATCGCTTAGTTCTACTTCAAAGGTTTTATCAAATGAAGAAATGGATGAGCTTTTAATTCAAGTAGATCAAATTATTGAGAAGGTAATTGATCATATTTTGAATGGTGAATTTGAAATTAATCCAAAAGTTGTAGATCAAAAGAATGTAGCTTGCACTTATTGTAAGTTTAAAGATTTATGCTTTAAGCAAAAAAAGAATGAAGTTATACTTGGAGGTGAAGAAGATGAATTGGACGAAGGAACAATTGCTGGCAATTAATGAAGAAGGAACAAATCTTATTATTTCAGCAGGAGCAGGTTCAGGAAAGACAGCTGTTCTTTCTGAGAGAGTAAAAAGAAAAGTTAAAGAGGGAATTGATATTCGTCGTATTCTTATTTTGACATTTACAAATGAAGCAGCTGGAGAAATGAAGGAAAGAATTCGGAAAAAATTACAAAAAGAAAATTTAGAAGAATCCCTTTCTTTTTTGGATAGTGCCTATATTACAACTTTTGATGCTTATGCTTTTAGTTTGGTTAAAAAATATCATTATTTATTTGATTTAAGTTCTAATATTTCAATTATTGATTCTTCTATTATTAATTTAGAAAAGAAAAGAATATTAGATGATATTGTAATGGATTTATATGAAAAAAAGGATTCTAATTATTTAAAATTGGTGCGTGATTTTACTGATCGTGATGATGAGTTTATTCGTAAATATATTTTGAATATTAGCAATGCTTTAGATTTACGATATGATAAAAAGCAATATTTAACAACTTATTTAGAGAAATTTTATAGTGAGAATTATGTTAATCAAATTTTTGATGAGTATTTTGAATATTTGAAAAATTTAGTAGATTTAATTGAAAATTATTTTTATCTTTTAGAAAGTTTTTTAACAGAAAAAGTATATCAAAAATGTTATGAAGTTTTAAAACCAATTTTTAAACCAAGAAATTATGCTGATTTGCATCATTATCAAGTGAAATTACCGACTATTCGTGAAATAGATCCTGAAGGATTAGAAATTAAGGAAGAATTAAAGAAATTAGTAAAAGAATTGAATGATCTTACAATTTATAGTGAGGAAGAGTTAAAAAATCAGATATTTAGTACTAAAGACTATGTTTTAGCAATTATTGATATTATTTTAAAATTAGATGATCGAATACAAGAGTATAAAAAAGAAAAGAATGCTTTTGAATTTATTGATATTTCTAAAATGGCAATTTCTATTGTTAAAGAATATCCTGATATTCGGGATGAAATAAAATTTTTTTATCAAGAAATTATGATTGATGAATATCAAGATACAAATGATTTACAAGAAATGTTTGTTTCAGAAATTGAGAATCATAATGTCTATATGGTGGGAGATATTAAACAATCTATTTATCGATTTCGAAATGCTAATCCTAATATTTTTAGAGACAAATATGATTCTTATAAAGAACATATTTGTGGAGAAAAGATTGATTTATTAGAAAATTTTCGTTCAAGAAGAGAAGTTCTTCACAATATTAATGAAATATTTAATTTGATTATGATTCCTGAATTAGGTGGGATAGATTTTCAAGATCATCACGCTATGATCTATGGCAATAAAGTTTATGAAGAAAAAGGACATAATGAAGAAAATCATAATTTAGAGATTTTACAGTATGATAATCTAGAAAAAAAATATACCAATGCAGAAATTGAAGCTTTTACAATTGCACATGATATAGAAGAAAAAGTAAAGAATCATTATCCAGTTTATGATTTTGATTTGGGGAAAAATAGAGATATTTTATATCAAGATTTTTGCATTATTTTAGATCGTGGAAAAGAAATGACTCGTTATAAAAAAATATTTGAAATGTTTCATATTCCTATGGAAATTTATCAAGATAGTAATTTGACTGATAAAGAAGATATCCTTATTATCAAAAATATTATAGGGCTCATTTTGGATATCAAAAAGCAAGAATATAATAAAAGTATGCGTTATCATTTTGTTAGTATAGCTCGTAGTTATATTGGTAATATGAGTGATGAAAAGATATTTTTAGCTTTAGAAAATAATACTTTTTATGAAGAAAACATTTATAAAATTGCTCAGGAAATCGCCAAAAATTTGGATTTTATGACTCCTAATATTTTACTACAAGAAATAATTTTTCGCTATCAATTTTATCAACAGTTGATTTTAGTTGGTAATATTAAAGATGCTATGATACGGCTTGATTATTTACTTGATCTTGCAAATTCTATGGAAATGCTTGGCTTTACAATTTTGGATTTGGAAGAATATCTTAATCAGATGATTGAATCAGGTATGGAAATCCGATATAAAGAAGGTAAAAGCTCAGGTAATTCTGTTAAAATTATGAATATTCATAAATCAAAAGGATTAGAATTTCCTGTTTGCTATTTTGCTGGGTTTCGTGAGACTTTTAATTTGAAAGATTTACAAAGTAGATTTATGTATGATTCTACATATGGGATTTTGACTCCATTTTATAAGGATGGTATTGGTACTTTATTTACTAAAGTATTAATTAAAAATAAATATTTGGAAGAAGAAATTGCTGAAAAAATTAGACTTTTTTATGTTGCGTTAACAAGAGCAAAAGAAAAAATGATTATGGTTGTTCCTAAGTTTCAAAAGGAAAATTTAATAAAAAATAAAATTGATTATTTAGTTGGAATTCAATATCGTTCTTTTTATGACTTTTTAAGTTCTATTTCTCTTAATTTAAAAGATTATGTAAAAGTAGTAGATTTAAATACTTTACATTTATCTAAAGATTATCTACTTAAAGTTAATAAAGTTATGCAAAATGTTGATAGTGATGGGGTAATTAATTTTGATGAGATCCCTATTGATTCTAAGGTAGTAGAAAAAAATCATGCTTCTAAAAATATTTTAAAGTTAATCACAAAAGAAGAAGCAAATACTCTTTCTTATGGTACTAAAATTCATGAAATGCTAGAACAAACGGATTTTAAACAAGTTGAAAATCCTAATATTTATGTTAAAAATTTATTAGATACTTTTTCTTTTAAAGATGCAGATATTTATCAAGAGTTAGAGTTTTTCTTTATGAAAGATAATCAGGAATATCATGGAATTATAGATTTAATGTTAGAGTATGATGATGAAATTAAAATTATAGATTATAAATTGAAAAATATAGAAGATGATGCTTATGTAAAGCAATTAAGTGTTTATTATGAGTATGTGAAGAGTGTTAGTGATAAAAAAATATCTTTGTATTTGTATTCTATTATGGATCATAAAGTAAAGGAGGTAGAGGCTATAAATTTATGATGATTGGTATTGATATTGATAATGTTATTTCGAATTTTGATGAAGCCCTATTAAAGGAGTTTTTGAATCATGATAAGGAAATTAGAAATACAGGAATTATAAATAAAAATTTATATATGACAAAAGGAATGTTTGATTGGTCAAAAGATGAAATAAAAGAGTTTTATACTGACAATATTGAAAGAATTGCTAAAAATTTAATATTAAAAGAGGGTGCTAAAGAATATATTGATCTATTAAAAAAAGATGGACATACCATTTATATTATTAGTGCTAGAGATAATGGGGAATATGTAGATCCTTTAAAATTAACTTTAGAATGGTTAAAAGAGCAAGAGATTAGGTATGATGAATTAATTTTGACTAAATCACCTATTCAAAAAATAGATGTGTGTAAAGAAAAAAGACTTGATATTATAATTGATGATTCTGTTACGGTTTGTTCTAATGCAGAAAGTATTGGGACTGTTTCTTTGTTAATGAATACTTCCTATAATCAAAATGTAGATATTCGAAGAGTAAATAATTGGCAAGAGATATATTATTTTGTTTCAAATTATAAGAAGAATAAAATGAATGTTATTTTAGATACTGATACTTATAATGAATGTGATGATCAGTTTGCTTTATCTTATCTGTTAAAATCTCAAAATTTATTTAATATAGAGGCTATTACTATTGCTCCATATTCCCATAAATCAGGTGGAGTATCCGTTTGTGAAGGGCAAAATTTAAGCTATAACGAAGTTTTAAAAATATGTAATTGGCTTCATTTTGAAGCTTTAAATAAAGTATTTAAGGGATCTATGGATTATTTGATAAATGAATATAATGAAAAAAATGCAGCAGTAAAAAAGATTATCGAAATTGCTTTAGCAAATGATAAAACTTTTATTATGGCTATTGGGGCTTTAACTAATGTAGCATTAGCTATAAAAACAGAACCTAAAATAATTGATAGAATAGAAATAGTTTGGTTAGGGGGACATAGTCTTGAACAAGAAAATAATTTAGAATTTAATTTTAAACAAGATATTGAAGCTGTAAGAATAGTATTTGAGTCGAAAGTTAAATTAACAGTAATTCCTTGTAAAAATGTTGCTTCTAATTTGATGATTTCTATTAGTGAATTGAATCAATATTTAAAGGGAAAAAATGAGTTATGTAATTATTTAATAGAAAGATTTTATAATGATGGTTATCATGGTATTCAGGAAAGAAGAGTTATTTGGGATATTAGTGTTATTGCTTATTTAATTAATCGAAATTGGTTTAAGACTAATAAAATAAGTTGTCCTATAATAAATGATGATACAACTTATTCTAAAACAAAGAATAGACATAAAATTACTTTTGTATATGATATAGATGCTAATAAGGTCTATGAAGATTTGTTTAGAAAGTTAGGTGATTTTAATGAAATTAACTAGTGAAAAAGCTAGGGAACTTATTAAGAGTTTTCAGGGAAAAACCAGTAATGATGCTTGGATTTTTCATTCAATTACAGTAGGGAATTGTGCTTGCGTAATTGCGAAAGCTTTAAAAAATAAAGGAATGGATATTGATGTAGATAAAGCAATTACTTTAGGATATATTCATGATATTGGTAAGTTTAATGGAGAATCTAAAGGACATGTTATGAGAGGATATCAGTATATAATTGATTTGGGATTTGATGAGGAATATGCAAATATTTGTTTAACTCATTCCTATTTAAATAATGATGTAATGTGTACAGCAGGAGGAATACCTGAGGAGATTCCTTTTCGCTCTCAATTCATTAAAAATCATAATTATACAATAGAAGAGAAGATTGTTAATTTATGTGATTTAATGTGTCCTCAAGGAGATAAAATATATACTATTGATAAAAGACTTATTGATATTATGCTTCGTCGGGGTGTTTATTCTAATACACAGTATCATATAAAAGAAACTTATAAATTAAAGGAATATTTTGATCATTTATTAGGTTATAATTTATATGATTTATTTCCTGAAATAAAAGATAATTTATAGCTTACAATTTTTGACATTTTCTTTTTGAAGATTATTGAGTTAAAAAGGAATATATGATAATATATTTATATAAGGAGGATTTAATATGTGGATTGCTATTGTAATTATTGTAATTATTGTTTTGATTTTACTTTGGGCTATTGCAACTTATAATTCATTAGTTGATTTTAGAAATAGAGTTAAAGATGCTTGGAGTCAAATTGATGTTCAATTAAAAAGAAGATTTGATTTAATTCCTAATTTAGTTGAGACAGTTAAAGGTTATACAAAACATGAAAGTGAAACTTTAGAAGAAGTTATTAAAGCTCGTAATACTTATCTATCTGCTTCTTTACCAGAAGATCAATTAAAAGCTGATGGAGAGCTTACGAATGCCATTAATAAGTTATTTGCTTTATCTGAGAATTATCCTGATTTAAAAGCTAATCAAAATTTTCAAGATTTACAGCAAGAATTACAACAAACAGAAGATAAGATTGCTATGTCTAGACAATTTTATAATGATATTGTAATGCAATATAATAATAAGATTGAGATGGTACCATCTAACATTATTGCAGGGATGTTTAAATTTAAGCAAGAAAAATTCTTTGAAGCAAATGAATCTGAAAAAGAAAATGTTAAAGTACAATTTTAAGGTTACCAAATGGTATACCTTTTTTTGAAAGGATATTATATGAAGAGAGTTATTATAGGGTTATTTTTATTTTTCATTCCTAATTTTGTATATGCTGCGAATTATACGATTACTGATCAACTTATTCAGGCAGAAATCCAGGAAAATGGTAATTTAAAAATTAGTGAATTAATTGTTATGGATGGTACTTTTAATGGTTATGAAAAAACACTTAGTTATGCTAATTCTTTATTAGAGGATAACTATAGCAGTTATGATAATAATAGTTTATATAATGCTTCTGATCTTCGTTTAGTTAGTATTCAAGCAAAATATGTTGATCAAGTAGATTTTGATACTTTTCAAGATTCAGATTTTGATCTATTTACTTTAGATTATGCTGCTAGTAACGGAGATAAAGGAAAATATACTTCTTATACAAATGAAAATGGTTATACTTATCGAATGTATTATGCAGCTAATCATGAAAGGGTTGCTTTTTTGATTACTTATATAGTGGAGCAAGCTATTGTATTACATGAAGATGTAGCAGAACTTTATTGGAATTTTATTACGCCTAATGATTATGATGATATTAATCATATTCAAGTAAAAGTGCTTCTTCCTGAGTCAGATTATAGTGATCTTTTTCGTTTTTGGGCACATGGAGATTTATCTGGTGATGTAGAAAAATTGGAGTATAGTAATGGAATTTTGGCTACTATTTCACATATGGATGCTAGTTCAGTTTTGGATATTCGGATGACTTTTGATCGAAATTTAATTAAGGATATTAGCAATGTTAAAACAACTAATGATTCTGCTTTATCGGAAATTATTGAAGTGGAAGAGAAAAGAGCAGAGGTTGCTAATGATTTACGTAATCAATTAAAAACAAAATGGAATATAGCAGTTGTAGCCTCATGGATTTTATTTGGAGCTATTATTGGTTTGGGAATTTATATTTATTTAAAATATGGTAAGAGTCCTAAATCTAGTTATTATTCAAAATATAATCGTGAATTTATAGATGACTACAATGTAGAAGTTATTGATTATCTTATGAAAAGACAAATTACTCCTAATGCTTTATCTGCTTCTATTATGAATCTTATTTATAAGAAAAATATTAGTGCTAAAGAAATCGTGAGTGATAAAAAGAAGCAAAAAGATTATGAATTTACTTTAGAGAATACTGAACATTTAGTAGGTAGTGAAGAACTTTTAGTAGGTTTTTTATTTGATACAGTTGGTAAAGGAAATGTAAATGAAAAGAAGCAGAAAGTTTTTACGACAAAAGATTTAAAAGATTATGCTAGTGGTACTAAAACATGCAGTAAATTTATTAAAAGTTATACAGCTTGGAAAAATAGTGTCATGGAAGAAGGGAAAAAAGAAGAGTTTTTTGAGACTTCTAATAAACCTAAATATATAGGTCTTGTAGTACTTATTTTAGGAATACTTTTATGTGTTTTTGTTATTTCTAATGGTATTGATTATGTTTTATCTTATATTGTAATTATTTTAAGTATTGTTTTCTTTTTCTGTTCGATTGCCATTTATAAAAAAACACAAAAGGGAAGTGAACATTATGCAAGATGGATGGCTTTTAAAAATTTTTTAGATGATTTTGGTTCTTTTGAATTAAAAGAATTACCAGAAATTATCTTGTGGGAAAGATATTTAGTTTATGCGACTATTTTTGGTTTAGCTGATAAAGTTGAAAAGAGTATGAATGTCTATATTAGTGAAATGAATATTGATGCTACTAGTGATTATTATCCAATGTTTTTCTATATTAATCTTGGTCCTACTATTCATTCTAGTGTCAATAATGCAATTAACAGTGCTTATAGTAGACAATCTGCCAATTATGCTAATTCTCACTCTAATTATTCTAGTGGTGGAGGCTTTGGCGGAGGATTCTCTAGTGGTGGAGGTTTCGGTGGCGGAGGATCTTCTGGTCATGGGTTTTAAAAAATACTAAGGTTTATTCTTAGTATTTTTTAATTCACTATAAATTGTTTTATCAAATACATGATCTTCACTAGTAATATTTGCATCTGCGGTTATTAATTCTTCGGTATCTATTAAAAAGTATTTATGATATAAATAATCTTTTCCATCACTACTTACGGGATCATCCCAAGTTAAATCTAAGTGTAACCATTCTCCATTTATTTTTACGGCATTCCAAACATGTCCTTCAGTATTTTCATCTTTTTCAATTGTAGTAGCGACTTTGTAGTTGTCATAACCCATTTTGGTTAAGAAAATACCCATTAGATCAGTATAACCATTACATGTAGCTAGATGGTTAAATAATGGTCCATAAGCAATATAGCTTTTATTTTCATCTTTATTTTCCAAGTCATATTTTGTATTGTTAATAATATAGTCATGAATTGTTTTAATTTTATCATAGTCTTCTGTTAAATCTGAGGTAATCAGTTTATTTATTAAATTATCAACTTCTTTATTTATTTTGGTAATTTCTTCAGATGTATATAAATAATTTATTTTAATAATGATCTCTCCAGTATTAGAGATGCTTGCTTCAATACTTGAAAAAGAATTAAAGGGATGGACAAAATTATTTAAATGAGTAAGTAAGGTTCTATCATTTGTAATATCTTTGATATCTTTTACACAATTAGCATATTCTTTAGGACAGTAGAAAGTAAAATTGGAAGTTCCACTGTTGATTGTTGAGTACATTATATTTAAAATATCTTCAATTCCATAGGGAGTAAAATTATCGGTGTTGGATACAAAAATATAATTATTGCTTTTATAGTAATCATTTTTAGTTTCTATTTTGTTGGCTGTCTTTTGATTTAAGAAAAAAATTAAATGATCAGTTATTTTATCAGCACTTAGTAAGATAGTCAAAATACAAATTAAACAAATAAAAGGAATTAATAATTTTTTCATATTATCACCTAGTTATAAGTATAACAAAAAAAAATGAAGTCGACAATCATTCGTTACTTCATATTTTTAATTTTTAAAGATAATCTTGATTTTTGTCTATCAGATGTATTTTTCTTAATTAGACCTTTACTAACAGCTTGATCTAAATATTTTTGTACATCTTTCAATAAAAGACTCGCTTTTTCAGAATCATTAGCAGCGATAGCTTTGTCAGTTTCTTTAATTAAATTTTTAACTCTAGCTTTTAATTCATGATTATTTTCAGTCTTTTTTGCTATTACTTTAATCGCTTTCTTAGAGCTTTTAATATTTGCCATTTTTAAACTCCTCTCTTGCTTGTCATTAATCATTTTAACAGAATATTTTGCTTTTTTCAAGTTTTTTAGTGCTAAACTTTACTTTTATAATCGATAATGTTAGAATATGCTATATAATTTGGTTTTATAGGGGGATTTTATGAGAATTAATATGATAATAGAAAATTATAAAAAGCAATATTCATTTTTAGCTTTTAGTGAGAAAAGTTGGAAGTCTTTAAGTGAACGTATTACAAAATTAGTTGAAAATAAAACCTTAAATAGCGTGGATGAAATTAGAACTTATTTAGATAGAATTTTATGTAGTTATATTGATAAACAAATTTCTATTGGGAATATTAGAATTATTCATAATATGCTTATTTTATTGAAGCGAAGAAAGCTTTCTTATAGTAATTTATTGCAAGAATTTTTAAGTCAGCTAGAAATATATCATATTCATATGACAGAATCTTTTTATGAAGTCTTAAAAAAGGAATCTGTTCTATATCAAAATATTGTGAAATCTCTTGGTATTTCAGATTTAAAATTTTGTGAGTTATCTGCTTTTTGGAAAGAATATTCTTTTTATTTTAAGTTCTCAGTTCATGGAAAATCTTTAAAAGAAGTTAAAGATATTTTTGATGGTTATTATTACTCTTTAAATGTACAAGAGCAAAAACAAGTTATGGATAATATGGATTCTCATTTAGATCAATTTCGATATTTAATTTATCATGCTTCTTTTTTGGATGGCATCTATCAGGTTTGCTATACTAAAATACGAGATATCTCTTTATCTTTATTTAGGAAAGTTATTTTTTCTTGGAGTATAGATCAACTAGATTTATTAATAGAGGAATATTGCTATAATCAAATTTATGGAGGAAGTGCACTTGAAAAATATGATAAAATTTGGCTTTTAATAAAGGAATTAAAGCCTCAACATGATGAGAAGAAAAAACATTTAGGAAATGAATGTTTAAAAATAAAAGGTGAACGACGTACATTATATTCTTATTTTGAAAAGATTAAATCAAATTTAAGTGAAGAAGATAAAAAAGTAATAGATACTTTATATGTTCATTTATCTAAGGAAAGGCAAGAAGGGATAGATGGATATATTAATGGATTATATCACCAAAATGATGAGGTTGGTAGAAAAGCTAGTAATGATATTTCAATGTTAAAAGGTCAGTTTAAAAAATATTTAATTAATGGATGCTTAAAAGTAAAAGGTGAACGACGTACATTATATTCTTATTTTGAAAAGATTAAATCAAATTTAAGTGCAGAAGATAGAGGAATAATAGATATTTTATATACTCATTTATCTAAAGAAAGGCAAGAAGGGATAGATGGATATATTAGTGGATTATATCACCAAAATGATGAGGTTGGTAGAAAAGCAAGTAATGATATTTCGATATTAAAGCGACAATTTAAAAAGTATTTACAAAGTGGATGTTTGAATTTAAAAAATGAACCACATACATTATATTTTTATTTTAGAATGCTTAAATCAGATTTAAGTGAAGAAGATAAAAAAGTAATAGATACTTTATATGCTCATTTATCTAAGGAAAGACAAGAAGCGATAGATGGATATATTAGTGGATTATATCACCAAAATGATGAGGTAGGTAGAAAGGCGAGTAATGATATTTCAACATTGAAACGTCAGTTTAAAAAATATTTAGAAAGTGGATGTTTGAATTTAAAAAATGAACCACATACATTATATTTTTATTTTAAAATGCTTAAATCAGATTTAAGTGAAGAAGATAAAAAAGTAATCGATATTTTATATGCCCGTTTATCTAAAGAAAAACAAGAAGAAATAAATGGATATATTAATGGATTATATCATCAAAGTGATGAAGTACGTAAAAAAGCTCGTATTGATCTGTTAGGATTAAGAAGAAAATTTGAGAGATATTTAAAAATAGAAAGTTTAGAAGTTTGCTCAAAAAAGCAGCTTGAAGTAAAACAAGTTTTATTAGATGCTCTAAAAGTTATAGAAATGTCTTTTTATCGTTTGGGCTACACTACTTCTGAATATCTGAAATATAAAAATGAAAAAATGATAGAGATTATGAATAAAGGAAATTTTTCTCACTATAATATTTTATATATTTTTATTATGGAAAGTTTTTATTTTATTAAAGAACAAGAGAAAATTAGGTCTTTATAAGAGTATATCTCTTTTTTTTATTTCCATAATAATAAGGGTGTTAGTTATGAAAAAGGCGTTTATGGATGTTTCTAAAATACTATTAGATAATAAGTTTAAAATAGATGAAAAAAATTATCGTGGATATTGTGTTCAACATTTTTGTGTAGATTATCGAAGTGAAAAGTTAGTGAAAAGAGTAAGAGGAGATTATTTTACAATTCTTTTTGATTATATTAGTTTGCATCAAAAAAGTAAAATGTTAAAAAAAGAGCTTATGAAAATCTTTCGTGTTTTATTTAGAGAGTTTCCAACTACTGATCCTTTAATTATTGGGCTAGGTAACTCTAGTATTTTATGTGATAGTTTGGGGGTTAAAGTTACTAATAAGGTGATGGCTACTAATCATTTTACTGATTTTTTAAATATACCAAGAGTAGCTTTATTTAATCCTGAGGTTACTGAAAAAACGGGTATTAGCTCTTTCCAATTAATTGAGATGGTTGTTAAAAAGTTAAAACCAAGTATGATTATTATGGTGGATTCATTAGCTACAAATAAAAAAGAGTACTTAAATAATTGTATTGAAATTAATAATACAGGTATTATTCCTGGAAGTGCGATTAAAGACAATAAAAAAATAGATAAAAATACTTTTGGTATTCCTGTTATTGCTATAGGAGTTCCTTTAGTTTTAAAAATTGATAAAGATATGTATACAACTCCGAATGTAGGAGAAATTATCGAAATGACTAGTAGTATTATTAGTGATGCTTTAAATGATTTGTTTTTTTAAATTATTATTTGGTCTATAAAGACTAATAGAATTTAATAGTTTCACTAGTATTTCTAACTTTACTATAACTTTCCTAAAGAAGATATATTTCTAATGCTTGATTCTTTATTATGAACATAAAAAAGTAAGAAAAATCGCTCAACGTATTCTGACACTTTTTGATCTCTGTGTTAAAAATAAAAAAGTCTCAAGTTAAATACTTGGGGTTATCTTAGTAAATAGTCAGCAGAATATGATATTTGCATCAACGTGCTATCGTGTTTTTTTGTGTATAGTGAATTGAAAAATTTAAGAAACTATTAAATTGAGTTTCTTTTTTTGTTTGACAATTTTTTTAAATATCTCATTATATAATTATAATGGGTGAAGAAAATGAAACGATTTATTGCCATTAAAAAGAAAATAATACCAAGATATAAACTTTATTACTTTGTTTTTCTTTTTCTAATCTTAATTATATTTCTTTTAAATCTACTAGTAAATTTTTTACTAAACTATGTTTCAGGGGATACTTTTTTAAAAGTTTTAGTAGGGAATAGTTTTGGAAATACTACAGAATATCAGACTTTTGATTTAAAAAAAGAATATCTTTATCGTAATTCTTTTGGACTTTACTTTGCTGATATGCCTGTGATGGGAGAAATTCCTTCTTTAGAGAATATTGTCAATCATGATTTAACTAATGTTGTTTATTTATATAATACTTTTCAAACTGATCAGTATAAAAATAAAATTTTTAATAGTTATAGTATTCCTGCTTATGTTACGCAAGCAAGTTTTATTTTAAAGGAGTATTTAGAAGATTATAATATTGGTAGTATGGTAGAAAGTAATAGTGTTGTTAAAACTTTAAAAGAAAATAATATTCCTTATTCTAATAGCTATGCTGCATCAAAAATATTAATGGAAGATGCTTTATCAAAAGTAGGTAGTTTGAAATATTTTTTTGATTTGCAGATTTCTGATTATGAAAGAGATGTTACTACAACTCTTATTGACGGTGTAAATTATGCAAAGATTTTATTTGTTGTTGGTACAGATAATGGAAATTATGAAGTGAATCAGAATTTTGCAATTCAATTGAATGAAATTTTAGAAAGTATTAATCCTTCTTTATCTAGAGGAGTAAGTTTAAGAGGTGGTACGGGTTATCAAGGCATTTATAATCAAGACTTTTCAGATTATACTTTACTTATTCAAATAGGTGGAATACATAATACAATTGATGAAGTAAATCGTTCACTAAAATTATTAGCTAAGGCTATAGCTAGTTTTATTGGAGAGGTGGAAAAATGAAAAAGAGTAAAAAAAGCAAATATTTTTTTAGTATTTTATTTTGTTTCTTTTTTATGTTTGTTTCTTTATTAATTGCTTATGAAAGCGGATATTATGAAACAAAAATGAGTAATCGAGCCATTTTAACGAAAGAAGCAATGGAGCAATTTGAGAGTGATGTTGAAAATGGTGAAGTTGTAGATATTAAGGATTATTTGAAGGATGATACTATAGATTATTCTAATAGTATTACTAAAATGGGAAATAAAATAGCAAGTGGAATTAGTGAAGTCATGACAAAGGGGGTATCAGGCTTATTGGATGCTTTAAAAGGACTTTTCTGGTAGAGTGTGTTATAATAATTTTAAAGAAGGAATTATTATGTATTTTAAAGTAGTGAATGGAGCTATTGAAATTAATGCGAAAAGAATATTAGAAGAAATTAATTTAGAGATTAAAGATAAAGATCATGTTGCTATTATAGGAAGAAATGGAGCAGGAAAATCAACTCTTTTGAAATCATTTGTAGATACTAGTTTATTAGAAGAAGGAATTGGCGAAGATAAATTTAGTATTACGATTCTTGATCATCCTATTATAGGCTTTTTAAAACAAAATGAAGGTTATCATGGGGATCTAACTTTGCTTCAATATATTTTGCAAGTCTATGAACCACTTATTTTGTTAGAAAAGAAAATGGAAAAATTAGAAAAGAAAATGGAGGCAGGAATTATTTCTGCTTTAGAATTTGATCAATATGTAGAATTGCAAGAAGCATATAAAAATCAAGGTGGATATCTTTATAAAAAGGAATACTTGACAGCTTTAGCGAAGAATGGATTTCAAGATAGTGATCTTAATAAGAAGTTATCTTCTTTTTCAGGAGGAGAGCTCACGAAAATTAGTTTTCTTCGTTTATTACTTAGTAAACCTGATTTATTACTTTTAGATGAACCTACGAATCATTTGGATATTTTAGCTATAGAATGGTTAGAAGATTATTTAAAGAGATATCCTAAAGCTTTTGTAGTAGTTTCCCATGATCGAATGTTTCTTAATCGAATTGTTAATAAAATATATGAAATAGAGTATGGACAAACTACTTTATATCACGGGAATTATGATTATTATATTGAAGAAAAAGAAAAGATATATATTGCTAATTTAAAAAATTATGAACGTCAGCAAAAAGAAATTGATCGTTTACAAAAAATAGCTGATCGATTTCGATATAAGCCTTCTAAAGCATCTATGGCTTTATCTAAATTGAAGCAGATTGAACGTATGGAAAAATCTCATAAACCAGAAAGAGCAAATACCAAAACTTTTCATTTTAATTTTTCTAATGTAAATACAAGTGGGAAAATGGTTTTAAGCGTTGAACATGTAAAGTTTGGATATGGATATTCTTTGGGAGAAGCAACTTTTACTTTAAGTAGAGGAAGAAGATTGGGAATTGTTGGTCCTAATGGAAGTGGAAAATCTACTTTTTTAAAAACAATTATGAGTATGATTCCTAGTTTAGGGGGAGAAATTCATTTTGGCTATCAAGTAAAAGTTGCTTATTTTGATCAACAATTTAGTTTTTTAGATTCTCATTTGACGGTTTATGAAGAATTTCAAAAACATTTTCCAGATAAAACTGATTTTGAGATTCGTTCGTTATTAGCTAGTTTCTTGTTTTTAGAAGAAGACATTCATAAAAAAATTGAAGTTCTTTCTGGTGGTGAAAAAGTAAGACTTTCTTTGTGTGAAGTTATATATGAACAAGCTAATTTTCTTATTTTAGATGAACCTACGAATCATTTAGATATTTTATCAAAAGAAAAATTAGAAAGTTTATTGCTCCATTATCCTGGGACTATTCTTTTTGTTTCTCATGATCGCTATTTTATTTCAAAACTTGCTGATTCTATTTTAGAATTTGATTATAAAATTACTTATTATGATTATCGATATGAAGAGTATTTAGAAAAAAAAGAACAAAATAGGGAGATAGTTTTACCAATTATTGAAGAAAAGAAAGTTAAAACGAGTAAAAAGAAAAATGTTTCTTTTGATAAAAAAATTAGTGATTTAGAAAAGAAAATTGATGATTTAAAGAAGCAATTATTTTTAGAAGAAGTTTATTTGGATATTAAAAAGTATCAAGAAGTAGCTCATGAAATTACAGTTTTAGAAAATAAGCTTGAATTATTATTAGAAAAGTGGGATTAAATTCTATTGATTTATTTAGAAAAATAATTTAAAATAATTATAGTCATGGAGGACTTTTAATGAAGAAATTTTGGAAAATTTTAGTTTTAAGTATATTTATGTTTGGACTATCTGGTTGTCAGGAAGATAGTTTAAAAAATACGCAAGTTTATACAACTGTTTATCCTATTGAGTATTTAGTAAGTTACTTATATGGGGAAGAAAGCAATGTAAGTAGTATTTATCCAAAAGGGGCTGATGTTTTAAATTATGAATTAACAAATAAACAAAAAGAAGCTTATAGTAAAGGAAAATTATTTGTTTATAATGGGCTTACTTCAGAAAAAGAATTAGCACGAGAATTTTTAAATCGAAATTCTGATTTATTATTAATAGATGTTGCTTATGGATTAAATTATGAATATGCTTTAGAAGAATTATGGTTATCTCCTAATAACTTTTTGATGCTTGCTAAAAATATTCGCAATAATTTAGTTGATTATACTACTAGTACAGTGATGATAGAAAATATTAACCAAAAATATGAAGAGATAGAAGAAACACTATCTTTTATGGATGCAGAGCTTAGAAGTGTTGCTACAGAAGCTAAAAAAGATGGTGTATCTACTTTAGTTGTTTCTAGTAGTAAGCTTGCTTTTTTAGAAAATTATGGCTTTCATGTTATTGTTTTAAATAGTGATATTAATGAAGATAGTTTGAAAGATTCTTTTGATGATGGAACATATAAAGATATTTATTTATGTGATACGGATCAAAAAACAGATTTTATTTCATCTTTAGAAGAAGAGTATGAAGCTAATATTATTTCAGTTGATACTTTATATACTTTGTCAGATGAAGAGGCTAGTAATAATGAAAATTATCTTACTATTATGAGAAATTTTATTGATCATATTAGAAATACAACATTAGGATAAAGGCATTTTATTGAGTTTGCCTTTTTTTTATGATAAAATATTTTTACTGGAGAGTGATTAAAATGTTTGAATATATGGGAGATAGAATTAGCAGAGCTATTAAAAATATTAGAGGCATGGGAACTATTAGTGAAGAAAATATTAGTGATGCTATGAGAGAAATTCGTCTTGCTTTACTTGAAGCTGATGTTAATTATCAAGTTGTAAAAGAATTTGTTAATCATGTTAAAGAAAAGGCTTTAGGGTTAGATGTATCCAAAAGTTTAAAACCTGATGAATTATTTATTAAATTGGTAAAAGATGAGTTAGTTGAATTATTAGGTGGAGAATATGAAGCTTTAAAAGTCAATAGTGGAACTACTGTTTTAATGTTATGTGGACTTCAAGGTAGTGGTAAAACGACTACAGCTGGTAAACTTGCTAACTATTTGCGAAAAAAATATCATAAAAAACCTTTATTAGTTGCTTGTGATGTTTATCGACCTGCAGCTATAGATCAATTAGTGGAGATTGGTAAAAACTTAAATATCCCTGTATTTACAAAAGGAAAAATTAGCCCTCTTGAAATTGTAAGTAGTGCTATGGAATATGCTAAAGAAAATCAATTGGATTACATAATTATTGATACAGCAGGACGTTTACAAATTGATGAGATATTAATGCAGGAACTTCAAGATATTAGTAGTCATTTTCATATTGATGAGACTTTATTAGTAATTGATGCTATGATGGGACAAGATGCCATTAATGTTATTACTGGTTTTAATAGTAAACTTAAACTTACAGGTACAATACTTACTAAATTAGATGGAAATACTAAGGGTGGTGTTGCACTATCTGTTAGACATCTCACGCATATTCCAATAAAATTTGTTGGTGATTCTGAGAAAATGGATGGGCTTCGAGAATTCTATCCTGATCGGATGGCAGAGAGAATACTGGATATGGGAGATATTTTGGGTATTGCTGAGAAAGTAGAAGGATTAATTAGTGAAGATGATGCGAAGAATCAAGTTGCTAAAATGCGAAAGGGAAAGTATGATTTAGAAGATTTTTTAACAAATATTAAACAAATCAAAAAATTAGGACCTTTAGAGAACATTTTAAAAATGCTTCCAGGAGCTAGAAAAATGGGACTTAATAACATTAATATTGATCCTAAACAAATTGCTCATATAGAAGCAATTATTAGTTCTATGACTCCAAAAGAAAGACGTAATCCTGATATTTTAAAGGCTAGTCGTAAACAGAGAATTGCTAAGGGTAGTGGGGTAAGTGTTGAAGAAGTAAATCGATTATTAAAGCAATTTGAATCTATGAAAGAAATGATGAAAAAATTTAGTAGTGGAAATATGAAAATGCCATTTTAAGGAGGAATTATGCGGAAGTTTTTAATTGTTTTGTCATCTATTTTTGAATTTATTTTTTATACATTTTTTATGGTATTAATTGATAGTATTCCCTTTACGAGTTCTTTATTTCGCTTTTTCGTCCATTTTTTAGCATTAATTGTAGTGGCAATTGTTTTTTATTTTTTAATATGTTTTATTTTTAGAAAGTTAGAAATGAGAGGAAAAAAATATCTTTATTATGTAGCTATATGGAATATTATATTAGGAGCTTTTGCCCCTGTTTTACTAATTATTATTATTCCAAGTGAATTTTTAACAACTGTTTCCTTTTTAATTTTAGTGGGTACTATTTATTATGGGATTTTTATTAATTTTATATTTTGTTTATGCAATCATTTTCTTACTAATAGAAAGAAAAATATGGGATAAAAACCTATGCATTATTATTTTATTGTCATAAGATACACTAGAGGAGGGAAAGTGATTATCTTGAAAATAAATAATAATCGCGATTTTGAAGCTTTGAAAGCTGAAGGATATTTTAATGCTCAATATAACTCAGGAGATATGGAATCTATGGAGCAATCTTGTCCTTGCAATATGGATATGTGTATGCCAAATATGATGGGAGATATGTTACCTGGAGTAGTGTGTCCACCTATTTATGAATGCCCAAGACAAACTATAGTTAATCGTTATATTTGTCATGAAGTTCCTCATATTATTCCTTGTAATACAAAAATTATTAATCATCATATTTATCGTCATACCTATACACCAACCTATTCTTGCTGTGAAGAAAATGAAGTACAAAATGTCTATGAAAGAAGATGCTTATAGTCATCTTTTTTTTCTTATAGGAAATTCGTATATTCTTTAAGTAAGTGATCAATATACATAGAGATTATCCATTTCGTTTATATCTAAATAAAGAACAAGAAATGTTAATTCATAAGACTTTTGGATGTACTAGATTTGTTAAAAGAAAAACAATCATAAAACATTAAGAAAAAATGTTACAGATACTACATTTCGTGAAATCATAAGAGTGCTCAAGCATAAGTGTAATTGCTTAAATAAGATTAAAATCAAAATATAAAAGAAGTACGGAAGGACTTTGTGGCATACAGCAGAAATAAGAGTAACAGATCATGTTCATTAATATAAATTATTTTTAATCATATATTTTATTGGTGAAATAGATGAATTTAAGATTGATTATCCAAGGTTTTATTGTAGGAATTGGTAAAATTATTCCTGGTGTTAGTGGCTCTATGATGGCCATGCTTATGGGTATTTATGAACCTTTAATGGAAGCGGTTACAAAGTTTTTTGATAATAAAAAGAAACATTTTTATCTTTTATTTAATTTTGGAATAGGAATTTTTTTAGCAATTATTTTGTTTAGTAAAATTATTTTATTTTTACTTGAAAATTATTATTATTATACGATTTATCTTTTTTTAGGATTAATTATGGGGACGGTTTTTCAGTTTAAAAAAAATGTAAATTTTAATAAAAAAAATGTCGTTATTTTTAGTTTAGCCTTTGGATTCATTATTCTCATTTCCTTTTTTCAAACAGATTCGTCTTTTATTTTTCAAAATACTTTTTTTCATTATCTTTATATCATTTTACTTGGAATGATTGATGCTGCTACTTCTATTATTCCAGGAGTTAGTGGTACTGCTATTTTTATGATGTTAGGATCTTATGAATTTGTTTTAAATACTTTTTTAAATCCTTTTTCTGTTTGGTTTTTATGTTATATTTTAGGAGCTTTTTTGGGAGTTATGATAACTTGTTATTTAATGTATTTTTTATTAAAGAAATGGAAAATGCAGACCTATATCGTTATTTTTGCTTTTTCTTTAGCCTCAGTGTTTATTTTATTTTTAGGAGTTTGCAAGGGAATCAATTTGACCTGTTTTTTACTATTTGCAGGGGGATTGGTTAGTGGATATATTTTTGACAGTTAAAAATTAATCTTTAGTAAAAATACTTGTTTCTATCTCTTTTTTATGATAAGCTTAGAGAGTGAAAATAGAAAGGAAGGGATGAGGTTTTGAAAAATCTCAAATATTTATTTGTAGCAATATTTGGATTTGCTATAGTTGGGGTTAGTGGTGTTTTTGCTGCTGCTTATGTAGATGAAGAGACTATGCCACCAGATAACGCTTTTATGGGATGGTATCAAGATACCACTGTTGAAGAAAAAGAAGGCGTTTATTATGTAACTATGGGAACGAATATTTCTACGGATTTTATTATTCAGAAAGGAGAAGAAGTTGTTTTAGATTTAAATGGCTATACTTTAGAAAATTTTACATTAGGATGTGAAGCAATTAAAGTTTTAGCTGGTGGTAAATTAACAATTGTTGATAGTTCAACAGAAAAAACTGGAACTATTACCCAAAAAGATGGCTCTACTTATGGGGTTATTACAAATCTAGGAACATTAATAATTCAAGGTGGTAATTTTATTACTAATCAAAATTTCTATATTGTTAGAAATGAAGCTGATATGATTATTGAAGGTGGAAAATTTAGTTCAACTGGAAATACTTCTATGATCGGTAATATTCGTAGTACTGATGAAGAAGGAAATGAAATTTTAGAAAATGAAGTTATTCCTAAATTAGTTATTAATGGTGGAGAATTTAAGGCTGTAAGTAATGTTGTTATCAATAATCAAAATAGTGTTGTTGAAATTAATGGGGGAAATTTAACTAGTGAAAAAGCTTATGCTTTAGATAATCTAGCAACAGCTACTGTTACAAATGGTACTTTAATTTCCGAAAGTTATAGTGCAATTCGTATGAATGTTAGAGGAGAAGAAATTCCTAAGAATTTAACTTTAACCATCAGTGGAGGAAATTTTGTATCTTTAAAAGAAGCTAAATCAGATATTGTTTTAGCTTTAGGTGATATTGAAGCTCCTGCTTCTAGCAATTTAGTTACAATTACAGGTGGAACATTTTCGAATGATGTTAGTGGCTTTTTAGGAGATGCTTATGAAGTCGTAACTGATTCTGAAGGAAATCAGGTTGTTCAAAAGAAGGATGATGCTTCTCTTGAACAACCTGAACCAGAAGAACCATCAAAGCCAAGTGAAGAAATTCCTAATACTCCTCAAACTTATGATAGTGTTATAGTAAGTGTAGGTATTGGCGTTTTATCTTTTATTGCTATTGCTAGTGGTATAATCCTTGCAAAAAAAGGTAAATTATTTAACTAATGAAGAAAATCTAGTCTTAAAGAAAGATTAGATTTTTTACTTGTAAATAAATTTAAAAATAACAAATAATTTCATTATTATGCTTGCTTTTTTAATGTTTTTGTGTTAGATTATAGGTGAACACGAAAGTGTTTTTTTAAATACTTTTATTTAGAGGGGATCGAAATGACGAAGAAAGTAGAAGAAAAAAAATTAAAAAAAGAAGTTACTTCAAAAAAAGTAAAAAAAACAAAAGAAAAAAAAGAAAGTTTTTTTGCGGGCGTTAAAGCAGAATTAGCTAAAGTAAAATGGCCTACAAAAAAAGATGTTTTAAAATATACTATCGCAACGCTTGTATTTATTATTATTTTAGTTATTTTCTTTGTATTGTTAAGTTTAGTAATGTCAGTTATAAAGGGGGCTTTTAATTAATGGAAAAAGAATGGTATGTTGTTAATACTTATTCAGGGCATGAGTCAAAAGTAAAAGAAAAATTGGAAGCTAAAACAGAATCTATGGGTATGCAAGATTATATTTTCCGTGTAATTGTTCCAGAAACTACAGAAGTAGAGATTAAAGACGGGGTTAAAAAAGAAAAGCAAAAGAAAATGTTTCCAGGATATGTTTTAGTAGAAATGATTATGAGTGATGAAGCTTGGTATATTGTTCGTAATACTCCTGGAGTTACAGGCTTTATAGGCTCTAGCGGGAAAGGAGCAAAACCAACTCCTTTGCTTCCAAGCGAAATTGATAAAATTTTAGCAGGTATGGGTATGAGTCGAGTTAATATTGAATCTGAACTTGCAGTTGGTGATAAGGTTAGTATTGTTGATGGTCCATTTAAAGGGATGATGGGTAAAGTAGATAGTATTGATTTAGAAAATAATCGTTTAAATGTTTTAATTGATTTATTTGGACAAGAAACACCAGTTGAAGTTGAAGTTTATCAAGTTAGTAAAGCTTAATTGTTTTGTCAATACATTTTAAATGTATTGCATTTTAAATGCTTCTAATGTTAAACTTATATTGGGATGTGATAAAATGGTTTATCCTAATTTTATTTGTAAGGGAAATATTATAGGTGTTTGTGCACCATCTAGTGGTATAGTTCAGGAGGAAAAAGTTAAAAAGCTTAATTTAGCAGTAAAAAAAGTGAATGATTTAGGATATCAAGTTTTAGAAAGTAATCATGTTAGAACGAATAGGAATGGAGTTAGTTGTGGGGCTAAATTAAGAGCAAAAGAATTAGAAGAATTATATAATAATGAAGATGTGAAAGTAATTATTTGTGCTACTGGTGGAGAGTTTTTGCTTGAAATGTTATCTTTTTTTGATTTTTCTTGTGTACAAGAAAATATTAAATGGTTACAAGGATATTCAGATCCTACGGGATTACTTTTTACTATTACTACTGGTTATGATATAGCAACTATTTATGGAAATAATTTTGCTGGGTTTGGTATGAATACTTGGCATGAGTCTTTACAACATAATTTTGATCTTTTAGAAGGAAATTTAGAAATACAAAAAAGTTTTTCTCTATATGAAAGTGGAAATACTAGTCCATTAGAAGAAACAGAAGGGTATATGTTAGATACTCCTGTTAAATGGAAAAATTTAGGAGGAGAAGAAAATATTACTTTTTCTGGTAGAATGATTGGTGGCTGTATTGATATTTTAAGAGATCTTTTTGGTACACGTTTTGATCATACTAAAGAGTTTATTAATAAATATAAAAATGATGGCATTGTCTGGTATTTTGATAATTGTGAATTATCTTGTGAAGACTTAGTTCGTACTTTGTGGAAATTTAAAGACAGTGGATGGTTTTTATATTGTAAAGGAATTATTTTTGGAAGAACAAGTTCTTATAATTCTTATTTAGGATTAACTTTAGAAGAGGCGATTAACCGTGTATTGGGGGACTATGGTATTCCTATTATTATTGATAGTGATTTTGGTCATGTTCCTCCTCGTATGACTATTATAAATGGCTCTTTTGTTACTATAACTTTTAAAAAAGGAAAAGGAACTATGGAGTTTTTTCTTAAATAGGTGGGATAATGAGGCGATTATTACAAATTAGTTTAGATACACTATTATCTTCTTTTATGCCTATTATTACTTGGATGTTATTGGGCTTTATTTTAAGTAAAGAAATTTCTAATGTTTTTTCTTTAACTTATCCTTTACAATTTGTTTATTTACTTTTTGTTTCAATTTTTGGAATAGGTCCTAATATTACAGAAAAAAAGTTACAAAAGGAAAATGTCGTAATGTCTAATATTCTTTTAGGGACAATTGTTGTTGGAATTTTTACTTTATTTTTAGTTTTTTATATTGATCAGTATATTTCTTTTATGAGTATGGATCCAATAATTTATCATAATTATGGAATTTATGCAGTTTTTAGTATTTATTTTAATTTTATTATACAGATTTTTAGTCAGAAATTGTATTATGAAAATAGAAATAATAGTGCTAATAAAATGAATATTATATATCATATATTTAGTTTTTTATCTATTATTATTTTTTCTTTAATTTTTCAAAATGAAATGTTGGCAATTACTATTAGTTTGATGATGCAATTTCTTATCATTTGTTCTATTTTTCTTCACTATTTTCATCTTGCTAAAGGAAATGTTTGTTTTGTTCAAAATGTGAAATATACTTCTTTTGGAATTTTATCTAATATTAGTATGTTTCTTATTTATGCAATTGGATTAGGTAATAGTTTTTCTTATGGAGAAAAATATTTGACTGCTATTAATTTTGAGGCATTAACAACAGATGCTCAATGGGATGCTTTAAGTAGTATTGATACTGCTTCACGGATTGATTTTGCTAAAGATCAATTTGATTATAAGAAGAGTCTTAAAAATTCATATCAATTACTTGGATTATTAATTGGTAGTACATTACTTATGAATATTATTTTATATATGTATTATACCCCAGATATAAGTATTTTATTGATTATTTTATCTATACAGATATTTGATATGTTAATTACTCCTTTAAAAGCTCTTCGGATGAGTTATTTGCAGGTTAATATGAATAGTAAGAAAATTAATCTTTATTATTTATTTTCTAAATTAGGAAGATTTTTATGTTCGTTTATTCCTAGTGCATTTTGTACTTATATTGGGCAGGTGTTTTCAGGATTATATTTACTAATATTTTCTTTTATTAAATGCCGAAAAGTAGAAATTTTTCAGTTAAGAAAAAAAGATTAATTTTTTAATATTAATATATGTTGATATAATTAGACTATAAAAAAGTGAATGATAGAAAGAGTAGGTAATAAAAAATGTAGACTGTGTCTTGTTTGACTGTCTACATTTTATTTTATCATTTTTTTACTTTAATAATTTTTTTTCTATATAAGTAATGACTTTATAGAGTACAAAAGAAATAATAATAAGGATTACAATGCCACTCATAACCATATCTAAATTAAATACTTGAGTTCCATAGATAATTAAATAACCAATACCACTTTTACTTACTAGAAATTCACCCATAATAACACCGATTAAAGTCATAGAAATATTTAATTTTAAGCTAGATATAATTGTTTTATAAGATGCGGGAATGGTCAATTTAAATAGTATATCTAATCTGCTAGCTTTAAAGGTTTTAAATAATTTAATTAAATCTTTATCTATGTTATTAAAGCCATTATAAATACTCATAATCCCTACAATTAAATTAATTAGTAAGGCCATGGCAATGATTGATTTGACATTAGCTCCCGCTATAATAATAATTAAGGGACCTAAAGCTACTTTGGGAAGACTATTTAACATGGTTAGATATGGATCTATTATTTTATTTAGTATTTTAAATTCATATAAAATGATCGCTATGATAAAGCTTAGAGTTATTCCTAATGTAAAAGCTATTAGTGTTTCATAAAGAGTAGTTAGAATATGACCAATAAGATTGTAATTTAGATAAAGATTTTTTATTGTTTCAATTATTTTAGATGGAGAAGAAAAGATAAAAGGATTAATAATTTTATATTTACTAAGTAATTCCCAAATAGTGAGAAAACCTATTAATATTAAGATTTGAAGAGAAGTAACAATTATTTTTTCTCTTCTTATTTTTTTTAAATAATTAAGATGTTCTTTCGTCATGGTAAGCTAAATCCTTCCAAATTAAATCATAATAATAAGCAAAATTTTTATCTTTTCGGTTTTCTATGGGGGTTCCTTCTTTTTCTCTTTTGATTTTATATATTTTTTTTATTTCACATGGCCGTTTGCTTAAAACAATTACACGATCAGAAATACTAATTGCTTCGGCTAAATCATGAGTAACCATTAAAGCGGTTTTTCCTTCATTTTTAATAATTTTATAAACATCATCACTTACTTTTAAACGGGATTGATAATCCAGTTTTGAAAATGGTTCATCTAGTATTAATATATCAGGTTTTAAAGCAAGAGTACGTATTAGGGCTACTCTTTGACGCATCCCTCCTGATAATTCATTAGGATATTTGTTCATAAATTCTTCTAATCCATATTTTTTAAATAAATTCTTTACATAAGTTATATTTTCTTTTGTTTTTTCTTTTTTGATTTCTAAACCAAGTAGGGCATTATCTATTACCTTTTTCCAGGGAAGCATACTATCACTTTGAAGCATATATCCTAATTTAATATTGGAGTTATTAAATACTACTTTTCCTTTTGTTTTGTGATCCATTCCTGTTAAAATATTTAGAAGGGTAGATTTTCCACAACCTGATGGTCCAACAATTGATATAAATTCTCCTTTTTGTAAGTCAAATGTTATATCCTTTATAGCTTCTATTTCATCTTTTTTTGAATAATAAACTTTATTTAAGTTCTTAATGCTTAGTAATTTATCCATATAAATTATGAATTAATTTACTATAAGGGACATAATCTTCTAATAAATCATTATCTATTAACATATCTTCTAAATTGGTAAAGCTTTCTTCTGTAATATATGGAGTTGTTAACCATGCATCATATTTTTTATGATTTTCTAAAATAGTAATTATATCATTTAAAGAACTATCTGGAAATTGAGGTAAGATAGCATTAGCTATTTTTTCATTGTCCGTTTCTAAAACGTAAGTTAATCCTTTGGCTAGGGCATTTGTAAATTTTTTTAATAATTCTTCATTTTCTTCTAAATAACTTTTACGAGTGTAAAATGCTGTATATGGTACTTCTCCAGCTAGGCTTCCTATTGATTCTACTATACATGCTTTGTTACTGTTTACTACACTTGTAGCAGTGGGTTCAAATAAATTTACATAATCACCGATACCTCCAATAAATGTTCCAGATAGAGCAGCAAAATCAATTGAATAATTTACATTTATTTTGTCTATATCAATATTGTTATTTTTCATTGCTTCTAAAAAGTTTATGGCAGGCATACCACCTTTTCTTCCTACTAAAATTTCACTTCCGTATAAATCTTCTAAATTGAATTCTTCTTCACAATTTCTACTTAATATAAATTGACCATCTCTTTTTGTTAAACCAGCAAAAGTTACTAAGTAGTCTTCTTCACCACCTGCGTAAATGTATATAGCTGATTCAGTACCAGCAAAACCAATATCGACTGTATTTGATAAGACGGCAGCACTTACTTTATCTGCTCCAGGAGTTAATATTAACTCTATTTCAATTCCTTCTTGTTCAAAGTAGCCGTTTTCTATTGCAGCATATAATGGAGCATAAAAAATACTATGAGTTACTTCAGCTATTTTGATTGTAGTTAAATTTGTTTCTTTTGTTTCTTTATTTGTTAATTTTAATGAAATAATTGTAATCATAGCAATTATAATTATGGCTATTAAAATGGTAATTATTTTCTTTTTCAAAATATATTCCTCCTTTATATATTTCAATGTATTATATTCACTTTTTTATAAATGGTTATTATTTCTTGTGCAAAAATAGTAACATTATAATTGACTAATACTCAATAATAATGTATATTAGAAATATAACATA